>Ga0137461_1000274_pt1 | contig 11859 bp, 14 predicted proteins | sample EasRivERMGT746_2_FD_104650 | JGI IMG/M metagenome (GOLD analysis project Ga0137461, IMG submission 104650) | Soil microbial communities from meander-bound floodplain in the East River, Colorado, USA - East River MetaG ERMGT746_2 | ecosystem: Environmental > Terrestrial > Soil > Floodplain ... | reverse complement strand
CTTTTATTATTTAGCCTTATTTTCATTTTTCCCATGTCCAATTCCAATTGGTTTTTCTTTCTGTTCACGCTGTTCACTAAATGTAGTTGCAGTATTAATGTTAGCCTTCTCTTTGGATGACATTAATTTCATTCTTGCCCATTCAATAAATTTAGTCATTCTGCTTTTCCTTTTTTCTAATATTAATTACAGGAGCAATTTTTTCCTCAGCCTGAGTAACGCTGTAGGGTCTAGGAAAGCCAGCCTCTTTCTTTGTTTTCCCTCTATTTGCCAAACCTTGCCTAAAGTCTGACAAGCTTACCACAGATTTACCAACCTCATTTTTCCCCATTCTAAGAATCTTTTTTTGTTTTGACTCCTCTTTCTTAGCTTCTTTGCCATGTCTTTCCATTTCATTAAGTTTAGTATAATAGTCCTTGTCTTCCTTCAAATGATCTAAGGCTATATCCTGAGCTACGTCCTTCTTTTCTTCCTCAGTTTTATTCTCATCTCTTCCAACATGTTCTTGTTCAACATTAATTCCTGCCATAAGCTGATTTGAATCTACATCATTTGGCTTCAACTTATCCCCAATTCCACCTTTAACCTTTTGTGGTCTTATATCAGGATTATAAGTCTGCACAGGAGCGAAGGATTTAACAGCAGTTTCAGTTTGTTTTCTCTGTCTTTCGTCTTCTCTTTGTCTATTCTCTTCATCTGTTGTCTCTTTAGAAACAACAGGCTCATCCTGCTCATCTTCAATCTCTTTGGTTTTTTCTTTTATTTTTTGCGAAATACCCGTTATCTTGTCTGGCGTTCCAAGACCTCTTGATGTACCAACAATAGGCGTACCTTCAGCAAAAGACTTTTTTGTTTTCTTTTTATCATCTTTAACTTCCATAATAGGTTTCAAAGAAGCATCAAGAGGCTGATTCTGAGTATACATAACAGAAAGTTGCAAAGATTCACCACCCTCCTTTTTTTTCGTGCGCTGTAAATGAAGTTTGTGACCCTCTGGAGATAAATGAGCAAACACCTTCTTTGGTTTCTTTGTAGGATCTATGGGCTGATCAAATGTAACCTTTGCTCCCGGATAATCTTTTGTATATTCACCAACAGGCTTAGAGTCTTTCGCTCTTCCCAAATAGCTATCAAACTGTTTGTTCTCTGCAATATGTCTCCTATGAGCCTCTGTTTTTTCCTTTATAGCTTCATTACGAATAAAAGCTTTTCTCTTTTCAGTCTCTTCACCGGCATCAAGAGGAGTAGAATCTGGCCCACGATCATTAGGATAACTAAATTCATTAAGGTGTTGTTTGAAAATTACATTCGTTCCTTTAAGTCTCATAGACCTACTAAAGTCTGAAGTCTGTCCTCCAACACCTGTAGCTGTCATTGAATTTTCTCTAATAGATTTAGATCTCTTTATTGGCTTAACATGCCCTTCTTTCAAATCAGCAGCGGGTTCAACTAAAGTTCTACCTCTTCCAGTAGAATTCTTTTCCATGCTCCCATCTGAGGGTTGAACAGAAGCAAAATCACCAATCACAGAAGAATGTGAATTGTTAAAATCGCTCCCTTTATGTTGTATATCAGGATCGTTTCCTTGTCCAGCAGTTGGATTATGAAAAGATTGAGCATAAGGTTGTCCAGAAAAAGGAGCAGAAGGAAATTCTGGCTGCGCCACATCTTTTAGATCATAAGCCAAAGGAGTAGAAGGGAAATCTTTATCTGGTTTATCCCCTAAAGCAGCATCTTTGCCTTGAAAAATAACAGGCTGGTATTTTTGCTGCTTCACAAGCTCAGGATCTATTATACATTTTGCATGCTTAAAATATTGTACTTGCTTTTCCCTATGTTCAGCACCAGCCTTAGTATCAGATTCACCAAGATTTTTTCCTTCTCCAGAAATCAGCCTAAACTTATTACCACGCTTAACTATAGTCATAACAATTCCCATTCCTTATGGTTTATTGGTTGGAAGTAATGGCACTGGCGGTACTGACGATGTGGAAATAGTTTCAGAACTTTGCATTGTTTTTACTGTTTCCTGACTTTGTTGCTGCGGAGCAAACTTATTACCAAAGTATAATCCAAAAACAAGAGTTAACAAAGCTACAGCCTCTCCAGAATCAAACCTTACAGTATATGTTATATTGCTTGCTGGAATCATTATTCCAGAAACAAACGATGGAGCCTTCGTATAGCTAAAAGACATTCCACTTATCAAATACTTAATCATTACTACAACCCAAGTATTCATAGCAATAAAAGCAGATTTACTAAATTGCCCTTTTGTACAAAAAAACGGGTTATTTAGTATCCAATTTCTTACCTTCTTCTGTCCCATGACTTTTTACAACTCCCTTTTTCTCTGGCTCTTCTTCTTGTCTGTGTTTATCAGCTATTTCTTTTTCCATAAATTTAGAATAATAAAACCCCTCTATGTTCCCACCAAACTCTTCATAATTCATTATCTAACTCCGTATCTGGTTTTAGCCATTCTTTCAATGTTTGTTTTTACTCTTTCATCGTTTTCTTGTGTAAGACCTTTGTTCCAAGGAATGCATCCTTTCGTTCTTCCTCCACCTTTCCTGCCTACACTTTTCAAACCTATCATTTTTTTAGTCTTTTTAGTATGATGCCTTCCATACATTGGATTTTTTTCGCCACTTCGCTGTTTTGAAAACATTAACTTTGTTTCTTCTGAATGCCTTATCCCAAAATTGCTTTCTGCAATCTTTCTGATGTTATATTCTGGATTAAACAAATCTAAATAATACTGTTCTCTATCTAAAAGATTTGATTTTTTAAGAACAGATTCAAGAATCTCAAACCTGAATCTTTCCCAACCATATTTATTCCAAGCTCTTTGTAAATATTTGTTATTATGTATTTGACTATTTAATTTTCTTCTATGCTCTCTCCATCTATTACCAATATTAACAGTACTACCAATATAAACATTATTATTAACAACATTTGTTATTTTATAAACTCCAGAATTCATAAACTAATCCGAATATTTCTTAAAAAATTGATTAAAGTGCTTATAAATATCAGGACACTTTTTTTGTAAAGCCTCCTTCAGAACAAAGTAGTAAGCAAAACATTGAGCAAAATTTTCGATTTCATCCTTAGCAGCATAATAATCAATGAAGGCTTCTGACATTTTAGCGATCCAAGCCTCTTTTTTATCATCACCCTTGAGTTCTACAAGCTGCTCATCAATACCTTTTCTCATCTCTTTATCTATCTTACCAAATTGATCAATGAACTTTACACTTCCCTTTACATATGCTTTATCTAATTCCTTAAACTCATCTTGTCTCATCGGTTTCTTTTCTTTCATTCTCATAGTACCAAAAAACCAAGCATGTCCAACTTCATGAAGCATGGTTCTTTTCTTAACAATGTCTGAAATATCTTCAGGAAAGTTAGCAATATTATACGCTATTTTTCCCTTTGAAACATTATAAGTTCCTGAAGCTGCTCCAAATTCAGCATTCTGTCTTTGATTACTAGAAGCCCCTAAAAAGTCAAAAAAGGTTTCTGAATCCTCTGTTATACGGATTGACGAAACTCCAGCATCTATATTAGAAAAAAATTCTTCCGGTATTTCATTATACGCTTGCTGAAATATTGCCTTGTAGTCCTTTTCTACAGAGTCTGTTTTCATATTGAAAGCCTCTTTTCTTTCGGAAATTTGGTCTTTCTTCTGTTCTGGCTCCTCTTCACCATCCTTCTTTTTATACAGATATTTCACTTGACCAGATGATGTAACAATTTTCTTTTTGTATTTGCTTCCGGGTCTATATAAACCTAGAACAATCTTTCCAGTAGACAATCCTTCACTATATTGTGATCCCTTCAAAACAATTGAAGTTGTAGGAATAAACCCACTAATTTTTTCAATAATCTCATAAGAGGCTCTACTCTTTTGATCCTTCTTGTCTGCCATTTCAAACAAATACTTCATGAAATTAAAAGGTGATCTTATTTTAACACCAATCTTAGAAGAAGATCTAACCTCCTGTCTTAACCAAACTTTCTGGCTTTCAGCAGGACCACCAACAAACTCCATCGGATTATGTGACCAGTAAATTTTCCCATCAGCACCTTTATAAGATTGAGCCTTCTTCATTCTTATATACATCGGACCTTTTTCTAACCACTTTGCCAAACTCTTTTTTAACTCAGAAGTTTTTGTCTGATAAAAATTAACAGAATCATCAGGATTAATGCTAGTTACAGTAAGAATAACATCCTTAAATCTAACATCATCATGGAAAGTATTAAACCTTTCTACCATCACAGAATACAAATCTTCCATAAGGTACATCTGGTCTAAGGTTCTATTATCCTCACCTGTTTCATCATCATACTGATCAAACCCAAAACTCTTTTCATACAAGGCATTGACTCTACCGGAAACTACTTTAACAAAACCTTCAGTATCCCAATGCTTTTTTTCTTGCTCTGCTTTAGCCACATTATAAATTTCTTCTATTTTTCTCCCTAGTTCTTGAATTTTTTCACTTCCAGAAACTTGATAGTAAGAACAAACATTGCTCTTCCAACTTCCTTCTTTCAAAGATATATCTTTATTAGATTTCCCATTAAACTTCAAAGAAAACCCATCTATAAAATCATATTCACCCTTATCATTAATTTTTGTAATAACAGCATCTACTATTACATGCTGACCAGCCTCTTGATGTGTGGGAATTATTCTAAACTTCTTATAGTCTATTTTCCTTCCAGTCTTCATTTCAAGAGCATTTTTATATTGATTCCAGCATTTACCAGTATGTTCAAAAAGAAGCTTAAATAATTCTGGACCATTTTCCAGCTTTTGCATAATCCCTATAGACACAATCAACTGTCCCAAACGCAAAGCTGTTTCTCTATTCCAAATATCAGTAGAATTTCTCAGAGTACCAAAACCCTCATAGGCTTTAATAACAATCTCATCAGTACTTTGTATAAGCCCTTCTCCAATATCAATAGCCAACAACATCATAAGTTCTTTTACCATACCAGCAGCAGAAGATAGCTGTCCTGCTTTATTAAACTTTTCTCTTATTTTCGTAGCAAACTCTTCATTACTCAAAGTAAAAGAAGTAATTATAGTTTTTACTTTTTTATCTTTAATATAAAAGTTTTCCATTATTTAGCCTCTTGCTGATTTTTTGTTCCCATAATTTTTTTGTTATAGGATGCTGGTCTATCTCCTGCTTCTGCAAACATTTTCTTAAATTCTCTAGCGGAAGACGCTATGGGTAAATATTCAGAAGCCTTCACTCCCAAGTGCTGTTTTGCATTTTCAAGCTCATTAACAAAAGATTCAGGGGTTATATCTTCACCACGCTGATCTAAAGCTTGTGCCACATTATTATAATCAGGCAAAGAAAAATACTTAACATATCTCTTCCATTGTTTATTTTCACTCATGGCAGATCTAAACTCTTGAACCATCATTTCATTATCTTTTGAATTAGGAGCCTTTTTCCCTTTGCTCTCTTCATAGATGTACTTATATTTACCATTTCCTAAATCTTGACGTTTTATATACTTATGATTAGGACGCTCAATTCCAAGAGCACTAGTGGGGGATTTAAGCGAAGGAGGGTCAACCTTCCCCTGAACACCTTGAGCTTTTCTGACAAAAATAAAGTTAGTCATTATACATTCCTTCTAGAAAAAAGATCTTTCACAAAACAACAGACCTTTTTATTGTTTTCGAATAAAAATCTTCTATTGAACATATAAACTTTTTTCAAATGAAATTCGTCTATAACACTCATGGGCGACTCATAATCAAATACATCAATAACCGTAGCAAAACTTAAAAAGATCTCCTTAGACACTACTTTCAAGCCAAAAAATCCACGATATATAATATAATCATCATCATTAAGCCCAATACAAAAAGCTCTTCTATTTTTAGCAAGCCAACTATCAAACACTATCATCTTACCACATCTCATAGTGTCTTTAAGTGTTTTTCCCATGTTAGTCACCTATGTTTTTTGATTTTTCCTCTTATCTTTTTCCTCCTTATCCATCTCATATACTTTCCCTATATCATTTTCAATGCTTCCCAAACCAGCACCAGAAGTTCCCCCACCACCAACAGACAAGTTTAAGTCTCCAAACAGCTTATTGCCCATCCAATCTTCAGGGGCAGACAGAGCTTTAACAGAAAGCTCAATCAATTTCTTATTATAAATTTTTCCATATTTCTCTTCACCCTTAAGTTGATAATACACAAGATTGTTTATAGCACTTCTTAAATCTTCAAAAGTTATTCTCTCAGAATCTATTTCTCCCGACTTAACCAATTTATCATACTTAAACATTATTTCAAAATTAGCAAGTTCCTTTTCTTTTGTACCATAAATCACCCATCTAGTTGATAGCAAAAGATAATGAACAAACTGATCCATGATTCTGTGAAGCTTCTCAGATTCTTTCACCAGATTCGCTCTATATTTATTAGCCATCGGAAAAAGCTCTTCAGACCTTATGTGTTCACATAAAAACTTATTCCAATCAGCCCCTAATAATAATGATTCTCCAATGGCACGATATGATAAAGACCTAAGACCTTTCAATTTACCAAAATAAGCCTCAGTTTTAACCTTAACCATCGAACCATCATCAAAACGCAAAACAAAGCCTTCTACGTCATCAGAGGCTGTTTGCTGGAAAGTATACAGTTCCTCAAAATTATTGAATCTAGGGGCATCTGGAGCGTTAAAACCCATACTCTTAGCAATACTTTGAACTTCTTTGAAGCCAATCATAGAATAATCTTCTAAATTTCTGATTCCATGAAGTACAAGATCACTCTTATCATACTTCACCACTACTCTATATTTTGGATCAACAAGCTCAAACATAGCAGAGTATGGTCTTTCACTCTCACATAAGTACTTTTTTAACTTACTATTTCTACCATTTTGACTCACTATGTTAGCAGCGGTTTCAATATATCCCTTATCGTCTTCATCGAACTGACCTCTGGTTGCAAAACGCAAACCCTTGGAATACTTATCATAAAACACCTGAATCAAGATTCCATCAATCTTTTCAGATGCCACAAAACCCTGAGTTTCCATCTTTTTTGCCAAATTCTTTACTTCACCATCAAAATATTCTCCCGTATTAAAAATCTTCTCATATGGGAAAGAAACAACCTCACAGGTATTAAGATCAAACACCAATCCCCTGCAAACCCTTAATTGTAAAGACCAATTAGGTTTTCTACTAGGATGCATGTTCTGGTCTATAGAAGAAAAAAAGAATTTATCTGCATAGTTAAAACACACATAATTTGCATCTTTAGAAAATCCCACTCTTAAATAATTCTCAAATTTGCAACCACATACTGAATTAAACTCATCAGCAGTTAAGCCAAAGAACTTTTCCAAAATCTCTTTGTTATTAAATTTTGATATGAATGACTTAAAAAACAGCTTATTCTTTATATTGTGTTTACTCAAAACCTCTACAAAAAATTTAACACTTTCAACTGCACTCTTCAACATTTCTTGTCTTTCTACTCTTGTAGAATTGAAGAAAGCATTGGATTTACTCATGTTTTCCTTATTTATCATAACAACTGTTTTAGCCTTTTCTGGATAAGATGGAAACTCAACTATAGGAATCTTCGGCGTTTCTTCTAGTTTCACTACCGGAAGAAGAGTCTGACCATTCGATATGAGGATAAAATTTTTCATAATTTATACTTATAAATTAGCAAGTTATAGCTCCCTATTAGCAATAAATATCTTGATCTTATCAGGGGATATGTAAATATTATCCTCATTTCCCTCTGAGTTAAATTCATGTTCTTTATCTTCTACAAAAAACATACTCTCTTTTGCTTTAGAGAAGAACTCTTCGGTTTTCATATTAGAAACAAAAATAGTAGTTCTCATTCTGATGTAAACTCCCCGCTTTTCTTCTTTGAAAAGAATCCGTGTAATTTTTCAGGAGATATAAACATAGCTGTAATGTTCTTAATAAACCTTATCACAACCCCTGTTATAGAATCATCCCCATAAGGAATAGATCCATATGAATTATCACCATAGCTCATTTATTATTTTTTTAACCACCAGTTGCTTCTTCTCACTAAACAAACAAAAACAAATATGAAACTAACCAACAAGCTCCCAAAAAACAAATATTTTCCAGCCTCGCTTATATCTATTACTATTATCATTTTATTAAACCCTCTATCTTAAGTCTTTCTACAACAACTGTTGGAGATACAAAAGCATCAATATTATATTCTGCCTGTTCCCAAATCTCAAACTGACGTTCTCTTAAATAAGATCTATCTTTAAGTATGTTTACATTCTGTTTATATCCAAAAATCTTTGGATCTGATATACTCCAAAGGACAACTCCTTTTTTCCCAAGCTTATTAGCCAAATGAGGAAGAAAATTGTCAACAGAAACCCAAAAATCACATAAGTTAATAATTGCAGAGATTTCTTTTAAGGGCATATTAAAACGACATTCGGGAACCAACACAACCTCATCCTTAACCCCTATTTGAACAATGGTGTTAAATTTACCAAGTTTATCAACAAGTTCTTTCCAATAAGGATAATTCTTTGGATTTTCTTTTTTTGTTCTAAGCTGCTTTGAATAAGGAGAAAGTACTATCATAATTCCACCCCATACATTTTAGAATATGCTTCCACTATTGATTTGTTCCACTTGTTCAATGTCATCCATGCATAAACACTTTCAGGATTCACCTTCTCTATAGCACCTACAGGAATCGTTTTTATTTTATAATCTTCAAACACTTCTGGATAACAACACCCTAAAATAATCTTATCATTATTTTCTATTATCTTAGGAAGCACATTAGAAAAGGCAAAATGATCTCCTAATCCACAATTTAGAGTAATAAGCTTATACCCCCACTCAATTAGCCTTTTCTTAAAAACTCCTTCATCATGCTCATATAGCCATTCATTATTGTGACTTCTTATACCACCAGTCTTTTGTCTATAGTGATAAATAACAACATCTGTATCAACAATTAGTTTATACCCTTTTCTAAATAATTCATAGGAAAAAATAGTTTCTTCCCTGTGAGCTACAGGAGACAATTCTGTACAGAAATCAACAACTCCTGCTCTATAAAGAAAAGAGGAATATAAATGCTCTACTTCAAAAACTCCCTGATTGCTAGCCCACTGCAAGTTTGGAGTATGAAAGATATCCTCAAGTTTGTTTGTTCCCCCTTTATATTCTCCTCCGGGCATTATCACAGCAGGAGCCACTGCACCAACGCCCTCCTTCATATGAGAATACAACGTTTCTAAAACATCATGTTCTGCAAACTCATCGTCATCCAAACGCCAAACAAGATCAAACCCCATTCTATTAGCCAATTGATGATTATGGTGTTGACCTTTACCATTACTGAAAACAACTTCCCATAGAATTTTTTTCTTATCCAAAAGTTTAAGCAAATAAGAATAAGTATCTGTTTCTCTTATATCTTTGTGAGCACCATCATCAAAAATAACAAGTTTATCAGGAGTCAGAGTTTGAGAACAAACAGATTGAATTGCCAAAGGCAAAATATCATATCTGTCTTTTGTAGAAATGCTACACAGTATAGTTGGTCCACCTTTTATTGCCATTTTTCGCTCCTTTTTGGGGTATGCATATATTATAACACACTTTTATGTACTCAAAGAATTTCTTATTATGCCGCTAGTAAGAGGCATCTGTGCATTTGGTTCTCTTAAATATACTCCAGTCATAAGTTCTTGAGCACCAAAATCAGCATTGCCTTGTTGAGAATTACCAAAAATGTCTGGAAATACACCATTATTACTATTAGCATCAACAATTGGACTTCCCGGATACAAATAATCAATTCCGGGCCAAAGAAGGGGCTGAGTTTCACTGGTAGCAACCGTTTCTGCCTCTGACAAATAAAACTTACATCTTGTATAGGTATGATTTCCTGCACCACCTCCAACAGTTATGTCTCGCTTGAAGCCAACAAAAATACAATCATAGAAATCAATTTGAGAATATGTTGCATTATTAGTGCTTAAATTGTTGAATATTACTGCCGCATTAGCATATCCGGGTTGTGATGATACGATGGCACAATTAGACATTTTTATTCGCATTCTATTGTTTACACCAGCAGCATACACAAAACCATTTTGAGTTCCCTTAAAATAACATCTTTCAAAAACATAACAATACCCTGTAACCAAAGTACCTGCATTGGTGTTGTCTACATACGCACCACCACCATATGTTGCAGAATTTATTTTTCCAATACCAATACAGTTTTTGAATGTTATAGGTGCTCCTGTATCTGGATTTACTGTCCAATTACCAATCTGAAGTCCTTTTTCATACCATGACTCAGTAATAATATTTTCAAAAGTAGTACCATCAGTAGCAGTACCACCAGTAGCTGCATATATTAAAAGTCCAAAAGCACCACCAGTACAAACAAGATTTTTTATGTTCCAATAAGCCCAATTATTAGAAGTGTTTGTACAATATAGCGTTGTTGAATATCCTTTTGTTCCTGTTTGTTTTGAGGCATCTATTATTACATAACCTTGAGTAACACCAGAAAAATTTCCACCACCATCTTGAATAATTGAATTCCAATCTCCAACAAAAGATTTTTTGCTTGCTCTGGTTCCAGCGGAAGGAGGTATTATACTTTTTTCAAAATATCTGCCGGGAGCAACATATAAAAAATCTCCAGCAACTGTGCAAAGGTTAAATCCTGCTTGTATGGTAGCTTTTGCTAAAGCCCAAGTTGTGCCGTTATTAGCGTCAGAACCTGTTTTCTTTACGAAATAATTAGACATTATATTTCCTTAAAATAAAATTTGAGAATGAGTTCTTCCAACAATGGGTGGAAGAGCAGAATAGGGTTCTCTGAGATAATACCCTGCTACATATTCTTGTGCTCCAAAATCAGCATTTCCCCGTTGAACATTAGAGAATAAATCTGGAAACACTCCGTTATTGCTGTTAGTATCTATAGCTGTACTTCCGGGATATAAATAATCTATTCCTGTCCAAAGGGGAGGTTGTATTTCGCTTGTTTGAGTGGCCTCAGTATCAGAAGCATAAAATTTACAACGATTAAAAACATGATTTCCACAACCACCTCCTGCAGCGAGAGAAATTTTATGTCCAGAAATAAAACAATCATTATAGGTCATTACATTATTAGCAGCACCTGCATCACTAGCAGCATTATATAGAGCTAAACTAGCAGCGTGTGTTTGTGAAGCTATAATGGTGCAATTATTAAAAGTAACTCTAAGTTTATTCGCTGAGTTTGCTACATAAGAAAGTCCAGTATTCAAGCCATGAAGAAAACACCTTGTAAAAGTATAGTTTGGATTTGTTCTTAAAGTGGCTACTGGATGATCAATATAAGCACCAGAACCATACCCAACATAATATAATCTTGAAATTCCAATACAATTTTTGAATGTTATTGTTGCACCCGTATCTGAATCCACTGCCCAATTTCCACATTGTAATCCTTTATCATACCAAGCGTCTCCTAAAATATTTTCATAAGTAACACCGTCATGGGCAGCACCAGAGGAAGCCGCCCATATCAAAAACCCATTTTGTCCACCAGTACAAACAAGATTTTTTATATTCCAATAAGCAAGATTATTAGAACCCTGTTTAATTGGAGAAGCAGCAGAAACATAACGAAAACCCAATGTACCACCAGATTGCTTTGAAGCATCGATTATTACATATCCCTGAAGGATACCGGAAGTATTTCCTCCTCCATCTTGCACTGTAGAATTCCAATCTCCAACAAAGGATTTCTTGCTT
>Ga0137461_1000273_pt1 | contig 11884 bp, 7 predicted proteins | sample EasRivERMGT746_2_FD_104650 | JGI IMG/M metagenome (GOLD analysis project Ga0137461, IMG submission 104650) | Soil microbial communities from meander-bound floodplain in the East River, Colorado, USA - East River MetaG ERMGT746_2 | ecosystem: Environmental > Terrestrial > Soil > Floodplain ... | reverse complement strand
TGTCCTTCGTGGTGAAAACATCCTCACAATAAACCCGGAAGAACCATCAATTTAAATGGTTTTTAAACGCGCCAAGCGCGCCGCCAAGAGAATCGCTTCCTTCATGCTGGTTTCATCCGCCTTGCCCTTGCCGGCGATATCGTAGGCGGTGCCGTGATCGACTGAAGTGCGAATAAACGGCGGCCCCAAAGTCAGCGCCACGCCGCCGTAGAAGTGATGCAGCTTGAGCGGAATCAAGCCTTGGTCGTGATACATGCACACCACCGCGTCGTAATCGCCGCGCGCCGCTTGATAAAACAAACTATCCGCCGGCAACGGCCCGAAGGCGACGATGCCATTTTTGCGCGCCGCTTTAACCGCCGGCGCGATGATTTGAATTTCTTCATTGCCAAAGATACCTTGCTCTCCGCCGTGCGGATTGAGCGCCGCCACCGCGATGCGCGGACGGGCGATGCCGAAGAAGTTTTTTAGACTGCGTTGGGTCAGCTCCAGCGTGGTTTGGATATTTTCCCGGGTCAAACTGCGCGGCACTTTTGCAAAAGCGATATGGCCGGTCACCGGCACGACGCGAAGTTTGGCGCCGATCAGCATCATGCGGCACTCCGGCGTATGGCTCAGTTCGGCGAACAGTTCGGTATGGCCGGGATAGTTGTAGCCCGCGTCGATCAGACTATGTTTACTGATCGGCGCCGTGGCGATGGCGTCGGCAACTTTCGAAAGCGCCAACTTGGCCGCCACCCGAATATAACTAAACGCGCCATGGCCGCCCGCCTTCGACGGCTTAGCGGGCCGCGACTCTTTTGCCGACAATGCCGACAACGAACAAACCACAAACGCGCGCGGATGATTGAGCAGCGGCAACAGCCGTTGTCCCGGCTGCCAACAAATCAGCTCGGGCGAATTTTTCTTGCGCGCGCGCTGCAGCACGCCCCAATCGCCCAGGATCAACGGCCGCGCGGCTTTTCTGATCGCCGGATCGGCCAGCGCTTTAACGATCACTTCCGCGCCGATGCCGGCGGGATCGCCCATGGTAACGGCAATAATCGGTTTCTTAGACATGAATCTGAGTAAGCTTTAGATCGCAGCTTGCTCATTATCGCCGCTTGCCAAATTTCAGGCAAGGGACACTAAGGCTTTTTTGCCGAAAACGGATTGATGGAATCGATGATCGTGGAGAAAACGCCTTTGCCGGTGTCCGGCGGCGGCGGGTTCAAGATATCCGGTGTGTCCTCCGCCGAATCGGTGACAAACAGCGGGTAGCCAAAAATGCTCACCACGCTCTTGCCCACCAGCGGACTTTTCGTATCTTGCTCTTCGAAAGGAGTTTCTTTGACGATATAGGAAAACGGATTGAGGTAACTGAGCACCGAGCGATTTTCGCTCTGCGCCGGGCGCGTTGATTTAGCCATGAGCGCGTTGACCGTGCCCTCTTTCGAATCCTCCGGCTTGAACACCACGCCCGCCACCTTGAGATCGACGCGATGCTTTCTTCTGAGATCGGTTTTGAGCCACTGCGCGAAACGCTCTTCCAACGCTTTGCTCAGCAGTTCTTGTTTGATGCGCGGCGCCACCGTGCTTAGCGGCAAAGCCGCGCCCGATTCGCGCGCTTCCAACTTGACGATGTGCACGCCCATGCTGGTGCGAAACGGTTCGCTCACCCGGCCAACGGCAAGCTTCTCGAAAGCGATCTCTTCCAGACCGCCGATCAATGTGCCGCGCTTGACCCAGCCGATATCGCCACCCTCGGCGCGTCCCGCCCCTTGGGAAAACTCGCGCGCCAGCGCGGCGAAATCCGCGCCGGCGGAAATTTTCCGGTACAGCTCGTTGGCTTTGTCCGTGGCGCCTTGCACTTGGTCGGCGGGCGCATTTTCCGCAAGCGAGAAAAGAATGTGGCGAATCCGCGCCCGTTCCTCGCCGCGATAATTCTTTTGGTTCTGCTTATAGTAACGCTCGACATCTTCGTCGGTGATGTTTACCTTGCGGCGCACCTGGCGATCGAGGATTTCGGATTTTTCCATTTCCGCCTTCACCGACGCCCGGTAGCTCGCCAGGGTTTGCTCTTCCCGGCTGAGCACGAGTTTTAAATCATCGTCGGAGAGCCGGTTGGTTTTTTTCACCTGCTCGATGTAACCGTTGACATCCGCTTCGCTGACACTGATGCCGCCTTCGCGCACTTCGGCTTCGAGCAGTTTGTCGGTGATAAATTGCTCCAGCGCCTCACGGTCGGCGCTGTTGATCCGGGCGAGATCGCCGGTGGGAAAACCGCGCTTCAGTTTTTCCTTGGCGTAGCGATTGATATTGGAAAGGGTGAAGGGCTCGCCATCGACCACGGCGATCAGTTGTTCGACCACCGCGGCGCCGACACCGTGAAAAGGCGCCAGGAGCCCGAGAAAAACAATCGCCGGATAAATTATTGACCGCCGCATAAGCAAGCTCCTGGCAATGACCATTGACTTAGGAAAACAGCTACCATACCGGTAGTCAAAATCCAAACCTCGCCACAGTTCCGAACCGGCATCGTATCGCAAGGGCAACCACGGGGGTTGCCCCTACAATTCCAAATCCCATTTTGTGTCCTTTGCGTGATGCAAGTTTCTTCGCATTCGCTCAGGACAAGCCTTGCGGTCAATTGTCCGAATCCGAATCTCCGACTCTGCGGCCTCTGTGTTCTCAGTGGTGACACCTCTTCGCATTTAAGCTTAGATGGTATTCGCCGGGACCGCAGCCGGAGCGCTTTTCGGCGTGGGGATTTCTTGGATCGCGTGCAACAGCTCGGCCACTTCATCCATCAAGGGGCCCCACTCCTGGTTCTTTGGCGTGAAAGATAGCCGGCCATCGGGCGACAGGCGAAATCGGTTTTTCTGCTTACGGATCAATTCCAAAAGTTTTTCCACCTTCACCGGCGATTCCGAATGAAACAGCAAAAACACTTTGCCGTCGGAAACGCTGATCTGCTGGACGAGAAATTCTTTGAGCACGCGGCGCAGATTCATCACCAAAAACAAATTGTCGACCACGCTGTTATAAGGCCCAAAGCGGTCGGTGATCTCTTCTTTGAGTTCGTCCAACTCAAGCACGTTGCGCAGGCTCGCCAGCCGCTTGTAAAAATACAAGCGCTGATTGGCGTCGGGAATATAATTGTCCGGGAAATAGGCCGGGATGCCCAAGCGAATCTCCGGGTCGACCTCCGGTAAAACTTCTTCGCCCTTCAGCTCCTGCACCGCTTTTTCCATCATCTCGGTGTAAAGCTCGAACCCCACCGCGGTGATCTGGCCGGACTGCTGATCGCCGAGCAGATTGCCGGCGCCGCGAATCTCTAAATCATGCAACGCGAGTTTGAAGCCGCCGCCCAGGCCGTCGATTTCCTGCAATGCGCGCAGCCGCCGTTCCGCGTCCGGCGTGATCGCCTTCTCGCCGGGAATCAGTAAATAAGCGAAAGCATGTCTGTGCGAGCGGCCGACGCGGCCGCGCAGTTGATAGAGTTGCGCCAGACCGAACTGATCAGCACGGTTGATGATGATCGTGTTGGCGTTGGGAAAGTCGAGGCCGGATTCGATGATCGCCGAGCAGACCAAGACTTGGGTCTTGTTCTCAAGAAAATCGACCATGACTTTTTCCAATGCTTTGGGCCGCAACTGGCCATGGCCGACAGCCATTCTGGCCTCGGGGATCAACTCGGCGAGTTTCAACGCCAAGCGATCGATGGTCTCGACCCGGTTGTGCAGGAAAAACACTTGCCCGCCGCGCTCGATCTCGCGCAAAACCGCATCGCGAATCACCCGGTCATCGTAACGCGTCACGTAAGTCTGAATCGCCAAACGATCCACCGGCGGCGTTTCGATAATGCTCAGGTCGCGGATGCCGACCAGCGACATGTGCAGCGTGCGCGGGATCGGCGTCGCGGTGAGACTCAGAACGTCGACCAGTTGGCGCATTTTTTTTAAGCGTTCTTTGTGCACCACGCCGAAACGATGTTCCTCGTCGACGATGACGAGTCCTAAATCTTTGAACTCGACGTCCTTCTGTAATATGCGGTGCGTGCCGATGACGATATCGACGATCCCCTTGGCCGCGTCATGCAACACCTGCGCTACTTCTTTCGCCGTCAAGAAGCGGCTGACCATTTCGATGCGCACCGGGTGATTGCGAAAGCGATGGCGAAAGGTCTGCAAATGTTGCTGCGCCAAGATCGTCGTCGGCGCCAGCACGGCGACTTGCTTGCCGCCTTCGACGGCGAGAAACGCCGCGCGCATGGCCACTTCGGTCTTGCCGTAACCGACGTCGCCGCACACCAAACGGTCCATCGGCTTTTTCGCTTGCATGCTCGCCAGCGTGTCGTCGATGGCGCGCTGCTGATCGGCGGTCTCTTCGTATTCGAAGGCCGCTTCGAACTCCTTATACAAATTATCCGGCGCCGCGAAGCCAGTGCCGGCGCGCGCTTCGCGCAGCGCGTAAAGCTGCACCAACTCCTCCGCCATGGCGAGAATCGATTTGCGCGCCTTGGCTTTAACCTTCTCCCACTGGCTGCCGCCCAAACGGTCGAGTGCCGGTTGCGCGCCGTCGCCGCCGATATACTTCTGCACCATGTTGATGCGGTCGACCGGTAAATAAAGCCGGTCCCCGGCTTCGTATTCGAGATGGAGAAACTCGCCGCCGATGCCGGCCACCGTGAGAAATTTTAGGCCGCGATAGACGCCGATGCCGTGATCCAAGTGGACCACGTAATCGTCCTGCTTGAGCTCGCTCAAACTGGTGAGGAAATGGCTCGGATGATTTTTCGTCTGGGCGAGGGTCGGCTGGCGCTTGCGCGTGCCGAAGATCTCATCGAAGGTAAGAAAAACCACATGCTCGTCGGTCAGACGAAAACCCTGATTCAAATGGCCGCGCACAATCGCGCGCGGCAAATCCGCGCGATTGAGCAAATTGGCGATCGTCTCGTCAACCAGCGCGCAGGCCATATCGTGATTGCCCAAAAGTTCGCGCAGGCGGGTCGCGTCGCCCTTGGTCGGCGCGACGAAGATCACCCTTTCGCTTTGCCAACCTTTTAATTTTTCCACCAGCGGCGCCAGCGAAGCGTCCTTGCCTTGCAGCGCGGTTTCCAGCCGCACGTCGGTGGTGAGAAAAGACTGCACCGTCAGCGTCGCTGCTTGCGCCTTCTCCGCAGCCGCCATGATGTTGAGCGCCTCGCCGTGAACTTGCGAAAAGGGTTCGAGCGCGGCGCGCCATTCATGTTCGTTGAGATAGAGACTCTCCACGGTGGGAACCAAGCGACGATCCTTTTGGGCGCGCTCATAACGATCCCAAGCCAATTGGCCGAAGCGCTCGCTCTCGGCCTCGACGCGATCGGCGCCGTCGAGCCAGACGAGAGTTTGCGCCGGCAGATAAGCGAACAGCGGCACCAGCGGCGGACAAAAATAGGGCGCTAGGAATTCGATTCCGGGAAACGGAATTCCTTCGCGGATCGATTCGAGCAGACGATTTTTTTCGTGCCGGTCGACTTCCAAATCGATAGCGCGTTGATCCAAGCGGCGCAGGGTATCATCCAAAACGCCGCGCTTGAGTGAGAACTCTTTCATCGGTAAGAGCAGCATCTCTTCCAACACCTGTTCGGTGCGCTGGCTCGAAGGGTTGAATTCGCGGATTGATTCCAAACGGTCGCCGTCGAATTCGAGCCGCAGCGGCCGGCCATAGCCCGGAGAAAATAAATCGACGATGCCGCCGCGCACGCTAAAGTCGCCGCGCTCTTCGACCAAGGGAACGTTTTGGAAACCCCAGTGGACTAAATGTTCGAGTAACGATTCACGCAGTAGATCCTGTCCCGCGACGAAATACAGATATGATTGTTTGAGCGCTTCTTTTGGGATCACACGCTGCATCAGCGCCGCCGGCGTGGAAATCAAGATTGGCGCCGATTCCTCGACCAACTTGTAAAGTCCCTCCAAGCGGCCGGCGATGTCGTCGGGGTGCGGCGAGAGATTTTCAAATGGCAACACTTCCCAGGACGGCAACAGGTGCAAGCGCTTGCGAAACGGCGGCAAGCTGCGCTCCTCGCCGAGAAAGAAACTCAAATCGTCGTAAAGGGTTTCAGCATGATTCGTGCTCGAGGCGATCACCAGCAACGGCCGGCGCGCCCGCGCCGCCACCAGCGCGAGCAAGTACGCCCGCGCGCCGCCCTGCACGCCTTGAATGCGCTTGGTCCCGGTCCAATTGCCAGTGAGAAATCGCTCAAGCTTGTCGATCAGCGGAACATCGGCCATTAGAATAAACCGAAGCGTTGCAGTGAGATTTTTGGGATGGTTTCTGTCGATGGTTGAGCATTGGCCGCTTCAGCGGCCTTGGCCCAGGCTTCCGACGCTTGGCAAAGCTCGCCAACCTTCACTTGCAAAAACGCCGGCTGAAAATTTTCGAAGCGGATCAGCGCCTGATAAATCAACCGCACGGCGCCTTTGATCTCGCCGAAATCGACGAACATGCGAAACCCCGCCGCCAGCTGAATCAAGCCTTCGAGAAACGGCTTGTTGTCCGCCTCGGTGTCTTGATAAAAGCCCTCGAGAATCTCGTGGCTGGCAAAATATTGCCGATCGTTAAATAGACGTATGCCCTCTCGCAGCCGAGCATCCATAAATTTACACTAGAGAATAAGCTACCAACTTCTGCTGGCGGCCTCAAGTAACTTTTTCAGGCGTCCATGGGGGTAATCTGCAAATCATCTAAATTTTGTTCACCACGAAGATCACGAAGGACACGAAGGGTTCGGAAAATTAATACTCCGAACTTCGTGCTCTTCGTGTCCTTCGTGGTGAATACTCCTCCACACTAAACCCAAAAGAACCTCAAGTTAAGACGCGCGTCCGAATTGTGGCTGCCATAACGGCTTGAACAATTTGAACGGTTTGAACGGCTTGAACTATTTCACAGTCCGGGCGGCCAAAGCCGCTTGTCATAATTGGCGACCGAGGAAACCGACGCGAGCCAAATGCAGATATCGGAGAGCGACAGCACAATCGCTGACAACCCGAAGGAGACTAGATAGCTGCCGGTCCAATCGTAAAACGCCCCGCCGAGATACGAGCCCAGCGCGCCGCCGACGCCCACCGCCACCGTCGAGTAGCCAAGAATCGCGCCGAAACCTTTGCCGGAAAAAATATCCGCGGTTAAAGCTGAGAAGATCACCGCCCGGGAGCCGAAACCGATGCCGAAAAAAATCACGTAGACGTAGAGCAGCCAAGTATGCGTCGCGTCGCGCAGCAGCATCAACGCGCCGACGCCCACCAAAGTCATGAGGATGTTGAGCGTGTACGCTCCCTGTCGAGAGAGCCGGTCGGCAATAAAACCAAACACCACTCGGCCAAAGCTGCTGGTGATACCGGCAAGGCCGAATATCGACGCCGCTAACAATTTGCTGTAGCCGACCTCAGCGACGTGGGCGACTTGGTGCGTGACGATCACCGTAGTTCCCGACGCGGCGCAGATGCGCGCGATAAAAAGCAGCCAGAACTGCAAGCTCTGCAGCGCCAGCTTGGCGGTCCATTGAATGGACGCTTCTTTCTTTTCCCCATGGCGCCGGCGTTGTTCACCGAACGGACCGGGAAGGTAAAAGAGCCACGCCATCGGCAACAGCGTGAGCAGAACCACGACAGAATAAATCTCGAAGGCGCGCGCCCAGCCGTAATTGGCAATCAGCCACTCGCTCAGCGGCGCCAGTATCAAAATGCCGACTCCGGTGCCGGCGTAGACGATGCCGATGGCCGAAGCGCGGTTTGAGGAGAACCACTCGGAGATCAGAAAAATATGCGGCACCATGCCGGTGAAGGTGAAACCGACGGCGAGCACCAAACCGAAACTGAGATAGAGTTGCCACAGCGCCGTCACCTGGCTGCTGAGAAAGAGTCCCGCGGCGAGCGTGAGGCAGCCGATGATGGAAATTTTTTTCGTGCCGTAGCGGTCCAAAAGAAAACCGACCACCGGCGAGAGCAGCGCATCGACGGTTAGAAGGACCGAGAAAATGCCCGCCGTCGCCCCTCGGCTCCAGCCGAAAGTATCGATCAAGGCGACGTTAAAAACGCCAAATGACGTGTGGATGCCGCGCGAGATGCCGAGCACGGCGAAAGCAAGACCGGCGATCAACCAAGGTGTCGGAGAAAAACGCATGACGATAGATGAGCCCTGGGTTTAGCAGAGCAGTCCGACATTGACAAACCAACCGCGCGCGCCTTGACAAGCGGCCACCGACAGTAATAGTCGTGACTCCATCGTCAATCGGAGGAATTTTTCATGCGTGTGATCGATGCCGACGGCCACGTCGAAGAGAATCTAGAAACTTTTAGCGATAAATATTTTGATCCGGCCTTGCGCGCGTTGCGCCCGCGCGTCACTGGCGTCGACGGCCTGGCCTACTGGGTGATCGAAGAGCAACTTTATCCGCGCCGCGTCGGTCCCGGCTGCCACAACCTCGGCACGCCGACCAATGTCAACGGCCAAGTCGCCGCGCACACGCAAGGAAAATCCGACAGCATCGCCAGCATGGAGCTTAGCGATCTCGCCGCGCGCGTGAAAGCGATGGACGATGAAGACATCGCCGTGCAGGTAATCTACACCACGCTTTTTCTCGCTTATCCGTTGACCAAGAACGTTGCGCTCGCCTCCGCGCTGACTTCTTCATACAATCGCTGGATGGGCGACCGGCTTTCGGGCCACCAAAGAATCAAGTGGGCCGCGGTGGTCAATCTCGACGACATTGCCAACGCCGTGCGCCAAGTTCGTGAAGCGAAAAAGCTCGGCGCGGTCTCGGTCATGGTGCTCGGCACCGCCGGCGATGACATGCTCGATCATCCACGGCTCGAGCCATTTTACGCCGCGCTGTGCGAAGAAAATCTCGCCCTCGGCGTCCACGTCGGCTGGTCCTGCCCGGCGGTGAACAATCTCTACTCGCACATTTATCCATCCGGCGTAATCGCGTTTCACGTGCCGCTGCTGATGGCCTTCACCGCGCTGGTCAGCGGCGGCGTGCTCGACCGTTTTCCCGAACTGAAAGTGGTTTTTCTTGAAGCGGGTTGCCAGTGGGTGCCATTTATCCTGGAGCGAATCCATCACCGCTTCAAAAACCAAGGCTCCACGTTGAGAAAATTCCTGCCCCAGACCGCACCGATCCAGAAACTGCCGGTGATGGACTACATCAAGCAAGGAAATATCTACTTCAGCACCGAAGTCGAAGACGAGATCCTACCGAATGTTTTGAAACTCGTCGGCGAAAACCAAGTAATCTTCGGCAGCGACATGCCCCACGGCGACCGCGACCGCTGCGCCGCCGCGATCTTGCAGAAACGCACCGATATCAGCGAATCGGCGAAAGTGAATATCTTGGAAAAGAATCCGGCGCGGCTCTATGGCTTGGCGTAGCCGCGAATCGGTGCAGTGAGAAGGGCAACCACCGGGGGTTGCCCCTATAAGTCCGATTCCTTTTTGCGTACTTTGCGTTCTTTGCGGTTAAATTTCCGATTCCCAATCTTCCGCTCAGTGACCTCTGTGCTCTCTGCGAAACCGGTTCTTCAACGGAGCGCGGGTTTTCTAACCCGCAACAACACGCGGACAAGAATGTCCGCGCTCCCTTAGACTCCGACCTTCGTGCTCTTCGTGGTGAAATACATCGTCCGTTCTTCGCCGTGAACAGGGGCGTATGCCATACGCCCCTTTCCAACCTCTTTTTTTGCGCCCTTTGCGCTCTTTGCGGCTAATTCCCGAATCCGAAATCCGAGGGCGCGATGAATCGCGCCCCTACATGAACTTTGTGCCCTTTGTGGTTAATCCTCTTTCTGCTCTTGAGCCGCAGCATGATTTGACCGCGTCCCAACAACAGTGATAAATCCTCAACCATCGATCTGGTTGCAAGGAGATCTCCATGGCCAACTCAAGTATACAAACGGATGTCGCCATCATCGGCGGCGGCGGCGCCGGCATTCCAGCGGCCATCGAAGTCGCCCGCGCCGGCGGCAAAGCGATCGTGCTCGAAGGCGCGGTGGAATGCGGCGGCACGGCGGCGATTTCCGGCGGCGGCTGCTGCATCGTCGGCACGCCGCTGCAAAAATCCCAAGGCGTCGAGGACACGCCGGATATAGCATTTGAAGATTGGGTCAAATGGGGCGGTGGCCAGGCCGACGAAGTGTGGGCGCGCTACTACCTCGAACACACGCTGCACGATCTCTATCACTGGGCGGAAAGCTGCGGCGCGAAATGGGTCGACATGAAAGTTCAGGAAGGCAACCGCGTGCTGCGCTGGCACCGGCCCGACAACAACGGCCTTGGCTTGATGACGGCGCTGATCATGACCGCTCAATCGATACCGAACATCACGATCATGACCTCGACCAAAGCCGGCCAATTGCTCACCGAAGACGATCGAGTTTGCGGCGTGACAGCAATCCAGGGAAATGAATCCATCGACATTCACAGCAAGACGGTCGTCGTCGCCACTGGCGGATTTAATTCAAATCTGGAAATGGTCTTGGAGCACCGGCCCGAATTCAAAAAATTTAAAGTGATGGAAGGTTCCGGCTTCGGCGCCAAGGGCGAAGGTCACAAGATGATCCAAGAGCTCGGCGGCTACTTCACCCACATGGACTGCATCTGGTTCTACGTTTACGCCACGCCGGACTACCGTGACCCGCAAGAGCGGCGCGGTTTAGTTTTTCGTATGGTGCCCGGCTACATCTGGTTCAACCAACAGGGCAAACGCTTTCACAACGAATCGCTCACCGGCGGCGCCTCGGCGACACCGGCGTTGTTGGCGCAATCACCGCCCCACGCGTGGGCTATCGCTGATACGCCGATGCTGGCGAAGATTGACGTCGCCGATCCATACTATCGGCGCGGCGATGTCATCGACCGGGCCAAGGTTGAAGAGCTTTTGAATAACTCGCCTTACATAAAGAAGGCCGACAGCCTCGAAGAACTCGGCAAGCAGTGCGGCTTCGATGACGTGAAGAATTTTGTCGGCGAGGTCGACGCATACAATAAATGCTTCGATGCGAAGTTGGAAAAAGATCCCAAGTTCGGCAAGTCGCTCAAAGTCTCGAAAAAAATTGACACCCCACCTTATTACGCGATACAAATTTTTCCACTCGCGCGGAAAAATTTCGGCGGCGTCAAAACCGATTTGCGCTGCCGCGCATTGAATAAATTTTTCGAACCGATTCCCGGACTGTACGCGGCCGGAGAAGTCGCCGGCATGGCCGGCGGACATATCAACGGCAAGGCTGGACTAGAAGGCACCATGCTCGGCCCGTCGATCTTCAGCGGCCGCGTCGCCGGCGCCTGGGCCGCGCACGAAGCCGGCTTCGGCCCGGGCTTCATCGGCAAACCGAATCGGCCGGAGCTGGACTAACAGAGTGCCGAAAAGCCGTCTAGAGTCTCGACTTCAATACTCACACATACGCAGAAATTGTCCATCGGGAGTTGATTAAAATAAGGTTGACGAAGTAGAACCTATCTGACGACTTAACCTTTCAGCCGTAGAATATTGTTTACCGTTACGGCGCGACGGAAACCCTTGAGAGTCAAATCGCCCACGGGCTCCACCTGCACGAGTTCTTCCACCATCGCCTGTACTTGCGGGGATACCAAAATCTGGCCCGGTTTAGCTTCGCCACAGAGGCGAGAGGCAAGATTAATCACGGTGCCGATCGCGCCGTAGTCCAATCGTCCTTCGAAACCGATCCCGCCGATAGTGGCGTAGCCATGCGCGATTCCAACGCCGAAGTCGAGCTCGTAGCCCAATTTGCGCCATTTGACAACCAGCTCTCGTATCCGCTCGCGCATCACAATCGCCATCCGAACCGCCCGCTCCGCCGGATTCGGCACCGACACCGGGTCGTTGAAAAAGATTATC
>Ga0137461_1000271_pt1 | contig 11946 bp, 15 predicted proteins | sample EasRivERMGT746_2_FD_104650 | JGI IMG/M metagenome (GOLD analysis project Ga0137461, IMG submission 104650) | Soil microbial communities from meander-bound floodplain in the East River, Colorado, USA - East River MetaG ERMGT746_2 | ecosystem: Environmental > Terrestrial > Soil > Floodplain ... | reverse complement strand
TTCCATAGATTGAATAAACTTTAACTCCGGTTAGAGGATCAACGAAATCCTCAATAAATTCACCGGCCATGTTTTGTCCTTTGAATCCATGTTCAGGCGAGAAAATTGCTTTTACATTAATTCCAATCTTCATTAAAGAATCAAGAAGTGGAGTACCGTTTTTCAAAAGGGAGGTTTGATTAATTATTAAGCCGACATTTTTATTTTTCAGCAAGTCAAGGTTTTCACTGATTAATATATCAGCTCCGAATAAAATATCTGAATTTTTAACAGTTGGCTGACATTTACAAGCTGCACTTAAGCAAAAACAAATCAAGAATATTTTAAATGATTTTATCCGTTTGATAAATGAAAAGCGACTTGCAGCAGGTATTTCGAAAGGGATTTTGATTTTAATCTTTGTAATTATTTAATAATTCATTGCTGGAAAAAAAGTGGGCAATTTCCTTTTCAGCATTTTCATTCGAATCAGAACCATGCACAGCATTTAACTGAATGTTTACTGCAAATAATTTCCTGACTGTGCCCTCCGCTGCTTTAGAAGGATCCGTTGCACCAATTAATTTTCTATAATCCTCAACTGCATTTTCTTTTTCAAGAGCAATTGGTATACAAGGACCGGAAGTCATATACTCAACAAGTTCACCGAAGAAAGCCCTCTGTTTGTGAACTGCATAAAATCCTTCAGCAGAAGATTTCGTCAGGCGGATTTGTTTCATTGCTCTTATTTTAAATCCTGCTTTTGTGATCATTGAAATTATTGCACCGGTATAGCCTTTTTCTACAGCATCCGGTTTTATAATCGCTAATGTTTTATTATTCAAATTATTTCCTTTTCGTCTTTAACTTTTTTTGTTTGAAAGATTGAATTTTCTTTTTTGGTTTTGAAGTTGTTTTTGATTTTTTAGATTTAGGTGTAACAGCTTTCAACATTGTGATTCCAATATCAGAAGGACTCTGAACAACATGAATCCCTGCTTTTTTCATAGCTGCCATTTTTTCCGCAGCAGTACCTTTACCACCGGAAATAATTGCACCGGCATGACCCATTCTCCGACCTGGAGGAGCAGTTCTTCCGGCGATAAATCCTACGACGGGTTTCCTGACATTTTTCTTTATAAACTCTGCAGCTTCTTCCTCAGCAGAACCGCCGATTTCTCCAATCATTACAATTCCCTTAGTGTCTTTGTCTTCATTAAATAATTTTATGATATCAATGAATCTTGAACCTATGATCGGGTCACCTCCGATTCCAATAGCGGTTGTTTGTCCAAGTCCAACATCAACTAATTGTTTAACGGCTTCATAAGTTAGAGTTCCGCTTCGCGAGACAACACCGATGTTTCCTTTTTTGTGAACGAAGCCCGGCATAATTCCAACTTTAGCTTTTCCCGGTGAAATGACACCTGGACAATTCGGTCCAATAAGCACCACGTTTTTATTCTTAATTGAATTATAAACTTTAATCATATCTGCGGCCGGGATGCCTTCTGTAATGCAGACAATTACTTTAATACCTGCGCTGGCTGCTTCAAGAATTGCATCGGCTGCAAATGTTGGAGGAACGAAAATTATTGATGTATTTGCTTTCTGCTGCTTAACTGCTTCTTCAACCGTGTTATAAACAGGAATTCCACTGAAATCAGTGCCTCCTTTACCCGGAGTTACGCCAGCAACCACTTTGGTTCCGTACTCAATCATCTGGCTTGTGTGAAATGATCCTTCCCCACCCGTGATACCCTGAACTACAAGGCGGGTTTTATTATCAACTAAAATGCTCATAGATGTTAATTCCTAATTTGAAAGATTGAATAATTCAATGAACAAATTTAAGTATTTTGAAATCAATTTCATTGAAGAAGTTTGGAGCATTCCAAATGATATGAGGTATGAATTGAATAAAATCAGAATAAACAGGAATGATTCTGTATATCACATCCTGTTATTGAAGTGAAATTCAGATTACTGTAAGTCTTATGACTTAACTTTTTCTATCCTCAATTTTACCTGAGTCTTTGTCGGTTGTTTTAATTTCATTCTCAACATCCTTCAAACCTTTTTTGAACTCGCTCATTCCTTTGCCAATTCCTCGGGCAAGTTCAGGAATTTTTTTAGCACCAAAAAGTATGAGGATTACTAAAAGGATAAGAATTATTTCGCCGGCGCCAAGGTTACCAAACATTATATCACCTGTTAGTTTAAAATATTATTTGCTAATGCATGAAAAATCAAACTGCCGTCGGTTTTGCCGAGAATTGCATCGCTGCTTCTTTCCGGGTGAGGCATCATGCCAAACACGTTTCCTTTTTTATTAATTATTCCGGCAATGTTCATAACAGATCCGTTGGGGTTTGATTCATCAGTTATTTCCCCGTCCTCTGAAGAATATTTGAATACTATCTGATCATTATCTAATAATTGATTCAAAGTTTCTTTATCCGCAAAGTAATTACCTTCTCCGTGAGCTATGGGAATTTTCAAAACATTTTTACCTTTCTGAATCCCTTCGGTAAAGGCAGTATTTTTATTTTCGACTGAAAGATAAACATCTTTGCAAACAAATTTCAGAGAAATATTTTTTAACATAACCCCTGGAAGCAAACCTGTTTCAAGCAATATCTGGAAGCCGTTACAAATTCCGAAAACATAACCGCCTTTGTCTGCAAAATTAATTACTTCATTCATGATAGGAGAAAATTTTGCGATTGCTCCGGTGCGGAGATAATCGCCGTAAGAAAAACCTCCCGGCAGAATTACAATATCACTTCCGTTCAGATCAGTATCTTTATGCCAGAGAAAATTCACATCATAGTTGAACAATTTTTTTAAAACGTAATAAGTATCATGATCACAATTGGAGCCCGGAAAAACTACTATTCCGAATTTTGGTTTGCTCATTTAATTTTTTCCAGGTTGAATTCATAATCTTCCATGATCGGATTAGCGAGAAGCTTGCTGCAATAATCATTAACTTCTTTTTCTGCTGCAGATTTATCAGGGGTATCAATATCAAACTGAATATATTTATCGATGCGTGTATTTTTAATGTTTGATAATCCCAGATTATGGGCACCCATCTCAACAGCTTTGCCTTGCGGATCAAGGATGGTTGGCCTTCGCTTAATCAACACCTTCGCTCTGTACAATTTATTTCCCTTTCAGTTAAAAGATCTATTGAATTACTTTTCAGATCGTGATGTAAACAGGTAATAAATATGACGAAAAATACCAATTACGATCATGAAAACAAAAACGTAGAACATTCCCTTCTTGTAAAATAGTATAACTACAACAACACTCGCCAGTAAAAACAAAAAGTGAAAAGGTTTTTCCCGGATACCTTTAAAAGTAAATTTTGGTAATGTCTCATACCTTATGTTACTGATCATTAATATGGAAACAACAATCACCAGGGGTATGATAATGTGAATATATGGTGAGCTGTAACCATTATCATAAAAAGCAAGAACGAATGAAGCTATTGTCAGTGCTGCAGTTGGAATCGGCAATCCAATAAAAAAGGATTTCTCAAATCCCACAAGCTGTACGTTAAACCTTGCCAGCCTGAATCCGCCGGCAATCATTGGAAGAGAAGCGATGATTATTCCGTAAACATCAAACTGGTATAAAAAAGTTTTGTAAAGAATGAATGCCGGTGCAGCTCCGAAGCTGATAACGTCTGAAAGTGAATCAAGCTCAATACCAAGTTCGCTGCTTGAATTTGTTAACCTTGCAACGATTCCGTCGAGAGCATCAAATAATGCTGCAACAAATATCAGCCATGCAGCATAATTAATATTTCCGTTGCTGGCTTCAATTATCGAAAAGAATCCGCAGAACATATTTATTGCGGTAAATAAGTTGGGGATTACAGAAGGAGTAATTCGTTGTCGGTTCATTGGTGAGTTAGTTCGAATAAAATTGTTTCACCCGCAGTTACGTGTTCATCTTTTTTTACCATCGGTGTCCACTTTGAAGAAACAATAATATCCGACCTGCTGCCAAATTTAATCATTCCAAACCGCTCTCCGAGTTTAACCTCATCTCCGGATTTTAAATGGTTGACAATTCTTCTTGCAACAAATCCGGCAACCTGTGTAAAAAATATTTTGCCTTGCGGGCTTGTAATCCCGATTTCCATTCTTTCATTCAACTGTGAGGATTTATCTTCAAATGCAGCGACATACTTTCCCTCATAATAATTTAATAATTCCACTCTGCCTGAAATCGGAATCCGGTTAACGTGAACATCAAGCGGTGACATAAAGACTGAAATTTTATAGGCTTCACCATTAACGAATTTATCATGCTGAATTTTTTTTACAAATAAAACCTTACCATCGGCAGGTGATACGATAATATTTTTTTTATCAGGAGGAATTCTTTCGGGGTCTCGGAAAAAATTAAGTGTCAACAGTAGGATTGCTACTGCAATGAAAATAAGAGAAATTTTACCGGGCAGGTTATGTATAAAAAAACTTACGGCTATTAAAAAAAAGGAAATTATTGAAACAACGCCAATGGTAAAGTAACCATATTTTGTAAACATTTATTCAGCCGGAGGTAATTTTAAACAGGTGTTCAGTATATTTTTTTATATGTAATGCTGTAATCAAATTATAAGGATCCTGCCACTTCCCATTTTGTTCTGCCGGGAGAACTTTTAAACTGAGCGGGGTAAATCCATCTATTAAATAAACTTTGCTTTCAAATTTACCAAAAGTGCAAGTAAATTCACCAATTTTTTCGTTCCTTCTTTCAAAGAATGATTTTATAACCGCATTAACTTTCGAACAAATTCTATTGATGGACTTAATATCCTCGATCGTGCATAAATCAAATGAGATCAAATGGCTTTCTGATATACAGGAATATTTTGAAGTTCCGTAGTGATATTCATATATCGGCAGGTTAAGCGGAAGACCTTCTTTTACTGAAAAGATTTTAGAAATCCGTTTATCCGCAGAGTTTAGAATTTTTACTTCAAATGGAAACCTTTCGTACTTCACAAAAACAAGTGAATCCTTGCCATGCCGTTTCACATATGCACAGGGGATGTTAAATTCTTTAATATATTCATAAAAGAATGAAGCAATTGCAGCAAATTTCTGACCTGAATCTTTCACCTTCACTTTTTTATTTTGATCAACCAGAATAGTATCCGTATACTCGATTAACTGATAATTAGATTCGTCAAAAGGGATATTTTTAATGTTCTTTTCTTCGATCATCTTAAGTCAATATTTTTGTATCTCAATTAAATCTCTTACCTGAAATTTGAAATAGAAATTAGGAAAATAAAGTGTATAAAGTCAATCGAATGTACTATATTTGAGGAAAAATTAACAAAATTAATTTCTAAAACAGATAAAATTTTTATAAAGGAGAAATTAAATGAAGGGCGGAATGCAGGCAATGCTTAAGCAGGTTCAGAAAATGCAAGCTGAGATGCAAAGAGTCCAGGGTGAGCTGGGCAATAAAACTGTCAGTGAAGAAGCTGGCGGTGGTATGATAAAAGCAACTGCAAATGGAAATAAAGAAATAATTTCTGTTGAAATTGATCCCCAGGTAATCAATAAAGATGAAAAAGAAATACTCGAAGACCTTGTTGTTGCTGCTGTTAATAAAGCACTTCAATCTGCCAATAAAATGGCAGAAGAAGAACTTGCAAAAGTTACTAAAGGGATGATACCACCGGGAATGAATATCCCAGGATTTTGAAGTGCAGCTAGCTGAAACTTTAGTTATTGCAATTGAGGAACTGAGTAAACTGCCAGGTATTGGAAAGAAGACAGCTCAGCGGCTTGCATTGTTCTTATTAAAAACTGATAATGAGCAGTTCAAAAATCTTATTGGTTCACTTGAAAATTTGAAAATAAAATTAAGATTTTGCAGTAAGTGCTTTAATCTTTCAGAAGAGGAATTTTGTTTAATTTGTAAAAGCGGGAAACGAAATAAAAATATTATCTGTGTGGTTGAAGAAGCAAGTGATGTGATAGCAATTGAAAAAACTAATGAGTACAATGGGTTGTATCATGTGCTTGGCGGAGTGCTTTCTCCGCTTTCAGGAATAAGTCCTGACTCACTAAAGATTAAAGAGCTCTTAAAAAGATTTGAGCATGAAGAGATTCAGGAAGTTATACTGGCACTAAATCCTGATACAGAAGGTGAGACAACTACTCTTTATCTTGTCAAATTAATTAAACCAATCGGTATTAAAGTTTCAAGAATTGCGCGGGGATTACCGATTGGAGGCGATTTGGAATTTGCAGATGAAGCGACAGTCGGCAGGGCAATTTTAAACAGAAGCAGCTTGTGAGAATGACTCGTTTTATGTATGAAACACTTGCAGACCTATTAAAAAAATAGGATTTTACATTAAAAAGGTATTCTGAGATTTTAATGGCCTCCCGTTTGAAATTGATTCTTCCATAGGAATTATTTTAATTGCTTTCAAATGAAATTCATTTATTTAATATTGATTGCAGGACTTATTACCGGCTGTGATATTTTCGAAACACGCGATGCCGAACTTCCTGATGAAACAAGATCGAATTACACAACTCCCAGTGAGAGAACAATATTAATACAAAACCTGATTAACTCATTCAGCGACAAGAATGCAAATAATTACACCAAGACATTTTCAGATCCGAACTTGACCGGCAAATTATTTTTCTTTAATCCATCGAGCACAGCATTACGATTTCAAATCTGGGAGAACTGGAACATCAGTGATGAGATACAGTATTTCAATAATTTAATTAACGACGTCCCGGAAAGTTTACCAGTCAGCCTCAGTTTCAGTAATGAAAATTATGGTTCAGTTATAGCAGATAGTGCCTCATATACTGCTGAGTATTCGTTAATAGTTCCGCAGTTAAACAATGAATCACTCGTCTTTGAAGGAAATCTGAAGTTCACAATGTTCAGGGATGCCGGTGGTGTCTGGTCAGTTTATTTTTGGGAAGACAATGCAATAGAAACTTCGATTAGCTGGAGTGAATTGAAAGGAATTTTACATTAAATTTTATATCGTCCTGTCTGCAGCAATAATATTCTTTTTCGTTGCTTGCACTAATCCGTTCGCCCCGGCTTATGATGAAAATTTCAATTCAGGGAGTCCTGCCATTTCAGATCAAAAAACTATCGATGGCGTATTTCAGAATTTTCAATACTCTTATACATTTAGAGATACTCTGATTTACGGCGCTCTGATCGCCCCGGATTTTAATTTTACTTATCGTGATTATGAACAAGGTTTTGATGTTTCCTGGGCACGGGATGAGGAAATGAGAACGACGTATGGGCTTTTCAGGAATTCACAACGTCTGGATCTGATCTGGAACAATATTGTTTTTAGTACGACAGATTCTTTAAATGCAAATATTGTCCGCAGCTTTAATCTTAATATAACATTCAATCCAACTGATGTGGTACGAGTTGATGGAAGAGTTAATCTGACTCTCAGAAAAGATATCGAAACATCCAAATGGCAAATAACACAATGGATTGATGAATCCAATTTTTAAAAGTTTAATATTACTTCTTTAGAAAACTTAGCATAGAAAATTCAATGATCTTTTTTCATATAAGCGAAGCTTTTAAATCTATTTCAAGAGCAAAAGCATCATTTATTTTAACATTCATTTCGCTGGGGATTGCTGTTGTATTAATTATTGCATCTGTTGCGGCAGTTCAACTTTCAAATCTTCTTGAGAAAAAATTAAAGGACAATATCAATCTTAACATTTTCATCAAAGAAAATACTAATGCGAATGATATCAAGTCTTTTAAAGAAGAACTTGAAAATTTTAAATTTATCAGATCAGTGAATTTTATCAGCAAAGAAGAGGCTGCTGAAACTTTCATAAATGAAACTGGTGAAGATTTCAGAGAAATACTCAGTTATAATCCTCTTCCGGCTTCTTTCGTTGTGACGTTGAATTTTGATGAAGTTGCTTCTGATTCCTTACACCTGGTTGCTGACCAGATTGCTTCATTCGAATGGGTTGATGAAGTGGTTTTCAAGAACAGTTTTGTTTACAAGGTTTTCGATTATATTGATAAAAGCAAACTCTATCTGGCAATCGTGACGGTGTTGTTTTTCCTGATTGCATTGTATCTTGTCTATACTACAATCAGGCTTATTACAAATGCACGAATGCGGGAATTGGAAACAATGAAATTAGTCGGTGCAAAATTATCTACAATCAAAATTCCGATAATATTGAATGGAGTTGTAGCAGGTTTGCTTTCAGGTATTTTAGCATTCATAATATTCTGGTTTTTATTTACCAAAGTTTCTTCATTCAGTCTTATCGTTGATTTGATCGAACAGCATGGCTACTTGTACATTCTATTGCTTCTTGTCACAGGACCGGCTCTTAGCTTCCTGGTAACGGTTTATGCATTAAGGAAGATCACCCTGAAAATTTGATGTAGGTTTTATAATTGTTAATTTTATCAAAATTAAAATTATTAATTTTTGCTTTCTTATTTCAAACTCACTAACGCATTGATAAATGTTAAAAACTTATAATAAACTATTTTACGCTGTATTTATCCTCTCATCCTTTGCATTTGAAATTAATCCACAGATTATACCTGATTACCCTGAGCGGGCAATTGTAGAAAATTTAGATTCACTGAAAGCCCTAGCCTCGCCGGATTTTTTTTCTGTTACAGCGACTGAAGGAATTCTTAATCCTGAAGAATTCAGGGTGGGACCGGGAGATAAAATTTTTATTTCTATAACCGGAATAACTGAAATAGTTCATACAATTATGATTAACCAGGAAGGCTGGTTGTACGTTCCCAAACTTGGTGGAATTAATCTTCAGAATTTAACTCTTGCCGAAGCCCGGCAAAAAATAACTGCGGAGATAAACAAATACTATAAGAATGTAACTATATTCATTTCTTTAGTTGATCTTAGAAAAATTAAAGTTGCATTAACCGGTGACGTAATAAAACCTGCAGGCTATGTAATATCAGCCAATTCCCGGCTTTTGGATTTAATTACAAATTCAACCGGGTTGAGTAAAACTGCTAACTATAGGAATATTAAAATTATTTCGAAAAATGGAGAGGACAGAAGTTTTGATTTCCTGTCATTCCTTCGTTTTGGAGATTATCAGCAAAATCCTATGCTTATGGAAGGTGATGTTGTAATGGTGGATAGAGTTGATGAGTTTGTAAAAATAAGCGGGGAAGTAAAGTTCCCTGCTGTATATGAGTTCAAAGAAAATGAAACCGCAAATGATTTAATTAATCTTGCGGGCGGCTTTTTGAGCACTGCAAGATTGGACACACTTGAAGTTGTTACCTTTACTGATGATGGTAAAAAACAGGAAAGTAAATTCTATTCCGGCACATATTTAATTGAAAATAAAGTATATCTGAAGAACAAAGATCATGTAATTGTAAGACAAATACCGGAATATCTTATTGAAAATTATGTCCTGGTTGCTGGATTCGTAAAGTATCCGGGCTGGTATAAAATAATCAAAGATCAATCGACAATTAAAGATATCATTGCAATGGCTGGCAGTTTCAGGGAAGAGGCTTCATTAGTTGAAGCAACACTTACACGAACTGTTCAGATGGATGAAAGGGATCCTGAATTTGAGCGGCTAAGACTAATTGAACCAAAAGATATGACTGAAGATGAATATGATTATTTTAAAGCCAAATCAAGACAAACTTCGGGCAGGGTTGTTGTAAACTTTGTTGATCTATTCGAAAAAAATGATTTGAAAGAGAATATTATTCTTAAGCGAGGAGATGTAATAAATATCCCCGAACAAAAAAATTACATTATTATGCTCGGTCAGTTTTTAAATCCCGGAAAAATAATTTATGATCCGAATCTTACAGTAAATGATTATATACAACTTGCAGGAGGATTCGGATGGCGTGCTCTTGAGGATGAGGTAAGAGTAATTAAAGCAAAAACAGGTGAGTGGATTGAAGCTGATGATGTTGAATCACTGGAACCTGGCGACACAATCTGGGTGCCGGAAAATCCGCCGGGACCAAAATTCTGGGAAGTCTTTATGGATGCATTGACAGTTCTTGCTCAAACAGCTGCAATTGTTGCAGCCGTCGCAGCGATAATAATAGCAACAAGGTGATGATGATGAGTTTTCATGAAATGATAAATACAATTCTTTTTCATAGAAAAATAATTCTGACACTAACCGTGTTTTCAACACTTGTTGTTTTCCTGTATTTATTTCTTGTATCCCCTTTAACTTATAATGCACCTGTCACAATTTTACCTCCAAGCGAGCAAGAGCAGATGGGAGGTCTTAGCAGTTTGATTTCCGGGGGAGATTTTTCAAGTCTCTTAATGGGTAGTGCTGCACAGGGAAATTCACAACTATACATAGAAATATTAAAAAGCCGTTCAGCAGCGGAATATGTAGTGAGAAAACATGGTCTCATTGAATATTTTGATGCAAACAATGTCTATGAAGCCTGCGGTAAATTAAATAAAAAAGTTGAAATTGAATTATCCAAAGAAGGTATTATCACACTTTCTGTTAATGTTTCAACCGGGCTTTTACCTTTAGTTTTTTCAGATATTTCTTCAACAAAGAAATTTGCTGCCGATTTATCAAACTCTTTTGTTGAAGCTCTAGACAAAATTAACAGGGAAAAAATTTCATATAAAGCAAAGAGAGCAAGAGAGTATATTGAAGAGCAGCTCAAGCTAACAAGGGTTTCTTTGGATACTGCAGAATTCAAATTAATGGAATTTCAGAAATTAAATAAAACGATTTCGTTACCAGAGCAGCTACAGGCAGCGATAGAAAGTTCAGCAAAATTAAAATCAGAAATAATTAAAACTGAAGTTGAGCTAGGTTTGCTCAGGCCAAATTTAAGAGAAGATAATCCTACATTAATTGCTTTGAGTAAAAAACTTTATGAGCTGAGGGCAGAGTACAATAAATTCAATGTGGGAACAGAAGATTATCTGGTTGCTTTTAATGATGTCCCTGAACTTGGATTGGAGCTTGCAAAGTTAGTTCGTGATGTTAAAATTCAAAATGAAGTTTATCTTCTTTTACAACAGCAGTATTATAAAGAAAAGATTCAGGAAAACCGTGACCTGCCTACCATCGAAGTTTTAGATGAAGCCATTCCACCGCTTAAGGTATCCGCTCCGAGAATGATTTTTTCTTCAGTACTAAGCGGTATCTTCATATTTCTCCTCATTTCACTTTACATTATTCTTAAAGAGAATAAGCTGATCCTCTTCAAAAGAGAAAATAAAATATAAATGGAAACTGCTGTTGTCACCGGAGGGGCGGGCTTTCTCGGATCTCATCTCTGCGATAAACTTTTAAATGAAGGTATCAGGGTAATCTGTTTAGATAATTTAATCACAGGTAATACAATAAATACTTCACATCTTTCCGAGAGTGAGAATTTTGTTTTTCTAAATTATGATGTGACAAATTATATTGATATTCCGGGAAGTATAGATTATATCCTTCATTTCGCTTCACCCGCCAGTCCGTCAGATTACTTAAAATTTCCAATACAAACTTTAAAAGTAGGTTCATTGGGAACGCATAAAGTTTTAGGATTAGCAAAAGATAAGAAAGCAAGAATATTACTGGCGTCTTCCTCAGAAATTTATGGTGATCCGGAGGTCAATCCGCAAAGTGAAAATTACTGGGGAAATGTTAACCCGGTTTCACTCAGAGGTGTTTATGATGAAGCAAAAAGATTCGCCGAGGCTATAACAATGGCTTATCATCGTTACCACAATGTAGATACCAGAATTGCGAGAATCTTCAATACATTTGGTCCACGTATGCGCGTCGATGATGGTAGGGCGATTCCAAATTTCATAATGCAAGCTTTGAGGGATGAACCACTGACTATTTACGGCGATGGTTCTCAGACAAGAAGTTTTTGTTACATAACTGATAT
>Ga0137461_1000269_pt1 | contig 11956 bp, 8 predicted proteins | sample EasRivERMGT746_2_FD_104650 | JGI IMG/M metagenome (GOLD analysis project Ga0137461, IMG submission 104650) | Soil microbial communities from meander-bound floodplain in the East River, Colorado, USA - East River MetaG ERMGT746_2 | ecosystem: Environmental > Terrestrial > Soil > Floodplain ... | reverse complement strand
GCGCAGTGCGAACAGCAGGGCGGTGCGGCAACCGGACGAGCTGCCGCCGACGATGGCGGGCAGGGCGCCGAGTTGGTTGAGCAACTCGTAGATGTCGTCGGCCCAGATCTCATATTCCGAATCATTGCCGTCGATGACGACATCGGAGGCGCCGGTGTTGCGCCGGTCGAAGATGACGACGCGGTAACCTTTCTCAGCGACTTTGCCGGCGAGCAGTTCGATACCGGTAATGTCGCGCCGGCCGCCGGGCGAGAGCGCGACCCACGGGCCGCTGTTGCCGAGAATTTTGTAGTTGATGTTAACGCCGCGTACTTTTGCGCTGGGCATGGTGGCCTCCTTATTAACGACGCGACCATAGCCCATATACTAATGAGGATTCAATTGAAATGCTGGTTACGTTCGCGCTGCGTTAGGGTCAAGCATCGATCTCGCGCAATCGGCGCGCGTATTTCGCCACCAGCAGCACGCCTACGGAACCGAGGCAGCCGCCCATGACAAGCGCGCCCGAGACGCCGAGAAAACTCGCCGCTGTGCCGATTTGCGCATGCCCCAAGTAAGTCCCGGCGGACATGAAGACTTGGTCGAAACTTTTGACCCGGCCGCGCATGTGGTCGGGTGTGATTAGTTGGACCAAAGTATCGCGCAAGGTTTCGCCGATGGCGTCGACCAGACCGAGCAGAAAAACTATCGCCAGCGAAAGCACAAGCGAGCGCGATAGGGCGAAGCAAATCAACCCCGCCGTGTAGAGCAAAGTCACAGCGATGATGAGCTTGCCTTTTCGTTTTGGATTGCCCATCGCCATGACGATGGCCGAGCCGGCGAGAGCGCCGAAGGCCGGCACGCCGAGTAGCGCGCCGAGACCGGTGGGGCCGACGCCGAGTATGTCGCGGGCGAACACCGGCATCATCGAGCGATAGGCGCCGAAGAATTGCACGCAGGTGTCCATGCCCATCAAGCCCAAGATCGCCGAGTTGTCGCGAATAAAATTAAATCCGCTGCGCACACTTTCGAGCGGCGATTCTTTCTTTTCGCCGGACGGTGGCGCCGGCCGCGCACGCATGAGTAAGAGGCAGATGATCACGCTAAAAAAACTTAGCGCGTCGATAAAATAGGAAACGCTGATGCCGACGGTGGCGATGACCACGCCGCCGATGAAGGGACCGGAGAGCGTGGCGATCTGGCGCCAGGTGATATTCAGAGCATAAGCGGTAGCCAGTTGCTCAGCGCGAACCAGTGTTGGGATCAGCGCCGTGCGCGCCGGCGAATCGAAGATGCCCACGGCGCCGGAAAGAAAGGTGACGAGATAAATATGCCAGACTTGCACGGTGCCGAAATAACTCAGCAGCGCGAGCGCCAACGCCAGCAGCGCTGCCAAGCATTGCGTGATGATCAACAGCCAGCGCCGATCCATGCGATCAGCCAGTACGCCGCCTGGGATCGATAGAAGCATGACGGGCAGAGCGCGAAAGAGTCCAGTCAGCCCTAGCTGAAACGGCGAGTTGGTGATCTCATAGACTTGCCAGGCGATGGCCACCGTAGAAATCTGGCTGCCGACCGCGGAAAAAAGCAGGCTCGCCCAGAAAAGACCGAAGTCTCTTTGTTTGAGTACCTGCCAAGGTGTGACTTGCTGGGCCATGAAGAACCGATCCGAACTGCAATTAAAAATTTCGTTCGGCGTCGAACCTAGTCGAATCTTTTTACTGGAGCAAGCGCATCCGGCTTGACAGCGCTGATTTCTTGCCATTAGAAGGACGCAAGGAGCGTGTCGAATATGAAATTAGCTTTGAGTTTTTTGTTATCGATGATGGCGTTTGCGCCGCTGGAGCGGGCCTGGGCACAGAAATCGCTGCCGACCGTGCGCATCGGCATCGAGGCGCCGGCGGGAACCAACAGTCATTATCATGTGACGAAGCAAGCGGGACTGTTTCAGAAATACGGCATCAACGTGGAGCTAATCTCGTTTCCCGGTGGGACGGTGGGGATGCAATCTTTAATCGCCGGCGATATTCAGTTCACTACCCAGGACGGCGTAGCGACTTTGACGGCGAATCTGCGCGGCGCAAATATTTATTTTGTCGCCGGCATGATCAACACGTTTCCGTTCAGTATTCTTTCGCGGGCCGAGATCAAGACGCCGGCTGACTTGCGCGGCAAAAAGATCGTCATCAGCCGCTACGGTTCATCGTCCGACACGGCGGTGCGCGCCGCGGTGGAGAAGTATGGACTCAAGCCGGACAAGGATGTGTTTATTCTTCAAGGCGGCGGCCAGAGCGAGCGCTTCGCGGCGCTCAAAGCCGGCGCGGTGGACGCCGCCATCGTCAGTCCGCCGCTCAATCTCGCCGGCCGGCAATTGGGCTTCAACGAAGTGATCGATCTGTCCGAGAGCGGCGTCGCCTACGCGCACCAACTGATCGTTGCCACCAAAGACTTTCTCGATCGCAATCCCGACGTGACGATGCGCACCTTGCGCGCGCTCATCGAGGGATTGAGCCTGTGGAAAGATCCGGCGAAAAAATCCCAGGTCTTGAAATCCATCGCCCAATATCTGCGCCTGGACCCGGAAAAACACAAAGACCAGCTCGAAGAAACCTACCGCTACTACAGCAAGACATTTCCAACTAAACCGTACCCGACCCTCGAAGGCGTGGAATTCACAGCGCAGATCCTAAAAAGGAACCGCCCCGAGGCCAAAGACTTACAGGCGAAAGATTACGTGCTGTACCGTTACGTCGCCGAGTTGGAGAAAGAAGGGTTCTTGGCCAAGGTGTTTGGCGGGAAGTAGAAGTCAGAAGTCAGAAGTCAGAAGTCAGAAGTCAGAAGTCAGAAGTCAGAAAAACTCCTTACTACTTACTCCTAACTATTTACTCTCCGCGTTGATCCAGCCTTCCTTGACGAGTTTTTCCAGTGGACCGTGATCGCGGAACAAATCCGGCCGGCCGAGAAATTCTTTCGACACGGGGCGGCGCGCCGCGATCTCCTTCAAGACTATTTCCAAACCCTGATCCGAAACGTAGGGAATCGGTTTGAAAATCCGCGCGTAAACATCCACTGTCTTTTTAATAAACGCGGAGTCGGTTTCGCGATGCCATTTCTTCACAACTTGTTCGACAAAGGCGCTGTCTTTCTTGATCAGTCGCGTGGCTTCGACGTAAGCCTTCAGAAAACGTTCGACGATTGCCGGATTGCTTTTGATAAACAACCGGCTGGTCGCTACGCATGATGATGGATAGATAAAATTCGCCGTCGATAGGTCGACCAGGAGGGGCCAGCCGGCTTGGATCAGGTTGTAGGTGTTGCGATAGGGTAGGGCCGCGGCCACGACTCTGCCGCTGCGCATCGCCGTCACGATCTCTGCGCCGCCTCCCAACTGGAGTATGGTCATATCTTTTTCCGGGTCCAATCCCAGGTCGCGCAATGCGGCGCGCAAATAGAAATGAGTTGTCGAACCGAGTCTGGTGACCGCGCTGCTCTTTCCCTTTAGGTTCGTCGCGGTTTTGATCTCTGGCCGGGCGACAAAATAAACCACATCGGTATCGGCGGGGCAGCCGATCAGCGTAACGTCGCCGCCTTCGATGCGCGCCGAAACCACTGACTCGGCCCCGGCGCCGGAGAATTGTACTGTGCCGCTCATAATCATGGTGGTGATCAGCGCGCCGCCGCGAATATGAATAGGCTCGACGTTGAGACCGTATTTAGCGAAAAGGCCGCTGTCTTTGCTGACTAGCACCGGAAGATGTTGGAGTGATGTCGTCACGCCGTATGGCACGCGCAGCAGCTCTTGGGTCAAGGATCGGGTTGGCAACGATCCGATGACGATACAAACCAGCAGCAAAAAGGCTAAGCCAGTTCGCTTAGAAGCTGTCGGTTTAGGATCGCTCAAAGTATTTCTTCTCGACTGACTTAGCGTCAAAGGCGACGAACTCATTTATTCCGGGTTTGCGCAGCTGCGGCGCTTCGCCATCGTCGAACAGAGCGACTGCGCCATTAGCGGCTTTGAGGCCGACTAAGCCGGGAGCGTGGGCTTCGATCACGACGGGGTCTTTAGCGGATCGATTCCACGCCCAGTGTACTTTGTTCGCTGGGATTCTTTGAAAGTCTCCCTTGCCACAATGGAATCCTTGGTCTTCGACAAAAAACCAAATCTCGCCCTCTTGGATGTAATTGAGCTGCTCGGATTCGTGAGTATGGGGTGTCGTATAATATCCGGGCGCGCGCGAAGCGATCATGAGACTGCATTCATTGCCATAACCTTTGACCGATGTCATCGAGCCTTCGCCTTCTTCCCCGGTTCGCACTCCTTTTCTTACAGGCACATCTTGATTCTTGACGTGAAGCGGCATGGTGTTTTCCTTTTCGTTGGTTTCGGTGTCGAAGAATTTATCCGGCCATAACTTTTGTGCCCAACGGGTTAGCTTATCGTCCCGTCGAAACGTCAATCGGAACGCCGTCTGGGTCGGCGAGTTGGAACTGGCCGTGCTTGCATTTCGCCAGCAGCTTGAGGCGAATCTCGCCTTCGCTGCCGCCGGGTTTCGGCGACAACGCGGGGTTGCGTTTGACGAGCTTGTCAAGATCTTTCTTGAAGACGTCGAGATCTTCGACTCGAAATCCCAGATGATCCATGTGGCGCGGTTCGATGCCGGCGCCTTCGTAGTCGGTGATCGCCCAGGGCGCGATGATGATCGTGACCCGCCCATCGGTTAAATAATGATTCGGATCGTCCGGTGGTTTTTCCATTTCTTGTAGTTCGTAAACCTCGCGATAAAATTTAGCCAGGTTGGCCGGATTGAGCGCGCGCAGGGTGAAGTGGCTGATGTAGCGGTCTTGTTGCCATTCGCCCTCGATGTAGACTTCGGCGCGGTTGGTCATCTGCCGCTGGGAAAGATCGAAGACATAACCTTCAGTGTCGTGGGTGCTGATGCCGGCGAAAGGCCGGTTGGTCGGCCGCTTGGTCAATTGCACGGCGGGATACTTTTCCCGCAGGCGAGCGGCGACTGTTTCGACGTCTTCCACTTCCAAGCCGAAATGTTCGAGCCCCGCTTGGCGGCCTAATTTCTGCGGAATGATATTCATGCCGATGTAGCCGTCGCCGATGGCGACCGCGCTCTCCGGCCTGGGCGACTTGGATGTTTTCATGCCGAACAAGGCCTGGTAGAAGCGGCTCAGCAAAGTGTAGTTGTCGCTGATGATGGCGAGATGTTTGATTTTGGCGGCCATGGTTTTCTCCTTGTGGTTTGATTAACGATAAATCTGGTCGATGAAGCCGGATTTTTCCAGCTCGCTGAGAATGCTGTTGTCGATGAAATCGTCCGGGTTGAGTTTTGCCGCCTGCGGCAGCTCGGCGCTCATTTGATCCAAGGCGAATTTCACGGCGCGCCGGTCGCCGTAGGGCAGCTTTTTATAGACCGGCCGATAAATCTCATGGCTCTTCTCAAGCACGTCGCGATCGTTGAGCTTCAAATATTTCGCCAGCACCTTGAGCGACAGTTCCTTGTCGGTCTTGAATGCCTTGATGCCTTCGAGCCAACCCTTGAGAAAATTTTGCGCTAACTCAGGATTGCTCGCGATAAATTTCTTCGAGGCGACCACGCCGTTCACCGGATAGTAGATCGGCAGCTCGCTCAGATCGATGACGACGTGAAAGCCCAGCTTCTCGGCTTGAACTTTTTTGTCGCCGGAGAGCATGGCGCCATCGATGGCGCCTGACGTCAATGCGGCGAAGCGGGTGGCTTCGCCGCCGGTCTGCAAGATCGTCACGTCTTTGTCAGGCGCCAGTTTGTAGTGGCGCAACGCTTCGCGCAACGCCATGTCGGTGAGCGAGCCATAACGGCTGACGCCGATTTTCTTGCCCTTGAGATCGGCGGGCTTCTTGACGCCCGGCCCGGTGACCACGGTTTCCAAGAGCTGATCGACGCCGCTGGCGATCAAGGTCAGATCGGCGCCCTTGGCCCAGGCGCCGATCGCCGAGGGCGGCGCCATGTTGGCGAGCTTCACGTCGCCGGACATGATCGATTGGATGATCACCGAGCCGCCGGGGATATACAAAAGCTCCACGCCGACATTATTCTTTTTAAACAATCCCGCCTCCTGCGCGATCCACAGCGGCCCGGCGGTGGGCGAGAGCGAGACGTAGGGAACTTTCAAGGTTTGCCCGTTGGCAAAGTGTGCTTGGGTAAGCAGCAGCGCTAGCGAAATGGCCCAGAGTAATTTGACGGATTGGGATGATTGCATTCGAACTCCCTCGCTTCGTTTGGTTAATATGGACCGCCGGCGCGCTTTCTTGCCGCGTGAAACGCTTCGGCTGCTTTCGTAATAACTTCTTTGGTGTCAATCGCGACCAGCTCGCCTTTATGTTTGAGAATTCGCCCATCGATGACGACCGTATCGACGTTAAACGGATTGGCCTGCTGGAGCAGCAACAGTGCCGGGTTGATAAAAGGCGCGACGTTGATGTCGTTGGTTCGCACAAGGATCAAATCGGCGCGCTTGCCCGGCGTCAGCGAGCCGGTGCGATCGGCGATGCCCAAGTCCTTGGCGCCGTCCAGTGTTGCCAATTCCAAAATTCGCCGCGGCTGCACTTCCATGACGTTCATCGAGCGCAAATGATTCAACTGCAGCATCAAGCGCATGATGCTGAACATGTCGGCGTTGCCGCCGACCGTAGCTGTGACGATGTAAGCGTCGCGCAGGCCGAAAGGCCCGCGGCGCCGAGCGCGGCTACCGCGCCAATGAACTGTCGACGATCGATGAAGTTTTCTTTGACCATGGATCGGTTCCTTTCCGCGTCGCCGTTTCGCTTGGCAAATAATTTCGCGATCGATGATCCGCCGGTTTATAGTTTTGATTTTCTTCGATCATGGGTTGAATCGACGATCGATCAGCGATGCGCTGAGTGAAAGCTACTAGAAGTGCGCTTGGCGAGTCAAGAAGACGAGCGGGTTATCACTGATTTACCTTGACGCTTGTTTCGACGGGGTGTAATGATTTCTTCGTTCGCGACATTTACTCTTTGACGGTTCGCGTCTTTAGATTAAATCACCCGGCTCGGACGCCGAGCACAAAGCCCTTCGTAGTGAGACGGCCATAACAGAAAGACGGAATTCAACTCCAATAGTCGAGTACCGCCAACCATGAGACTCCGTTCTCACGTCTTAATCATCGCCGCCGCGACGTTGCTGCCGATCATCACCGTCGTGTGCCTCGCGGTGGTTTTGCTTTTCCAAAAACAGCGCAACATCGAGCTCGATCGTCTGGTAGACACGGCGCGGGCGCTGTCGCTGGCGGTCGATCGAGACTTCGAAACCGGCTTGGCGTCGCTCCGGGCGCTAGCGACGAGCCAGGAGCTGCGCAGTGGGGATATAAGGACATTTTACGACGAGTCCAAGCGCGTGCTCGCGGGCCACGAAGGCGCGGAGGCGATCATTTTGGTCGATCCATCGGGACAACAAATCATCAACACTCGCCGCCCATTCGGCGAGGCGTTGCCGCGCTACGGCGATCCGAGTTTCATCGAGCAGGTGGTCACAAGCCGCCGGCCCGCTGTATCGAACCTGTTCATCGGCAGCATCATTCAAAGGCCGGTGATTTCGCTCGGTGTTCCCGTGATGCTCGACGGTCAGGTCAAGTTTGCGTTGACGCTGAGCCTATCGCCGAGTTCTTTACAACAACTCTTGGCACAAGGGGCCATCGCGGCCGACTCTTTGGCGTCAATTATCGATGGTAACAAGTTCATCGTCGCCAGAACCCGGGAACTCGATAAATTTTTCGGCACACCCGCCGGTCCGGTCACGATTGCGCACACCACGGAAAACCATGAGGGCTGGTGGCTCGTTCCGCGCCAACGTAGCCAAGGTGTCGAACCCTCTTATGCGGCGCATCGCCGCTCTGAATTCTCAGGCTGGACGGTCGTTATTGGAGTGCCGACGGCTAAGGTCGACGCGCCGTTTTGGCAGGCTTTCCAATTGATCGGCGGCGGCATCGTAGTTCTTCTGGGCGTCGCGCTCGGTCTAGCAGCAGTATTCGGGCGTCGCATCACTGGGTCTATCGCGGCGCTTTCCGCTGGAGCCAAGGCCCTGGGCTCAGGGGACAGCGTGGCGATTGCCTCATCGCCGATTGTCGAACTAGATCAAGTTAGACTTGAACTGGAAACCTCAGGCGCGGCGCGAAAGCGGGTCGAGGAAAAGCTGCGCTATGAGCTTCAACTGATTAGGAACATCACCGATAGCGCGGACGAATGTATCTTCATCGCCGATGGAGACGGCGATGTTAAGTTCGCCAATCCGGCAGCGGTAAAGACCTTCGGTTTCGGCCTGCATGAACTCTTGGGCCAATCGCTGCACGAAACACTCCATCACAGCTACGTAGACGGGCGCCCGTTTCCGAAGAGCGATTGTGTTTTGGGACGGACCCGCGTTTCCGGTTCGACGATCAGAAATCACGAAGACGTCTTTTTTCGCAAAGATGGCTCGCCGGTGATCGTCGAGTGCAGCAGCGCGCCGGTCGAGATCGACGGAAAAAAAATCGGCGCCATCCTGATCGCCCGGGACATCGGCGAGCGCAAGTTTAACCAGGAGGCTCTCCAAACCAGCGAACAGAGCATTCGGCGGTTGTACGCGATTACCAACGATACGCAGCAGTCCTTTGAGGTGCGGGTTCGTGCTTTGCTCAATTTGGGCTGCGAGCGGTACCGTATGCCGATTGGCAGCCTGACGAAACTAAACGGCGACCAGCTCGAGCTTCAATTCGTCCAATCTTCTTCCGACCCGAATTTTACCGATGGCATGATGGTGCCGCTTAGCTCCAGCTACTGCCGCAGCGTGATGGATGCGGATGGGCCGCTCTGCTTTGAGCATGTCGGTGCTTCCGAATGGCGCAATCACCCCGGTTACTTGGCCCTTGGCCTTGAGTCCTATATGGGAACCAGAGTCTTGGTCGAGGGCCGGGTTTACGGCACACTGTGCTACTTTGGGCGCGAGCCGCGCACGGCACGCTTCACGGATGCCGACAAAGATTTTCTCAAGTTGATGTCGGTATGGATCGGCGGCGAGCTTGATCGCCGGCAAGCGGTGCAGGAATTGCGCGCGTCCCGTGATGAGCTGGAACTGCGCGTCGAGGAACGCACGGCGGAGCTGAGCAGATCGAACCTGCTGTTGCGGCAAAAAGAAGAACAACTTCTGCTCGCGCAAAGGGCCGGGCATACCGGACTTTGGAGCCGTGATTTAACGACGGGAAAAGCTTCGATGTCATCGGAATGGTATGATTTAATGGGTTTCCCGCTTATCGACGGACCCGTCAGTCACGCTGAGTTTCTTGATCGAATTCATCGCGATGACCGTCTCCACGTCAAAGAGACGAGTCTGCGTCAAGAGAATGGTGATTTTGACCGCGAGTTTCGAATTCTTCATCCCGTCAAGGGCGAGCGCTGGATATTCTCGCGAGGCCGCCGTGCAATTTCCACCGAGGACGGTCATCTGCACATGATGGGCGCATTGATCGATATTACCGAGCGTAAACAAACCGAGGAAGCTTTGCGCCGGAGCGAAGAGCGGTTGCAGCACGCCTTGACGGTTGGTTCCATGGGACTTTGGGAACGCGACTTACAGACCGGGAAAGTGCAGTGGGACCGGCGCAATTTTGAACTATTGGGCATCGACGTGGAAACTTCGGTCAACCTCGAAATGTTGTTTTCGCGTATCCACCCCGATGATCTGCCGGTGGTGAAAAGAGCGCTCGAGCGGACCCATTCGACCGGTGAAGTCTATGTGAGCGAATACCGCGTTCTCAAGCCGGATGGAAAAATAATCTGGCTCCATGCCAACGGTGGTTTGCGCCGCGACCGCGATGGCACGCCGACTCACCTCGCCGGAATCAATTTCGATATCACCGAGCGCAAGGCCGCCGAAGTAGCGCTTCGTATTCTCAACGAGCAACTGGATCAGCGCGTTGCGCAGCGCACGCAAGAGCTGGCGGAGTCTCAGGCCAAACTTCGCACGCTGGTCGCCGAATTGACCAAGGCCGAGGAGCGTGAACGGCGCCGGTTGGCGGTGGAACTGCACGACTACCTTGCACAGTCGCTGACGGCCACGCGAATGAATCTTAGCCGCGCCGAGAAATTCGTCTCCGGCTCAATCGGCAACAGCGATTTGAAGGAAATACTCTACGATGTGCACAGCGATTTGAATAACTCGATCAATTACACCAGAACGCTGATCGGCGAATTAAGCCCGCGAGTGCTCTATGACTTGGGTTTGCCCGCGGCTCTCGGTTGGCTTGGTGAGCAAATGGGCCGGCATGGCTTAATTGTTGAAGTGGACGGCCCGCTCGATGATTTCTCATTGGCCGAAAACGACGCGGTGTTTCTGTTCCAGTGCGCCAGGGAGCTGTTGTGGAATGTCGTCAAGCATGGCGCTACCAACCGCGCCACGGTCGCCTATGGACGAGATGGCAACCGCGTGTCTCTCGCGGTGGTCGACAAGGGCAAAGGGTTTGACCCACAAGCGGCTCACGAGAGTGGCGACGACGGCACGCATCTTGGCTTGTTTAGCATTCGCGAGCGGGTGGAACTGCGTGGCGGGCAGGTGGAGATCGATTCGACGCCGGGCGTCGGCACATGGGTGACGATTATCTTACCGGTCGATGCCAGCGAGGAGGTATCGAGCATGATGGTGGAGCAGAAACCGCCTGTGCGTGTGCTGGGAGAATCGGTTAGGATCGTCATCGTCGACGATCACAAAATGGTGCGCCAAGGATTACGCAGAGTTTTAGAAGAGCACGACGACTTCAGCATCGTCGGCGAGGCCGGTGATGGCGCGGCAGCGGTCGCCATGGCGCGCGAGCTGGAACCCCATGTGGTGATCATGGACGTGAATCTGCCGACCATGAGCGGGATCGATGCGACCCGGGATATTGTCCGCGAGCGGCCTTCCACGATCGTCATCGGCTTATCTTTCGGCAGCGATTCTTACGTCAGCCAGGCGATGCAAGCGGCCGGAGCGGCAACCTGTATCGCTAAAGAACGGGCGGTTGAAGATGTCCGTCAGGCGATCCTGGACGCGGTGGCTGTGATGCAGGGCGCGGCGGCACATTAACTTGCGTAGACGATGCTGCTGGTCTGCGAATTCGGGCGTGTTGGGTCGAGGATGGAGGTTGAAAAGAAGGTCGAGGATAGAGGATCGAGGATCGAGGATGGATAATAGAAGATAGAGGATCGCGATTTTGAGTCTTTTCATTTCCATCCTCCATCGTTCATCCTCGACGGGTCCGCGCGAGACTCCCTGTTGATTTATCCGGTGACGCTCGCTACAAAATAGGCTCTACCCATCATCTTTACTTAAGGAGCGCTCATGGCACAGAAGTATGTGGACAGTTTCGGCACGAGAAAAGTGCTGACGGTAGACGGCGAAAGCTACGATGTCTTTCGGCTCGATCAGTTGGAGCAAGCGGGATTCAAAAATGTCTCGCGCTTGCCGGTGTCGCTGAAAGTCTTGCTGGAGAACTTACTCAGGCAGGAAGATAATCATCACGTTAACAAAGGCGATATCGAAGCGCTGGCCAATTGGAACCCGAAAGTTAAGTCGGGAAAAGAGATCGCCTTCATGCCGGCCCGCGTGTTGATGCAGGATCTAACCGGCGTTCCCGCGATCGTCGATCTGGCGGCGATGCGCGAGGCGATGAAGCGGCTGGGCGGCGATCCCAAGAAAATCAATCCGCTGGCGCCCGTCGATCTGGTCATCGATCACTCGGTGCAAGTCGACTTCTTCGGTTCGAGCGATGCGTTTCAGAAGAATTCCGAGATTGAATTCGAGCGCAATGTCGAGCGCTATGCTTTTCTGCGCTGGGGTCAGATGGCGTTCGATAATTTCCGCTTAATTCCACCCGACGTTGGCATCTGCCATCAGGTCAATCTCGAATATCTCGCGCCGGTGGTTTTTCGCGCCAAGAAAGACGGCGCGCATTTCGC
>Ga0137461_1000267_pt1 | contig 11996 bp, 11 predicted proteins | sample EasRivERMGT746_2_FD_104650 | JGI IMG/M metagenome (GOLD analysis project Ga0137461, IMG submission 104650) | Soil microbial communities from meander-bound floodplain in the East River, Colorado, USA - East River MetaG ERMGT746_2 | ecosystem: Environmental > Terrestrial > Soil > Floodplain ... | reverse complement strand
TGTTGGTAGAGCAACGCCGATGCCGCCAGCGCGCAGGCGACGCCCGATATCGTCATCGCCCGCGGCGTGCCGATCAGGTGCGCGACGCTGCCGATGAACAGCGTGCCAAACGACCACAGCCCTTTGTCCATGAAGAATAAGCTCAGCATGCGGCCGAGCAATTCCGGCGGCGACTCCATTTGCACGATGGAATTGGACACCGCGCGAAAAGCGATGTTGCTAGCGCCGACCAGCAGCAAGAACAACATCGAAAACGGCAGCGAGCGGGAAAACGAAAACAGGATCAACGAGAACGAGAAGGCAAAAACGCTCATAGCGACGAAATGCGTCCTTCTTCTCAGCCGGCCCAGCGACGCGATGCCCAAGCCGGCTATCACCGCGCCAACTCCCGGCGCGGCCAACAGCAAACCGAAAGTCGTCGGCCCGGCGTGCAACACGTCGGTGGCGATCACCGGGAGAAAACGCGAGTAGGGCGTGCCGACCAGCGCCACGCCATAGGTCAGCAAAAGCACCGAGTAGAGCCGGCGCTCGCCGCGCAAATATTGATAACCCTCTTTGACCTCCCGCCAGAAAGGAGTTTCTTCAATCGAGCGGCCTTTGATCTCGGGGAACTCCATAACCACCAGCGTGACGATAATCGCGACGAAACTGAGCGCGTTGACGAATAGACAGCCGGCCACGCCGATGACGCCGATCAACACGCCGCCCAACGATGGCCCGATGATCTTCGCCAAATTAGCGAGCGAAGAATTGAGCGCAATGGCGTTCATCAGGTCTTCGCGCGGTACTAAATTATTGATCAACGAATGGCGCGCCGTCTGATTGAGCGAATTGATGGTGCCCAAAGCCAACACCAAGAGCACCACGTGCCAGAATTGGATCAGCTCGAAATAGACCAAGGCCCAAAAACAGAACGCTTGCAGCATGGCTAAGACTTGGGTGGTGACTAGTAAGCGGCGCCGCTCCAAGCGGTCGACGATGGCGCCGCCCACTGCGCCCAGAAGAAGCCGCGGCACGGCTTGGCAAAAGCCGACAACGCCGAGCAGAAACGGCGAATGGGTCATGGTCCAAACCAGCCAGCTTTGCGCCATGGCTTGGATGAAATCGCCGACGTGGGAAAGACTCGTGCCGCAGAACAGCAGGCGGAAATTGCGATGACGCAGGGAAATCAGCGTGCGCTTGAGTTGCGCCGACCCGCGTGCGCCCAGCGCCATCACTCGACCGTTACGCTTTTGGCGAGATTGCGTGGCTGATCGACGTCCGTGCCGCGGTGCACAGCGATATAATAGGCCAACAGTTGCAACGGAATCGTCATCACGATGGGAGTAAGATAGTGCGAAGCCTTCGGCAGCGTCAAGACCCGATGCGCGTTGAGCTCGCTGGCGGCCTTGGCGTCGTCGGTGAGCACGATGACTTTCCCGCCGCGCGCGTCGACTTCTTTTAGATTGCTCACGGTTTTTTCAAAGTAACGATCCCGCGGCGCCAGCACGACTACCGGCATGGTCTCGTCGATCAAGGCGATCGGCCCATGTTTCATCTCGCCGGCCGGATAGCCTTCGGCGTGGATGTAAGAGATTTCTTTGAGCTTGAGCGCGCCCTCCAGCGCGATTGGATAATTGATGCCCCGGCCGAGATAGAGAAAATCCCGGCTGTGCATCAACTCCCGGGCCAGCTCTTTAACTTCGCTTTCGATCTCGAGGGCTTTTTCGATCCAACTCGGCAGATGCATCAAGTCGCGCAGTAATTTTCTGGAGTCCGCGGCTTTGAGCTTGCCGTTTAACCGTCCCAGCGCCACGGCCAATAAATAAAGCGCGGTCAATTGCGTGGTGAAAGCCTTGGTGCTGGCGACGCTGATCTCCGGGCCGGCGTGGGTGTAGAGCACGCCATGAGATTTTCGTGGAATGGATGAATCGATGACGTTGCAGATCGACAAAATCCTGGCCTTCTTGGCGCGGGCGATCTCGATCGCCGCCAGCGTGTCGGCGGTCTCGCCGGACTGGCTGACCATGAGCAGAATCGATTTGGGATCCATCAACGGCGAGCGGTAACGAAACTCTGAGCCGTAATCGACTTCGGCGGGAATGCCGGCGATCTCTTCGAGCAAAAACTTGCCGACCAAGCAAGCGTGCCACGCGGTGCCGCATGCGACCAAGTGAACCCGCGTGATCTGCTTCACTTCACTGGCTTTAAGCTCGATATCTTCCAGCGACACCTGGCCGTCTTTGAGCGCGATGCGGCCGCGGAAGGTATCGGCCAGCGCGCGCGGCTGATCGTGGATCTCCTTCAGCATGAAATGCGCATAGCCGCCCTTCTGCGCCGCCACCGCGTCCCAGGTGATTTCTTTCACCGGCCGCCGAATGGTCTGCCCCTTGCCGTTGAGCAAGCGATAGGAGTCGAGCCTCACTTCGCCGATCTCGCCGTCTTCGAGAAAAGTCACTTTGCGCGTGTGATCGAGCAACGCCGGAATATCCGAAGCAATAAATGTTTCACCTTCGCCCCAGCCGATGACGATGGGCGTGGAATTTTTCGCCACGATCAAGCGTTTAGGATCGCGTCGGTTGAGAAACAGCAAGGCATAGGAGCCGTGAATTTCCCCCAGCGTGCGTCGCACCGCGTCGAGAAAATCGACGCCGCGCTCGACTTTCTCCGCCACCAGATGGGCGACGATCTCGCTATCGGTCTCGGAGCTAAAATGGGTGCCGCGCTTGCTCAGTTGCGCTTTCAGTTCGAGATAATTTTCGATGATGCCGTTGTGCACCACGACGACGTCGCCGGCGCGATGCGGATGGGCGTTGGTTTCCGACGGCCGCCCATGGGTCGCCCAGCGGGTGTGGCCGATGCCGATGACGCCGCTCATCGGCTGGCGCTGAATCAAGGTTTCGAGATTGTTGAGCTTGCCTTCGGCGCGGCGGATCGCCACCTGGCCGTCGTGTAAGACCGCGATGCCCGCCGAGTCGTAGCCGCGATACTCGAGTTTGCGCAGACTTGCTAAAATCAGCGGCGCCGCTTCTCTATGGCCGATGTAGCCGACAATACCGCACATTAATTTTTCTTACCCTTCATTTGCTGGCGCTTTTGCGCCGTCCAACCGTCGCGGACTTTCTCTTCGCGCGGGTTGAACACCAACGCCCCCGCCGGGACATCGTGGCGCACGGTGCTCGCGGTGGCGACGTAAACGTCATCACCGACGGTGATGGGGGCAATCAATGTCGTATCGCTGCCGACCTGGACGCGATCGCCGATCTTACTTTTATATTTTTGAAAGCCGTCGTAGTTACAGGTGATCGTCCCAGCGCCGATGTTGGTGTCACGGCCAATCGTCACGTCGCCCAGGTAGGTCAGATGGTTTGCCTTGGTACCCTCGCCGATCTGGGCCGCTTTCGCTTCGACGAAATTTCCGATGTGCACGTTACGGCCCAAGTGAGTGCCAGGGCGCAGCTGCGCGAATGGGCCGACGATGGCGCCGTCATCGATCCGGCTGCCGGTAAGGACGACGGAGAATTTTAACTGCACCTCATCGCCAATCTCCATGTCGGTGAGAAATGCGCTGCCGTCGATCTGACAACGTTCGCCGATCACGGTCTTGCCGCGCACCTGGGTGTTCGGGCCGATCACCGTGTCTTTGCCGATGGTCACGCTCTCATCGATGTAGGTCGTGTCGGGATCTTTGAGCGTCACCCCCGCCAACATCCACTTCCGGTTAATGGTTTCGCGCAAACTCTTTTCCATAAAAGCGAGCTCCTCCCGCGTATTCACGCCCATCATTTCGCGCCGGTCGGCGACTTGTAAGGTTTCGACGACGTTATTTTGCGCCAGGCTGATGGCGACGATATCCGGTAAGTAATATTCGCCTTGCCGGTTATTATTTTTGACGCCGCTCAACGCCGCGAACAGAAACCGCGCCGAAACGACGTAGACCCCGGCATTCACTTCGCGAATCTGGCGCTCGGCGTCGTTGGCATCTTTCTCTTCGACGATGCCAGTCAGTGTGCCATCGCCGGCGCGCAAAATCCGTCCGTAGCCCTGGGAATTTTCCAGCACAGCGGTGAGCAGTGTCACCGCCGCGCGCGCACTGCGATGACGCTCGATCATGGCCAGCAGCGTGCGCTCGCGAATCAGCGGCACGTCGCCGCTCAAAATCAGTAGGTCGCCGGAAAAATCTTTAAACGCCTCTTTGGCGCACAGCACGGCGTGACCCGTCCCCAACTGTTGCTCCTGAACGACCCAAGTCACATCGCTGCCTGGATAAGCCTGACGCACCGCATCGGCGCCATGGCCAACGATCACGGCGATGCGCTTGGGACCTAGCTGTTGGGCCCGGTTTAAGGCATGCAGAAACAGCGCTTTGCCGCCGAGAGGATGGATCACCTTGGGCCAATCGGAGCGCATCCGCGTGCCCTGCCCGGCGGCCAAGAGAATTACCCCAAGTTCTTGCATTTGCATCGTATCGTTGTCCGAAGTTAGAATTATAAAGTAACTTGCCGAGCAATCAAAGGAGATATTCACGGATTCTCGCGCGCCAAGCCACAGCGAAGCTTTAAAGTTTCGCCGCGGTAAGTTATTGTTTGGCAGTTGAAAGAGCCTTCCGGGGGAAATCTCGCATGAATGAATCTGATGCCGCGCCGGCTGAGCCCGAAGAGCCGGAAAACTGGTGGGACTTCTGTCCCATCTGCAATACCAAGCTGGTCAACCAGAAATGCAAGTACATCTGTCCCAGCCCCAAGTGTAATTTTTTCATGAGCTGCAGTGAATTCGACCTGTGATGTGAAGCCGCTGGCGAACTCAAACTGTTTGCGCTAGGAGATAATCATTATGGCGAAAACCGCCGGCATCGTCATCATCGGCAACGAAGTTCTCTCGGGTAAGACCCAGGACATCAACTCGCATTTTTTTTGCACCGAGCTGCGCCAGCTCGGCGTCGAAGTGAAAAAAATCTCGACGATCCAAGACGAGATCGAGCTGATCGGCCGGGAGGTCGCGGAGTTTTCCAAACGCTTCGATTTCGTTTTCACATCCGGCGGCATCGGTCCGACCCATGACGATGTCACCATCGAAGGCATCGCCCATGGTTTCGGCGTCGCGATTATCTGTCACCCGGAGATCGAAAAGCGCATGCGCCAGCGTCTCGGCGCCGACCTGAACGAAGCCCGGTTGCGCATGGCCAACGTGCCCCAGGGCGCCGTGCTGTTATGCGCCGAGGCGCCCTTCGCGCCCATCGTCAACATCCACAACGTCTACATTTTCCCCGGCATCCCGAAGATTTTGCAGGAGCGTTTTCACGCCATCAAAGAACGCTTTCGCGACGCGCCGTATTTTCTCAAGAATGTTTACGTGCGCCACGGCGAAGGCATCATCGCGGCGATGTTGAACGACCTGCTGGTCAAATTTCCCGAGCTCCTGCTCGGTTCCTATCCGGTGCTCGACCTGCCGGAGTACAAAGTCAAAGTCACGTTGGAATCCAAAGATGCCGATTATCTTGAGCGCGCGCTCAAAACTTTCGTCGCCTCGCTGCCGCAAGATTCGGTGCAGCGCATCGATTGAACACTCGCCCGGATTATTCATGCTACGAGGAAACCAGACGACACTGTGGTGATCGAGGTGTGACCCTGGAGGAACGAAGGCACCGGCGCGAATGTTTCATTTTGTGCTCGGCGCTCGGCACGATGTTTGACCTTTTCGCTGCTGATCGCATAAGCAACTCGCCCGCACGCATCTTCAAGGCACAACTGCTTTGCCTTCGTTCCGGAAGGGTTGCACCTCGATCGCAGTTTTACCGCGAATAATCCGGGCTAGCCGCCATGCAGCGCATCGATTCGACAATGCCCGCGCTCTACCACATCGATTAGAACCTTGCCCATGGCCGATCAATCTTCTTGGGGCGTGATGCCGCCGTTTAAGAAGGCGCCGCTGCCGCCAATGCCCGGCATGTTGCGCGCTTTAGGTCCGGGCGTCGTTTTCATGGCGCTGGCGCAGGGCAGCGGCGAGCTGATCTATTGGCCCTACACGATCGCCAAGTACGGCCTGACTTTTTTATTTTTGCTCATCCCGGCCTGTTTGCTCCAGTTTCCCGTCATTTACGAGATCGGCCGCTACACTTTGCTGACCGGCGAAAGCATCTTTCAGGGTTTTATCCGGCTCAATCGTCACTTCGCATTTTTTCTGTGGATCTTGATGACGCTGTCGTTTCTTTGGTTCGGCGCCTTCGCCGCCGCCGGCGGCACCTCGATCGCCGCGCTCACCGATTTTCCCGCCGGCTGGTCGCGTCGGGAGCAGACGCTGTTCTGGGCCTATGCCACCATGGCGCTATTCTTAGTGGCAATTCTGCTCAGCAAAGTTATTTACAAACTGATCGAAACTTTCATGTGGGGCGTGGCGATCTTCACCTTGGTCGGTCTCATTTGGGCCAGCGCCAATGTCGAAGTGTTGCATGTGCTGCCGGCGTTTCTCAAAGGCCTGGTGATTCCCGAGTGGCCGATGCCGCGGCCGTGGGACCCAGCCGACGCGACTAAATTGTTAACCGCCATCACCTTCGCCGGCCTTGGTGGTTTCTGGACGCTTTTCTACTCGTACTGGATTCGCGACAAAGGTTCGGGCATGGCGCACTATGCAGGCCGCTTGACCGGACCGATCACCGGCAAGCCCGAAGCGATGCCGGACTCTGGTTCATTGCCGACGAATGACGAAGGACTTGCCCATGTGCGTTACTGGAACCGTTTCATGTTCTGGGACATCGGCATCGGCGTCGTCGGCAATCTCATCACTACGCTGCTCACCTGTCTGCTCGCCTACGCCCTGCTTTTTCCCAAAGGTCTCCTGCCGCAAGGCTACGAGATCGCGGTGGTGCAAAGCCGCTTCTTCGAAGCGAGCTGGGGGTATTGGGGCAGAATCTTTTTCTTGATTATCGCCGCCGCGTTTCTGTCCGACACCTGGCTCGCCACCGTCGATGCGGTGAGCCGAACTCACGCCGACTGCGTCTATGGCTTTTTTCCGCAGAGCCACAAGATCGCGTACCGCAAATGGTATCTGTTTTTTCTGCTGCTCCTGACCGTCATCACCGGCGTCACGGTGCTGATGGACGAACCCGGCACGTTGATTCTCATCTCGGCCGTGATCGGCTTTATCGGCACGGTGATTTATTCCGTCGCGTTGATCTTGCTCAATCACGTCTACCTGCCGCGTCATCTGCCGAGCGCGGCCAAACCGGGCAAGCTGAATCTCGTGCTCATGGTGATCTCTTGCATCGCTTACTTCGTTCTTGCGACACTCTACTTGCTGACAGTCACTCGAGTGATCCAGTAGCCGTTCTGCGCCTGCGCGATAAAACTTGCGAGCTTAAACGCGCTCGCGAAAATCAAGGACGGGAACAAAGGTCAAATCAAAAGAAGCCGAGCGCCGAGCTAATTTCCCAGCCCAAGAACAACCCGAACGTGACGCTAACCACTCCGGCAATCACACGTATCCAGCGGTTCATCAGCGTAAATCGCTGGGCGGTGAGAACAAACGGCAAGCTGATGATGCCGCTCAGTAATAGCATCCCGCCCACCGAACCCAAGCCAAAAATGGCGATGTAGAGCAAGCCGCCAAGCGGCGACTCGATGGTCGACAACACCAGCAGCATGAGCGCGGCGCTGCCGGCCAAGCCGTGCACCATGCCGACGATGAAGGGCCGGCGCATGGCTTTGAATTGATGCTGGTGGCCGTGATCCTGCTGGGGATTTTCGTGCACGTGAAAGTGCGTGTGCGTTTCCGGGTTGTGACTGTGGGTGTGCAAATGCACCCGCTCGGCGCCGAAGGTTTTGCGCAGGACATTGACGCCGAGAATCACCAGCATCAACGCGACCAGGAGTTCTAAGCTGGAACCCAACCGCGGCGGGATCGTCACGCGCAGCCCGATGACGATCATGCCGACCAGGAACAACGTCGTGGTGTGACCCAAGCCCCAGAAGGCGCCGATCAGCGACGCCCACTTGAAGTTCTTATGCTCGCTGACAATCGTCGATACCGCGATCAAATGATCGGGATCGAGCGCGTGCTGAATGCCTAGCACAAGTCCCAAACCAAAAGCGGCAAAGAGTGTAGGTTCCATGATAAAACTAGATAGAGAGGCGAGATAGAGACGCAAACCTCCTCCCCTCTCTATCTCAAATCCCTATCTCTATCTCAATTCTCTATCTATCCGGTAGCCGCTGTCCGGTCTGCGTGCCGATCCACACCTCGCCGCCCTCGAATACTTCTTTTTTCCAGATCGGCACGGTTTTTTTGATCTCTTCGATGGCAAAGCGGCTGGCGGCAAACGCCGCGTCCCGATGCGCCGAGGAGACGGCGATCATCACGCTCGCCTCGCCGATCTCGACCGCGCCCAGGCGATGCAAAATCGCCATGCGGCAGATCGGCCAGTTCTTGGCCGCGTCGGCGCCGATGCGCGCCAACTCTTTCTCGGCCATCTCGCCGTAAGCTTCGTACTCGAGCGCGATGACTTTGCGGCCTTCGTTATTATTGCGCGTCGTGCCGATAAACGTCGCGATGGCGCCGGCCTCGGGGTCGGTGACGTAGTCGACCAGCGTTTGCAAGTCGATCGCTTGGTTCGTCACCTGAAACATCGGTTAACACCCTCCGCTCACCGGCGGAATAAAAACCACTTCATCTTGATCCTTGAGCGTTTGATCGACGCCGACGTAATTCTGGTTGACGGCGTACAACATGCGGATCCCCGGCACATCGAGCTTGGCATAATCTTTCTGCAACTCGCGCCACAGATCGGCCACCGTGCTGCCGTCGGCCAATTCCTTTTCCACGGCGCCGCATCCCGCGCGCTCGCGCAGAATGGCGAAAAATTTAACGCGAACTTTCATTTACCCTATTTGCCCTGGAGCTGCGAAACCATGTGGCGAATTTCCGGCAAGATCAACTTTCCCATCGCCAAAGTCACCGCGCCCTTGGAGCCGGGCAGAGAGATTAGCACCTTGCCGCGCGCCGTGCCGGCGACGGCGCGGCTCATGATTGCCGCCGAACCGATGTCCAGGTAACTTAAATAGCGAAATAGTTCGCCGAAACCGTCGAGTTTTTTTTCCAAGAAGCGCTCCACCACTTCGAAAGTGCCGTCCCGCGGCGAAATGCCGGTGCCGCCGTTGACGATGACCGCATCGACGTCGTTCTGTCCGAGCGCTTGATCCAGCAATGCCTTGATGTCGAGCGGCTCATCTTTGACGATTCGATAGCCGGTGGTCTGATGCCCCTCGTCGGTTAAAAATTGCTTGATCGTCTGGCCGCTGGTATCGCTGGTCTCGTCGCGGGTATCGCTAACAGTAATGACGAAGCAGCGAATGCTCTTCTTGCCCTTTTCCTTGTGCTCGTGCACTGACATCGGATGACTCCCTGACAAATTCTCCAGCGAACCTTAGCAACACCTATCGTGAATTCAAAGACCGGTCAAACCACGTCGGCCAACCGGCACAAGGTTGCGACGACCCTCCTCGACACATATGATACGAGATAATGTCGCGAGCTTTTTCTCTTTACATTCATATCCCCTACTGCATCAGTAAGTGCCCCTACTGCGACTTCAACTCCCACGTCGTGGCGGACATTCCCGAGGGCAGTTATACCGACGCTTTGCTGCGCGAGTTGGAATTTCACGGCGCTTCGAATGACTGGCGCGGCCGAAACCTGCGGAGCATTTTTTTTGGCGGTGGCACACCGTCGACTTTCAAGCCGGCGAGCATCGCCAAACTGCTCGCCTGGGTCGCCGCGACGTTTCCCATCGACGTTGACTGCGAGATCACCATGGAAGCGAATCCAGGCACGGTCGACGCGGCGAACTTCGCCGGCTATCGCGACGCCGGCGTCAATCGCATCAGCGTCGGCGTACAGTCGTTTCAACCGAGACTGCTAAAATTTCTCGGCCGCATTCATGACGCTGAGGAAGCGAAGCAGGCGCTCAAAGTTGTAAAGCAAGCGGGCTTCGAAAATTTTAGCTTCGATCTGATCTACGCCAACCCTGGGCAGACGCTGGAAGAATTGGCAAATGATCTGGATACGGCCCTGGAATTTCAACCGCCGCATTTGTCCGCCTACAACTTAACTTTCGAAGAAGGCACGCCGTTTCATCAAGAGTATCGCGCCGGAAGAATGGCGAACCTCAGCGAAGACGAAGAGATCGCCATGGCGGAACTGATCGAGAGCAAACTCAGCGCCGCCGGTTTGCAGCGCTATGAAATCTCCAACTACGCGCGCCCTGGTTTGCACTCGCGCCACAACGTCAATTACTGGCGCAGCGGCGACTATCTCGGTCTCGGCGCCGGCGCCCATAGTTACAAGCGCAACGCCGATGGCGTCACCGGCCGGCGCTGGAGCGATGAAAAAAATCCTCGCCGCTACATGAGCCTGGTGGCGGAATCAAACCATGGCGTCATCGACTGGGAACAAATCGACTTTCACAAAGCTGCCGGCGAGTTCATGTTTCTCGGTTTGCGCATGACGGCGGGCATTTCCATCGAAGCTTTCCACGCGAGATTCGGAAAATCGCCCAGAGAATTCTATCCACGCATTCAAACCTGGCTCGACGGCGAATTTCTAGAAGAGACCAAAGGCCATCTTCGTTTGACCCAGAAGGGAATGATGTTGGCCAATTCTATTTTCGTCGAATTCATGTAGGGGCGACCGGCCGGTCGCCCTTACTGGGAGGATTCAATGGCATCACTCGAGAACCTGGACAAGATTCGCATCGACCACATCGGCAGCATGGTGCGTCCGGCAAAATTAAAAGAGATCTTCGCCCGCTACGACCGCGCCCAAGCGTCGAAAGCGGAGTTGGCGCAAGCGCAAGACGACGCAATCCGCGATGTCATCGCAAAGCAAGAAGCTCACGGTTTCCCGGTCGTCACCGACGGTGAGTTTCGCCGCCACAGTTTTCAAGAAAGTTTTTCCGAATGCGTCACCGGCTTCGATGTGCCGAAAAATATCGGCCTCTACTATGAGAAGCGCGACTTGAACGAGAATCCGCTGGAGCGCGCCGAGCAAAACTTCGAAGAGGCCGGCCCGGCGATCGTCACCCGGCGCGGCGCCGTCGAAAGGCTCAAGCTCGTGCGAAACTTGCCGTTGGAGGAATTTCACTCTGCGCAGAGCGTCGCCAAAGTTCCGGCCAAAGTAACCGTCCTCGGCCCCGACCGCATCGCGCAACGCTTCAAGTGGGAAGCGTCGTTGAATGTCTACAAAGGCCTCGACGACTTCGTCGAGCATATCGTCGCAATCGAACGGCAGATCATCGCGGAATTGGTAAACGCCGGCTGCAAATACATTCAAATCGACGCCCCCGGCTACACCGCCTACGTCGACAAAGTTTCGCTGGAAAGAATGCGCTCCCGCGGCGAAGACCCGGAGCGGAACTTCCAGCGCTCCATCGACGCCGACAACGCCCTTATTGAAGGTTTCCCCGGCGTGACGTTTGGCATTCACATCTGCCGTGGCAACGCCCGCACCATCGATCCCAAAAGCGGCAAGCTGGTCCCCCAATGGCACCGCGAAGGCAGCTACGACGCCATCGCCGAAAAACTATTCAACACGCTCAAACATCAACGCTTGCTTTTGGAATACGACAGCGACCGCGCCGGCGGCTTCGAACCGCTGCGCTTAATTCCGAAAGACAAAATCGTCGTCCTCGGCTTGGTTTCAACAAAAAACTCCGACATGGAAACCGTCGACGACCTGAAACGCCGCATCGATCAAGCAAGCAAATACTTGCCGCTAGACCAACTCGCCCTAAGCCCTCAGTGCGGTTTTGGCGGCATCGACTCGAAAGTTTTGAGCGAAGATGAAATGTGGCGGAAGCTGGATACAATTGTGGAGACGGCGAGGCAAGTGTGGAGTTAAAACTAATCGTTAGGCTGTCCTTTGACTAAATCAATGCCCAATTTCGCCATCCCACGAACTTCGCGAGACTTGTCAGAACATAGCTTGTTCAATAAGCGCTTTGTTCGTATCGGAATAGTTGCGAGCTT
>Ga0137461_1000266_pt1 | contig 12027 bp, 8 predicted proteins | sample EasRivERMGT746_2_FD_104650 | JGI IMG/M metagenome (GOLD analysis project Ga0137461, IMG submission 104650) | Soil microbial communities from meander-bound floodplain in the East River, Colorado, USA - East River MetaG ERMGT746_2 | ecosystem: Environmental > Terrestrial > Soil > Floodplain ... | reverse complement strand
TATTATTGATGACGGACAGGGGATATCACCGGAAAACCAATTCAAAATATTTGAAGCCAACTTTACAACTAAAGATAAAGGGATGGGGCTGGGATTAAAACTTACAAAAAGATTTTTGGAGCATATCAAAGGTGATATAAAATTAATTGAATCATCCGGTATACGAACAGAATTTCTGATTACCATTCCATTACACACTCCAAAAAATTCAAACACAATGAGTTAGTATGGAAACACTGACTCCTCACCAGTCTGCTGCTCTCAATTTTGAAAGATCAATATCGCTGACTGCAAATGCCGGCTCAGGCAAAACTTTTGTACTGGCAAAAAGGTATATCGAAATCGTTCTTAATAAAAATATTTCCCTGAATAAAATTGCAGCAATAACGTTTACAGACAGGGCAGCAGGAGAATTATATAAAAAAATTGCTGTCGAAATAGACAGATTATCTGAAAAATCTTTTGATAAAGAATTAAAAAACAAACTCATTTCTATCCGAAGAGAACTTGTATCTGCCAAAATTTCAACCATCCATTCTTTTTGCCTCGATATTTTACGCGAGTATCCTGTCGAAGCTTCACTCGATGCAAACTTTTTACCAATCGATGAAATCATTTCAGATGAATTGATCGAGCTTGCTACTGAAGAAATGATGAATGAATCACTTCTTAATAGTACAGGCTCAGAAGCAGTTAAATCTCTTATTCGATTATTCGGATCTAAGATCCGGCTTGCCGATGAGCTGAAAAAATTAATCTCTAACAGAAAAAATGTTTTAGCTCTTGCTGAAAAGATTTATGATAAAAGTGTGGAAGATATTGCCGGATTTTTTCACAGTTCATTTATTTCACTCACCGGTGAAGTTATTTCAATGGGAAAAACCGATTTTATTGCAGGTCTGCAAAAAATAAATAACATAGTTTTGCAAAACGATCCCATTAATGAAATTGCATTAAAATCTTCAGAGCTATTAGAGAATTTCAAAAAGGAAAAAAATACTGAAAAGAGTTTAATCCTGATTGAAAATTTAAAAAACACATTATGCACTGATTCAGGTTCGATAAAATCACGCGGGTATCTTACGGCTAAATTAAGAGATAAACTGCCAGTTGATTTAATAACAAATTTGGAAGATTTCTTACAAGATATTGGAAGCATTTCATTGTATGACAGTGCTCATACCGAATACGAACTGACGGAATACGGCAAATTGATCATTGAGATTTTCAATAAAGTACTTGCAAAGTATGATTCTATGAAACGTGAACATGGATATCTGGACTTTGAAGATATTTTGTTGAAAACAAAAAATATTCTTGCTAATAGTGATGTAAAAAATCGGTTAAGTGAAAAATATAAATATATTCTTATTGATGAATTCCAGGACACTAATGAAATCCAGTACCAGATATTTCTGCCTATAGTTGACTATTTAAGAAGCGGTAATCTATTTGTTGTTGGCGATGAGAAACAAAGTATTTATAAATTCAGGGATGCTGAGCTTGAAGTGTTCAGCCAGACAAAAAAAATCATACTTAATGCGGAAGATAAAGAATCAATTCTCTCTTTGCCCGACAGTTTCAGAATGTCTCCGGCAATATGTTTGTTCACCAACACACTGTTCAGGAAATTATTTGAGAATCCTTCCGGGTTATACAATGAAGTTGAGTATTCCGAAATTGTCTGTGCAAATAAAAACAACAATGAAGGAAAAATTGAATTTCTTATAGCTGAAAGAAGTGAGGAATATGCAGAAGCTGAGTTGGTTGCCAAAAGAATTCAGCTGCTGTTTAATGAAAAAAAGGAACAGAATTTTAAATGGAATAGTATTGCAATCTTAGTAAGAAAAAGAGCATCATTTTCTGAACTGGAAAAAATATTTACACGTTTTGAAATACCATTTACGATTATTGGAGGAAAAGGATTTTTTCAGAAGCAAATAATATTTGATGTGCATAATTATTTTTCATTTCTTTTAAATGAAGATAATGATGCTGCATTAGTGGGAATACTCCGCTCCCCTTTCTTTAATGTTTCGGACTCAAAGATATTTGAATTATCACAGCGAACAGAATATTCACTTTACAAAAAACTTTTAATTGCAGCCAACATCAATTCCTATTGGAGAAATATTGCAGATAAGCTGAATGAAAATTTGGTATTCTCAAAACGAATGAATTTCCCGGTCATCCTGAGAAAAATAATAAATGAATCGAGTGCTCTTTCAGTAACTGCTTCAAAACCAGATGGTAAGCAGGACCTCGCAAATATCGAAAAATTAATTAATATGACTATTGATTTTTCTGATGAAGGTTTTAAATCTTTATATGATTATGTCAACTATCTCGGTCAGGCAATTCAAAAACTTGAGGATATTTCCCAGGCAGCGATTGAAAAAGAAAATGAAGGAGTGAACATTCTAACTATTCACCAGGCAAAAGGATTGGAATACGAAGCAGTATTTCTTTTTAATTGCAACGACAGCTCACAAAGAAATTTAATTAAAGCCAAAGAACTATTTGTACATAAAAAATATGGATTATTAACCAGGGTTCCTGAAAAACAAAATTATTTCAGTGAATATAAGTCAGCCCCGATCGTCAATATTTGCAGCCTGATTGAGGATAAAAAAGACCTGGCTGAAATTAAAAGATTATTGTATGTAGCTGTAACAAGAGCAAAGTCCGGATTATTTATTTCTTCCGTTGAGCCTGAAAAATATTTCCGGAGCAGATCATTTATGAGTTTGCTGCAGTCGGGACTCGGTTGTGATATTTCATCAGATGATATTCAAATAAACGGCAAATTGACTTATTTGAAATCGAAACAAGATAAGTTCGTCAATTACGAAGAACCTCTAAACATCAAAATTCCAGTAATCAGAAAAATTGAGCTCACAGGTGAAAAGTTCGTCCATAATTCTGAAAGGAACAAAACAAAAATAATTAATCTCCATAAAGTCGATGACTCACAAAGCGGGGAAATGCTTTCAGCTTCAAAATTTTCAGTTTATAATCAGTGTCCGGTGAAATATAAACTAGCTTACAAGCTTGGTCTTCCCGGGACTACTGTAGGTTTTCCGGATCAGGTTATCGGAGCTCATGAATTTATTGAAGATTATTACAATAAAGAGGGATTAACTGATCTGAAGACAGAACCACTCAAGCAACAGGATCAGCTATCGATTGTGAAGGGAAAAATCATTCATTCAGTTCTGGAGCAAAATCCTGAACAATCCTTAATTCGTCAAGCCGTTCAAAATGAATTGAAAAGATTAAACATATTTGATTCTGGTCATGAAAAAGTAAGAGTGGAAATTATTACTGAATTAGATTCATTTTATAATTCGGAAGAATTCAGATATATAAACTCTTTTAAGAATTTTAAAAATGAATTTGAGATTTATATTAAAGAAAATGATTATTTTCTGCATGGAATTATTGATAAGTTGATTTATGAAGACTCGAAGCTGATTGTAATAGATTATAAAACGGATGATATCAGCGAAAATCAATTAAAAGAAAAGTCAGCTATTTATAAAAATCAGATATTATTTTATTTATATATTGTCAGTATAAAGTTCAAGCGTTTTTCAGAATTTGAGGGAAGACTTGTATTTACAAAATTACCTGATTCACCTGTTGTATTTAAGTTCAGCCCGGAAATTAAAACTGGCGTCCGGAAACAAATTCAAAAATTTATCGCTGACATCAGAAAAAATAGTTTTACCCCGAACATTGATCATTGCCCTCAATGTAAATTCTCAGTTGACAGGAAAAATTGTATTCTGGAAAAATCAGCACAGTTAAATTAATTATCAGATTTATTTTTAAAACTTAAACGAAAAACAGATGCAAAGAATAATTACTACGATACGGAATATGGAAACTGTTGAAAAAGAACTTTCCTCAGCAGAGTTCGGTGTGGTCTCAATGTTATTGATTAAGGAACATTCCTTTACCCAGTTTGCCACAAATTTTGTTTACCAGGATAAAAATGTTTACATATTTATTGATGATAAAGAGCTGCTAAGGGCAATTAAATATGATTCTCTCGCCCGATTCACTTTATTAAAAAGTAAAAAAGTTCATAAAAGCACCGAAGCAAATCAAAATACTTTATACCATTTATTCTCGGTTACAGTCACCGGCATTATCAGGGAAGTTGAGGAAAAGAAAACTTTAAAAGATATCACTCAAAGCTTTGTTCAGAAATATTCAGGCAAATTAATGCTTGCCGATCAGGCATCTGAATTAAAAGGAAAACTGTTATTCATTGATACAGAAGAATTTCTTGCTTTCGATGAAATTGGATTTTAGTAAAGGTACCCGCTTTGCTTAATTACGTTTGGTTCGGATTACTCGTAATTGGAATTGCTGCGGCCTTAGTCACAGATATTAATGACAATGCGAATAATAAATTCCGGAATAACGAACGTTTCGAAATAATAATCTCCTTTCCTGCAAACTCTAATGAATTAAAAGATGGTGAACATAAAGTTGACGTAATTGTCTCTGCAGAAAAATTCAACAAGTTTTATTCAACCCGAATCGAATCCAATCTGATTCTTCCAGCAATAATTACTTTGAAATCTAATTCAGAATTTGCATCGATTGTTTTGCAGACTGAAAAATCTGCACCGCCCATCTGGATAGAAATGGCCGGGGCTTCAGGCCAGAAAAATGATCTTATCGGCAAAGGTAACCTGAAAGAACAAATTTCTGATAAATCCATTCGTGCAGAAATAATATTCGAAGATGTTTCATTTCTTAAATTGAAAGATGTAACAGATTCCGCTCTTAGTTATGCCGGAACTGCTGTTGAGATAGCTCTTGGATTAATTGGTATTATGGCATTGTGGCTAGGAGTTATGAAAGTGGCAGAGGAAGCGGGATTGATCAGAATTATTGCAAGAATTCTTAAACCGATTACAAAAAAACTCTTTCCGGAAATTCCATCAGACCATCCGGCGATGGGATCTATGATTATGAACATATCTGCTAATATGCTGGGACTTGGAAATGCCGCTACACCATTCGGACTTAAAGCCATGGAAGAAATGAACACGTTAAATCCAAACAAAGGTACCGCAACAAATTCAATGGTAACATTTCTGGCAATTAATACAGCCGGTTTTGCGCTAATTCCAGCTACGGCAATTGCAGTAAGAGCAGCTGCAGGCAGCAGTAATCCGGCAATAATTATTGGTACAACAATTTTTGGTGCTGCTTGTGCGACCATTGCAGGAATAACCGCAGCAAAAATTATTGAAAAGTTCTACATCAAATCATGGAAATTTAGTGATTGGATCAAAGAGAATGCAAGATTTATACTCATAATAGCTTCCATATTAATTGTATTGATGATTTTATTTTTGTCCGGTTTTTATTTAAAAGTCGGATCCATGTTTTCGTTCATCTCGGCAGCCGGTTTTAAAGGATTTATTGAAGTGGTTTCTGTCCTGGCAATTCCGTTGTTGATACTTGTATTTATTGGGTATGGTGCCTTAAAAAAGATAAAGGTATTTGAATCATTCGTTGAAGGGGCAAAAGAGGGATTCAACATTGCTGTTAAAATTATTCCATACCTTGTGGCAATGCTGGTTGCTATTGGGATCTTCAGAGCCGGCGGAGCGATGGATTGGCTGATTTATATTCTGAGTCCTGTTACAAATTTTATTGGTATGCCGGCGGAAGCATTACCAATGGCTTTGATGAGACCTCTTTCCGGAAGCGGATCCCTGGGAATTATGGTAGAAAATCTTAACGTCTATGGTCCGGATTCTTTTATTGGAATTTTAGTCTCCACTATTTATGGAAGCACCGAAACAACATTTTATGTTCTGGCTGTATACTTTGGTGCCGTGAATATTAAAAATACAAGACATGCTTTACCGGTAGGATTAATCGCTGATGTCGCCGGAATATTAGGCGCACTTTTTATAGTTAAATTGTTATTTAGTTGAGATTAAATTTTTTGCTATCTCTTTCTGCGAATGAAAGTATTCATCACACGTGAAATTCCGGAAATAGCTTTCCAATTGCTTAAAAGGAATAATATTCCATTTGAGTATTATAAAAAAGGTTCTCCTGTCCCGCGAAAAATCTTGCTCGATAAAGTAAACAACTGCACCGCTCTTATTTCACTTCTCACTGAAAAAATTGATGCTGAATTAATTGACAGGATGCCTGACTGTAAAATAATCGCAAATGTTGCAGTTGGTTATAACAACATTGATATTGAATATGCAAAGAAAAAAAATATTATTGTAACTAACACTCCTGATGTATTGACAGAATCGACAGCTGACTTAACAATTGCTTTAGCTTTGGCTTGTGCAAGAAGATTATATGAAGGCGAAAACCTGGTACGATCAAAAAAGTTCAAAGGATGGAAACCTAAATTGCTTTTAGGTGTTGAAATGAAGGATAAAATTTTCGGAATACTTGGAGCTGGACGAATTGGAACTGCAGTTGCAAAAAGAGCGCACTCTTTTGGAACAAAAATTTTTTATTTTGACAGGTCAAGGCATATAAAACTTGAGAAACAGTTTAATGCGGTGAAAGTCTCGTTGAGAACTCTGCTAACGAAATCTGATTTCGTCTCTATTCATCTTCCACTTAATAAATCAACATATCATCTTCTCAATGATGAAAAATTAAAGCTTCTTAAAAATTCTGCAATTCTATTAAACACAGCCCGCGGTGAAATTATTGATGAATCTGCTCTGTTTAAAATTCTTAAAGAAAATAGAATCCGGGCAGCCGGCTTAGATGTGTATGAAAATGAACCGGAAATAAATCCACTTTTACTCAAACTAAAAAATGTTGTGCTTCTACCGCATATTGGAAGTGCAACGGTAGAAGCCCGAAATTCAATGGCTGAACTTGCAGCTACAAACGTAATAAATGTTCTTAAAGGTAAGCCCCCCCTCACACCTGTATACTGATTATTGAAGCTGGGAAGGTTGAAAATCAGGGGGTTATTCGGTAATTTTGAAATAAAAAATAAATTACAATGAGAATTGGAATTCCAACCGAAACGCGCTGGGAAGAAAAGCGGGTTCCACTTGCACCAGCAGGAGTAGATTCGCTTGTCAGAGCCGGGCACACAGTTTATCTTCAAACAGGAGCGGGTGAAGCAAGCCATTTTACAGATCAGGATTACCGTGAAGTGGGCGCTTCTATTGTTTATAGCAGGGAAGAGGTATTCGGAAGATCTGAGTTAATCGTTAAAGTATCACAATTAACTGAAGATGAAGCAGAGTTGTTGGATGATAATCAAATCCTTTTTTCCTTTCTTCTTCTTGCCATGGGAAAAAAGAATGTTCTGGAAAAACTGCTTAGGAAAAAAATTACCGGAATTGGTTTTGAGCTGATAGAACGTGATTCCCGCCTTCCTGTTCTTCATTCAATGAGTGAAATAGCTGGTCCGCTTGCCATCCAGGTAGCAGAACGATTTCTTGAAAGTTATTCTAAAGGCGGAAGAGGTATTTTGCTTGGTGGAATTACCGGTGTTGCTCCTGCTGCAGTTGTAATTTTAGGTGCAGGAGTAGTAGGAATTTCTGCTGCCCGGGCTGCTCTGGGCCGAGGTGCCCAGGTAATTGTTATTGATAAAGATCTGGCACGACTCAGACAAATAGAAACTGAGTTTCATCGGGGAATTACTACTGTGATGGCTAATCCTTATACGATTTCCCGTGGCGTGAAATTTGCCGATGTACTGATTGGTGCAGTATTAATTAAAGCTGAAAAAGCTCCTCATCTGGTTACTGAAGAAATGGTTAAAGAGATGAAAAAAGGATCGGTTATAGTTGATGTTTCAATTGACCAGGGCGGCTGCGTTGAGACCAGCAGAATTACTACAATATCAGATCCTGTTTATATCATGCATAATGTTATTCATTATTGTGTCCCGAATATGCCGGCACTCGTTGCCCGAACTTCAAGTTATGCTTTGAATAATGCTATACTTGATTATATCCATGATGTAGCTGATAACGGATTGTCAAATGCTTTAATGGGTGATGAAGGATTAGCTAAAGGAGTTTGTACTTATAGAGGTTATTGCACAAATGAATCAATCGCTCAGTCGTTTGAAGTAGATTATAAGAAACTCCACATATTTTCTACTAATTAGTTGTTTGATTTGTTTTTGATTTTTATTGAGAAAAAAAGTTTATGATTACAACGGAAGAGATAAGAATAAAAAATTTACCGGCAAACCTTCTCAACATCTACGCTAAAAAATTAACTACCGCAGATGAAGCAGTAAAGAAAATCAAGTCCGGTGATAATATTGTTATTCAGCCGGGTTGTGCTGTACCTGGTGAGCTTGTTCGTGCTATGGTAAGAAGGAAAGATGAATTAAAGGATGTTACAATTTATCATATCCTTATTGTTGGCGAGCTGCCATACGTAGAGCCTGGAATGGAAAAACATTTCAAACATAAAGCATTCTTCACAGGTGCAAATGTCAGAAAAGCTGTTCACGAAGGACGTGCAGAGTTTATCCCGATTTTTCTTTCTGAAGTTCCGCTTCTATTCAAAAGAGGTATTATCCCGGTTGATGTTGCACTTTTGAATCTATCGCTTCCTGATGAACATGGTTTTTGCAGTTACGGAGTCGATGTCGGTACAATTAAATCTGCCGCAGAAAAAGCAAAAATTATCATAGCGCAGGTTAACAGTGAAATGCCCAGGACTCTTGGCGACAGCTTCATTCACATTAATAAAATTCATTACCTCGTAGAACATTCTGAGCCATTAAATGAATTGCCCCAGATTGATCCTAACATAAGTGAAGAGATGCTTAAAATTTATGATACCATAGGCAGCCAGGTAGCCGATCTCATTGAAGACGGTTCAACTCTGCAAATGGGCATCGGAGCTATTCCGGATTGTGTAATGAATTATCTTCGAAATAAAAAAAATCTTGGAATACATACTGAAATGTTTTCCGACGGGATTATTAGCCTCGTTGAAGAAGGTATAATTAATGGAGAGGAAAAGACGATACACAAAGGTAAAATTATTGTGGGATTTGTGCTGGGCACTAAAAAACTTTTCAGATTTATAAATAATAATCCTGTGATCGAATTCCATCCGCAGGAATATGTTAATGATCCTTTTGTTATCGCACAGAATAGAAAAATGGTTGCAATAAATTCTGCAATAGAAATTGATATCACCGGGCAGGTTTGTGCCGACTCAATCGGAACAAAAATTTTTAGCGGAATTGGCGGTCAAGTTGATTTTATAAGAGGTGCTGCACATTCTGAGGGTGGTAAACCGATAATCGCACTTCCATCAATAACAAAAGAAGGTAATGTCTCACGAATTGTTCCGCAGTTAAAACCCGGTGCAGGTGTTGTTACTTCCCGCGGAGATGTTCATTATGTTGTGACTGAATATGGAGTCGCTCAACTTTTCGGGAAATCTCTAAAAGAACGAGCCCGTGAACTTATTCGAATCGCCCATCCAAAGTTCCGCGACGAATTAACAAGTTATGCAAAAGAAACGCGACACATTTAATTATGGTTGCTGTAATCGGGGATGTACATGGTTGCTATCATACGCTTTCAAAGCTGTACGCACTTATTTTAAAAAATTACCCTGACGTTCCTGTTTATTGTGTTGGCGATCTGGTTGACAGGGGAAAATATAGTTTTGAAACAGTGGAGTTCATCAGGAAAAACAGAATTTCTTTTACTGCCGGTAATCACGATTACATGTTTTATTATTTTATAAAAAATCCATCCAGTCCGCTGGGAAGATCCTGGATATATAATGGTTCAGAATCTACTCTGAATTCTTACAGCAACAGATATAATGAAATGAATAAGCATCTCCGGTTTTTAATTAATGCACCATTAATACTTAATCTGAATGATTGCTTTATTTCTCATGCCGGAGTGTCGAGTCACTATTCCAGGAAACTGGGCAAATTTCCGTTAAGTGATATAAATAAACTCAGAGACGTTGTTGAAAGTGATCTTAATGGTGAACATGGAATTCTTTGGACAAGAGATAAACTTCTTGATCTTGGTAAACTACAAATTGTTGGTCACACAAGGTTTGATGAAATATTATATGATGATAAAGCGAATGTTCTTTACATCGATACAGCTGCGTGCAGCGGAAACAAATTAACTGCAGTGATTATAAATGAAAATGAATTAGTTGACACAATTTCTGTGAATACTATCCCTCAGGATATTGAATAATTTATCTATTTGATTTGTGAATTGAATTTTTCCATTGCTTAAAAAAAAGGCGGGCATTTAGCCCGCCTTCTTAAATATTATCTTAAAGGAATTAAGATTAATACATTCCGCCCATATCACCCATACCGCCTCCAGGCATATTCGGCATCGATGGTTCTCTTTCCTTCTTCTCGAACACAACTGCTTCAGTAGTGATTAATAATGAAGCTACAGATGCAGCATTTTCAAGAGCAGTTCGTGTAACTTTTGTTGGATCGATAACACCTGCTTTAATCAGGTTCTCATACTTTTCAGTCTGCGCATTAAATCCAAAATCATCTTTTCCTTCTTTAACTTTTTGAAGAACAACAGATCCTTCAATGCCTGCATTGTTAACTATTTGTCTTAATGGTTCTTCAAGAGCTTTTTGAATTATTTTTATTCCTGTGGTCTGGTCTAAATTGCTTCCCTGAACTTTCTCAAGTACATTTATTGCCCTGACCAATGCAACACCGCCGCCGGCAACAATACCTTCTTCAACCGCAGCTCTTGTAGCGTGTAAAGCATCTTCAACACGTGATTTCTTTTCTTTCATCTCCATTTCTGTTGAAGCTCCAATTTTAAGAACTGCAACACCACCGGAAAGTTTTGCAAGTCGTTCCTGCAATTTTTCTTTATCATAATCCGAAGTAGTTTTTTCAATCTGGGCTTTTATTTCATTTATTCTCTTCTTAATGTCTTCAGATTTTCCGGCACCTTCAACTATAGTTGAATTGTCTTTATCAATTACAATTTTCTTTGCCGTTCCGAGGTAGGAAACAGTTGCATTCTCCAGTTTAAATCCTCGTTCCTCAGAAATTACAGTTCCGCCTGTTAGTACAGCAATATCTTCAAGCATGGCTTTTCTTCTGTCACCAAATCCCGGTGCTTTTACAGCGGCAATTTTCAGAGTACCCCGGATTTTATTTACAACCAAAGTTGCAAGAGCTTCACCTTCAAGATCTTCAGCAATTATTAACATCGATTTTCCCTGCTGAGCAACTTTTTCCAGGATCGGGAGGAGGTCTTTCATTGCGGAGATTTTCTTGTCATGTATAAGAATCATAGGATCTTCGAGAACAGCTTCCATTGATTCAGCATCGGTGACAAAATATGGAGAGAGATAACCGCGGTCAAATTGCATACCTTCGACCACTTCCAGAGATGTCTCAGTTCCTTTTGCTTCTTCAACAGTTATAACTCCGTCCTTTCCAACTTTTTCCATCGCATCAGCGATTAAATTACCTATAGAGCTGTCGTTATTAGCAGATATTGAACCAACCTGTGCAATTTCATTTCTGCCTTCAACGTCCTTGCTGACGGATTTCAAATATTCAACAACTTTCGTTACAGCAAGATCAATTCCTCTTTTTAAATCCATTGGATTTGCGCCTGCCGTTACGTTTTTTAAACCTTCCCTGTAGATTGCTTGTGCAAGAACGGTCGCGGTAGTTGTTCCATCCCCGGCAACATCACTCGTCTTTGAAGCAACCTCACGAACCATCTGTGCGCCCATATTTTCAATAGGATTCTCAAGTTCAATTTCTTTTGCTACTGTAACACCATCTTTAGTAACTGTTGGAGCACCAAATTTTTTCTCAAGAATAACATTCCGGCCTTTTGGACCCAATGTTACCTTAACCGCATTGGCGAGTTTATCCACGCCTGCTTTCAAGCCATTCCTGGCTGGACTGTCATATTCAATTAATTTAGCCATATTTATTTCCTCAATTTAGTTTTCAAATTTAAATTTTAAATTCTACGTATTGTTCTGCAGAATTAT
>Ga0137461_1000265_pt1 | contig 12039 bp, 10 predicted proteins | sample EasRivERMGT746_2_FD_104650 | JGI IMG/M metagenome (GOLD analysis project Ga0137461, IMG submission 104650) | Soil microbial communities from meander-bound floodplain in the East River, Colorado, USA - East River MetaG ERMGT746_2 | ecosystem: Environmental > Terrestrial > Soil > Floodplain ... | reverse complement strand
AAGTTCCGGTTAAGGACGGTGTGGCGCAGATTCCCGACACTCGTCTCTGGTACTGGGACACGGGTGGGCAAGGCGTGCCGATCGTGCTTCTGCATCCGTCGACCGGTAGCGCGCTGATCTGGGGGTACCAGCAGTCGGTGTTCGCGAAGGCCGGCTACCGCGTCATCGCCTATTCGCGACGCGGCTATTACAACTCCGCGCCCTTCGACAAGAACAATCCTGGCATTGGCTCCGAGGACCTTCGCCATCTCGCCGACGTCCTGGGCCTTAAACGATTTCATGTGTTGGCATCGGCAGCCGGCGGCAGCATCGCGTCGGACTTCGCGTTTTCCTACCAGGACCGGCTCCTGAGCCTGACCATTTCCAGCAATTCCTTCGGGGTGCGCGACGGCGAGATCGCCAAGGCGGCGGCGTTCATTCGCCCCAAGGGCTTTGAGCAATTGCCGGCCGAATTTCGCGAGATCGGTCCATCATACCGAGCGGCGAACCCCGAAGGCGTGAAGGCGTGGATAGAACTCGAGCACAAGGCGCTGATCGGGCCCGCATCTCAGCAACCACGCAAAAATGAGATCACGCAGGCGAAGCTCAAGCAGCTCAAGCTGCCGACGCTTTTGATTGCCGGCGCTGCGGACCTGTATACGCCGCCGTCGATCTCGCGGATGATAGCGGCCGAGATTCCGAACAGCCGGGTGGCGCTGATACCCGAGTCCGGCCACTCGACGTACTGGGAGCAGCCGGAGATCTTCAATCACGCCGTGCTCGACTTCATCGGCGGCCAGTCAAAATAGCGCGACGGTCAGTCACTAATGAATGATTCTGCTGAAAAACCCTCCGTTCATCCTTCGAGAGCCTCAGGACGAACGGAGGAGCGGTTGAAATCACGTGAAATTTTTCCGTTCATGCTGAGCCTGTCGAAGCATTCCTAGGGTTTTTCAGCAGAATCAATGAATGATGAATGGGTCAAATCGCGCGCGCCGGCGCACTAACAGGTTGCTAAAAAATGGTTAGGAATGCTTCGAGTGCCTCATGCTTCGGCAGGCTCAGCAGAACGAAAAATCATCGAGGATACCAAATTCCGTCCGTTCGTCCTGAGCGCCGTCGAAGGACTCCGAAAACGTTTTTCAGCAACCTGCTAAGCGATGCTCACCTTGATTGAGAATTGAAGATCTGCCGTTACGAACAAAGACTTCCCATGATACTACGTTACCATGACAGCGATGGAGAGCGTCGAAGTTTTGGTGATTCAGCAGGTACCCGACCAAGTGCTCGACCGAATTGCCAAGATCAATGATCGCGTCAAAGTTGTCGATGCCAGAGGATGGTTTGACGTTGAGCTGCGCGCTACTTGGCCGCAGTGGACGGTCGATCGTTATCTTGGCTCCCGTAAATATCCTGCAACCAGCGTTGCGCAGAGAAACAAAGCACTGGCGTCGGCCGAGATCATGCTCGTGGGCTGGCCGCCGGTAAAAGACATCCGCGCTCGCGCGCCTCGGCTGAAATGGGTTCATGAGCTTCCAGCGGGTGCGAGCAATTTTCTCGATACCGACCTGTGGGGTTCGAATATAATCGTGACGACCTCGCGCGGCCTGACGAATCGTCGCCCGATGGCCGAGTATGTGTTGGCGAGCTTCCTCCACTTCTCGCGCGGGCTTCACTTGAGCTACCGCGATCAACGGCGGCACCTGCTCGATCATCACAGTTACGATCCGATAATAATCCGCGACAAGACGGTCTGCGTTGTCGGCGCCGGCGGCATCGGCCAGGAAGTGGCAAAGCTCTGTGCGGCAGCGGGAATGCGCGTGGTTGGCACGCGCCGCGACGTTGCTCCCGGCGCTGCGCTTCCTCCGGGCTTTGCGCGTTTGGAACCCGCCGACGCTTTGCATGACCTGCTTCGCGAGAGCGAGTTCGTCGCCGTTTGTTGCCCGTGGACGAAAGAGACCACGCATCTGATTGGGCGAGCGGCTTTTACTGCGATGAAACCGGGAACGGTCTTGGTCAACATCGCGCGCGGCGAGATTGTCGATGAAGAAGCTTTGATCGTTGCTCTGGCCGAGGGCAAACTGCGTGGCTTCGCGACCGACGTTTATGACGGTGAATTCGAACGTCCGCCTGACGCGCGCCTATGGGACGATGAGCGTGTCGTCATCACGCCGCATGTTTCCGCGGTTACGGACGTTTCCGAGCACCAAGGTGTGAGATTGTTTTGCGACAACCTGCGCCGATATCTAGAAGGCCAACCGCTCACCAACATCATCGACTGGCAGCGCGGTTATTGAAAATGGGACGGTAGACGAGGATGCGACTGATTCGCGGCGCGGGCCGGCAGACGGCGGAGGAAAACATTCAAATGAACGACTCCGTACTACTATGCTTGACAATTTTCGCAGCTCGCGCAAATTTTGCGATGCGCTAAAGCCAAGAGGGCGGGTTTCAAACCCGCCCCTACAATTCGGAAATTCTTTTTTTGCGCCCTTTGCGCTCTTTGCGGCTAATTTTCTTCTCCTACCCGACAAAATGCGCGCCGCCGTCGACGTTGAGCAACTGGCCGGTCATGAAGTCGCTATCCGGCGACGCTAAAAACATCACCGTGCCGACCAAATCGTTCTCGACTTGGACGCGCTTGATCGCGCGGCTGCCGACGCGGCTGGCATTGAATGCCGGATCGACTTGGCGGCCCTCGGTCACCACGAAGCCAGGCGACACCGTATTCACGCAAATGCCGTAATCGCCCACTTCTTTCGCCATCGCCCGCGTCATCGCGATCAGCGCACCCTTCGACGTCACATAGTGGATATAGTTCTGCCCACCGTTGAGCGCCGTGCCGGAAGAAATGTTGATGATCTTCCCCTTGCCCTGCTGCTTCATGTACGGGAACGCCGCCTTGGCGCAGAGCCAGGAGCCGCGCACGTTGACCGCCATCGCCTTGTCGAACTCGTCGACTTCCATTTCCCAGAATGGGCTTTTCTTTACGGTCATGAAGTAGGCGGCATTGTTGACCAAGACATCGACGCTGCCAAATTGTTTGGCGACGTTGTCGACCATCGCCTTGACGCTTTTCTCATCGGCAACGTCGCAGGCCATGCTGATCGCGGTCCCGCCCATATCTCGAATCGCTTTGACGACATGATCGGCGCTGGCGATGTCCGGGAGCGCGACCTTGGCGCCTTCCTTGGCGAATCCCAGCGCATACGCCTTGCCGATCTTGCCGCCGCCGCCGGTAATGATCACCGACTTTCCGTCGAAGCGCATAAAGTTCTCCTTTAACTTAATTTAAGTTTCACTTAACACCCGCTCCTGGGTGTGTCAACGAAACGGCTAGCCTCGTTGACACTGGCACCTTAGACTTTTATGATCTAGAAAATTTCACCTCGTTAGGAATCGAGCATGGCTAAACTCAAACTCACCATCGCCTTCGACAAATACGACTATCTTCAACCGCTGCGCGATGGCCAGATCGAAGCCCAAGGCCTCGACTTGAACGTCATCACGGTCGAAAGCGGCGTCCGCCACGAACGGATGTTTCACTACGGCGAGTACGACGCCTGCGAGTTTTCCATGTCGTCTTATCTGGTCGCGCGCGGTCAAGACATCGATCGCTTGCAAGCGATCCCGTTTTTCCCGCGTAGAATGTGGGGACACAAGTTCTGCTTCATCAAAGCCGGTTCCGCCGTCAAAAAACCGTCCGACCTAAAAGGCGGCCGCATCGGCCTGCGCAGTTACGAGAACACGCTCGCGCTGGTCACCAAAGGCATGCTGATGAACAGCTACGATCTCGGCGTCGGCAATGTCACCTGGGTGATCGTGAATAAGGAGCATGTCGGCTTCAAGCTGCCCCCCCATATCAAAGTCGAATTCGTCGAAGGCAAACGCAAGCTCGAAGACCTGCTGGTCGAAGGCAAAGTCGACGCCGAAGTGGAACCCGACTTGCCGCAGCGCTGGATTCGCGGCGACGGCACGGTCGAAAGGCTGTTCCCGGAATTCGAGTACGAAGAGCGCGCCTACTATAAGAAGACCGGTATCTTCCCGATCATGCATCCGGTCGTGATCAAAAAAGAAATTCTCGACCGCGATCCCTGGGTAGCGACCAGTTTGTACGAAGCGCTCTTAGCATCGCGCAAAGCGTATAACGAATTCATGGAGCAACCGCACAGGTTAAGTTTCGCTTGGGGCCGATCGTATTTGGAAGAAGAAAGAAAATTCTTCGGCAAGGACCCGTTCTACCAGGGCTTGAAAGAAAATTATAACGACGTGGAGAATCTGATTAAATTCGCCGGACAGCAAGGAATGCTGGGGCGAAATTTGACCGTGGAAGAATTGTTCACGGAGAATACCCGAGGGACCTGACCGAGGATCGATGATGGATGATGGAGGATCGCAAAATCCATCCTCCATCCTCGATCCTCCATCATCGACCCACGTTCAGCGAATCTCGTTTACGCTTGGCAGACCGACCGCAAAAGGAGGACACCATGTCTGACTACCGAATCATCGACGCCGACGGACATGTGATGGAGCTCGACAGCGAGCTTCAAGAGTTCATTGGCCCGCCTTACAAAGATCTCGAATGGCACAAGAGCTATTCGTTCTGGCCGGGCCTAACCATGGACGGCTTTCTGCGCTCGCTGCGCGCGAAAGGCGGCTGGGCCGGCGGAGGAACCGGTCCCAACGCCCAAGATTGGCTGCGTTTCCTCGACATCAACAAGATCGAGCTGACAGTTCTTTATCCGACTCAGGGGCTGACCCACGGCGCGATTCAAGATCACGACTGGGCGATCTGCATGGCCAAGGCCTACAACGACTGGCTCTACAACAAGTTCATGGCGGCGAGCCCGCGCTTGGTCGGTGTCGCGCTGTTGCCGATCCAAGACATTGGCGAAGCGGTAAAAGAATTGCGCCGCGCGGTGACTGAATTGGGAATGGTCGGCGCCGTACTACCGGCAGTTGCGCCGGCGGGAAGGCTTTACAGCGGAGCGGAGTTTTATCCGCTCTGGGAAGAAGCACAAAGGCTTGACGTGCCGGTGTCGACGCACGGCGGCTTGAGCATGCCGTCGCTCGGTCTCGACATGGTGAATAATTTCACCATCGGCCACACGCTCGAACACCCCTTCGCGCAAATTCGCCAGTTCGTCGCCATGATGTTCGAAGGCGTCTTTGAATTATTTCCGGATTTCAAATTCGGCTGCATCGAGTGCGGCGTCGGCTGGGTGCCTTACATGATGGACCGCATGGACGAAGAGCAAGAACGCAAAGGCCATTACTCGCCGCGCTGCAAGTTAAAACCGAGCGAGTACGTCAAAAAGGGCAACATCTATTTCGCCGTCGAAGTCGAAGAGTCGGCGCTGCCGCTGGCGGCTCAGGTCGCCAACGACAACGCGCTCATCTGGGCGTCCGATTATCCGCACGAGCGCGACCAACGCGATTTCAGCCGCGACATCCCGAACCTGATCAACCGCAAAGATATCAGCGACGAGTTGAAGCGCAAAATCTTCTGGGACAATCCGCTGAGATTTTATCCGCGCCTCAAAGCGCGTGTCGAGAAAAGTGAGAGCAAAGCCGTTGCGTGAATTTGTCAATGCTTTTTCACCACGAAGACCACGAAGGTAGGGGCGAAAGATTTTTCGCCCCTACAAAAACCCTTCGTGGTCTCCTTCGAAAATACCTGCTGGATTCCGTCATACCCGCCCTTCGACTGGTCTCGGGATAGACTCCAGCGGGTATCCAGGCTAATTCGGCGCAAGACAAACCTGGATTCCCGCGTGCGCGGGAATGACGCGTCCAGGAAAAGAACATGTGGAGGAAAGTCCATTCTTTTTCATCCTCTGTAGTCGAGCGCAAGCTCATGGACACTTTGTGGTGAATGACTCCCCCGCAAAGGCGCCAAGTTCGAAGAGAAAAGAAAAATATTTTCACGAATCATTTTCAGCATTGTTTCCGACCTTTGCGCCCTTTGCGTACTTTGCGCGAGATATTCCGAATTTCGGTTGCGGCTCTACCGCGCCGGTTTGTTTGTGGTGAGAAAGTGCTGCGCCGAGCGGCTTTAATGGCTTGAACTTGCGTCGCTGCACAGGTAGAAACTTTAGATCGTTTGAACTGTTAATCAAGGAAGGATTTTTTTCATGGCCAATTTACCCAGAGTTGCATTGATTCTAACCGGCGGCACCATCGACTCGGTGGGCAAGGACCGCCTCGACCTCGCTTGGTACATCGAAGCCGGCAAGCGCTTGAATGACGGCGAGCTCTTGCAGCAGTTGCCGGAATTAAAAGGCATCGCCGAGGTCCAAGAGATTCCCTTTCGCCGCTTGCCCAGCCACGCGCTCCTCGACAAAGATTGGTTGGACCTCGTGCGCACCATCGACAAGATCTTCGCCGAGGACAACGCCGACGGCATCGTCATCACCCACGGCACCAACACCATCGAAGAGACCGCCTACTTTTTAAACCTGACACTCAAGACCGACAAGCCGGTCATCGTCGTCGGCTCCATGCGGCCATCGTCGGCGATCAGCGCCGACGGTTATCTGAATTTGGTGAACGCGATCAAAGTCGCCGCCGATCCCAGTTCCAAGGGCCGCGGCTGCCTGCTGGTGATGAACGATACGATCTTCAACGGCCGCGACGTGACCAAGAACGCGACTTACCGCGTCGAAGCGTTTCAATCCCGCGACTTGGGGCCGCTGGGATTTGCCGACGGCGACGGCAAAATCGTCTACTACCACACGCCGGTAAAGAAACACACGACGGCGACCGAATTCGACGTGCGCAACATGCAGTCGCTGCCGCGTGTCGACATGGTGCTCTCCTACGTCGGCGCCGACGGCACGATGATCGAAGCCGCCGCCAAGGCCGGCGCCAAAGGCATCGTCAGCGCCGGCACCGGCGCGGGACGCCCCACTCCAGCTGAAGATGCCGCCTTCGACAAATGCTTCAAGGAGACCGGCATGCTCATGTGCCTGTGCAGCCGCGTCGCATCGGGCCGCGTGGTCAGAAGTCCGGGATTACAAAGACGCGGCTTCGTCGCCGGCGATAACTTGCAACCGTGGAAAGCGCGCTTGCTGCTTTCGCTGGCGCTCACGAAAACGACGAATGCGGATGAGATTCAGCGCATGTTCGATACCTATTAGAAAACTGGTCCGCTCTCTTTTGCAGCGAAACGTGATTGCACGTCCAGCGAGTTGCTTCGGTTTAGCCATAGTAAGATAATAGAGCACAGGACCCGTCATGATAGAGGTACCTAAAGAGATTTTATGGGACTACGATGAGCCGCCGGAAGATTTATTGTGGCGGCTGCAGCGGATCGCTGACTTTTTCCCGCTTTATGGGCGGGAGAGGGAAACCGTCATGCTGCTTTTTAGCTACCGGGATCAGCTTAACCTGGACGATGCGACGAGATTATTGATCGAAGAATACCATCGCGCCTGAGATCGTGAAACTCAATGACCCTTGCCGATAATCCGATCCTCACCGACGATCAAAAATCTCTGCTGGCGCGCTTTAGCGCTGCCAATCTTCACGACGCTTTTTACTTGAGCGGCGGCACTGCGTTGTCCGCCGTTTACCTGCAGCATCGTTGGTCCGAGGACTTGGATTTCTTCTCCGAAGCTGACGTGGCGATCGAAGAAGTCCTGGCTTTCGTTAAATCGCTGCCTGGAGTTCGCGACATGCAATACGAACGAAAGTATGATCGAAAAATTTTTCTGCTCCACTATGCCAACGGCAACGCTATGAAGATCGAGTTTACCCGTTACCCGTTCGCCCGAGTAGAAGTGGGGCCGATTATTGACGGCATCCAAATCGATAGCCTGCAAGATATTCTGGTCAACAAACTGATGGCGATGACCGACCGGCTCGACGCTAAAGATTATGTCGATCTGTACTGCGCTTTCAAATCCCGTCCTGAGCTCGAACTTGAAAAGCTCCTCGATCAAACTGCGGTCAAATTCGGCGTCAAAGGCGTGCGCTATATCCTTAGCGGCCGTTTTCTCCAGCCGCTGCCGCCATGGGGCGTTCTCAGCATGCGCCGCCAATTGGACAAGGAAGACGTGGCGCGCTTCTATTCCCAGCACGCCAAAGCGTGGATCGCTGGTTCAAAGGAAGGGCTTTAATCGCAATCCGAATGCCTGCTCACGGTCGACATAACCGGTTTGCCGGCGATAATTTGCAACCGTGGAAAGCGCGCCTGCTGCTCGCGTTGGCTCTTACGAAGACGACCAACGCCGATGAGATTCAGAGGATGTTCGATACGTATTAGAAGCAGACACGTCGCTGGTGTCCTGGAATTAGAGTTCGTTGAATAATTCAAACCTCATTTCGGCCAAGCTGGCGACAGCTAGCGTGAGACGGCATCCTTGATTCCTTCTTTGTCTGCCCGTTAGCAAACGAAGAGATTCAGCTGGGGTTCTAGATCTCCGCTCGCGCGGGAAAGACGATTACAGGCGCGAGCTAGAAATCAAATTTCTGAAACAGGCACTAGTAGCTGCTATGTTATCTTGTTTAGTAATTGACAACCTGCTACTGTTTGTATTATTGAAATTTCATAATAGTACTCAAGTCATGAAACCCCCAAAAAACATACTAAAACCGCAAAACTCCAAAGCTCACGACAAGAAGCGAGAAAAATACGTCCTAAATGTCATTGAGCCCACAAAAAGGCTCGCGAAATTGCTGGCAGAAATGGACGGGCAGAAGCCTTCTACTTTGCGTCGGCGATCCGCCTAAACTCTTCTACCGATACCCCTACGATCCTCGCCCAGGCGCGAGCTACTTCGCTCAACCTCCGTCCCCTAGGAACGTTCAAGGCGATTTGCCTGATAATTTCGTCAGTCGTTTTTCCGGTTGCCCTGAGTCGTTCCACGAGCTCTCGCCGTAGGGAGTCTACGACCTCCATATGTTCGCTACCATCGAGCTGCAGGGAGATTTCCACCAGCTTTTGATTGCTGAGATTTTTCACATCAATCGTCCAGCCTGACTTTTTGCTCATCTGATTCTCCCCCGCCCAGATTCGATTCTAGAGCCACTACTACCATTGCCGAAAAAAAATGTCTTCGGAGGTTTCGGGGACTTGCATGCCAATTCCTCCTAAAGCAATTCGCGCTAAAAAATATGCGGGGAATTACGTACAAACTAAGCCTCGCGGAGAGATATGATAATCCACTAACAAGATCAAGCCGACCGCTCCTAGCTTCGACCGGTTGATGCGGATAAATTACAGAAGATGGACGACGATGTTAACTTCAGGAAACTGTGTGCGAACGTAGACGACGAAGCGCCGTTTGGACGCGCAATCCGCGCTAGTGCCGGAAAGAGTTGTCCTAATTGTCGGTGACCTAGGATTACACCGCCCGTAACGCCTGAATGATATCCAATCGCGCCGCGCGCACAGCCGGCAAGAATTCGCCAATCAAACCCATCAGCAACGAGAAACCCGGCGACGTTGCGACAATCGACGGCGACAGCGGAAAGAAAAACGCCAGCTCGGAAAACGAACCGAAGTTCAACGTTGAGATCGCAAAGAACTGACGAATCGACGCGAATCCTTGACCTAGTAACCCGCGGCCGAGCGACAACACGAAGGATTCGATGAGAGAGTCGAGCAATATACTTCCGCGGAAAATTCGCGCTTGGCGAGGAGCGGTCGATCCTCAAGGATAATCAATCCCGTCTTTAGTTGCCATGATTTACTACGCTCAGAGTACGGTTTCTGGTTTTTCAAGATCACAGTAAAGTGTTAACTTCATCTGAAAATGACTCAAAATACTTCGTGGAATCCTGACAGCTACGCCAAGAACGCGCGCTTCGTTTCCGACCTGGGCGAGCCGCTGCTGTGCCTGCTCGATCCTAAACCGCATGAAGTGATTCTCGATCTCGGCTGCGGCGACGGCGCGTTGACCGAGAAAATCGCATCGGCAGGTTGCCAAGTCTTCGGCGTCGATTCCAGCATGGCGCAGCTCCAAGCTGCGCGGATGCGCCGTTTATCCGTCGCGGTAATAGACGGCCAACAACTTTGCCTCAAGCGAAAATTCGACGCCGTGTTCACCAACGCCGCGCTGCACTGGATGAAGCGAGCGGAGAAAGTCGTCGAAGGCGTGGCGAACTCGCTAAAACCACAAGGCCGCTTTGTCGGCGAATTCGGCGGCAATGGCAACGTCGAATCCATCCGCCAAGCTTTGCATAGCACGCTACGTAGACACGGATTAGACCCGTGGAGTATCGACCCTTGGTATTATCCCGCGCCACAAGAATACACGGAGCTGTTGAATCGCTACGGCTTCACGGTCGAGTATATCGAACTCATCCCACGCCCGACCAAACTGCCGGGGGATATTCTCGGCTGGCTCGAAGTATTCGCCCAACCGTTTACAAAATCAGTGCATGAAACAGCAAGGGCAGAATTTCTGGCGCAAGTGCGAAGCGATCTGGAACCGGCATTGCGCAAACCGGATGGCAGTTGGTTCGCCGACTATGTGCGGCTGCGTTTCAAAGCATTCCGATAAACCGGGCGACTTCCGACAACGTTTTGAACGATTTGAACGTATTGAACGGCTTGAACGAGCTAAAGCTTGAATCCGCCATAAACCACGGTCGTAGTCAGTTTCCAAAAGCAATCGACATCGACGAATCCGGATTCCCTGAGCCAAGCCAATTCTTCTTCCAGATAGCCGTTGTTGTGCGGGCCGTGGTAGCTGCTCGGCGTCGCTGTTTTGGCTTCGGCCAAAGTCATTTTTCCGCCGCTCGACTGGCGCACGAAGCGGTCGAGATATTCGTTACGCGCGTTGCGATAGCGTTCGGTTAACGACTTCGTCGCTGCCCGCACGTTGTCCGCGTTGATAAAACATCCGCCGCTTCGAACCAAGTTGAACACTTCCTTGAAAATTTCGCGGCGCCGTTGGTTCTCGGTGAAATGGTGCAGCGCGCGCGACGAGATCACCGCGTCAAAGCTGCCGTCCACCGACTTGAGCCAATCCGAGGACTCAAGCGATCCTTGAACAAACGTCATGCGATTCTTCAAGTCGGAATTTTTCTCCGGGCCGAGCTTCAACATCGCTTCCGAGGCGTCCAAACACACCGCCGTCGCATTGGGACGGTCGCGCAGCACCGCCGCCGCTAGAGCGCCATAGCCGGCGCCGATATCTAGAACGCGAATCGGCGCGTCGATGTCGTGGGGGATCATGCGCAGCACCATGGCGGTCTGCACGCCGCGGATCGGCGCCTGCCAGCTCCCCTTGCTCGTCCAATTTTCGATAAACTCTTTGTCGCCCCAAGTCGCTTGCCAGGTGGTATCAGCCATTTCTCCCCCACGATCTAATACTTCCGCTCTTGCTATCCCGGTCGAGCACGGCTGTCAACGAAGCGATCGAGTTGCTTGGATAAAACGCTCGAATGCTGCTAAAGGCTAACCAAAGAGATTTGAAATTCGAAGCACGAAATCCGAAATCCGAAACAAATTCAAAATGATGAAAAATTAAAATTCCAAACTAACTCAATTCGGATTCGATGTTTTGGATTTTCCAAGTTTGAGATTTATTTAGCCCCGATTTGTTTCGATCCGCGGGGCTTCTTTCGTGCTTCGGATTTGTTTCGCCAGGTGCTTGGCACGACGACATTTTTTGTCACCTCAGTTGGAGCATAAAATGTTAGAGACCAATTCTCAGACTTCGGAGTGTAAGAAATCTTCCATTGGAGGCATCATGCAATTTTGTCGAATGTATACCGGCGACGACGGCAAATCTCACTTCGAGGAGCTCGATCAGAGCGAGGGCGCGAAACTATTTCAAAGCGCACTCGCGGTAAAAGCACTGATGTTCAAGAACGATCAGAACCGCGACGATCTGCACGGCTGGCACAACGCACCGCGCCGGCAATGGTGCATCACCCTCTCCGGCTTATGTGAAATCGGCATCGGCGACGGCACGAAAAAAACCTTCGGCCCCGGCGATGTTTTTCTCGCCGAAGATGTCACCGGCCAAGGCCGGCCGATGGTTTTTTTGAGCGAGACCGCGTGTGACGGCGAGGTGTGGAAAATAAATCAGGTGGAAGAATTTT
>Ga0137461_1000263_pt1 | contig 12088 bp, 12 predicted proteins | sample EasRivERMGT746_2_FD_104650 | JGI IMG/M metagenome (GOLD analysis project Ga0137461, IMG submission 104650) | Soil microbial communities from meander-bound floodplain in the East River, Colorado, USA - East River MetaG ERMGT746_2 | ecosystem: Environmental > Terrestrial > Soil > Floodplain ... | reverse complement strand
TTCGTAGTCGCGAATCTGTTCTTTGATGATCCGGCTGATTTCCGCTGTTCCGATGTCCATCGTTCACTCCTTAATAGCCGCGCGCGATGCGCTGTTTCATCTTCTCAAGCTGAGTGCGAATACTGCCGTCGTAAACTTTGCCCGCTAGTTCGACGGTCATGCCACCGAGCAGACTCGGGTCAACTTCTTGCTGCAAAACCACATCCTTGCCCGACAAGCCGCGCAGTTGCTCGCGCACCCGCTCGACCAGCGCCGGCTCGAGCGCGCTGGCGCTTATGACTTTCGCTTCGACGCGCCCCTTGGCTTCGTTTAGCAAACGGCGATAGCAGCCGACGATCCCCGGCAAGTGGCTCAAGCGGTCGCGCTCTAACAAGAGCGACAAGAAATGAATCGTCAGCACCGACAGTTGTTGGCTATTGCCGACTTGAATCAGCACTCGCTTGCGGGTCGGCACGTCGAAGGCCGGGTTGGTCAGCACCATGCGCAAATCCGAGCTGCCATAGGCCGCGAAAAATTCGTCAATTTGCCGGCCAATCGCTTCTTCCTGGCCGGCTTCCCGCGCCAATTGAAACAGCGCCTTGGTGTATCTTCGTGCTAAGCTGCCTTCGATCATCGCGTCTGTCCGATACTGTGAATGAATTCTTCGGCCAACCGATTGTGATCCGCCGCCGAAAGATTACGCTCGACCAACTCGCGCGCCGCCGCCTCGGCCTGATTGGCCATCTCCTGGCGCAACTGTTGGCGGGCGATCTTCACTTCTTGGTCGGCGAGAAATTGCGCGTCTTCTTTGATCTTCAGCGCCAGCGACTGGGCTTCGTTGACCAGCCGAGTCTTTTCTCGCTCGCCCTCATCGCGCAGCGTCGCCTGCATGGTCTGAATCTGTTGGTCCAAACCGGCCATCTTGGCTTGGTAATCGCCGACGAACGCTTCGGCCGCCTGTTTTTTCGCCGAAGCTTGGGCGATGGTCGAAACGACTTCGTCGCGGCGGGTTTTCAAGAAATCGCGAGCTAAAGGCAGCGCGAATTTAACAATGATGAAAGCGTAGATGAGAAAATTGCCGAGGGGCCACCAGATATCATTGATCGACGGCGCGTGATGTTCAGCGCCGTGCCCGGCCGCTTCCGCGGCCCATAGCTGCGCGGTGGTGAAAAAGTCGAGAATATTTATGCCGCTCACCCGACCGTCCTCCCCAGCACCTTGGTAACCATCGCGCCGGCGACATTGCTCACTTCGGCCGCGGCTAAACGCCGCTCTTGCTCAAGCGCGCTCGCCACGTCGTTGCGAACCTTTTCCAGTGTGCCGGCCGCCTCGTCGCGCGCCTGGCTTAAGATTTTTTCGCGCTGCTGGCGGCCGTCCTGGACGATGGTATCTTTCGCCGCATAGCCGGCGGCCTGGGCCTGGGCGATTTTCTCTTCGTACTGCGCTTTTAAGCGCGCGCCTTGATGTTCCAAGTCGCTTGAGTCGTGCTCGGCGCCGGTGGTCTTGCGTTCCCGTTCACCGAGTAAATGAAGATAGGGCTGGAATAATAGTTTATCGAGGATCACCCAGAGGACGACAAAAAGAATGACTTGGTAAAAGATACTGAAATCTAAGTGAATCATTCGTCTGTTTCCGACTTTACTTACACTAGCGCTGCGGTCGCACTCGCTTGGGCAATGCGCAACCCAAGGCCCAAATAAGAAAAAACCTACCTTCGATGATGAACGTAGGATGCCGAGATGGAATGAACGGCGAACCGAAGTCGAACTGTGTATATCAGCTTGAAGCTTTGGCGCCTTGAGCCACTGCAACTACGTCAGCAACCACGTTAAGCGAACCCGCGACTCCACCCATTTGCTTGGCCACTCCCATGGAGCAGTCACCGTCAAACACCACGCCCTCAGTGATGATCAATCTGGGGCTGTCGATATTGCCAATGAGCCGAGCCGGCGCGATCAGCTCGATTTTTTCCTTGGCGCTCACGTTGCCTTCAACTTTGCCGTGGATCACCACCACTTTAGCCGTAATCTTGGCTTTTACTTCCGCGCTCTCACCGATGGTGAGAGTGCCCTGACACTGGATGTCGCCGTCAACCGAACCGTCGATGCGCGCCGAGCCTTGAAAGCTCAGTTGGCCGCTGGCTCGACTACCCTTATATAGATAACCGACCAAGCCGGCGCTTGACGGCAGCGGGTCTTCTATTTTTGGAGCGGCCTTGCGCTCGACAGCAGCGGCCATCGCAATCCGTTCTGCCACCGACTTTGCCGTGTCGGTAGTATTTTCACGCACCGGATCCGGGCCCTTTTTACTCCCAGGGTTTAGATCAAACCAAGTCATATAATAATGCCCCCCGTGCTTGAGCAGAATTTCCTATACCATCCGACAAACTCATTGTCAAAACACCAAAGCAAAAGCGAAATCGCCGTTGGCATCGTTTCCAACCCCCACGTCGAGCGCCCAATCGCTCGCCGCGGGCTAGCGGATCAATTTGCCCCAAAATCCTCGTAAACCGCCGCCAGTCCTTGACGGTTAGCGGCGGTTTGTTAAGCTTAGCGCGTCATTTCAATGCCTAACCGTTACTTGATTCTCGTCGCGACAATTGGTTTCCTATCGCTATGGACCTACCGATCGTCGATGCAGTCATGGCGGAATTAGCTTAGAAATAATCATCAGGAGGAAAGAGTGAAAAAACTTTTTATCGTTGCAACCCTATGCTTGGTCTTCGGGCTCAGCGCGAGTGCTAACAGCCAAGAAAAAAAGGGCCCGCTTTACGCCACGCTCAAGACCAGCATGGGCGACATCGTCGTTCAGCTCTTCGACGACAAAGCGCCCAAGACCGTGGCGAACTTCGTCGGCCTGGCGGGGGGAACAAAAGAATCGGCCGATCCCAAGACCAGCGAAAAAATAAAGAAGCCGCTGTATAACGGCACGATCTTTCACCGCGTCATCCCCGGCTTTATGATCCAAGGCGGCGATCCGTTGGGCAGCGGCATGGGCGGCCCCGGTTATCGCTTCGAAGATGAATTTCATCCCGACCTGCGCCACACCAAAGGCGGTATCCTCTCGATGGCCAACGCGGGACCGAACACTAACGGCAGCCAGTTTTTCATCACGCTGGCGCCGACGCTGCACCTGGACAGCAAACACAGCGTCTTTGGCGAAGTGGTCAAAGGCCAAGAAGTCCTCGTCGCCATCGGCGGCACCCCGCGCGACGCCCGCGACCGGCCGATCAAAGATGTCGTGCTGAAAGAAGTGGTGATCACGCGCGGCAGCTTCTGAGTCCTCCGCGCTGCCGGGTCCAAGGAGGAACTGGAGGGCGGACATTCCTGTCCGCCTGGCGGGTTAGAAAACCCGCCCTCCCGCTAGCCGCTTTGTTACGGATGTGACGGCGATAATCGCAATTCCGCGTAGCGCGGATGCCATACAAGCGGAAGCGAGGGTCCGGTCATTCCAAATCATACGCCACGCCGACCTGCTCACTGACTTCTCTCAATCCTTTGAGCACGGAACTATGCAGTGGAATGCCACGCTCGCTTCTCTCTTCCGCGGTTTCGAATTCAATTTCGCCGGCAACGTAGACTCGACTCTCGCCTTCAACCGGCGGCGTCGATTTCAATTCGCGAATCAGTCTGTCCATGTCGGCTTTGAATTCCGCCACCGGGCGAAACGCCGCTGGATCGATCGCGCCAAATAAATGACCGCGCGGTTCTTGGTTAGCATTTAACGCCGTGATCGTCCCGGTGAGCACGCCGCATAGAATTTCCACGAGAATCCCCAAACCGTAACCTTTGTGGCTGCCGCTCTCGCGCGAGCCGCCGAGTGGTAACAAGCGGCGCGCTTGTTGAGCAATTTTTGGATCGGTCGTCGGTTGGGCTTTCTCATTCAACGCCCAGCCGGTGGGAATCGATTTACCGAGGCGAACGGCTAATTCCAACTTGCCCGCCGCAGCCGTATTGGTCGCCATGTCGAGCACGAAAGGCCGTTCGTCCTGCGCCGGCACGGCGAAGCAAATCGGATTGGTGCCGAAGCGCGCATCGCGGCCGAAGGTCGGCACAACTTGCCGGCTCGCGTTGGTCATGGCGATGCCGATCATATCGTGCGGCAACGCGAGCATAGAATAATAAGCCGACATGCCGTAGTGCCGGCTGTTGCGCACGGTGACGATCCCGACACCTGACTCTTTGGCTTTTTTGATCGCGATCTCCATCGCCCGGTGACCAGCAACCATGCCCATGCCGTTGTCGGCGTCGAGCAGCGCTGTCGAGGCATTTTCCGTAACGATGCGAATATTCGGCTTTGCCGTCATCGCGCCTTCGGTCAACCACTTCACGTACCAAGCATGCGGGTTGAAGCGAATCACACCGTGAGTATCGACGCCGCGCAAATCCGCAGCGACCAAGACATTCGCCGCGCTCTCGGCGTCGCCCGCCGGCACTCCGAGCTTCTCGAAACTTCGACTAACGAAGCGCGTGAGCTTTTCGTGATTGACCCGCTTCATCGTTTCAGGATTTTCAGCCATTGGTTATCTCAGGCCCAGATAGTCGTTGAAGATTTTCATGTAACGATCGTAGCCGCTTTCGGGCCGCAGCACGTGGATCTGGCCGCTTTCCATCAACTGGTCGATCTCGCGAGACTCGCTTTTCACACCGCGGCGCAGGGGAATTTTACCAGCCGCCGCCAGCGCGCGCTGACCTTCCACCGAAAGATAGAAATCGATCAGCAGCTGCGCCGCCGCGGGATGGAGCGCATTCTTAACCATGGCCACCGTCGAGATCGTGGCTAACGTCAGAGCGCTCGGCAGCCAATCCACCGGCGCCTCTTTGCGCTTCATCAAATCGAGCTTCGAGACTTGCATGAAGATCGTCAACGGGTATTCCCCAGCGGCCAGCAGGTTGACGTTGTGCGAATAGCCCTCCACCAGGCGCAAATCCTGCTGGCTTAGCCGCTTGAAATAGGCGATCCCTTGCTCGTCTCCTTTTAGAGCAACCATCCCGCTCAACGGGTAGGGCGTGCCGCGATTGATCGACATCTGGCCTTTGAACTGCGGTTTGAGATAGTCATCGTAATTCTTCGGCGCCGCTGCTCTAGAAATCATTCTCGGATTAAATCCGGTGAGCAGCAGGTCGGTGGTCATGCCGGACCAATAGCCTTCCGGATCCCAAGCTCCGGCTAGCAAATTTTTGCTCTCGGGCGAACGGTATGGGCCGGTCACGCCCTGCTGTTTGAAATAGAGCAGCGGATCGGGGCTATTGCCGAGGACATCGGCCTGAACCCGGCCGGCGCGATGCTCCTGCATGACCCGCGCGACCTGCCGGCCCGAGGCCAGGTAGATATGACGAACGTTTAAAAATGGATATTTCTCCTTCGCCGCTTTGTTAAAAAACTCGAAGTCGCGCACCGTCATCGTGGTGTAAAGAATGACTTCGCCTTCCTTCTTCGCCTGGCTTACAATCTCCGGCGACTGCGCCCAGGCAAATACGGGGAGCAGAACGGAAAACAACAGCACGATATAGGTGATCATAGGGGACTCCTGCTTCTCTCCGGCTACCGCTTATTCACCTGCTCGATGAAGCCCGACGCGTGAATCTTCTGCACCATCGAATTGTCGAAGAACTCCTGCGGCTTCATGATTTTCGCTTTGGGACTTTTCGCTACGTCGAGCACGGCTTGGACTTCCGCCGCGGTCATGAGCGGCGTCACGGGGAACACGTTCTTGTATTCTTCACAGGTCGATTCGAGCGCGTCATGATCGGAGGTCTTGAGAAATTTGCCCATCGACTTAACCGTCGTTTCCTTGTCTCGGCGGATCACCGCCATCGCTACGATATAAGCGCGCAAGTTCAAATCTTGAGCAGCAGCCGCCCGTGAAATGAGCATGACCGCCAATAGCGCCAGCGCGCCGATTCGATTAACATCCCGATTGCGATTCATAGTCACACTCTCTAGGAAGGAATTTTCCCCACTTTAGCAACGGCAAACGCTGATTGCTACTTGAATTTACCGCGCGGTATCGGCATTGGGTAGTGGTTCAGTTTCACAAAAAATTTGTCGGGGCGACCAAAGGAGCGCGGGTTTTCTAACCCGCATTGATCGCGGACAAGAATGTCCGCGCTCCAACAGTCGCCCGTCCGAAAGGGCGGACATGTAGGGGCGAAAAAATTTTCGCCCGTACCGCCCCTACGTTGACGCGTCGTTGAACCCAAATTGAACCACTACCCGGCATTGCTTGTTAGCACCGCGATGTCATAGAAGCGAAAGAATGGAAAACCCCATGTTAATGATCGGCTTGTCGCTCATCTTTGTAATCGTTCTAGTCGGCCCGTTCTTGAATAAAAAAGTCGAGTCCAACCTCGAAGCCTTCCTGTTCGCCATGGGACTGATCAGCGCTACGATGTCCGACGCGTGGAGCGCCGAGGTGATTCACGAGGGTTTTGTCGCGCCGATCAGCATCACGTTCGCCGTGCTCGGCGCCGGCGTGCTGTTTCACTACCTGCGCCAATATCTCGATCACCTCATGCGCCGGGTGCTCGTCACCGTGCCGCTCGCCGTGATCGTTTGCGTGGGAATAGTAATCTTGGGGCTTGCTTCAAGCGTGATTTCCGCGATCATCGCCGCGCTGCTGCTCGTCGAATTCATCACCATTCTGCCGCTCCATCGCCACGCCGAGATTAATCTCACCATCATCGCCTGCTTTGCCATCGGCCTCGGCGCCGCGCTGACACCGTTAGGCGAGCCGCTGTCGACCATCGTCGTCTCGAAACTTAGTGGCCCGCCTTATCACGCCGACTTTTTTTATTTGGCAAAGCTGTTGGGATTCTACGTCTTTCCTGCTGTTATTATTTTAGGCGGCGCGGCGATTTTTCTCGTCCACGAAAAACCCGAAGACGAGGAAGCATCTCTGACCGCAGAGGACCAAACCGAAACGCTGAGCACGGTCTTCGTCAGGGCCGGCAAAGTTTATATCTTCGTCATGGCGCTGATCTTTCTCGGCGCCGGCTTTAAGCCGCTCATCGACGCTTACATCATCACCTTGCCGTCACAAATCCTATTTTGGGTGAACATGGTCTCGGCGATTCTCGACAACGCCACGCTGGCCGCCGCGGAAATCGGCCCGACGTTGAATGAAGCGCAAATCAAAAGCGCGCTGTTGGGCTTGCTCATCGCCGGCGGCATGCTGATCCCGGGAAATATTCCCAACATCATCGCCGCCCACTCACTGCACATTAAAAGCACCGAGTGGGCCAAACTCGGCGTGCCGTTGGGATTGGTGATTATGACCGGAACGGCAGCGTTGTTATGGGTGGGTTTAGTCTGAAGCGAATGAATTCGTTCGGGTCACATGGACGTATGCTCCCTTGCATCCGCAAGCGAACGCAGCAGATCGATCACTTCGGCGCAGTTGCGAATGTTATATTGCGCATGGGTGGGCGAGATACCGACACGGATCGAGATTGCCGATGGCGGCAGGACTTTGAATAGATCCTCGTCGGTCGTGTCATCGCCGACGGCGAGAATGAAATCATTCGCACCGCTGCCTAACCAAAAACTGGCGGCGCTTCCCTTGTCCACGCCCGCGCGCCGTATTTCCACGACCTTATTTCCCTGAACGATCTGCAAATCAGTTTTCGCGGTTATATTTAGCAGGTGGTCAACCAGTTCCGAGGCGCGCAACTGAGCTTGTTCAGGGTCAGCCAAACGATAATGCCACGCCACGGACTCCTCCTTCTCTTCAACAAAGCTACCGGGCAATCGGTCGGTATAAATTTCTAGGACTGCAAGCAACTCGGCCTTCCACTCGCTTTGCGGCGCTTTGGCCCGTTGCCATGATTGTCCCAATGGTCGGAGCCACGCCCCATGCTCAGCGAGCAGCCCGAGGTTAAGATCACCTAACCACTCCTCAAGCGTTCGACGGTCGCGTCCGCTCGTAATGATCACGGAATTCTTGCGATCCGCGGCGAGCCGACGCAGTAAAACGAGCAGCTCGCTGTCAGGCTTAGCCATCACCGGATGGCCCACCAGCGGTGTGAGTGTGCCGTCGTAGTCGAGAAACAGCAGGCGGCACAAACTTGCGTGATACCGCGCCAGAGTTTCTCCCCTCGCCGCCGGCGACAGCAGCTTGGACTCAACTCGACTCTGCAATTCTCTCATGCCCAGAAGCGTACTCAGAAAATCATCGGCCCAGCGGATCACGTTATAACGGCGCAAGCGGCGTTGCATCAGGCGATTGCGTTTTTGTTGCTCATCCGTCGAGGTCTCGAGCGCATCTTTCAAGGCCGCGGCGATTTCCACTCGGTTATTAGGATTGACGATAATCGCTTCGGGCAATTCCTTGGCGGCGCCGGCCATTTCGCTCAGAATGAGCACTCCCGTGCCATCTTTGCGCGCCGCCAAATATTCTTTGGCAACCAGATTCATGCCGTCGCGCAGCGGCGTTACCAGGCAAACCTCGCTCACGGAGTAGAGCGCAACCAACGAGTTAAACGGCACGTGGCGGTACTGATATACCACCGGCGTCCATCCCACCCGGCCGAAACGACCGTTGATCTTGCCGACCAGTTCTTCAAGTTGCCGCTTCATCAAGTCGTATTGCACGACGCCGATACGTGACGGCACCACGACCATCAAGAGCGTCACCTTGCCGTGGTATTCCGGATTGGCTTCCAAGAACAGCTCGTAGCCTTCCAATCGGTTCGATATGCCTTTGGAGTAATCGAGCCGATCCACCGACAAGATAAGCTTGACGCCGGTAAGGGTATCCCTAAGCTCACGCGCCTCGCGTTCAATCTCGGGTTCAACTGCGGCGGCGGCGAATTTTTCAAAATCGATACCCATCGGAAAGGTTTCAACCTTGACGACATGATCCGGCGCGGAGACTTGTCCAAGTCGATGTTCATGGCCCAGAATGCGCAATACCGACTGTAGAAAGTGATGCGTATATTCGTGGGTGTGAAAACCGATCAAGTCGGCTCCCAGCAAGCCTTCGAGGATTTCCCGGCGCCACTCGCCCGGCAGCAAGCGAAACACCTCGAAGGATGGAAATGGAATATGTAAGAAAAAGCCGACGGATAATTGCGCCTGGCGCGCCTTCAACAGCCGCGGCAGCAACATCAGATGATAGTCATGCACCCAAACCACATCATCGGCTCTGAGGACTGAATTTAAGGCGTCGGCAAAGAGTTGATTGATCTGCCTGTATTGATCCCAGTAGCTCGGCTGATAAAGCGCGTAGGAAGGAAAATAATGAAACAGCGGCCAGATCGTCGCGTTGCAAAAACCCAGATAGAACTGCTCCATCTGTTCCTCTGACAGGAACACGGGAAATGACTGGAACCGCTCCAGCGCTTCACGGATCAATTTGCCGCGCATGTCGGCTTCTACACTGCTCCCCGGCCAGCCTACCCAGAGATGGGTCGACGACGAAGCGGTGAGTTGCTTGCGCGACTCGCGGACTGAGGCCAAACCGGTTACTAGCCCGCCAGCGCTCGGATGGAACAAGATGCGGTCGCCGTCGCAAGTGACGTTGAAGGGCAAGCGGTTGGAAACGATGACCAACCTTCGCCCAGCTAAGTCCGCCGCCAGCGCGCGCGCTTGATCGGACCTTTCGATCACAGGTAAACGACTTCTCCTTGCTCGAAAAGCGATAGAAAGAGCAGCAAATAATCTTTGATATGCCGGGTGATTAGAAAGTTGTTTCGGATTTGCTCTCGGCCATTGATGCCGAGCTTGCGGGCATAATCCGGCGCGCTGATCAGTTGCTTGATCCACTGCGCGGTTCCTTCCACCGAATGCGTTAGGATGCCGGAATACTTGTGCGCGATCTGCAGTGGTATGCCACCGACCGCGCCGGCGATAGTTGGTTTGCCCTTCCACAATGCTTCGCTAACCGTTAAGCCGAAACCTTCTTTTAAAGATTTCTGCAAAATTATCGTGGAGCCGCGTTGCAGTGCGTTGATTTCGATGTCACTGGCAGGGGGAAGAAACAGCACGAAAATATCCTTGTCCTCATCTGCCGCTTGCCGAACCTGTTCCATGATGATCGGACCCTCGGGATCGTCAGTCGCGCCGCCGCCGGCCAACACCAACTGCATATCGGTATGCTCTTTGGCGAGTTTGTAGGCCTGGATCACTCCGATGGGATCCTTGAGATAATCGAAACGGGAAATTTGCGTCACTACCGGGCGCGAACGGTCGATGGCGAACCGGGCAAACACGGCATCGATGGTTTTCTCGTCCAACTCTTTATTCTTGTCGCTCAGCGGATCGATGGACGGCGCGATCAACACCTGTGGAATCGGTAGTTTCTGCGAAAACGCCGGCGCGGAAAACACTGCGGCTTGATAGCGCACGATAAACTGCCGCAAAAACTCCCATATCTCGGCATCCGGTCGAGAGAAATCGATATGGCCGCGCCACACCCAATGCTTGCCTAAAGTCTCGCGCTTTTCCACCAACGCGACCGGCTGGGGATCGTGAACGAATACGACATCGCCGAACTGAAATTCGTCGGCGTTGTGGCGGTTCACTTCGAGAAAGTGCGTATACTCATCCGCCGCCACCTCGACGGGCACACCGTGCAAGCCGTTGTGAAACTTTTTCGTGGTGGCGAAGAATTTCTCATCCCCTTTGATCACGTCCCAGCGCGCGCTCACTCCCAACTGATTGAGCAGCGGAATCATACGGGACAGTATCTCCGCTACGCCGCCGCCCACCGCGGTTGAATTGATGTTTTGAATGGTCTTGCCGCGCAATCGAGTTGCCAACAGGGCAAGCTCTTCCAACGTGGCTTCACCGACGATCGGGATATAATCGTCAAGCAGATTCATGTTGCCTCACCAGCGCGACGATGCGCTGCCGTAGCCCGTCCAAGGTATAAGAATACGGATCCAGCCGTTTCGTCTCATCTGCGAGCGCGGTCTTTCCTTGATCCCGAAACCATCGCGAAAAATCGTTCTCGCCGTACTTTAAGCGCAACTTGGCGTCGAACATATGAAAGTAAACGCTATTGATGCTTACTCTGCCGATCTGGTCGGCGAACTCCATAAGGTTATGGGCGACGTGGGTTGTCGGCAGGACGAAGGTTCGGCTCGCCATGAAGTGAAACTCTTCACCCTCGATGCATTGAGAGATCCAGCGCTGCGAGTCCAAATGGCTTTCGAGTATGCCAATCAGCTTTTCCCGTAGGCTGCCGACGTTTTGAAAGCGAACCGTATCCACGCTCCAGAGCTGCTCGCCGAGGGCGCCGTCGCCGAGCACATCGGTAACCCAGTAAGCGAAGTCGTTGGGCGGTTCCGGCGAGAGAAAATGATGCTGATGCAAGAAACGATGGGTGTGGTGGTAAATCGACGAGTCGGGCACCGACTGGATACCAGTCAACAGCTCACCGACGGTCCGCGCCCGCAGTCCTAAGAGCAAACTTTGATCGAGCTTGGTGAAAAAATGGAACGCTTGCATAAACACAATTCTCACGTCAACGAACGACCTATCGTCGCTTACGGTTGAAACGGCGCATCACGAGGGGACAACGTGTGTTTCGCTGTCATCCGACAGAGCGTCATTTCGAGCATGGCGTCGACTCGCCGATGCCAGCGACCGACCGGTACCCATTGTACAGAAACTAAACGCCGCTGCCGCTTCGGTCGCTCACCATGAGCTAAACTCTGGGGAATATGTCACTTCTATATCAAGTGCTATCAAGTCAACGCAACTCTCTCAAGATGGCTGCGTCGATAAAATCGACTTAGCCGATCGCGCAACTCCTAGGACATACATGGCGTATCAATGTTTAACTGCCGTGCGACTTCAGCAGCTCGCCGAACTGCTTGTGCAGCTTGGTCAGCTTGGGCGGGATCGTGTACTGGCAGTAAGGTTGAAAAGGATTATTGGCGTAGAACTTCTGGTGATAGCCTTCCGCTGGGTAGAATTCAGTCAGCGGTTCCAATGTCGTCGCGATGGAATCTTTGAACGTCTTGGCCTCGTCGAGCTCTTTCATGAATCCCGCGGCTGCCGCTTTCTGTTCCTGGTCGGCATAAAAAATCGCCGAGCGGTACTGCGTGCCGCTGTCGTTGCCCTGGCGGTTCAACGTCGTCGGGTCATGGGTGGCGAAGAAAAC
>Ga0137461_1000262_pt1 | contig 12101 bp, 2 predicted proteins | sample EasRivERMGT746_2_FD_104650 | JGI IMG/M metagenome (GOLD analysis project Ga0137461, IMG submission 104650) | Soil microbial communities from meander-bound floodplain in the East River, Colorado, USA - East River MetaG ERMGT746_2 | ecosystem: Environmental > Terrestrial > Soil > Floodplain ... | reverse complement strand
TAGAACGCGCTCTAGCGTTGTGCGAGGAAAAGCACATCGCGATCTATGTGCCGTTGGTTGCGCCGCGGCTGGGTTATGCTTACGTCCATGCCGGCCGCCCGGTCGAAGGGCTGCGCTTGCTCGAGCAAAGCATCGAGGATTCCGCCGCGGTGGGCCGGGCGGGATTCCTGGCCCTCGATCTGACTTGGTTGAGCGAAGCATACTTAATCGCGGATCGAATCGAAGAAGCGATCGTGTTGGCGGATCGTGCCTTTGAGTTGTCCAGGCAACACCAAGAGCCGGGTCATGGCGCTTTGGCGCTCAAGCTGCGCGGTGATATCGCGATGCGTCTCAGACCCAAACAGATCGAACAGGCCGAGGCACATTATCGCCAAGCGTTTAGTCTAGCTGGCGGCATGGCCATGCGGCCGCTGCAAGCTCACTGCCATGCCGGGCTTGCCCAGGTACATGCGGCGGCGGGAAATCTTGATAAGGCGCGCAAAGAATTGAGCGCGGCCAGCGATCTTTTCCGCGCCATGGCAATGAGCGGTTTTTTGGCAAAAGCGGAAATCGAAACGGCTCGCTTCCGTTAATTATTGCCAGCCTGGATTATTCGCGATAAAACAGCGATCGAGCTGCAACCCTTCCGGAACGAAGGCAATGCAGTTGTGCCTTGAAGATGCCAGCGGGGCAAGTTGCTTATGAGATTAGCAGTGAAAAAATCAAACATCGTGGCGAGTGCCGAGCACAAAATGAAATATTCGCGCCGGTGCCTTCGTTCCTCCAGGGTCACACCTCGATCGACAGTGTCATAAGTTCCCCTCGTAGCATGAATAATCGGGGCCAGTGCGCGGAAAAAACCTGGGAAAATTATCTAAAAATCATGAGTCGACAGCCAAAAAAGCGACAGCGAAAACGCTCACACGAGCGTGCGCCTCGCGGTGCTGATGGCGCGGCGCAGTCGCTCGCCGCTCGCTTCGAGCAGCAAGTTTTGCGGCATGGCGAGCGCATCGCGGTGAAAAGCAAAAATCAATCGCTGACCTACGATCAACTGAATCGCGCGGCTAACCGGCTGGCGCGCGCGATCTTGTCCGCACCGCTGTCAAGCAGTGAACCGATCGCATTGCTCTTTAAACAGGGCGCGGCGCTGATCACGGCGAACTTGGCCGTGCTCAAGACCGGCAGGCCATTTGTCCAGATCGACGATAAACTTCCGCAACACCGGGCATCGCGCCTGATCGCAGACGCCGGAGCTCGTATGATCATCACCGACAGCGAGCATTACGGCTCGGCGCACGGGCTAGCGGGCGGCGATAAGGCCGTGCTCGATCTCGACGCGATCCAAGATGATCTCGCTGATGCCAATCTCGGATTATCCATCGCGCCGACGGCAATCGCCTACATCAACTACACTTCCGGTTCGACGGGCGAACCGAAGGGCGTCATGTCGGACCATGTCAGTGAGCTTCATAGCATTAGGGTCAAGGCCAAAGCGTTGGGCATCTCGCCGCAGGATCGCATCAGCCTGTTGCGCTCCAACAACGTCGGGGCGACGTCCGATGCGTTACTCGGCTTGCTCAATGGTGCGGCGTTGTGTCCGTTGGAACTAAAAGAGGAAGGGCTGGCCGGTTTGGGCGACTGGCTGAACCAAGAGGAGATCACGGTCTTTACTTGCGTCGCCAGCGTTTTTCGCCACGCGCTTCGAACCCTCGGCGTGCACCATAAGTTTCCTCGGATTCGCCTAGTTCACGTCGGCGGCGAGCCGCTCTTTCAGTCCGACGTCGAGCTGTTCAAAGCCCACTTCGCCGACAGTTGCCGGTTAGTGAACCGGCTCGGCATCAGCGAAACCAAAACGGCCAGTTATTTTTTTATCGACAAAAATAGCGCCATCGAGGAGCCGGTGGTGCCGGTTGGGTTTGCCTTGGACGGCTACGGAATCGCGGTGCTCGACGAACAGGGAAGACCGGTGGACGCAAACTGTGTCGGCGAGATTGCCGTGAAAAGCCGCTATCTCGCGATCGGGTATTGGCGCCGGCCCGAGCTTACCCAAGCCAAATTTTTACCCGATCCCGTCGGCGGCGGCGCGCGTGTGTACCTATCGGGCGACTTGGGGTACTTGCGTCCGGACGGTTGCCTGGTGCATGTCGGTAGAAAAGATTTTCAAATTAAAATTAGAGGCCATCGGGTCGAGCCCGCCGAAGTCGAGATTGCACTGCTCGATATCGCTGGCATTAAACAAGCGGCGATGGCGGCACGGCAGCACGCCGACGGCAATGCGCGACTGTTGGCCTATGTTGTGTTGCAAGATGAAGCGCGTTTGACAGTCAGTCAACTACGCGCCGCGCTGCAAAAAAAACTGCCGAGCTACATGGTGCCCGGCGCATTTGTTTTTCTCGACCGCTTGCCGCTGACCGCAGCCGGCAAGATCGACCGGCGCGCGTTGCCGGCGCCGCCGCGCGGGCGTTGTCAGTTGAATACGCCATTCGCTGCGCCGCAAAGCGCGCTGGAAAAAGCATTAGCTCAACTATGGTGCGAAATACTCGATCTCGACGAGCTGGGCAGCGCTGACGAGTTCGGCGAGCTGGGCGGCGATTCGCTGCTCGCCGCTCAGGTCGTGGCGCGGGTGAACGATTGGTTTTCTTCCGAGCCGCCGCTCAAAACGCTCTTTGAGACGCCGACCGTGGCCGCGCTGTCCGCCTACCTCATCTCTCGGGAAGATACCCCGGGCCGAGCGCAGCGGATCGCCGAAGCGATCTTGCAAGTCGCCGACTTGTCGCCCGAGGAAATCGCCGCCGCCTTGGCGCACGACGGCCGTCAACGAAACGATGGCTAGGCGCGCCGTGACACGACTGCCGGGCGCATCGGCGAGCGATCCCAAGCGCGTGTTGCTTGAGCGCTTGCTGAAAAAAAATGCCGCCGCGCCACTTCATTCGCCGGCGTCCAGCGCGGCGCGGCGTAGTGGCGAACCGGCGCCGCTCTCTTATGCCCAGGAACGCATGTGGTTCCTGCAGCAATGGGAGCCGGCCAGTCCGGTCTACAATCTCACCCGCGCTTACCGTCTCACCGGCGCGCTCGACGGCGCGCTCTTGGCACGCTGCGTCGACGCCATCGCGCGGCGCCACGAATCGTTGCGCACAAGTTTTAGCGACGGCGGCGCAGAGGCGCGCCAACTGATTTCGCCGACTTGTACGCCGGCGATGGCGATCATCGATCTGCGCCGCTTGCCAGGGCGCGGGCGCAGCATGGAACTTTCACGGCGCCTCGCCGAGCAATCGCGCCGTCCCTTCGATTTGGCGCGCGGGCCGTTGCTGCGTTTGTCGCTATTTCAGCTTGGCCCTACAGATCATGTCTTGCTGCTGGCGGCGCACCAAATTATTTTCGACGGCCGCTCGGAGGATATTTTTTATCGCGAACTGGAAATGCTCTACACAGCCGGCGGCGCCGTCGAGGGCGCAAATCTACCGGCTCTGCCGGCGCAGTATGCCGACTACGCCCTGTGGCAGCGCGATCGCCAAGCCGACGCCACGCTCGGCGATCAACTGGTTTACTGGACAGAGCGTCTTGCCGGCGTCTTGCCGGTATTGGACCTACCCGCCGACCGGCCGCGCGCCGCGCAACCCAGCTCCAAAGGAGCGCGGCGTAAGATCGTCATCGACAAAACACTTACCGGTGCGCTCAAAGAGTTGAGCCGAAAATCGTCGTCCACGCTGTTCGCGACTTTGATGGCGGCCTTCAACGTGTTGCTCCATCGCTACACGGGGCAGGAGGAGATCGTGGTCGGATTTCCGGTGGCCAACCGCGACCATGCGGAGCTGGAAAATCTCATCGGCTGTTTCGTCAACACCCTGGCGCTGCGCAGCGATTTGTCCGGCGCGCCGAGCTTTCGCGCGTTGCTCGCGCAACTGCGCGGGGCGCTGGACGGCGCGCTCGGCCATCGCGACTTGCCCTTCGAGCGTTTGGTCGAGGAGTTGGCGCAGCCACGCGACCTGAGCCGCAAACCGATATTCCAGACGCTGTTCACGTTTCAAAATCGTTTGCCGGCGGAAATTAATTTAGCCGGCATTCATGCCGAGCCGATGGATTGCGACGCCGGCACCGCCAAGTTCGACCTGACCCTCGCGCTCGGTGAAAGAGACGGGCGGCTGTTGGGGTCGTTCGAATACAGCAGCGAGATATTCGATCACGAGACCATTGACCGAATGATCGGCCACTATCTAACTTTGCTGAAAGGAATTGCCACCGATCCCGATCGGTCCATCGCTGAGTTGGCGCTGCTCACGCCGGGGGAGCGCAAACGGATTGTTCTGCAATGGAACGACACGGCGGCGAATTTGCCAAAGGAGCGCTGCATCCATCAATTATTCGAAGCCCAGGCGCGGCAAACGCCGAACCGGGTGGCGCTGGAATTCGACGGACAACAGCTCACCTACCGCGAACTCAATCGGCGCGCCAATCAGTTAGCGCGTCATCTGCGCACATTGGGCGCCGGTCAGGAGAAATTAATCGGCGTCTGCGTCGAACGGTCTTTGGAAATGGTGGTTGGATTACTAGCGGTTCTTAAAGCCGGCGCGGCTTATGTAGCGCTGGACCCGAAGTATCCGCGCGAGCGCATCGACTTCATGCTCAAGGATGCTGGCGTCGAAGTGCTGCTGACGCAGCAAAAGCCTGCGGATAGTTTGCCGCTGTCAGCGGCGAGCGCCGAGCCATCCAAAGCAAATGTGAAAGTCGTTTGCCTCGACGGCGACTGGAAAATTGTTGCGCGGCACAGTTATCGTAATCTGTCGAGCGCCGTGACGGCGCGGAATTTAGCCTATGTCATTTACACCTCGGGTTCGACCGGGCAACCCAAGGGCGTCGCCATCGAGCACAAAAGCGCCGTGGCGTTTTTGCATTGGGCCAAAACTGTGTTCGGCGCCGATGAGCTTTCGGGGGTTTTGGCGTCGACTTCCATCTGTTTCGATCTTTCGGTGTTCGAATTATTCGCGCCGCTCAGTTGGGGCGGCAAAGTGATCCTGGTTGAAAACGCCCTGGCGCTTGCCGAGTTGAGTGAAAACAGCAACGTTACGCTGCTCAATACCGTGCCGTCGGCGTTGGCGGAGCTGCTCACATTGGGCCGATTGCCGCCATCGCTCAAAACCGTCAACCTCGCCGGCGAACCGCTCAAGCCGGAGTTGGTGCGTAAAATCTATCAAACCGGAACGGTGGAAAAAGTTTACGATCTTTACGGTCCCTCGGAGACGACCACCTATTCGACCTTCACGTTGCGCGAGCGCGAGGGGAGAGCGACCATCGGGCGGCCCATCGCCAACACGAAAATCTATTTGCTCGACGGCGCGTTTCAGCCGGTACCGGTGGGTGTTCCAGGAGAGCTTTACATCGGCGGCGCCGGTGTGGCACGCGGTTATCTCAATCGGCCGGAACTGACCCAAGAAAGATTTATTCGTGATCCGTTCGCGGCAAATGCCGACGAGCGTTTGTATCGCACCGGCGATCTGGCGCGTTACCTGTCCGACGGTAATATCGAGTATCTCGGCCGCGTCGACAATCAAGTAAAAATTCGCGGCTACAGAATCGAGCTTGGAGAAATCGAAGCGACGCTCAATCGCCACGCCGGGATTACCCAGAGCGTTGTGATTGCGGACAGGGCTATTCCAGATTCAAAATTACAAATTACAGATTGGCAGAAAGAGTTGATTGCTTTCGTCGTGCCCAATGGCGCAGCGGTGCCGCCGGACGCCGAGCTGCGCGGTTTTCTGCGGCAAACCTTGCCGGAGTTCATGGTGCCGGCGCGGTTTGTCGCGCTGGAATCCTTGCCGCTCACTCCCAACGGTAAAGTCGATCGCAAGGCGTTGCCGGCCCTCGATGGCGCAGGGCCACGCTCGGCGCGGGAATTTACGGCGCCCCACGGCGAGATGGAAGAGTTGGTGGCGCAGAGTTGGCGCGAGGTGCTGGGGCTGGAAGAGATCGGCGTCGAGGATAATTTTTTCGATCTCGGCGGCCATTCGCTGCTCGCCACCCGGGTGGCGGCGCGTTTGCGCTCGAGTTTCCATATCGAACTGCCGCTGCGAAAACTTTTCGAGTTGCCGACAATTTCCATGCTGGCGGCATGTGTCGGCGGCGAACTGCGCCGCAGCCAAAGTGGCATCGTTGACGCGCCGATCGTGCCGGTGGCGCGTGGCGGCGCTCTGCCGCTGTCATCGGCGCAGCAGCGCTTGTGGTTTCTTCATAAGCTCGACCCGGATGCGATCGCGTACAATATTCCGGCGGCGTATCGGATCGCCGGCGTTCTCGATATCGCTGCGCTCAACGGTGCGCTCAACGAAATCGTGCGCCGCCATGAAAGCTTGCGCACGGCGATCGTCGAAGATCACGGCCGACCCGCGCAGCGAATTCTTACCAGCGCGGAGTTGGCGTTGCCACTAGTGGATTTGACGCGGATGCCGGCTCAGCACGCTAACGCCGAAGTTTTGCGGCTGGTCGCCGAAGACGCGCGTTCACCCTACGATCTCGCCGTCGCGCCGCTGCTGCGCGCCCAGTTGTTGCGGCTGGGTGAGGAGCAACATGTACTCATTCTAAACTTTCATCACATCGTCGCCGACGCGTCTTCGCTGGGGGATTTCTACCGCGAACTGGCGCTGTTGTACGACGGTTTCAAAAGCGGCTTGTCGCCGGCATTGCCCACGCTGGCGGTGCAGTACGCCGACTATTGCAGTTGGCAGCAGGAGTGGCTGGCCAGCCAAGCGGCGCAAACCCAGTTGACCTATTGGCGCGAGCGCTTGAACGGCGCACTGGCGCCCCTCGAATTGCCGGCGGATTTCCCTCGGCCGGCGCAGCAAAGCTATCGTGGCGCGCGTCTGAGCCGGCGCTTGTCCACAGAATTGACCGGCGCGCTCAAAAGTTTTTCCCGGCGCGAGGGCGCGACGCTGTTCATGACCTTGCTCGCGGCGTTCAATATTCTCCTGGCGCGCCTGAGCGGGCGGCGCGATATTGTTGTCGGCTCGACCATCGCCGGGCGCGGCCGGCCGGAGGTGCAAGGGCTGATCGGTTTTTTTATCAATGCCCTGGCCCTACGCAGCGATTTGAGCGGTGCTCCTAGTTTTAATACTTTGCTGCAACAGGTGCGCGAAGTTTGTCTCGACGCTTACACGCATCAAGAGCTGCCCTTCGACCGCATCGTCGAAGCGCTCAATCCGGCGCGCGATTTGAGCCGCAATCCGCTGTTTCAAGTCATGTTCAACATGAACGAGACCGGCGCCCGCGCGCTCACGCTCAAAGATTGTCAGAGCGAGAAAATCAATGCCGCCGAGCCGGCGGCGAAGTTCGATCTGATTCTCTACGCGCCGCAGGTCGACGGTGCGATTGAATTGCGAATGGTTTACAACGCCGATCTGTTCGGCGCGGCGCGCATTGCGCATTATTTGGAACAGCTCGGCGCGATTCTCGAACAAGCGGTGGCGGCGCCGGAACAAAGCATCGAGAGTTTTTCGTTAATGACGCCGATGAGCCAAAGCGTTTTACCCGACCCGGTGGCGCCGCTCGGCGAGCGCTGGGAAGGCGCGGTGCAGGCGCTGATTTCTCGCCATGCGCAAGCAGAGCCCGAGCGTCGAGCCGTCACCGACAACAGTGATCGTTGGAGTTATCGAGAGTTGGATGAGCAGAGCAGTCAACTGGCGAACTATTTTATTCGAAGCGGCATTCGTCAGCGCGACGTCATTGCCGTTTACGCCCAGCGCAATGCCGCTCTCGTTGTCGCCATCCTCGGCGCGCTCAAGGCCGGCGCGGTTTTTGTCGTGCTCGATCCGGCCTATCCCGCGCCGCGCCTGCTCGATTATCTGCGCATCGCGCAGCCGCGCGCTTGGGTGGAGTTGGCACCGGCGGGCGAGTTGCCCCAAGAGCTAGAAAAATTTATCGCTGCTCGCCGATTGTCTTGCCGCGTGAGTTTGCCGGCAACTCAGAGCGAGATCGCCCGGCTGCTCGATGGCCACGCCGCCATCGCTCCGGAGATTTCATTCGGCGCCGACGATCCGGCTTACATCGCTTTTACCTCGGGCTCGACCGGGCAGCCCAAGGGCGTGCTCTGCCGCCATGGGCCGATGAGCCATTTTCTGCCGTGGCAGGAAGAAGTTTTCGCTCTCGAAAAATCGGATCGCTACTGTTTACTGTCGGGGCTTGGCTACAATCACTTGCAGCGCGAAATGTTTACGGCATTGGCCGGCGGCGCGGCTTTGTACGTGCCGACCGGCGCAGAGCTGAAAGAGCCGCGCCGACTGGCACGCTGGCTCAGGGAAAATGAGATTACGGTTTTGCATATGACGCCGGCGCTGGGCCGGCTGCTTTGCACCGCAGGGGCAAAGTTGCCGGCGGCGCGGCGAATTTTTTTCGGCGGCGACGCGCTCATGCGGAGCGACGTCGAAGCGATGCGCCAGTGCGCGCCCAACGCTCGGATCGTGAGCTTTTACGGCGCGACGGAGACTCAGCGCGCGGTGGGCTATCACGCATTGCTAAGTCATGACGCCGACAGCGAACGGGCAACGCCAAACATTCCCATTGGAAAAGGCGCCAAGGATGTTCAGTTGCTGCTATTGACGGCTGATCGGCAAATGGCCGGCGTCGGCGAGTTGGCGGAGCTTTATATTCGCAGCCCGCATCTGGCCGCGGGATATTTACACGACGAAGAATTGACTGCGGCGAATTTTCTCGCCAATCCATTTATGCCAAGCAGCCCTGACCGCGGCGATCGGCTGTACCGCTGCGGTGAGTTGGGCCGCTACAATCTCGACGGCGATGTCGAATGGGTCGGGCGCAGCGAGCGGCGCGTGAACATTCGCGGTTATCGCGTCGAGCTGGCGGAAGTGGAAGCGGCGTTGAGCCGCCATCCAAGCGTGGGTCAAGTTGCCGTGGTCGTCAAGGCCGCGCCGCCGCCCGACGGCGCGAGCAGTGGCACAAGCGATCAGCGCTTGGCCGCCTATGTCGAAGCGGCGGCGGGCCAGATATGTCGCGGCGCCGAGCTGCGCGATTTTCTCATGGGTCAATTGCCGCACTACATGGTGCCGGCGCATTTTCATTTGCTGCCGGCGCTGCCGTTGGGACCCAACGGCAAGGTCGATTACGCCAAGCTGGCGGCGCAAAATGAACCGGATGAAATCGCTTCTGACTCTGAAGCCGGCTTCGAAGCGCCGCGGCCGGGAGTTGAAGCGCGGCTCGCTGAAACATTCCGCCAAGTGCTGGGCGTCGCGCGCATCGGCCGGCGCGATAATTTTTTTCATCTTGGCGGCCATTCGCTGTTGGCCGCGCAAGCGGCGGCGCGCATTCGCCAAGCGTTCGGGGTCGGCTTGGATTTGCGCGCGCTTTTCGAAGCGCCCACCGTCGAAGCCCTGGCGCAACGCATCGAAGCGCTGGGTGGATCGTCCGCGTCGGAGCGAGAGGAGATCGAGCTATAAGCGCGGCCGATCTCATCGCCGAGTTGCGGGCGCTCGACATCCGACTCGCCGCCGAGGGCGAACGCTTGCGCGTCAACGCGCCGCGCGGCGCGCTCAGCGCAGCGTTGCGCCAACGGATCGCGGCGGCGAAAGAGTTTCTAATAGATTACCTGCGCCGCGCGCCCGAGCCGGATTCGTCCGTTGCGGATTTAGCCGTTACTGAGCCGGAGATTCCTCGACTTGCCGCCGATCGGCCGGCGCCCTTGTCGTTCGCCCAGGAGCGGCTTTGGTTTCTCGAACAGTTCGAGCCGGGCGCGGCGGTTTTCAATCTTTGCCGCGGGCTAAAAATTACCGGCGCGCTCGACCGCGCCGCGCTGGAAGCGAGCGTCAACGCGATTCTCTACCGCCATGAAGCGCTGCGCGCCAAGTTCGTCAGCATCGACGGCTGGCCGCGCCAGCAAGTAGCGCCGTTCAAACCGTTTCGTTTAAACGTCGTCGATCTCAGCCGGCTGGCGGCGCCCCAACAAGACGAGAAGATCACACACTTGCAGCGCGCGCACGCAACGCGCCCCTTTGATTTATCGCGCGGCCGGTTGCTGCGGCTGGCGCTTCTGCGCCGGAGCGATGACGCCCATCTGTTGCTCGTGTGCACGCATCACATGGTCGCCGATGCCTGGTCCATGGGGCTTTTCACCAGCGAGCTTTGGGCGAATTATATTTGCTACGCCAAAGGCGAGCAGCCAAGCTTGGCGCCGTTGCCGGTGCAATACCGCGACTACGCGGCTTGGCAACGCAGCGCGCCGCAAGATGCCGCGCAAAACGCGCACTTGGCCTATTGGACCAAACAATTTGCCGATGCGCCGCTGCTCGATTTGCCCGAAGATGTTTCCCGCCCGGCGCGGCTGAGTCCGCGCGGTGGGCGCCAACCTATCGCGCTCTCGGAGCCGCTGAGCGCGGCGCTCAATGCGCTTAGCCGGCGCGAAAACGTCACGCCGTTCATGACGCTGCTGGCGGCCTTTCAAGTTTTGCTCCATCGTCTCACCGGACAAGACGATATTCTGGTCGGTTCGCCGGTGGCCAACCGCGAACGGCGCGAGTTTGAATCGCTGATCGGTTTTTTCGTCAACACGGTGGCGCTGCGCGGCGATCTTAGCGGCGCGCCAAGTTTTAGCGAACTTTTACGCCGGGTGCGCGAGGTCTGCCTCGATGCCCACGCGCACCAGGATTTGCCCTTCGAAAAATTGGTCGAAGCGCTGCGGCCCGAGCGCCGGCTCAATCGCCATCCGCTGTTTCAGGCGATGTTCGTCTTGCAAAACACCCCCCGTTCAGCGACGGCGCCTGCTGGGATTACGGTTGAAGCAAGCGACGTCGACAACCACGCGGCGCAGTTCGAGCTGTCGCTCTATCTGCGCGAGCGCGACGGCAAGCTGGTCGGCTACTTCGAGTATGCCAGCGATTTATTTTCAGCGGCGACGATGGCGCGCATGGCCGGCCATTTCGAAACGCTGCTGCAAGCGATCGTCGACGAACCCGATCGGTCCATCGCCAAGCTGCCGCTGCTCACGGCGGCGGAGCGCCACAAGTTGCTGATCGAATGGAATCAGACCGGCGCCGACTTTCCCACGGCTATTTGCATCCATCAACTGTTCGAAGCCCAGGCCGAGCGCACGCCCGATGCCATCGCCGTTGAGTTTGGCGAAAAGCAGTTGACCTACGGCGAGCTCAATGGGCGCGCCAATCGGCTCGCCCGGCATCTGCGCCGACTGGGCGTGGGTGGGGAAAAACTGGTCGGCATTTTCATCGACCGCTCGCTGGAGATGGTGGTCGGGCTTCTCGGCATTCTCAAAGCCGGCGGCGCCTATGTGGCGCTCGACCCGGCGTATCCTGAAGCGCGCTTGAAATTCATGCTGGAGGATTCCCAAGCGACGGTGCTGGTCGCGACGGAGAAGATGGTCGAGGATCGAGGATGGATGATGGAGGATCGCGATCTTCGATCCTCGATCCTCCATCCTCGCCTGAAATTTGTCCTGTTGGACCGCGACTGGCCGGAGATTGAAAAAGCGCGCGCGGATAATCCGGCGAGCGGCGTATCTTCGGAAAACGCCGCCTATGTGATCTACACCTCGGGCTCCACCGGCACGCCCAAAGGCGTCGTCGGTTTACACCGCGGCGCGGTGAATCGTCTCTACTGGATGTGGCGGCGCTATCCGTTCGCTGCGGAAGAGATTTGCTGCGCCAAGACCAGCCTGAGCTTCGTCGACTCGGTGTGGGAAATCTTCGGCCCGCTGCTCCAAGGCGTGCGTTTGGTCATCGCGCCCGACGACGTGGCGCGGGAGCCGCGCTCTCTCATCGCTTTTCTCGCCGCGCGGCGGGTCACGCGAATCGTCTTGGTGCCGTCTTTGTTGCAGGCCTTTCTCGACGAGACGTCCGACCTGCGCCAAGCGCTGCCGCGGCTGCGGCTGTGGAGCTGTAGCGGCGAAGAGTTGAGCGGCGCGCTGGCGGCGCGATTTAGAAAAAGTTTTCCCAGCGCCGTGCTGCTGAATCTCTACGGCTCGTCGGAAGTCGCCGCCGATGTCACTTGCTGCGAATTAACCGGCGCCGCGCTGGCGCGCGTGCCCATCGGCCGGCCCATCGCTAACACGCAAATTTTTCTTCTCGACGCCCATGGCCAGCCGGTGCCGCTCGGCGTGCGCGGCGAAATTT
>Ga0137461_1000261_pt1 | contig 12111 bp, 11 predicted proteins | sample EasRivERMGT746_2_FD_104650 | JGI IMG/M metagenome (GOLD analysis project Ga0137461, IMG submission 104650) | Soil microbial communities from meander-bound floodplain in the East River, Colorado, USA - East River MetaG ERMGT746_2 | ecosystem: Environmental > Terrestrial > Soil > Floodplain ... | reverse complement strand
TACGCCTTCGAAGACCATGTGGGTGAACTGGATCAAGATCGCGAAGGGATGTTCCAACGTGTGGACGTGAAGAAATTTATTGAAGAAGTCGAAGCCCATGCCGCGGCTCGGCGCGCCGTGAATCGTCAGCGGCATGTCGAGTCTTTCCGCCGCTTCGTAGATCGGATCGAAGTCAGTGTGGCCGTAGCCTTTGTGTAGCCAAGTTACTGCGGGCAAGAGGCCTGCGACATGACCCAAAGCTTTCGCGCGTTCCAATTCCTTCGCCGCTTCGAGCGGTTCGTGCACCGGCAAAAGTGCCACGCCCTGAAGACGCGGACTCTGTTTGATGAAGCGGTCGGCGAGCCAGGAATTATAAGCGCGCGCCAGCACGCAGGCCCATTCGGGATTCTGCACCAGCCCCAATCCTAAGCCGCCGGTCGGGTACAGCACGGTCGTATGAACGCCGAGCTCGTCGAGAAATTGCAGCCAGCGCGGCGCGGGAGTTTCCGGATCTTTGCCCGGCACGCCGGTGCCGCGGTTCCAACCGTCAAGGGAAGGAAAGTAGCCGTAGGTTTCGAAACGCGGCGCGCTGGTGTAGCGCCCGCCGAGATAGTCGTGCAGTTCGCGGTCTTTTTCGAGCACGTGACCGTCGGCGTCGATGATGGGATAATTTGGGTTCATGGTCGTTGCCCTTTGTTACGGTTAATCCGCCACGGAGGGCGGGTTTGAAACCCGCCCCTACCTAATTCATGATTCGGTCACAGAAACGCAATTCCGCCGTCGACGTTTACCGTCTGCCCGGTCATGAAATCGCTCAGCGGCGAGGCGAGGAACAACATCGCGCCGACAACGTCTCGCGGCAGCTGGATTCGTTTCAAGGCTCTCATGTCCACCGACGATTCCCGGAACTTGATCATCTGTGCAGTCGGATTTTCTTCCGACAGCGTGTTGCCCGGCGCTAGGCAGTTGACGTTGATGTTGTCGTCCCCGACTTCGCGCGCGAGCGTGCGGGTGAAGCCGATGGTGGCGGCTTTCGACGTGACGTAGTGAATTCTTCCCGGCGCGCCGGCGAAGACGGTGCCCGACGCGATGTTGATAATCTTGCCGGACTTTTGCGCGCGCATGGCCGGTAGCACGGCGCGGCAACAGAAGAACAGGCCGCGCAAGTTCACCGCCATCAATTTATCCCATTCTTCCGGATCGATAGTTTCGATCCGGCCACGGTTCATCGGCACGACGGAAAATACCGCGGCGTTGTTGATGAGTATGTCAACGCGGCCGAAACGGTCGAGGGTTTGTCCGGCCATTTTCTTGGTCGCGTCTTCGTTCGACACGTCAACATGACGCGCCAGCGCGTACGTGCCAATTTCTTTGGCTACCGCTTCGGCGCCAGCCTTGTCGATGTCGGCGATGACGACGCGCGAGCCGGCGTTGGCAAAGCCCATGCAGTAGGCTTTACCGATGCCGTGGGCGCCACCGGTGACGATGACGACTTTGTCTTTGAGTCCGTCGATCATAAGGGGGAATTCAATTGTAGGGGCGAAAAATCTTTCGCCCCTACACGGATTCGATTCGCCTAACCTATCGCCGGGTTGATCAGCGCTTTGGTCGGAAACGTGCCGGGCACTTCGCCGCCGATGGCGCGGATGCAGTGCTCGATGTCTTTCAACGGAAAAACATGACTGACCATCTGCTCGACGGGAAACTTAGTTTCTTCGATGATGCGCAGCGCGGCTTCGGTGGCGTCGTTATCGGCGGTGAAGCAGCCTTGGAGCTTAATCTCGTTCCACACCAGTTTGTCCATCAGCATCGGCGTCACTGTGCTGTCGCCGGTTAGACCGCCCAGCACCATGGTCGATTGGCGGTGCAGGCAGTCCAGCGATTTCAAAATCGCATTGGGATTGCCCGAAACGTCGACGACCACGTCGCACAGCTCGCCGTTGGTTTCCTTCCGGATCACTTCGACGACATCTTCTTCTTCGACATTGATGGTGCGTGTGGCGCCGAATTTTTTCGCCAATTCTAGTCGGGGTTTGTCGCGGCCGATGCCGGTGATGAAAATCTTCGCCGCGCCGGCATGTTTTGACGCGAACGTGCAGGAGAGTCCTTGCTGACCTGGGCCTTGGATCAAAACGTAGTCGCCCATCTTGACGCCGCCGCGGCGGATCGCCCACTGAAAGCCGTTCGCCATCACCGAGCCGATCAGCGCCGCGGCTTCGGCCGGCAGCGAATCGCTCACCTTGGTGCAGAGAACGTCGGTCGCCAAGTAAAGATAGTCGGCGAAGCCGCCGAACAGATGGGGTGGCTTGTCGCACTTGGTCCGTCCGCCGTAGTTGGTGCGCTGGCGGCAGAAGCGTTGATTGTTGCGCCGGCAGTCGGCGCAGCGGCCACAGCCGAGCGCGCCTTTGAGGATGACGCGGTCGCCTTCTTTGACGTGGTGAATCGCCGCGGCGTTCTTGCCGAGTTTTTCGACCCGGCCGAGAATTTCATGGCCGAGAATGATCGGATAATCGACTTTGAGTTTGCCGTGCAGATATTTTACGTCGGTGCCGCACACGCCGCCCATTTCAATTTTAATTAGTCCGCCGTCGGCGGGAATATCGGGCATCGGATATTCGCGGACCTCCAGTTTGTCCGGGCCCAGTAACGTTGCTCCTCGTACGCTCGCCATGGTTTGTCCTCCTTATTGATGCTTCAATATTCTTTGTGCGAGATCCTTCACTTTGTCGGACTGTGTGAAAACTTGATCGGAGCCCTTCGATCCTTCGGCTCAGCCCAGGATAAACTACGCTCAGGGCGAACGGAGCGAGACTTGAAATGATTGAAATAATTCCGTTCATGCTGATCCCTCGACAAGCTCGGGACTAAAGGCGCAGTCGAGGGAGCCTGCACTGAGCGAAGTCGAAGTGTCGAAGCATGTTCCACCTTTTTTCAGCGCCTGCTAGAGGTTCACGTCATTTCACTCTGTATTCCCGCGCCAGTTTGTCGATGAAGCCGCTGTCGTCGATTTCCTTTACCAACGACATGTCCATATACCGTTCGGGATTCTCTTTGAGCACCTTGGGGTCTTTCTTGCCGACTTCCTGGATTGGCAGCTCGAAATATTCCCGCGACGGATAGGGCTTGAGTGGAAAGTCATACTCTTTGAAATTTTCTTCCAGCACTTCGCGGTCCTGAACTTTCATGTATTTCGATAGCACTTTCATGGCGAATTCTTTGTTGGACTTATAAAGCGCCACGCCTTCGATCATCGCCTTGGTGAAGTTGACCAGCTCCGGCCGCGTTTTCGTCAAGTACGGTCGGCGCGACACGAAGAAAAGGCTGGAGTAGGGAATGTTCAACTTGGAAGCATCGAGCAACAGCGTCATGCCGAGTTTCCGCGCCATTAGCGTCATCGGCGGCGTGAGCATCGCAGCGTCGGCGTTATTGGTCTCGACGGCGGTGATGCGGTTCGATTGATTGCCGAATTGGAGCAAAGCGACATCGGTGTCGGGCCGGAGTCCCTCGCGCTGGAGCAGGAAGCGGGCAGCGAAATCGGCGTTGCTGCCAAAGCGACTGATGGCGATTCGCTTTACTTCCTTGATGCTCTTGAGGCCCTTCTTTCCATACACCCGATTGTCCATGGTATTGCCCAGACGGCCGAACATGACCAACTCCAACCCCGGGTTTGTAATCACCACCTGGGGCGAGAACATGCCGACTTGAGCGTCGCCCGATGTCAAAGCCGCGGCGGCTAAACTTGCGCCTTGGATAAAGATCAACTCAACGTTGTTGCCGTATTTCTCAAAAAGTTTGGCTTCTTTGGTCACCCAGAGCGGCGCGAACTGGCCGACCTCGCTGGTCCAGACGACGTTGATGTTGGCGGCGGATGAGGGCGCTGCATAAAATACCAACGACGCAAGCAAGTATGGCAGTGCCAAATTGCGCAGGATTTTTTTCATTTAATCCTCCTTAAGTGAGACCGGCGCGTTTGATGTTGACCGCGCTTCTCGCTTACCCCTATACTGCCGAACAGTTGTCGAATCAAGTTTGGAAGCTTTGATCCTCGACTCTTATTGTTTCAGCATTGAGAGGAGAGGTGATTGCCAGCTTTTATAAGAATCTGAAAACCATGGCCAAGGTTGAAGCGCTCAGACAGGCGCAATTGAACTTAATCCGCGGCAACGTCAACAGTGATTTGCTCGCGCGTGAGGCATCGGCGGAGTGGGCAAGTCGGGAGAAGTTCCAACTTCAAAATCTCCGTCTCAAGAATCTCTCTCGATCTCAACGTCTCATCCTTATTTCTGGGCGCCGTTTATTTTGGTGGGCGAGGGAAAGTAGTTGTTGAGCCAGGCTTGTCTAATCGATTCACAACATTTATTCTTTTGCGTGCGGTGAAGTTCTAATGTGAATGAGACGGAGTTTGTTATTGACCTGGGTCCCGCTGATCGGCTTCGGGAACATCACACTCGGCGCCGGGGAAGAATTATCAGTTTCGTGGTTCAATATGAGACTTTGCGGAAAGGGAAGTGGTCGCCGATTGTGCGCTATGACTCGGCGCATGGGTTCGCCCATCGCGATCTATATGACATCAAAGGAAGAGTCGTTAAAACTCCGCTGTTTATTCGGAATTACAATCAAGCCCTGACGTTTGCTGAGTTGGATCTAAAAGCTAACTGGCAACTGTATCGTGAGCGGTTTCTAAGGGAGTAGGCAAATGAAGGAACGCAAATTGATCGAAAAAAATTTGGAGCTAAGTTTCGAGTTCACTCGCTATCTCATGGCTCACCCTGAGGTCGAGAAGCAGATTCCGAGCGGAGCCCAGGTCGTCATACTGCCCGAGTATGACGAGGAGTTGAAGCGTTTTAACTTGAGAAATTCGAAACGCGGCAGGGAAAAGAAGCAGCCCGTGGTCTATGTGCGAATCAAAAGACTCGCTTCAGATCGTCCCTCCAGGCTGATCGGAACAAAGATCGAGAGAGTAGCATAGGGCCTGCTCGCTCGTCTTAAGCGCCCGCGAGACCGGCTCGGCTAAACTTTCCATCTGAGACGATCTCGTTAGTCTCGCAAGCGCGTTTATCTACGCCGGCACGCCGTCCGTGGTTTCCGACAGTTAACGTGACGAGCCATTTAGTGATATAACCCGATTGCGTGCATATTAAGACAGATAACGGATAAAGGAGTAAATCCTATGGCGATCCAGCGTAGTGCGTACGAATCACCGGTGGATGCGATAGCTGCTTTGATTCGCTCACTGGTGGTATACGAGCAACGTTATCAGATGTCGTCACCCGACTTTTATGCTCGCTACCAGAAGGACGGCATGGGAGATGCGGCAGGATTTGTTGAGTGGGCTGGGGACTACCAACATTATTTGCAGCTAAAGGAAGAGTATTGAAACGTCACTCGGCTATGAGTCGAAGGATCCAAAAGCCGCGGGCTTTAACCGACTGCAATACAATCCTGCCGTCATTCCCGCGCACGCGGGAATCCAGGGGAGGGCGGGTCGCGACCGCCCCTACACTGAATTAATGGATGCTCGCCGGAACCTGTCCTGAGCGTAGCCGAAGGGCGGGTATGACGATTTGTTTTACCATTGTTGTCGCAAACACTGCTCATGTCCCGACACAGACATTAACAACAAAACAAACGCCGCAAAACTCGCAATCACACCGCGCCGCAGGCGACTATTTCGCCGAATTCGTAAACGTCAGCCGCCGATAAACTTGCCGCACTGAATCCACGTCGCGTTTGCAGTATTCGACGATCTCGGGGAGTTTGCCGGCGCGGTAGGCATCGGCGATGGTTGCCATGAATATCCCGCATCGACTGCGGGATATTCATGGCAGATGCAAAAGGCGTGATCGATCGTAAGACCGACTTTAGCGATCAACCGAGCCAAGACGCGCGTGATTGACCTTAAGCGATCAGGAGAAAGGCTCAACTTCTTGGGATACCAGTTTCGCTACGATCATGATCGACAGGGGCGAGGACATAAGTATCTCAACGTGACGATATCGGCGAAAGCGTTGAAGCGGGAGCGCCAGAGGCTGCGCGAGAGAATCAACCGGAAAGTCTGTTTCAAGTCGCTGCCCGAACTGATCGAAGAGCCGAACCGACATCTTAGCGGTTGGGCGAACTACTTTAGCTACGGTTATCCGCGTCACGAGATTCGGCAGATCAACCGCTACGTGCGCCAACGATTGACCCAACATATGAGGCGGCGAAGCCAGCGGCCCTTTAGACCGCCCGAGGGAGTGAGTTACTACGAGCACTTCAAGCGCATGGGTTTGGTGTACTTGTAGAAATCATCCCTGGGTACGAACTACAATGGTCGACGCGAAGTCTACGTGAGAGCCGGATGAGGGAAATCTTCATGTCCGGTTCGACGAGGGGCGAGTGAGCCGTGTTGCAACCAACATCGCTCACTCGCCTACTCTACTGTGTTTCGTGGTTGATCTTCTTATCATTTCGAACTTGGCGTCTTTGCGCCCCTTCGACGTGGCTCAGGGCATGCTTGGCGGGAGAAAAATCCGAATCCGCATCAACGGCTGGCGCCGAGATCGCGGCGGGCTTTTTCGAGGAAGCTGTAATCGACGACTTGCGGGATCGTAAACAGCTGGGTGACTTTGGAATCTTCGCGCACCAGGTCGATCATCAACTGCATGCCTTCGGGCTTCGCCATCAGGTCGCGGGCCATGCCGCGATTGAATTGGCGAAACATTTCGGTCGCGATGCGCCGGTTGGCGAGCTTCCATTGCTTGACGATAATGGCGATGACTTCGTCGCGGTTGCGCGGCTCCAGTGCAAAGTTCAACGCCCGCAGCGCGGCCCGCACCATGCCGTAGACTTCGTCGGGGCTATCTTGAATCTTTTTCGCCGATGCGCCGATGGCGTTCTGGGGAAAATTGACGATGTCGCCGACGAAGAGAATCTCATTGTAGCCGCGCTCGACGGCGAGAATATTTTCCGGCACGCCGAGCAGCGCGGCGTCGACGGCGCCGGTTTCCAGCGCGGCGAGGCGATTGTCGCGCAGCGGCACGATGGTCACGTCGCGGCCGGCTTGAAAGCCGAGATGCTTGAGCGCGGTGTCGGCCATCAAGCTCGCGGTACCGCCCGGCGTGCTGCCGCCGATTTTCTTGCCCTTGAGGTCTTGCGGGCTGCGAATTTCTTTGCGGGCGATGAGAGAGATCAGCGGACGATCGACGGCGCAGGCGAGAATTTTCGCCGAGTTGCCGCGCAGAACGCCCTGAATCACGCCGTTGATGGCGGCGCTGTAATCGATATCGCCGCGCACGAAAGCGGCGTTGACCGCCTGGGTGGCCATGAAGATGGTCTCCAGGTCGATGCCTTGCTCGCGGTAAAAGCCTTTGTGATAGGCGAGATGAAACGGCAGAAAGCCGATGTTGTTGGACTGAATGCCGAGGCGGACTTTCTTCGCCTGCGATTGCGCGTTGAGGTTATTTGGCGCGGCGATAAAGACGAGCAACAGGAGGAGAACGGCGACGGCGCGCATGTGTCTAGCCTCGGTGAATTTCAATGATTTCAAATCGCGTAGAGAGCGCGCGCGTTATCGCTCAAAATTTTTTGTTTCACCGCCGGCGTCAGGTCGCTGCGCTCGCGAAAGATTTTAATCGCGTCGACGTCGCTGGAGGTATCGGTGTGGCCGTAGTCCGTGCCGATGACAAGATTGTCTTCGCCAGCTTCGCGAACAATGTACGGGATATCATCGCAATTTTCGCAGGTGACAAACAAGCCGTGCTCCTTCAGCAGGTTCTCCGGCCAAGCGCGTCCAAGAGTTCTATACCGGTTCCTTGCTTCGTGTATCACCCAGGGCACCCACTGGGCGCTGGCTTCGATGAAACCGAAGCGAAGCTTGGGGAACTGTTCGTGAATCTCGCTCATGACGATGTCGTTGAACGACCCCACCGTGGGGATGCGAAAGCGGTGGAAGGTCGAAGCGATGCGCACGGGATGGTTATATAAATCGGTGAGCCAAGGATTGCCGTTGGCGATGTGGATCGCGATCGCCATGTCGAGTTTCTGGGCTTCGTCATAGACCGGATAGAAATGAGGATCGGCGAGCAGGCGATTGCCCTCTACCGGTCGCAGACAAACCGCCACCGCACCGTTTTCTTTCGACCAGCGAATTTGATCGAGCGCGTCGGGCATGCTCAAGAGCGGCGGCATGCACGACCAACGCAGCCGGCCGTTACTTTGTTTCCAAATGTCGGCGAGCCAGCGGTTCCAGCTTTTGCACAGTGCCACGTCGGCGGCGGCACGGTCGGCGCAGGATTCGATGAAAATGGTGTTGTGCAGCACCTGAACATCGACGGCCGTGGCGTCCATGTATTCCAGGCGCAAATCGACGTTGCCGAGCTCGCGGGATTCTTGTGGTTCGGCAAATTTCCGGCCTACCTGTTGCTGGCGTTTTTCTAACTCTTCGTCGGAGAAAGCCGCGAAGCGAAAGCCGCGCACCTTGCCATCGATGAGCCAGAACTGCTGGCGCACGCCGGCTTCTTCGCGCGCTTCCAGCGGCTGCGGCCGATAGCGCTGTTCGGACTTGTCCATGAATTCCCAAGTGCGGGCGCATTCGACGACATGGGCGTCGGCGTCGATGATCAGATTCTTATTCGCGCTTGCCATGCTTAACCCCTATCTCAATTGGATGGTTCAACAGTAGTTGACCTTGTACGCAACTGTCAATCGGCGGAGCTTGACGGTTTCGTTCAACCATGACCGATCTCCCAGGCGATCACCCTGTCGCTCTTGCCCTTAAGTTCCAGCTCCCGTCGCGCCGCGTTGGGAAATTGCTTGTCGACCTTCCTGGTGAGGTTGTATTTTCGCATTGAGCACAGCAACTTAGGAACAGTGGCCCGGAAAATTTGCGCAAGCTGCGCAAACTTCGAGTTATAGCGATACGAACGGAGATAGCCACGGCACCGATAATTCCGCTGCTTTTTTTGCGTACTTTGCGCGGCTCCAGTTCGTTTGCAGGAGTTTATCCTGAGCAAAGCCGAAGGGCTCAGGACAAGCTTTGCGGTTAAAACTCCGAATCCGCATCATGGACATTTTTTTTCTTCCTGTGGTAATCTCGCGCAGGAGTAAATGCCTTGATGATACGCACCGTCGGCTTAGTCGCCAAATACCACGAGCCCAAGGCCGCGCAAATGGTCCGCTGGCTCATTCCCTGGCTTAAGAAGCGCGGCAAAAAAGTCTGCGTCGAAAACGGCCTGGTGCGCAAGGGTGCGCGCTCTTGCAGTAAGAAAGAGATGGCGGCCGAGGCCGATCTGATTATTTCCTTGGGCGGTGACGGCACGCTGCTCAACATCGCGCCGCTCGTCATACGTCCCGAGGTGCCGATTCTCGGCGTCAACCTCGGCGGCTTGGGTTTTATCACCGAGGTCGCGGTGGGGGAGTTGGAAGCGGTGCTGCGTAAAACCCTCGACGGCGATTTCGAAGTCGAGCAGCGCATGACCCTGGAAGTGAAGGCGATCAACAAGAAAGGCCGGTCGCGCAAGTTTCGCATTCTCAACGACGCGGTGATCGCCAAGGGCGCGCGCAGCCGGATCATCGATCTCGAAACCTATGTCGGCGACGACTATCTTTGCACCTACCGCGCTGACGGTCTGATCATTTCGACGCCGACCGGTTCCACCGCTTATTCTCTAGCCGCCGCGGGGCCGATCCTTGAGCCGACCTTGGGCGCCATCGTGCTGGCGCCGATCTGTCCGCACACGCTGACCAATCGGCCCATCGTGGTGCCGAGCAATGCGACGATTCGCGTGACCTTGCGCTCGTTCGGCGACACGGTGTTTTTTAGCCCGGATGGGCAACAGGGAGTGCGTTTGCACAACGGCGATAAGGTCGAAGCGCGCGATTACGGCATGCCGGTGTCGCTGATCAAGCTGCCGTCGCGCAGTTACTACGAGATTTTGCGCGAAAAGCTCAAGTGGGGTGAGCGGTAACGGGGTTGTGTCGATGCGAGAACCGGCGAATTCTGCGCGGCAACCAAATAATCAAGGAAATGTTCACCACGAAGGACACGAAGGGCACGAAGGTCGGAGTTAAAATTATCCGAACCCTTCGTGTCCTTCGTGATCTTCGTGGTGAGATCGTATCTTCGCATTGAGCACAGCAATCTAGAAACAGTGGGCCGGAAAGTTTGCGTAAGCCGCGCAAACTTTGAACTATAATAATATCGAGAACGCAGAGTAGACGTGAGAATTTAAAGATATGCTGCGTGAACTTCGCATCAAGAACTTCGCGGTGATCGACGAAGTGGTGATCGAGTTGGGGCCGGGGTTGAACATCATCACCGGCGAGACCGGCGCGGGTAAATCGATCATTCTCAACGCCCTGGGATTGGTCGCCGGCGAACGGAGCAGCTCGGATATTATCCGTCACAAAGAAGACGAAGCGACGGTGGAGGCGCTGTTCGACGGCGTGCCGGCGCCACTCGCGGCGAAGCTCGCCCTGGCGGGATTCGAGAGCGACGGGGAGTTGGCGATCAAACGGATTCTCAATCGCTCGGGCAAAAATCGCATTTATCTAAACGGCAGCTTCTGTCCGCTCAATTTGCTCGCCGAAGTGGGCGGCGCTCTGGTGCATATCTATGGCCAGCATGAGCACCACACCTTGCTCCAGCCGGAAACCCATCTGATTTTACTCGACGCCTTTGCCGGCTTGGAGCAGGCGAGCAGAGTGATGGGCGAGCATTTCACGGCGCTGTCGCGGGCGTGGAACGAGCTGCGCCAAAGCCGCGACTCGTTGGAGCAGCGGCGCAAGGAGAGAACTTTACTGGAGGCGCAAATCGAAGAAATTTCCGCGGCGCGCTTGAAGGCCGGCGAGGAAGAAGAACTGCGCGCCGGCAAAAATATTCTCGCCCACGCCGAGAAACTGCACCAAGGCAGCCGCGAGGGCGAAGAGCTTTTGTACGAAGGCGACGGAGCGCTGGTCAGCCGGCTCGGCAAATATGCCAGTAAGCTCCGCGATCTGGCTGCCATCGATCAGAATTTGTCGCCGACTTTGGAATTGATCCATTCCTCCTTGGCGCAACTTCAGGAGGCCGCGGCGCAGTTGCGCCGTTACGCCGGCCATGTCCACTTCGATCCGCGCGCTTTAGAGCAGCTAGAAGATCGCCTGGCGGAGATCCACCGGTTAAAGCGAAAGTACAACGGCGGCGTCGAAGACATTTTGCGTCTGCACGACGAGATTCAAGCGGCGCTCGCGGCTTTGGACCAGGGCGAAGAGCACATCGCGACTTTGGACAGAGCGTTCAGTCAGGCGCGCCGGGTGGCTTGGGACAGCGCCGAAAAACTTTCCCTCGAACGCCAACGGGCGGCGAAGAAACTCAAACGCGAAATGGAAAAGGAAGCGCGCGGCTTGGGCTTGGCGGAAACCACCTTCGACGTGCGTTTCCTAGTGCACGACGACAAGCTGGATGCGCCGCCGTTTTTCATCGCCGGCAAGAAGCTCGGCGAGCGCGGCATGGATCAGGCGGAATTTTATTTTTCGCCCAATCCCGGCGAGCCGCCCAAGCCGCTGGCGAAAATCGCCTCGGGCGGTGAATTGTCGCGTTTAATGTTGGCGCTCAAATCGCTGGTGCTGACGCCGGGCGTGGTTTCCACATTGCTTTTCGACGAGGTCGATACCGGCGTCGGCGGGCGCGTCGCCGAGATCGTCGGCAAAAAATTGAAACAGGTCGCGGCGCGCCATCAAGTAATCAGCGTCACCCATCTGCCGCAGATCGCGGCGCTGGCCGATGCCCATTTCGTGGTCAGCAAGGAAGTCGAAAAGGGCCGGACTTTTACCTACGTCGCGCGCTTGTCCGAGAAAGAGCGGGTCGCCGAAGTCGCGCGCATGCTCGGCGGCGTGAAAATCACCGATCAAACCCGGCGGCACGCGGAAGAGATGGTGCGGGGCAAATGAGCAGCGCCGAGCTTTGAGGTTTGACTGCTGAGCTTTCGCAATAACCAGCGCGGCGCGCGCCAACGCTTGTTGACTTTATCGGCTGGGTTCCCTACTTTTACCTCAACACTCGTATCTCAATCCTACCGTTCGTGGGGCCGTAGCTCAGTTGGGAGAGCGCTTGAATGGCATTCAAGAGGTCGAGGGTTCGATTCCCTTCGGCTCCACCAAAAAATCTGTCAC
>Ga0137461_1000260_pt1 | contig 12124 bp, 10 predicted proteins | sample EasRivERMGT746_2_FD_104650 | JGI IMG/M metagenome (GOLD analysis project Ga0137461, IMG submission 104650) | Soil microbial communities from meander-bound floodplain in the East River, Colorado, USA - East River MetaG ERMGT746_2 | ecosystem: Environmental > Terrestrial > Soil > Floodplain ... | reverse complement strand
TTGATGTGCACCATGGCAATGGAACGCAGGCACTAATCGGTGATAATCCGGATATTTTATTTATCTCAACTCACCAGTTTCCATTTTATCCCGGTACCGGAGCGATTACTGAAATAGGATCAGGAATTGCTTCCGGAACTGTAATTAACATTCCACTTGAGTCGTATAATTCAGATAAGAATTTTAAAAAAATTTATGAGGAAATAATTCTCCCCGCACTTTCAAAATTTAATCCCGATATAATTTTTGTTTCGGCAGGATACGATGCACACTGGGCTGATCCTTTGGCAAATATGGGACTATCCTTGAACGGTTATTCATGGATTTCTAAATCATTAATTGAAGCAGCTGAAAAGCTTTGCTTTGGGAAAATAATTTTTACATTAGAGGGGGGATACAATTTACAGGTTTTACAGAATGGTGTTTTAAATTCAACAAAAACATTACTTGGCAGAAATGATTTTGAAGATCCGCTCGGGCCCTCACCTCATAAAGAACCGGGTGTCGATAAGTTAATTAAGGAACTTAAAATCATTCATTTACTTTAATTGTCTCTAAATTTTAAGTAAGTCATCTCATTGATCTTCTTCAATTCGTTTGTGTTACATCATATTAATATTTCATCAGCATGTCATTAGCACACTAAAAATTCTTGTGAAGAAATTCAAGCTCAATACTTAAATTTTTTATTTATAAATTTGCACTAAATTTTACCAGATTCATTGCATAAATCAAATTCTTTGATGAGAAACAGAAGTAGAAAATCAGAATTTACTCTAATAGGAATTTTGCTTTTCCTTATCATCAGTTGTTCCGGCACTGATGAAGGATTAAAAATAAAATATAAGGAGTTCCAGCAAAGAGATGGAAACTGTGAAGTAGATGCCTTTCAGAATTGCGTTCAGATTAAATTCAGATACCCGGAAATATCGTATCCGGCTAATCCAGTTATAGAAAAAAAAATTAATGCAGAACTTTCAGAACAAATTCTGCAGCCGGTATTTAAACCTTCTGAAAATCCGACTATCGAAGGAATGATGAAAGAATTCATTAGTGATTACAATAATTTTATTATTGAAACAGGTTCGAGCCAGGGCTGGGAGCTTACAAGGGATATAGAAGTCAGATTTTTTAATGATGATTTTATTTCCATAATTTATTCCGAATATTCATACTTAGGCGGTGCTCATCCAAATAACTTTGTTTTGTTTTCCAACTACTCTTTGAATACTGGTAGTAAAATTAAGCTTTCAGATATTCTTGCTGATGAGTACCTGCCCGAACTGACAAAAATTGCTGAAGAAGAATTCAGGAAACTAAAAAAAATAAAATCAACCCAGACATTAAATGAAGCCGGTTACTGGTTTGAAGATAACTTATTTTATTTAAATAATAATTTTGCATTGAATGATTCAACCCTGACATTCTATTATAATAAATATGAAATCGGCGCATATGCTTATGGACCAACTGAACTTGATATTCCGTTGAGCAGGATAAGTCATTTATTATTAAACAAAGGATTACTCTCAAAGATTGATAACTAGTTTGATCGATATTTTAATAATTACAAAACATAACCCCGAAGGAAAAAAATGAAGAATTTAATTTTTTTATTGATGATTATTTTTTCTGTTCAATTCTCTCATGCACAGGATGAAGTAGAAAAGAAAGATACACTTTGGACTCCGCGTGGTGTTGTCGGGCTTAATCTGAGCCAGATTGCATTTTCAAACTGGACACAAGGCGGAGAAAATTCATTGTCGTTTTCATTCTTTACTCATCTCGGTCTTGATTATATCGGGATGCCCTGGAAATGGACCAACAGCTTAAAAATTACATATGGCAGATCTAAAGTTGGCGACCAGGAATACCGGACAAACGATAACGAAATTTATTTTGAATCGGTATTAATTCACCGGTTTGGCTGGATAGTAAATCCATATGCAAGCGGAACATTCAGGACGGCGGTAGCAAAAGGATTTAATTACGAGGTAATTCCAGCTCAGCAGATTGTGGGTTTTTTTGATCCGGCTTACTTTACTGAAGGTCTTGGATTTGCTTATGATGAAGATAAAGGATTAAAACAAAGAGTGGGTATCGCATTTAAACAAACAATTGCTAATAAATTTGATACAATATATACAGATGATCCTGAAACACCGAATGAAATTGAAAACTTTAAATTTGAAAGCGGTCTGGAATCAGTCACAGAATATGAACTCGAATTCATGGAAAACATGTCTTATTATGGTTACCTGAGGTTGTTTACCAGGTTTAATGAATTTGATAAATGGGATGTCCGGTGGGATAACATTATTACTGCGAAAATTAATGACTACTTTAATGTTAACTTTAACTTCCTTCTTATTTATGAAGAAGATCAATCGATTAAAAGGCAAATTAAGGAAGCACTTCAGCTTGGTATTGTTTATAACTTCTTTTAAGCAGTGCAGTTCAGCTTAAACTTTTTTATTTTACAGTTATAATTATTAGTTGATCATAAATTCAGGAGTTTGTATTGGTTTGCCCAGTTTGTAACGAAGCGATTATCGTTTTAGAGCTTAATCAAATCGAGATCGATTACTGCCCATCATGTGAAGGACTCTGGCTTGATTCAGGTGAACTTGAGCTGCTGATAGAAAATGAAGCTGAGAGGAAAAAAATTTCAGATGCTTTTCTGTATGAAACTGATCATCCTGAAAAACATTATAAATGTCCAATCTGTTCGAGAAGAATGAAAAAAATATTTGTTGGCGACACTAAAGAAATATTAATTGACAGATGCACAAAAGGACATGGACTTTGGTTCGACAGAGGCGAACTGCACAATGTTATTAAATTAAGTGAAGGCAGGGAAGGAAAAATAGTCAACCTGTTAAAAGAAATGTTTCAGAATTCGGTGGCATTGCCGGAAAATAAACTATCATCTAAATAAACCGGAGTAGAAATTATGACTTTAATTATTGTTCTTGTGCTTGCCGGAGTTGCTGTGTTGTTTGTTGTTTCAATATACAACTCGCTGGTAAGACTTCGCAACCAGGTGAAAAATGCCTGGTCTCAGATTGATGTTCAGCTAAAACGAAGACACGACCTGATTCCAAATTTAATCGAGACAGTCAAAGGTTATATGACGCATGAGCGCGACACTCTTGAAAACATCACCAAGGCAAGAAGCCAGGCTGTTCAGGCTGAAGGTGTCGGCGACAAAGCAAAAGCTGAAGGTGAACTGACACGTGCTCTCGGCAAATTTAATCTTGTTGTTGAAAATTATCCTGACCTGAAAGCGAACCAGAACTTTCTGGCATTACAGGAAGAATTAACATCAACTGAAAATAAAATTTCGTTCGCACGTCAGAGTTATAATGACCAGGTACTTTTTTATAACAATAAAATTCAAATGTTTCCGTCAAACGTAATTGCAGGAATGTTCAGCTTTAAGCAGGAAGAATTTTTTGAAATAGAGAATGCAGAAGAAAGAGCTGTGCCAAAAGTTGATTTCACGAAAAGATAATTTAAAAATCATTCAATCATGCATTCATGCAGCCATGCAAACACGCAGTCACTTTAATTTAAGAATAAGTAGATAAGCTGCCAGACATTTTTATTCAATATATCTAAACTATAACTGCGACTATGTGGGAATTAATAAAATCTAATCAGCGTAAGTCATTGTTTCTTTTTATTTCGCTTGGAGTTGTTTTAATCCTGTTAGGATTTATTTTGGGCAGTGCATATTCTCCTGACGGAGGTGGATATGTCGGAGTCTTCTTTGCTCTGATTATTTGGGGAATTCTTTCGTTAATCAGCTACTTCAGCGGAAGTAAAATCCTTCTCGCAGTCAGCGGTGCAAAAGAAGTGACCAGCGATGTTCACCCCCAGTTATTCAATATTGTTGAAGAAATGAAAATTGCATCCGGTTATAAGTACATGCCGAAGATCTATATAATCAACAGTGCTGCACCAAATGCATTTGCAACAGGTGTAAGGCAGGACAACACTGCTGTTGCAGTTACTGCAGGATTGCTCGCCAGGCTAAACAGGGATGAACTGCAAGGAGTAGTTGCTCACGAGATGTCACACATCGTAAACCGAGATGTATTGTTTATAACTTTTGCCGGAATAATGCTTGGAAGCATTGTATTAATTTCCCAGGTTTTTCTTCGCAGTTTATGGTTCAGCGGAGGCGGAAGATATGGTTCAAAGTCATCCAAGGATAGCGGGCAGGGACAGATAATATTCCTGGTCATTGCAATAGCTTTCTCAATTCTTGCACCGATTATGGCTCAGCTACTTTACTTTGCAATTTCAAGGAAGAGAGAATATCTTGCTGATGCAACTGCTGTCCGTCTTACAAGATATCCTGAAGGTTTAGCTTCTGCATTAGAAAAAATTTCGAATTCAACTGAAGAACTTACAACTGCAAATAAAGTAACTGCACCGATGTACATAGCTAATCCATTAAAAAGCAAAGAAAGAAAATTATCGGATCTTACAAGCACTCATCCTCCAATCTCTGAGAGAATCCGGATCCTTAGAAACATAGCCCAGGGAGTCAACTTCATAAATTATCAAAGTGCATATGAAAATGTAAAAGGGAAAAAAGAAAGTTTGATTCCGCAATCTGCTTTAACTGATAGTTCTTCAATTGGAATTAAAGAGTCCGCAGGTTTACCGCTAATGGATATGAGTAAAAAGAAAACTCAACGAGATGCCGGAGATATTATGATGAAAGTAAACCATTATTCATTTATAAACTGCAGCTGTGGTTTGAAATTAAAAATCCCGCCTGAGTTTAATAAAGAAATTATTATTTGTCCGAAATGTGGGACAAAGCATTTGATGAAATAATTTTTTGACATAATACAATTCTACTATCCTTTACTTAACAGTCTGCGCTCGCAGCTTATAAAAAATCTTTCAACTTGCCTGGCAGTCAAACCGCTTAATTCTCAATCTTGATTAACTCTTGTTTTTATGATTATTAAAATCGAGAGATAATTTACACTTGCCGATAATGAACAGCAGCAACTATCCATAATTTGTTGCTAAAGCACACAATATCAAGGATTTTCTGTTGACACTGTTAATATTATTGCTGGTATGATTTTGATTAGATGGAAGTAAGTTTATTTCAAAATACAAGGACTAATTCGAGGGGAATATGATTGATCAAAACCGGCGAAGCTTTCTTAAATCTTTGGGATTAATTGGGATAACTGCTGCTGGACTTCCATCAGCTTCAGTCAAAGCACAATCTCAAATAAAATTATCAGAAGACAGGATGGGTGTGCTTGTTGATACCACAGTTTGTATCGGCTGCAGAAATTGTGAATGGGCTTGTAAAAAAGCACACGGACTTGAGGCAGGTGTTGTAAATGATTATGAAGACCGTTCAGTGTTTAAAAGTAAAAGAAGACCTGATCATTCTGCTTTAACTATTGTTAACGAATACCAAAATCCTAAAAATTCTTTAGTTCCAGCTGATGTTAAATTTCAATGCATGCATTGCGATCAACCCGGATGTGTGTCTGCCTGCATTGTTGCTGCAATTACAAAACATGAAAATGGTGCGGTGACGTGGGATGGAGATAAATGCATCGGCTGCCGATACTGCATGGTTGCATGTCCTTTCCAGATTCCTGCATTCGAATATAATAAAGCAATACAACCGGAAATAATGAAATGTGATTTTTGTTTTGAAAGAATTTCGGAAGGAAAGCTGCCGGCTTGTGTTGAAATATGTCCGACAGAAACTTTGACTTATGGAAAACGAAAAGATTTAATTGAAATAGCAAAAGAAAGAATAAGACGGAAACCTGACAGGTATGTAAATCATATTTTCGGTGAGAAGGAAGTTGGCGGAACATCCTGGTTATATCTCGCCGGTCAGGAATTTTCGAATTTTGATTTCCCGAAACTTGGTGAAGATACAGCCCCTGGTGTTTCTGAATCAATTCAGCATGGAATCTTTGCTTATTTCATTCCGCCAATTGCTCTCTATGCTTTGTTAGGCGGAGTGATGTGGATAAATAAAAATAAAAATAAATCGGAGAGGGAATAATGGAACATTTAATGAAACCTGCTCCGATCAAAGCAAGGTTTATAACACCGGGAGTTATTGTACTTATCGTACTCGCGGTAAATGCTTTGGTGTTTTTGACAATTCGTTTCTTGTTTGGTCTCGGTACAGTGACAAATCTCGATAATCAATTTCCCTGGGGAATCTGGATCGCCATTGATGTTGCAACCGGAGTTGCATTAGCAGCCGGAGGATTTACAAGCGCTGCATTAGCCCATATAATTCATAAAGAAGAATATGAAGCGGTCATCAGACCTGCATTGTTAACAGCTATGCTTGGCTACACTTTTGTTGCATTCGGTGTCTTTATTGATTTAGGCAGATATTACTTTATCTGGCATCCGATATTTATGTGGAACGGTTCATCGCCGTTGTTTGAAGTTGGTATTTGTGTGATGATTTATGCAACCGTTCTGTACGTTGAATTTCTTCCGATCGTTACTGAGCGGTTCATTGGGAATGTAAGACTGAAAGGATTATTTTCTAAGCTGAATGGAGTTATAGACTCCATCCTGAGATTTTTAGACCGAGGTCTTAACAAAACAATGTTCATATTTATTATCGCAGGTGTTGTTCTTTCATCATTGCATCAATCATCTCTGGGAACATTAATGGTGATCGCAGGACCGAAGATGCATCCTTTATGGCAGACTCCGGTTCTTCCGTTGTTGTTTCTGATGTCCGCAATTGCAGTCGGCTTCCCGATGATAATCTTTGAATCTACTCTTGCTTCAAGATCTTTAAAACTAAAACCCGAAATGAAAATTCTTTCAGGACTTGGCAGAATGATTGGACCGATGCTCGGAATTTATCTTGCCTTTAAGTTGGGAGATATAGCAATAAGAGGAACTTACATTTACCTGACCGAGGTTTCAACAGTAAGTATTATGTTCCTGATTGAAATCGTCATCGGTGTAATCATTCCTTTGAGAATGTTCTTTTCAGAAAAGGTAGTTAATTCACAGCTATGGTTATTTGTTGCTGCATCCCTGGTTGTGTTTGGTGTTTTCCTGAACAGAGTTAACACATTCTTAGTTGCTTATAACCCGCCTCACGCAATGAAGACATATTTTCCTTCAGTCGGTGAAATATCCGTGACCTTGGGCTGCATCGCTTTGTTAGTTCTTCTTTACAGAGCTTGTGTATTTATCTTCCCGATAATCAGTTTACCAGATACAAAACTACTTCCGAAAACTAAATACACAGTAAGCGGAGGTAAATCATGAAACTCCATCATATTCTGTTATTACTTGTTTTTATTTTTAATTTTGGTTTTTTTGAAGTTCTGATTGCGCAGGAGAAAACTCCTCATAACTTAATGGTTGTGGATTGCAAGACCTGTCATTCGTGTGAAGTTCCAACTGTAGATGATCCATGTCTTAATCCTTGTATAAGATTTAGTTTGATTGTAGAATCTCCTCCTGCAAGTCAAGGTCCTGACATTATTGTAATTGAAGAATTAGCGGATAGATATGACCCGGTTGTTTTTTCACATAATGCACATGCATTGATGTCCGAAATGTCCGGTGGATGTTCATCCTGTCATCATTTTAATACAACCGGTCCGATACTGAAATGCAATAACTGTCATTCGACTGAAAGACAAAGAGAAAATATTAACAGACCTGACCTCAAAGGCGCATACCATCAGCAATGTATGAATTGTCACAGGCAGTGGAGCCGGCAGACTGAATGTCTTTCCTGTCATCCAGAGACTGATCAAAAACTAACCAGTGATGAATTGATTAAACGTGCAGAATTGTTAAGCCCAAGACATCCCGAAGTTAAGGCACCCGGCAAAGTCGTTTACAAAACTGAAACTAAAGAAGGGAACAAAGTAACGTTTTATCACAATGAACATACAGATATTTTTGGAGTTGATTGTGTATCCTGTCATAAAGATGAAAACTGTATCCGATGTCATGATGTAAACAATGCCAACAAGGATATATCATTCTATGATTCACCGGTAGCTTTAAGAACAACTGAAGCAGAACGTCACAGCAAATGCTTTAGCTGCCACGAAAATGATAAGTGCTCTGCCTGTCATTCAAATGACGAGCTCAAACCTTTCAACCATAAACAAAGTACAGGCTGGGCGTTGAACAAACATCATATATATCTCTCCTGTCAGAAATGCCATAAGCAGCAGGGACTTTTCAAAAAAATGGATTCAGGATGTACATCTTGTCATTCGGATTTTACAGCGGAAAAATTTGATCATTCAGTCACCGGCTTAAAGCTCGATGAAGTTCATCTTAGTTTTGATTGCGGCGATTGTCATGAAGATTCTGATTTCAGCAAACCGTCTGCCTGCACTAGTTGTCACGAAGATTTCAGTTATCCAAAAAATAAACCGGGAAAATTAATTTCTAACTAGAATGATGATGATTAAACAAAATAGCTCACTCAAAATAAAAAATATAGTTTGATTTTATGTTCACTAAAATTGGTTTGAAGCTGATATTAGCTGTAGGATTGGTTACTGTAATCATCATAGGAATATATTCTTATTTCAGCATTCAATCCCAGGCAGAACTATTTCTAAGCACAGCAGAATCACATGCCAACAAACTAAGTGACACTATAAAGAGAAGCACTCATTCAAGCATGCTTCTGAACAGGAGTGATGAGACACATCAAATAATTAATACTATCGGTGAAGAACCTCAGATTCATGAAATCAGGATTTTCAATAAAGATGGTATAATAATCTATTCAACACGCGAAGATTTAATCGGAACGATGGTGGACAAAAAAGCAGAAAGCTGTTACGCCTGCCATACTGCCAACGAACCTCTTGAGAAATTATCAATGAGCGAGAGGATGAGAATTTACCGCGTCAATCCTGATTCCAGCAGGCTGCTTGGGATAATTAACCCGATCTACAATGAAAAATCATGCTGGGAAGCTGACTGCCATGTTCATCCTGAAGATAAAACAGTGCTGGGCGTTCTCGATATTACAATCAACCTGAAAGATGTAGATGACCAGATAAGCAGGAGTGAGTTCAATTCAATCTTGTTTGCAATAATTGCAATAACTGCCATCAGCATAATCATAACATTATTTATCCGGATACTGGTTGTTCGTCCCGTCCGGGAACTGGTTAATGCAACAAAACAAATTGGTGTCGGTAATTTGAATTACACTATTAAAGATCTTGGCACTGATGAGCTCGGCTTACTTGCTCAATCATTTAATAGTATGACAAGAAAACTTTCGGAAGCAAGAACACAGTTATTTCAATCCGATAAAATGGCTTCGCTCGGAAGGTTAGCTGCCGGTGTTGCCCATGAAATAAATAATCCATTGACTGGTGTTTTAACTTACAGCAGCTTTTTATTAAAGAGAACACAAAATAATTCTGAACTTAATGAAGATTTAAAAGTGATTGTAAGAGAAACAAAACGAAGCAGGGAAATAGTTAAAAGTCTTCTCGATTTTTCAAGGCAGTCCGTTCCCAAAAAACATGATGCAGATATAAACGAAATAATAAGCAATGCAATTTCAGTAGTGGATAACCAGTTGTCTCTGAAACAAATAAAGCTGGACAAAAATCTTGATTCTACGCTGCCAAAAATTACAGTTGATTCAAACCAGATGCAGCAGGTATTTATAAATTTGCTGGTGAATGCTGCGGACGCAATCGCAGAAAAAAATGGAATGATAAAAATTTCTTCAGCCCTGATCAGCTTATCGCCTTACGGAATAGCCCATATCAAGACTGCTGTCTGTCCGAAACGTCACGATCTGACTGAGAATGAAATCAGAATTGATGGAATGCCGACAATAAAAGTAAAAGTTAAGAGTAATGGAAACGAAGGATTCATTCATCTCGATCCTGTTTATGGAAAGCATCGTCATCAATATAATATTGAAATTGTAGACAAGAAAAGAATTCACGTTTCATGTCCAAGATGCAATATCTCCTTAATGAAAGAAGATTTTAGTTGTCCTGATTGCGGATCAACAGTTTACAATTTTGAAGTTCCGCCGCAGGGGTTTTTTGAATCCTGCACAAACCCGGCTTGCAAATGGCAAAGATGGAATGCAATTGATGAAGCAGGAGAAAGAAATTATGTAGAGTTAAAAGTTTCAGATAATGGCGGAGGAATTCCTGTTGATGATCTGCCCAAAATTTTTGAACCGTTCTTCAGTACAAAAGGACAAAAAGGAACCGGGCTTGGTCTGGCTGTTATATGGGGAATAATTGATAACCACGATGGAATAATAAACGTTGAAAGTGAAGTCGGAAAGGGAACAACATTCACAATTCATTTACCTGTTAAGATTTAAACTTAGAGATAAAATTGAGCAGCGAAAAAGACATATTGATGATTGATGATGAACAGGTAATCCTTGATGCGGTCAATAAAATTGCATCAGCAGAAGGATTAAAAGTTGATCCGGTTTTAAATGCTGAGAAAGCATTGGAAAAATTATCAAGCAATAAATACTCTTTAATTCTTTGTGATATCATGATGACAGGTATTGATGGATTCATGTTTCTCGAAGAATTATACAAAAAGAAAATTAAAACTCCTGTTATAATGATTACAGGTTATTCAACAGTAGAAAATGCAGTGAAATCTTTAACGAACGGTGCAATTGATTTCATACCAAAACCGTTTACATTTGAAGAAATCAGCAGTGCGATAAACCGCGGACTGAAATTCAGCAGTCTTCAGAAAAATATCACCCAGGGAAAAAACAAAAGTGAATCGGTTACATACGTTCCCTGTCCGCCAAAATATAAACGGCTTGGAAATATCAGCTGGATGAATCTTGAATCCGAAGGTATTGCTGCTGTTGGTGCAACAGATTTGTTTCTTGAAATAATTAATGATGTTTTAAAAATTGAGTTAATGGAATTGGAAGATGAAATTGTTCAGGGAAATGTGTGCGCAAGATTTGAAACGGACGACAGCCTTGTTCATAATTTTCTGTCTCCGTTAAGCGGAAGGATCATTGAGAGGAATAATAAATTATCAGGCAATCCAAAACTGCTGGAGAAGGATCCATACTTTGAGGGATGGCTCTACAAAGTCATTCCGTCCGATGTTGAATTTGAAGAAAAATATCTGGTTCCATGTTCTTCAGACAGGATGTAAGCAGTTTATGTATTTAGAAAAAAATTAAAAATCAGGGAGATAATTATGGCACTCTTTATTCTTGCAATAATAGCTTTTATCATTATTGATCTCATCATAAAATTCTCAGCTAAAAAATTCCAGGAGAAAAAAACTCTTCGTGAGCGGGAAGAAGCACTGAAGGTAAGTCTTAAGCTGGATTTCAGCCGTGAAGCAAAAACTTTAAAACGTGCAGAAGTTGAAATACCTAAAGCCCGGATTCTTTGTGTTGATGATGAAGCCGTGATACTCGACAGCTTCCGAAAGATTCTTGTGCTTGATGGTTATTCAATCGACACAGTTGAAAACGGACAGGAAGCACTTGGCATGCTTCAAAATCATTCTTACGATTTTGTTTTTACTGATCTCAAAATGCCTGAAATGGACGGAGTTGAAGTGACCAAAGCTGTTAAACACATTCGTCCTGATATTGATGTTGTAATAATCACAGGCTATGCAACAGTTGAAACAGCAGTTGAATGTATGAAATTCGGAGCGATGGATTATGTTCAGAAACCTTTTACTGAGGATGAACTTCTTCAGTTTGTTAAAAAATTATTGATTCAGAGGCAGGACAGGATTAGCAAAATGCTCAAACCAAAAGTTCATATTACTCATCTAGAAAAAGATGAGGGAATCAGAACACCTGAATTCCAGATTCCTGGCGGTGTTTTTATTTCTGCAGGACACAGCTGGGCAAGTGTAAATGAAGAAGGTTTAGCTAAAATTGGTATTGATGATTTTGCAAAAAAACTTATCGGTAAAATTGAAGGGATTGAATTTCCGAATCTCGGTATGGCTGTTAAAAAAGGTCAGACACTCTTTACTGTTAAACAAAAAGGCCGGATGGTTACATTTAATTCGCCGTTAAGTGGAAAAATAAAACAGGTAAATAGATATCTTCCAAACG
>Ga0137461_1000259_pt1 | contig 12167 bp, 14 predicted proteins | sample EasRivERMGT746_2_FD_104650 | JGI IMG/M metagenome (GOLD analysis project Ga0137461, IMG submission 104650) | Soil microbial communities from meander-bound floodplain in the East River, Colorado, USA - East River MetaG ERMGT746_2 | ecosystem: Environmental > Terrestrial > Soil > Floodplain ... | reverse complement strand
GGCGCTGAGCTGTTTTTGATTCCTGAAACGAAGCATATGACGTTCTGGGACGGGAACGAGGGGCTGGCCGCGTTACAAGATTTTTTGTTGCGCCATCCGATCGAATCACGCCGCTAATTTTTCGTTTGAGATCGAAGGCCATGTCGGGCTAAAAGCGTTCTGCAAGGGGAGGGCGACCGGCCGGTCGCCCCTACAAAAATCTCGGAATCGGATGATTAACCGCAAAGGGCGCAAAGAACGCAAAAAGGATTTCTGAATTGTAGGGGCGGGTTTGAAACCCGCCCACTTGGCTTTCGGATAAGAGTACGAACCGGTCACGAGGTGAAAGATGCCGACGGTGGATTTAGGCGATGTCAAAATTTACTATGAAAGCCAAGGCGACGGAGATGCGGTGTTACTCTGTCCGCCGTCGTGGTGGCCTTGCGATACTTGGAACGTCGGCATCGTGCCGTTTCTCTCGAAACGTTTCCGTACGGTCATTTTCGACTGCCGCGGCACCGGCTATTCGAGCAAGCCGGAGCATGGATATACGATCGAGTATTTTGCCGAGGATTGCGCCAAGCTGTTGGAGCATTTGAAGATCGCCCGCTGCCACGCGGTTGGCTTCGCCCTCGGCGGACAGATTGCTCAAGCGTTGGCGATCGCGCGGCCTTCTCTGGTCGCGACGTTGACGATCGCCGCGGCGGGCGCGGGAACCAAAGCGACCGACGGCGGGCCGCGCGTGATTCACAGCACCGACGAAGAAGAGATTCGCGAGCATGGCTTCGAGCAGTTCATCCGCGGCCACATCGAGAATACCCACATGGCGTTCTATCCGAAGTTTTTCGCCGAACATCCGCAAGTCGTCAAAGCACTCTCGGACGCATTATGGAATCGCCAGACGAGTCCCGAACAGCACCGCTATCACTACGAAGCGCGGCGCACCTGGAACACCTTGGGAATCGCGCCGCATATTAGAGTGCCGACGCTGATCCTTTGCGGCGCCGAAGACGATGTGAATCGCGGCGGCAGCACGCCGGTGGGCACGGCGCGCAAGCTCGGCGAATTGGTTCCCGGCTGCGAACTCTCACTAGTGCCGGACGTGAAGCATATGACTTTCTGGGATGGCGACGGCGCGCTCAACGCGCTACGGGAATTTTTGCAACGTCATCCGATTAATCCGCAAATGGGTAGTGGTTCACTTTGATTTCAACGAATCGTCAATGTAGGGGCAGACCCCTGTGTCTGCCCTCTGGGACGGGCGACCACAGGGGGTCGCCCCTGCAAATTATCAGAGGAGGCGAAGAATGACCGTTCGCAGATGGGTGAGAAAGTTTGCCAGCGCCGTGCCGCTGATTTATTTATCGATCATTTTAATCGATGGCGGTTACGCTCAAGACAAGGGCAAAGGCAGCAGCGACGGTGTCGCTCAGCTTTATACCGCCGCCAAGAAGGAAGGCGTCGTCGTCATCTGGGGGCCGACCGACGCGATTATTTATCAGCGCATGCAGGAAGCGCTGGACAAAACTTACCCCGGCATCAAGATCGAGCACTTCGAAAGTATTCCCGAACCGCTGGTGCAAAGAATCATCGCCGAAAGCCAGGCCGGCAAACCGGCCGCCGTCGATATCATTCAATCCGGTTCGCTGCGGGCGCTGCGGCCTTTGATCGATCGCGACATGCTGGCGGCTTTTCCAGGATGGGAAAAAGATTTTGGCCTCGACGCGGTTTACGCCAATCAACGTTTTGTCGGCGCGTATAATCTTACTCTGCCGATTTCCTATAACACTAAAATGGTGAGCGCCAAGGACGCGCCCAAAAGCTGGGAAGAACTCGCCGAGCCGAAATGGAAAGGTAGAAAAATAATTATCGAAGCGCGCTTGGTTCCTTTCGCCATGCTCGGCACCGAGTGGGGAAAAACGAAGGCTGCTGAACTGACTAAGAAAATACTGGCGCAGCAGCCGATCATCGTTCAGGGCGGCACCACCGTCGCCAAAGCGCTGGCCGGCGGCCAGGTGCAAGTCGCCGTCGGTACCTACGCGTATACGATTGAGGGATTGAAAAAACAGGGCGCGCCGGTGGATTGGGTCCCGGTTTCGCCATTGCCGGTGCTGACATCGGCGGAAGGCGTTCTCAAAACCGCGGCTCATCCCAACGCCGCGCGCTTCATTTCCGGCTGGATCGGCTCGCCGGACGGACAGAAGATTAGATACGCGACTTCCGGCCAGGCGTTGGAGGTGGGCAGAAACGCGATCGGCATCGTCGCTGAGAAAATCAAAGCCAATCAGCCGGCGATCATTCTGGAAACCGAAAAAACCTTCGCGACGATTTTGGAGATTCAACGCGAGCTGGGCAAGATGCTCGGCGCGTTGCGCTAAGGACCGGATGTTTCACCACGAAGGCACGAAGAGCACGAAGGAAGGAAGATTTGACCACAGAGGGCCTCGCGCGGCAGAGCTGCAACCAAAGAGGAGAAGAGAATTTACCGCAAAGAACGCAAAGTACGCAAAGATGAAATGAGATTCGTAGGGGCGGGTTTGAAACCCGCCCTCTTCGCTGTGATGACGTGAACATCGATAAATCGATCGTCGTAATTGATGGCTTGAACTCGCGGGTCGGAATTCTGACCAGGTCGCGTATCTCGGTCCGCTCTTGCGTCCTCGGCCTGACAATTGTCGTCGTCTCCTATCTCGTGCTTGTGCCGCTATTCATGTTGCTCTACGCCAGCGTCAAGAGCACCGAAGACAAGTTGCCGTTCGAATCCACCGTGACGTCGCTCGGCAATTACGCGGCGATTTTCACTAATCCAGCGATGTTGCCGATCTTCCTCGACACGTTTCTTTTTACCGCTGGTTCGTTAGCCGTAGGTTTGCCAGTGGCGATTGTCTTGGCTTGGTTGTTGGAACGAACGGCGATACCTGGGCGCGCGTGGATTGCCAACGCGATCCTGGTGCCGATGACGATTCCTTCGCTGCTTTCGGCCATCTCCTGGATTCAGTTGCTCGATCCGCGCACCGGTCTGGTCAATGTCGTGTTGCGAAATGTTTTCGCTGCGGCGAGCGACAGCGGACCGTTCGATATCTATTCGCTTTACGGCATGTGCTTCGTCCAAGGTCTGCGCTTGGTGCCGTCGGCCTACCTGATGATCGCCGCTTCGTTTCGCGCCATGGACCCGTAGTTGGAAGAGCAGAGCGCCATGGCCGGACGTGGCATTGCCCAAACGACATTTAGAATCACCTTGCCGATCATGCGCCCGGCGCTGCTGGCGGCGCTGATTTATTTCATCATCGTGGTGATCGAGTCCTTCGACATTCCCGGTCTGCTCGGTTTCACCGCGCGTATTCGCGTGCTCAGCACGGCGATCTATTGGGCGACGCACTCGGAAGTGGGTTTGCCCGATTACGGTCTGGCTTCGGCTTTGGGAACGATTATCTTAGCCGCGGCGTTGCTTTTGATGTGGATCTACCAGCGGCTGACCGCGCATCAGGAGCGCTTCGCGACCATCACCGGCAAAGGCTATCGGCCGCGCCAGGTTAACTTAGCCGGTTGGACTGGAGCGGCGACGGCGTTTTGCCTGGGCTACATTTTCATCGCCGTAGTTTTGCCGTTCGTGATGTTGCTCTGGACCAGCGTGCAGCCGTTTTACGCGGTGCCATCGGCGGATTCCCTCGCGCGCGTGAGCTTCGAAGGCTATTTCAATATTTGGCGCGACCGCAGCGTCGTGCGCGCCATGTGGAATACCACTGTGCTGGCGCTGGTCACGTCGGTGGCGACGATTCTGCTTGCCATTCTCGTCAGCTGGTTTGTCGTGCGGCGCCGTCGCACCGGCAGCGGCCTGGCGAATTATCTCGCCACCGTGTCGTTTCTGCCGCAGTGCGTGCCGAGCATCGTCATCGGCCTGGCGTTTATTTTCGTCTACGTGCGCTTCCCGATTCCCATCTACGGCACGCTGTGGATCATCGCTTTGGCGTTGACGACGAGATATCTCGCTTTCAGTTCGCGCGCGACCACGTCGGCGCTGATGCAGGTCCACGGCGAGTTGGAGGAAGCATCGCAAATGTCCGGCGCGCAGTGGACCAAGACGCTGCGCCGGATTACTATGCCGCTGCTGGCGCCCGCCATGATCAATGTGTTTCTCTGGGTGGCGGTGCACGCGATGCAAGAACTTTCGATGGCGATCATGCTTTACAATCCCGACACCGTGGTGGTTTCGACCATGATCTGGAGCATGTGGCAAAATGGTCGCACGGCGGACGCCGCGGTGTTGGGCGTGATGCTGATTTTTCTCTCCGCGTTGCTGCTTCTCAGCGCCCAGGCGCTTTCATATTTTCGCGGCAGAGCGCAGCAGTAAAAATGATTCGGGTCGAAAACTTGCAGAAAACTTTCGCCGGCGCCAAAGGCGAAGTGCGCGCCTTGCGCGGCGTGTCGTTCGAAATCGACAAGGGGCAGTTGTTCACTCTGCTCGGGCCGAGCGGCTGCGGCAAGACCACGACGCTACGCTGCATCGCCGGCTTGGAACAACCGTTGGCGGGCGAGATCTCGGTGCACGAACGTGTGGTGTTTAGTTCGGCCAGTGGCGTCTTCATCGCACCGGAACAGCGCCGCATTGGCATGGTGTTTCAGTCCTACGCGATTTGGCCGCACATGACCGTGGCGCAGAATGTCGCCTATCCGCTGCCGAGCGGACTTAGCCGTGGCGAAATATCCGCGCGCGTAGAAAAAATTCTCTCGCGTCTCGGGCTCGGCGAATTGGCTGACCGGCTGGCGCCGAATCTGAGCGGCGGTCAACAACAACGGGTGGCGCTGGCACGGGCGTTGGTCGCGGAGCCGCAAGTGCTTTTGCTTGACGAGCCGCTGAGCAATCTCGACGCGAAGCTGCGCGAGCAAATGCGTTTCGAGCTTAAAACGCTGCATGAGTCGCTCAACATCACGACCGTTTACGTGACCCACGATCAAGAGGAGGCGTTGGCACTATCGGATCGGATCGGCCTGATGCACGAAGGCGCGCTCATCGAAGTAGGCGCGCCGATGGAATTGTACACCCGGCCGGCGCACCGGATCACCGCGGATTTTCTCGGCAGCGCGAATTTTATCTCGGCCACGGTCGAGCGTGACGGCAATCAGCCGTGGGATGAAATGTTGCTGAGTTCAGCGCTCGGCAAATTCACCGCGCTGCGTAGCCCGGAATGGCAGCCGGGCATGGCCGCTTCGTTATTCTTTCGTCCGGAGAATGTCGAGGTGTTGAATGGCGGCGAAGTTTCCACGATCGAACCGAATCACGGTTCGGCGCTGGTCGAGCGCGCGACCTTTCTTGGCAACTCGGCGGATTTGATTTTGCGCTGCGGCGATATTGCCTTGCGCGTCCGCGCGCATCCGGCGCGGGTGCCGGCTGCGGGCGAGCGCGTGCGATTTTGCGTGGCGCCGCAGTCGTGCATCGTGTTTCCAGCGTGAGGTGTTCGCATGGGTGTGAATGATTCGATGTGTGTCGCTGATTCGGAGCACCCCTATCTCAATCTTCCCCCGTCGAGGGGAAAGAGGTTCGGACGGGTGCGCCAGGACGCAGGGCAATGAGGAGTAAACTATGACTGCTTTCGCTGTGACAGCGAATGTCGAGAGATCGAATGCCATCGAGTGGAGGCTCTACGAAAAAATGCTCACTACTCGCGTCTTCGAGGAGGCGTTGATTCGCTGGGAACATGAAGGCAAACATTCGGCGCAGACTTTTCCCAGCAAAGGGCAGGAAGCGATCGCCATCGGCACTTGCCTGGCGCTGGAGAAGGGCGACGATGTGCTGCCGTCGTTTCGCACGCGTGGCGCGATGATCGGCATGGGGATCGGCATTGAAGAGCAGATTCGCGAGTTTCTCCACACGCCGCTCGCCGTCGGCGACTCGCGCGATGCGCCGCATCATGCGACCTGGCCGGAGCGCGGCGTGATGCCGGGTTCGACGATGATCGGCGGGCATATCGCCATGGCGGCCGGCATCGCGCTGGCAAATCAATGCGACCGCAAACTCAACGTCAGCGTCGTCTTCTTCGGCGACGGCACGCTCGGCTCGGGCGATTTGCATGAAACGATGCACATGGCTGGAAATTGGAATTTGCCGCTGATCCTCGTCTGCGAGAACAACGGTTGGGAGATGGCGACGAATTGGTCGAAGGTGCGCAAGCAGCGCGCTTTGATTCCTTATGCCGAGCCGTTCGGTTTCGCGACGCGCCAGGTCGATGGCAACGATGCGCTCGATGTTTATCATTCGGCGCGTTGGGCGCGGGCGACCGCATTGAATGGTCAGCCGGTGTTTCTCGACTGCTTCACGTTGCGTCTCGGGCTTTACAGTTCGCACTTCGGTGAAGTGCGGCCGGGCATCGAGAAAGAATTGGCCGAGGCGGAGAAGCGCGATCCGCTGAAGAAGGTGGGCGATTGGCTGATCGCAAATGGTTTAGCGACTGCAGGCGATCTCGATCGCTTGCAGCAGGAAGAAGAGACGAAGATCGAGTCGGCGTATAAAGAAGTCGCTGCTGAATTGAAATGATTGAAATGTTTCTTGGCGCGCAGGGGAAAAATGGGTAGGGGGCAACCCCCCGTGGTTGCCGTTCGGAGGGCAGGCACAGGGGCCTGCCCCTACGGGTCAAACACCAAGACGGCGATGAGAGGATAATTGCGAAATGATAAGATTGAATTATCGCGACGCCGTCGGAGAAGCACTGCAAGATTCGATGCACGAAGAGCCGCGCTTGATTGTCATCGGCCAGAATCTCGCGGCTCATGCGCTGAAGCCGTTAGCCGATGCTTACGGTTTTGATCGCGTGCGCGATTGTTCGATCAGTGAAAGCGCCATGGTCGGCATGGCCGTCGGTGCGGCGATGAAGGGCATGAAAGTCGTCGTCATGATCGCCTACGCCGACATCGCGTCGGTTTGTCACATGGCGATCGTGCAGAGCGCGGCGAAGCTTCATTACTTGACCAACGGGCGCTTGCGATGCCCGGTAATTATTCGTCTACCCATCGCCCGCTTTCGCGGCCACGGACCGGAGGGCAACGAGGTCGGTGCGTCATGGTTTTACAATGTCCCCGATTTGAATATCGCCATGCCCGGCTCGGCGAGCGAGGCGTACTGGAGTTTTCGCGAAGCGCTGACGCGGCCAACGCCGACTTTGTTTTTCGAGGATCGCTCGATTCATCTGCGAACCGGCGATGTCGCCGAAATCAACCCTGGCGGCAAAGCGCAGATCACGCGCCGCGGCGAAAAATTAACGATCGTCGCCGCTGGCCGCGCCGCGGCGCTGGCGGAAGACGCTGCCGACGAACTGGCTAAGCAGGGAATGCGAGCGGGTGTTGAGGTTGTCAGTTTGGGTTTTATCAAACCGCTCGACCATGTGACCGTGCTCAGCTCGGCGAGAAAAACCGGCCGCGTGTTGATCGTGCAAGATGAACCGGCGTGGGCGGGTTACGCGCCTTACGTGCGCTGCCTACTCGACCGATTGCCGCCAGGCAAACTCGCCGTGACACCGCGACTGCTCACCGGCGCCGATCAGTATTTACCTTATTGGGATGAGCGGCCGTTCGTGCCGTCGCTGGAGAGCGTCGCCGCCGCGGCGAAGGATTTAATCGAGCAAAACGCATGAGGGCAAAAGGATGAAGCTAACGCTGCTGTCGTATTTTATTCTCGCAACATTAATTTCGGGCGCGCCGACGCTGGCGCAGACGGCGAATTCTGATTTGCTCGTCCCGGCGAAGAAAGAAGGGCGAGTCACTTGGTACACGACGGTTTCGATTCCTGAGAGCAAACAGTTGATGGACATGTTCGAGAAGCAGTATCCTTTTATAAGAATCGATTTGCTTCGTTCCGGCTCCGGCCCTCTGGTCAATCGCATCGTCAGCGAGTACGCGGCGAAGAATTACGCCGCCGACGTTTTGCACGGCATGTCCAGCCGGGGCGGGTTCACCGTCCTCAAGCAGAGAAATATTATCGGCCGCTACGAATCGCCCGAGCGCAAGTATTTCTCTGCCGAACTTAAGGACAAGGACGGTTACTGGGCGTCGACGTTTCAAAATACTTTTGTGCTCGCTTATAACAAACGAAATGTGAAGCCCGACGATGTGCCGAAGACCTATGACGACTTGCTGAAGCCTATGTGGAAGGGCAGACAAATCATCAACGACACGGACAACTTCGAGTGGTTCGACGGACTGCTCAAGTTTTGGGGCAAGGATAAGGGGCTCGCTTATTTCCGCCGGCTGGCGGCGCAGGATCAGATTTTTCAGCGCGGCGCGCGCGGGCGCATTCAACTGGTCGCGGCGGGCGAAGCGCCGCTCACCATCGGTTACGGACCGCACGCGCAGAGCTTCGTCAATCAGGGCGCGCCCATCGATTGGGTGGCGTTGGAGCCGGTGGTTGTGATCGTTAACACGGTGAGCCTCGCGTCCAAGGCGCCGCATCCGGCGGCGGCGAAATTGTTCATCGATTTTTTGCTGTCGAAGCCGGCGCAATTAAAACTGCGCGAGCTGAGCCGCATTCCGTCGCGCAGCGACATCGACGCCGATCCGCCGCGGCTTAATAAAGGATTCAAAAAAGTCGTCCAGGATTTAGAGAACGAGGGCATGGCGGAATCGATCAAGCTATTTCAGCAGACGTTCGGTCTTGCGCCGGGATAGCTTTAACGGGTTCAAAGCGTTCGAGGACGAGTAAGGGCGCGATTCATCGCGCCCTCAGCCGGAGCTGTTGGCCGCACCCTTCGACGGTGCTCAGGGCGATCGGGACGCAAAGAACCCAAAGGGGATTCGGACTTGTAGGGGCAACCCCCAGTGGTTGCCCTTCCGCTTGCGTAATCGACGCGAAGTAGGAGTGTTGCATGCCAACAATACGAATGAACGGAGTCGAGATATATTATGAAATGCGCGGTAGCGGCGAGACCGTTCTGTTGGTGCCGCCCAACTGGTGGCCCTGCGCGACTTGGAATGTCGCGGTGGTGCCGTTTCTCTCGCGGCACTTTCGCACGCTGATCTATGACGGCCGGGGCACGGGACGCAGCGCCAAACCGAAGGATGGTTACACCGTGCGGCAATTTGCTTTGGACGGCATCGAATTGCTCAAGCAGCTCGGTGTTACACGCTGTCACTTGGTCGGATTCGCCATTGGCGGTCAGATCGTCCAGGCGATGGCGATCGAGCGGCCCGATCTGGTTGCAAGCTTAACCATTTCTACGACCGGGCCAGGTGCGCGGCGGCTCGACGGTACGCCGCGCGAAGTCGGTCCGGAAGCTTTGGACGAGATCGAAAAGATCGGCTTCGAAAAATATATTCGCGGCCATATCGACAACGATCACATGGCGTACAATCCGGAATACTATCGCGCGCATCGCGATCTTGCCGCGACCCTAGCAGAAGCACTGTGGTCGGGTCAGAGCACGGTGGAGCAGTATTGTATCCACGAGCTGGCGCGTCTCACTTGGGATACTTTAGCTGAAGCGCCGAGCTGAAGGTGCCGGTGTTGGTTTTATGCGGCGCCGACGACGGCGTGGAGCGGCGCGGCAGCACACCGGCGGCAACGGCGAAGCGCTTGGCGCCATTGATTCCCGGCGCGGAGTTGGCTCTGATTCCAAAAGTCCGGCACATGACGTTTTGGGACGGCGACGGCGCGCTGAAAGTGCTGCAGGACTTCTTAGCGCGTCACGCGATGGTCGGTTAATGCAAGAAACACTGATTTCACCACGAAGGACACGAAGATCACGAAGTTCGGAATGTTAATTTTCCGAAACCTTCGTGTCCTTCGTGCCTTCGTGGTGAGATATTTCTTAGGCGAACTTCGCCGTTACAAACATTGCCAAATTACCTTTGGCATCGACTGCCCACAGCGTCGCTTCCCGGACGTCGGCGCTGGGCTTGCCGTGGAGCGTGACCTTGCCGTCGCTGTCGTAGACCGAGCGCAGGTTTTGAAAATCGAAATTAGTCATGCGCTTGGCCGGCAACTCTCGTCGGCACATTTCCATCAGCAGCTGCGATATCAACGAGCTTTGCACGACTAAGCCCGGCAGCTTTTCGACTTTGGTGACGTAATCGCGATCGTAGTGAATGCGGTGACTGTTGAAGCGGATCGCCGAGAAGCGAAACAGCAGCGGCGCATTGGGTTCGACGATTTGCTGCCATTTGGCTTCGGCGGGAATCGCCGGTGACGTTTTCGGCGCCGCGTCCGCTCGCGCTTCGCTGAGCATACACATATCTCGCTCTTCCACGACGCAGAGTCCGTTTTTGGTGGAGAGACTGTTGCGTTCGACAACAGTCACCATCGCACCGCTCGGCCCGTCGTCGATTTGTATGTCGGCGATCTCGGTCTTGCGCGCGACCTCGTCGCCGATTCTCAACGGCTCGTGGAATGCGACGCGCGTGCCACCGATGCGCCGGCGCGGCAGCGGTATCGCCGGCATGAAGCCGCCGCCGGACGCTTGTCCGTCGGTGCGCATCTTGTCGGGCCGGTGCGACGCCGGAAACAAGCCGCCGTACCAGCCCGGCGGGATCGCCGAGCCTTTGTCGAGCGGCGGATTTTCCAGTCCCAACGTCGCGGCGAATTTTACCGTTGTCGACGCCGTTACCACGTCCGTCGCGGTCTCGCTCTTGCCGATGTAGCTTTTGAAGCTTTCCAAAGATTCAGCCATTGCGCACCTCCGTTTGGTTTCGTCTGTGTTGCGGACACTAATCCGCCACCTATTGTCCTGTCAAGCTGAGAATGGGTTGAGAATGAATTGAATGCGCTTACACATTTCTACCAGCACTGCGGGTCCTCTCGCGCCGGATCAAAGGCTTCGTCTTGTACCTCATCGATCAAGTCGTAAGGAGATTCGGGAGCAAAAAGATGACGGAGAGATACGCGCTCTCCAACAGGCGATCGATCAGCGATGCTCTCAATCAAAGAAGCCAGCGTAGATAGATCTCTAAGCGCGCCCGCAATCCAGTGGCTAGTTATCTCAGGATGACTCCAAGTCCCGATCTCCAGGTACATGTACGGACCGAAGTGTTCGTGTTCGGACAATGAATCGTTTTTGGAGTTTAGCGCGTGGTCGCGAACGAGACGAGCGAACTTTCGAAGTCCGTGCACAGTTCCCGCTATGCGCCAACTTTTCGACGCGTCGTCGCGGTCATAGAAAAAGCCAAGATCCCGCCACTCTCCCCGAGTCGCTTCATTGGTCTCTGCCGATGGCATAAGATTCTCCCAGTCGAACTACTTGCAGGACAAGACACTATCGCGTCCGATTGTATGTGTAGTCCTCGCGTTCGGTCGTGCCGACCCGCAGTTCGGCTGGCAGCGGTGGGCGAGTGGCGTTCGCTTTCGCATGCACGTCCAACGCGGCTTGGTCGATCCAGCGTTCGAGGATTGCCAGGTGGTCGGGGTTGACGACGCTTTGGAAAACTTCGAACTGTTCGCAGCCGGGCTCTTTCATTATATCTTCGCACCGAGGCTTGTATAACTTCGCGAGCTCGGAGCCTTTGCCCGGTGCTGCGGTAATCTTGATGACGAGTCGGATTGACATGACGTCTCCTTTTTACGCCGTTGCCGGCGATTGGTTTTAAATCGAACAGTGCGGACTATCGTTCAGTTACGTGGATGGTGTCAAGCGGCAAGAACGGGAAGATTCAAAACGTTCAAGTCGTTCAAAACGTTCAAATCGTTGACGCAAACGATACAGTGGCGATGCGGCAATAATTCGTCAGTTGGCCAGGCTTTTGAGCACCGGCGCCAAAACCTTCCAGACGTTGGCGGCGACTCGTTCATGGCCTTTCGCCGTGGGGTGGATGCCGTCGGCGAGATTCAATTCGCGCACGCCGCCGACCCCTTCGAGGATAAATGGGATCAGCGCGGCTTGGTTTTTTTTCGCCAACTCGGGGAAGATCGCGTTGAACTGCTTGGCATAGTCAGCGCCCATGTTGGGCGGCACTTTCATACCGGCGATGACGATCTTCAGATTCGGATAGATTTTTTTGCCGCGCTCGATGATCGCTTGCAAATTTTTCTTGGTGCTCTCGGCCGGCAGTCCGCGCAGGCCGTCGTTGCCGCCAAGCTCCAGGAGCAAAACATCGATACGGTTTTTCAACAGCCAATTCAACCGATTCAAACCGCTGGCGCTGGTGTCGCCGCTCTGGCCGGCGTTGATCACTGCGAAGTTCCAGCGCTGGGCGTCGATCTTCGCTTGAAT
>Ga0137461_1000258_pt1 | contig 12181 bp, 9 predicted proteins | sample EasRivERMGT746_2_FD_104650 | JGI IMG/M metagenome (GOLD analysis project Ga0137461, IMG submission 104650) | Soil microbial communities from meander-bound floodplain in the East River, Colorado, USA - East River MetaG ERMGT746_2 | ecosystem: Environmental > Terrestrial > Soil > Floodplain ... | reverse complement strand
TTTCAAAAAGAAATCATTAAAATCCCCATCTTGAGTTCCGTAGTTGTCATTACAGGAACTAGTGGGACAACGGCTAAGGGTAAAAGTACCGAGATCTGTAAGACTCGTCCAACCTGGACCCACAGGCACATCGAGGCTGAAACTGGCACCAGCAAAGGTAAGGGAAAAAATCGCTGTCGGAGAACTAGCATTTGTATCACCCGCAATCGTAATGGCCTGCGCAGTCTCACCGAAGCCGAGCGCTCCAACAAAGAGGCTCGCAGCTACAAAAAGGTTCTGAATTTTACGTTTCATTCTCATCGTACTCTCCCCTGCTACAAATTTCGCTTTCAACGGGTGGAAAATGCAGAACCTGTGCCAATATATAACTAGTTAAAAAATGGGGGAATTTTTCGACCGAGTGAAAAAGGAAGTGTTAAACCTCCTTACACTTATGCGAAGTTTTTCGCTACCGTTACAAACTCTTGATTTGACAGAGTAAAATCAGCCGCCTAATTGTAATTAATCTTTACATGTAATTTTTGCGAGTTATTCAACCTTTGTCTGACAATACAGTTGGAATTTCCCGCTCTGGCAGAACCGCAGTACGTTGATGGACGTTTCGTGAAGTCATGAATAATTCTCTGATACCTAAACTAAACTCTAAACGCCGCATTTGAACTTGTATACCGACTGCTTTTCGATCGGGGAGTATTCCGTCACCGGCTGGGTCCATTCCAGGACATAGATAATTTCCAACTCTGCCAAAGCCTCGCCGCTTTGGTGGCGCCGGTGCGACTCGCGGCAGAGATAAGCCGCGTACACCGGCTGGAGGTAATCGCGTTTGCGCATCTGCTCCATGTATTTGCGCCAACGGTAATTCTTATATTCGAGCGAACCGTAAGCCGGCTTAACAAAACTCACTTCCTTGCCGTCGCGAAACAGATCGACAGTCGTCCCGTTGCGCAGCTTGCCGGGGATGACGAACCATCCATCGTCCTTCGCTGGAAATGGCGCGAACAAGCTCCAACCCTGGTTAAGACCGGTGACAACTCCCAAAGCTAAGACCGTTTCTGGAAGCTTTAGGCCGAGGGCCGGCACCGACGCAAGATTCAAGACGAAGACGTAGGGAATGAGCGCAGCGATAAAAATGTTGCCAACTGCGCGCAATCGCGGAAATGACCAAACATGAGTTAATGCGCTCTCGGGCATCGGACAGATCGAGCGGCGGTGCGTCGCAACGAAGCGGTAGAGGTGTTCGCCGAGCCAAGCCACCGGCGCGAAATTCAACAGTGGCAGCAGCGGCAACAGCAACGGCGAGGCCGCTGCTACCACTGTCACTCCATCGTAGCTGTAATGGCGTTTACCTGCGCCATCTACCACGATCCATGAGTTTCGCTGCGCCAACTCCGCGGCGATGTCCGGCACCGTTTGCGCGCCGGCAATCGAGGCTTGCGGCATGTAACAAAAAGTTTTGATTAAGCGCACCGCGCGCCAGCAAAATCCGCAATCGTGGTCGTAATAAATCGTCACGGCGGCGCCCGCGGATTTTTCCAATCGCTGCGCTAACCAGTCCCAAAACATGGCGGGCACAAAGAACAGCATGGCGATAATGTTGATCAGTGGAAAGATACCGATAAACATCGTCAGTAAAAAGTTGACGTGCAGTAAGATAAAACCGCCAACGGCGAACAGCCGCAGCTTGCCGCTTTTTACCGGTAGCAAGAGCAGCATCGGGCCGGTGATCTCGAAAATCATCACCGCCCAGGTGGCGCACTGCAGCAGCGGATAAGGCAGGTACAGCAGCATTTTACCGATCGGCGTGACCAAAGAGTCGATGTTGAGCGCATAGTAGACTGCGCTGCCCTCGCTCCACCATTGCGCGCCCGATTTGAGCGTCACGGAGAAGGCATAGATGAAAAGAATCTGGAACGCATAAGCCGCCGTGGCCCAGGAAAGATATTGCCTTGGCCATCGCGGCGCAGGGTCGTCGCGCCAGGAGCTGTCGACCGAATAAACCGCTCCCCAAGGCAGAAACATGGCCCAAAAAAGTATCACGCGCAGCATGATCTCGCCGCCCTGGACGACAAAAGGCTGGCGCACACAAACCGAGGTGAAAAGCACCCAAGAGAGAATCGCCGCCAGTCGAGTGCGATAACCGACCAGTAGCGCCGCCGCCGCCACTGCTGCCAAGAAAAAGAGCAGCGCCTGAACCTGCCAGACCCCGCTCACATAGTGCAGTGACAAAGCCCAACGGCTGTTCGAGTGCTCGATCACCAGTGCGCGTGGCGCGACGCCAAAATCGCTGTAGTGCGCGACTAAATCCGTCGAGCGCTGCGCGAGGTCAAAGAGGATGAGCAGTGCGCAACCGATCCGCACCGCCGCAAGCGAACGCAAATCAACGCCGAAAACGTTGGCGAGATACGCAGTGATTCCTGATAATTTTTGCCGTAGATTCGTAGTTCAGCAATTATGCGTGATGGCGGAAAAAAATGCGAGGCTACCGGCGTCTGCTTTCCTTCGACTCTGGGCGATCAACAACGAGACAAAAAAAAGCGCCGGAGTTGAATCCGGCGCTTTTCGATCGCAAGTGCTAAATCTGTTTAGTCCTAGTTGAGCTTCTTTCTCGCCGCTCTGGCCAACACCAACAGCCCCGATCCCAAAAGTATAAGTGAGGACGGTTCAGGAACTGGTAGTGGGTCCCCCTCGCCTCCGCCAGTGCCTCCAGAGCACGCTCCGGCCGCCGTACAACGTTGATCAAGAAGATTTGTGCCGTATTGGAACACCACGTTGCTAATGCTGAGACCGCCAGTGTCGCTCGGCAGTCCGCTTCCGCTCAAGAGGAACGTCACTGAATTTTTGATTAAATCATTGCTGCCGGTCACAGGCGTGTTACCCGTTGCTGGGTTGTCCCCAGCTGAAGTGAGACCGTACTGGAGCCCATCAGGATCATTAGGGCCCTGTAAATTAGTTCCTGGGAAACTGCTACTAGGACCAAATAGCCCAAGTCCCGTGCTCGAAATGCCCTCGGTCGCCCCGCTTGGTGCACCGCTGAGCCCCGATTTATATGCCCATTCCCCTCCGACAATGCCACCGCTGGGGGCGGGGCCAAAAAGGACTGTACTTCCGCTAGTCAGTAAAGCGGACAACGGAGTTAAATTTCCCACACCGTTTACGTCGAAAAACACGGCTGTCAGAACACCCGTAGGAACCAAGACATCGCCAGTCCCCGTGTTGGTCAGAACCACCTGTAGATTTACGCCGACAATGGTAAAGTCAGCGCTCGCTCCTAATCCCCCGTTCGTGAAACTGAACGCGTGAGCCGGCGCTCCTGCCATCAATGATACAATGCCGGCAACACCGACCAGTCTAGTTATAATCTTCATCATAAACTTGCTCCTTCAGATTCAATTGCTAAAAGAAATTTCAAGATTGCGTTCATCCATTAAGGAGTCGAGCCTGGTCGATTGTTAAAGACTCCGAACGTAATCTAAAGCAATCGCTATACCAATATGTAACTATTTGAATTAATTGGTGGCGGCTACGCACAAATTAGTAATAATTGTAAAGAAATGATACACAAGCAGAGTTTCTGAAAACCACGCTTTAACTCTTTAAAAAATCTGATCTATTTCACCACATGAATGTAAATAAAAATTACATGTAAAGCGGACAAACCATACTTTGGGGGAAAAGAGCTCGGTGTGAGATATTTAAATAACTAAATGTCTGGCACCACGCTAAAAAGCGCCGAGCTAGGCTCGGCGCTTTTCGATTGAAATTACTAAATCTAGTCAAACGCTAGTCGCGCTTCTTTCTCGTCGCTCTGGCCAACGCCAGCAGCCCCGATCCCAACAGAATGATCGATGACGGTTCAGGCACAGACGGAGGGTCGATTGGAACACCGGCCCTGCCTGCGCAAGGCACTGGGGCGCCAGTATCTTTGTCTTTGCAGGTTCCCCATTCTTCAAAGCTACCGCCGGCGCGTTCATAATTTGAGTAAAAATATACGAATTTAGTTTTGTCCGTCCCAAACGTAGACGACGGGAGATACCACAAATAATCTATTCTACCGTTTCCTGAAGTCAGGTCGCCGAGGATGATCTTGTTGTCCGCATTCGAATCTAATCGGTAGACGGGTGAGCCGAGACCGTCGAGAACGCCTGAGGTGAAAGTATCCGGGCTTAGATTACCCGTAGAAGCGAGGAAAAACTGCCCGTCGGTTAGGTCGAGAAAATGACTCGCGGAGGTGTCATTTCCAGACTCGCCCAGGTCCAGCGCGAATTCCAAGAATTCGACACCTCCGAATTTCACTACCGGAACAAGGCTTAACAGAAGGCTGTGTGTATGAGGATCACTCTTCGTGTCGAACTTAACTGTCCCGTCTGTGTTGTATCCTTGTTGGGGTTGCGGATCGCTTCCTCCAGCTTGGATCCTAACGAATGGTGTGAAAACTCCCGTGCCTGAGGACTCGTCGAGATCGACGTGGAAAATCTTAGAGGTATTGATATTACCGGAAACGCCGGAACCGGATACATCAATAGTGGTTGCCAAAGCATTCGTACTCGTCCAGACGAATAGAATGGCACCTAGACCAAGCATTAGCTTATATGATTTCATTTTATAACTAACCTCCGAACTTTTATGTCGCTAGTTAGCTGAGCAGAACCTGTGCCATTGCATAACTACGGTAACGACGGATGTTCTTTGGTATCGGCGACGAAGGAAGTGTAATGCTACCTTACACTTATCCGAAATTTTTCGTTACCGTTTCAAGCTATTGATCTAACAGTGAAAAACAGTCGCCCAATTGTAATCAATCCTGGCATATATTTTTGCGAGAAAATGCGACTTTGGAATGGGCCACGAAGTTTGGATTTTCCGCGCTGGAGAACCAGCGATGAGTCGGTGGGCGTTTCGAGAAGTCGTGTGATAGCGGCGCCTAGTTTTTACTATTCAAATCTTTCTCTTTCAGTTGGCGCAGCAAGTCGTCGAAGCCGCCCTTGGCGAGGATCCGGCTAAACTGCGAGCGGTAGTTCACCACTAGGCTAATATCCTCGACCACCACGTCGTAGATTTTCCATTCGCCGTCGACGCGATGCATATTGTAAGTGATGGCGGTCGGTTCGCCCTTGCTCGACACAATCTTGGTTTTGACTTGCGCCCGATCGTGGTCCACCGCTTCAGTTAGATAAATTATTTTTTCATCCTTGTAGGCGCCGATCTTACCGGCGTAGGAGTTGCCCAGGAACTCGCTTAAGGCGGAGACGAATTCACCTTGCCGCGCGGCGGCGGCGTCCCAATGTTTGCCCAAGGTTTGCTTGGCCATCGCGGTCCAATCGAAACGCGGCATCAGGGTCTCGCGCAATTGCAGTTTGCGGCTGGACTCATCGCCTTGCGCCGGGCTGTTGACCACCGTCAGCACCTGCTGGATGGTTTCCTGGATCTGTTCAGTCGGCGAGCTCGCGAAAGCCGGCGCCAAGCTAATGGCTAAAAAGATCACGGTCAGATAGCGCGTCAAAAATTGACCCATGGCAGCCTCCTAAGACAACGCCTTAAAGCGCAATCTCAAGGCCAAGCTCGGCCGTCAGCAACACGTGAACGGAGTGCTCCAAACTACTCATTATTCCCAGGGAGGGATACGAGAATAGCATCAGCGCATTGCTCAAGGGTGAAACTTGAACAGCGACAGTAATGTAGCGAGGCGAAAAACTACTTGACGAAGAAGCGCAGCGATTGGCTGGTGTACTGGGCTAGCGGCGCGAAGTAAATGCCCAATACCAACGTCAGCACGGTTAGCGGAATCATGAGCGAGAAATCATAGACCGCGATTGAGATGGTTTTAGCCTCGGGATTAGGCTGGTCGAGGAACATCGTCTTGATAATTTTCGCGTAGTAGTAAAGCGACACGACGCTGTTGAGCGCCGCCACCACGGCGAGCACGGCAAAGGCGCCACCCTGTCGAATCACCGCCGAGAACAAGAAAAACTTGCCGATGAAGCCGGCGAACGGCGGCAGCCCGGTGAGCGAGAAGAGAAACACCGCCAAACAAACCGCCGGCACGATGGCGCCGCGCCAAGCCAGGCCGCGGTAGTTTTCGATATCTTCATCGCCGGTGACGTTGGCGACCATGCCGACGACCAGGAACGCGCCGAGGTTCATGATCAAGTAGACGACGATGTAAAACAACACCGCCTGCAGACCTTCATTGTTGAGAATCGCCAGACCCATCATCATGTAGCCAGCATGCGCGATGCCGGAGTAGGCGAGCATGCGTTTGACGTTGCGTTGGTTGAGCGCGCAAAAATTTCCCACGGTCATGGTGACCATGCTTAAAAATAGCAGCACCTGCGGCCACTCGACGCCGGTGAGACTCGCCCAGTCGCCGCCCGGCAGCACGCGCGACACGCCGGGATAGAAAAAACGGATCATGATCGCCATGCCCGCGGCGTTGGAAGCCACCGACAAAAACGCGGTGAACGGCGTCGGCGCGCCTTGATACACGTCCGGCGACCACATGTGAAACGGCACGAAGACGATCTTGTAGCCGAAGCCGGCCAGGATGAAGACGAAGGCTATGAACAGCGCGACTTTGTTGTAGACGTTTTGTCCCAGCGCTGTTTGAATCGCCGCGTAGTCCAAACTGCCGGTCATACCGAAGATCCAGCTCATGCCGTAGATCATCGTGCCCGAAGCGACCCCGCCGTAGATCAAATATTTCAACGCCGCTTCGCTGGAGCGCCGGTTATGCGGCAAGAAGCCGGTGAGTATGTAGGAAGTGAGGCTGACCAGTTCCAAGGATAGATAGGCCATCAATAAATTACTCGACGACGCCATGAAAAACATGCCCAAGGCGCAGGTCAACAGCAGCGTGTAATACTCGCCCTGATGCACGGTTTTGATCTCGTTGCTGCCGAGCGACATCCAGATGCAGAGAATCGTCGCCGCCAGAGCGAAAACCTTGAAAAACAGACTGAAGTTGTCGAGCACGATCATGCGGTGAAACAGCCAGCCCGGCTGGGCGCTGTACAGATCGAAGGTCGCGATCAGCGCGCCGACGCAAGCGGCGACGGCGACCAAAGCCAGGCTGCGCTTGTTCTGGGCGAGCAGATCGAGCACGATCAAAAGCAGGATCGCGGCCGAAAGAATAATCTCGGGCAGAAAAAAAGTCAGGCTGGCGACGTTTTTCAGATCCATGGCTCAACTATGCAGATGCGGTATGACGATGGCGTTGATTTGATCGAGCGAAGCGCGCAGCAGATCCAGGACCACGCCGGGATAGATGCCGAGGATAATCACGATCACGCCCAACGGCACCAAGGTAAAAATTTCCCGGCCGTTGATATCCGGCATTTTCAGATATTTTTCGTTGGGCGGTCCCAAGTAAACGCGCTGGATGGTCCAGAGCAAATAACCGGCGGTGAGAATCACGCCGCTGGCGCCGAGAATCGTCAGCACCGGATACTTCTGCCAGGTGCCGAGCAGAACCAAGATTTCTGAGATGAAACCCGATAGTCCGGGTAGTCCCATGGACGCGAAGAAGGCGAGCGCGGTGGCGCCGGTGTAAACCGGCATGATCGCCGCCAAACCGCCGAAGCCGTTGATCTCACGATGATGCGCCCGGTCATAAACCACGCCGACCAAGAGAAACATCATGCCGGTGATCGTGCCGTGGTTGAACATCTGCAACACCGCGCCGTTGAGCCCTTGAGTGGTAAAGCTCGCCATACCGAGCATGACGTAGCCCATGTGGCTGACGCTGGAGTAGGCAACTAATTTTTTCAGATCCTTTTGCGCCATCGCGCAAAACGCGCCGTAAATGATATTCCAAGCGCCCAGCGCGCCGAGAAACCAGTAAGCTAAATCCGCCGTGGCCACCGGCAACATCGGAAAGTTTATGCGCAGAATACCGTAGGTGCCCATCTTCAAGAGCACGCCGGCGAGGATGACCGAAATCGCCGTCGGCGCTTCGACGTGGGCGTCGGGCAGCCAGGTATGAAACGGAAAGGCGGGAATCTTGATGGCGAAGCCGATAAACAGCGCCATCCAAATGACATGCTGAAAGCTCCAGCCCCAGAGATTGAACGGCCAGATCGTCAAAACTTTAGTGCTGTACCTGCCCGACTCGGCGATTAAAATGCGCATGTCGAAAGTATGCGGATCGAGAGCGAAGTAAAGCGCCAAGATCGCCAGCAGCATCAAGACGCTGCCGAACAGTGTGTAGAGAAAAAATTTGATCGCGGCGTATTCCCGGCGCGGCCCGCCCCAGATACCGATCAGAAAATACATCGGCAGCAGCATCATTTCCCAAAAAACATAGAAAAGGAAAAAATCCAGGGCGCAAAAAACTCCCATCATGCCGGCATCGAGCATGAGAAACAGCGAAAAGTAGCCCTTCACCGCTTTGTCGATGCCGAACGAAGCGAAGATACAAATAAAGCTCAGCAACGCGGTCAACAGCACCATCGAGATGCTGAGACCGTCGATGCCCATGATGTATTTGATGTTGTAAGCGGGAATCCATTCGTAGGGTTCGACGAACTGAAAACCGGCTTGCGCACGATCGAAATGACTAAACAGCCACACTGCCATCGCCAGTGGCGGCACGGTCACCGCGGCGGAGAACCAACGGATCAGCTTGGCATTGTTCGGCAGCATCAAGACCACCACCGCGCCCGCCAGCGGGATAAAGGTCATGTAAGTAAGAACGTTATCCATCTTCGACAATCTCCCAAAAATCAGCTCCAGTAATGCACCTTCACGTAAATCGCGAATACCATCGCAATCAAAATGACAAACAGATAGCCGTTGATATTTCCCGTCTGCAAGCGGCGCAACTTGTTGCCGGCCCAAAACGTGACGTTCGCCACGGCGTTGACCAGGCCGTCGATAATATAATCGTCAAACAAACCATTCAGCCATGAGGCAAATCGGGTCAACGACGCGCTGCCGTCGACGATGCCGTCGATGACATATTGATCGAACAATGATCCGATGCGAGCTAACAGCAAAATGCCATTGACGAAAATCACCTGGTAGATTTCATCAAAATACCATTTGCGGTCGAACAAACGATAAAAAAACCCGCCCGCGAGCTTGGCGAAAGGCTCAGGCGAAAGTATTCCACGGTAGTACATCAAGTAAGAAACGATGAAACCGAAGGCGGCGACGGTGACTGAAACAGCCATCAAGCCCCACTCGAGCGCGTGTGAAGCGTGTCCCCCTTCATGCGCGTAAATGACCGGTTCGAGCCAATGGGCGAACTGGCTGCCGCCGAGAACTCCCGGCAGGCCGATGTAACCGGCAACCGCCGCTCCGATTGCCAAGACAACCAGGGGCAGCGTCATAGACTTGGGCGATTCATGAAGATGCTCTTGGGTGTGGTGGTCAGCGCGACACTCGCCAAAAAAAACCATGAAAAATTGGCGGAACATATAGAACGCAGTCATACCCGCACCCGCGACTCCGAGTGACCAGAGATATGGCGAGCCATGATCACTGGTAAAGGCTAGCCAGAGAATTTCGTCTTTGGAAAAGAACCCCGCGGTAAATGGAGTACCGGCGATCGCTAAAACGGAAATCGCGAAAGTCCAGAATGTTATAGGCAGGTAGTTTTTGAGCCCGCCCATCTTGCGCATGTCCTGCTCGTGGTGCATGGCGTGGATCACGCTGCCGGCGCCGAGGAAGAGACAGGCTTTGAAAAAAGCGTGGGTCATGAGATGGAAAATCGCCGCCGCGTAACCGCCGACGCCGACACCGATAAACATGTAGCCCAACTGACTGACGGTCGAGTAGGCGAGAATTTTTTTGATATCGTTTTGCGTCAGCGCGATGGTCGCCGCCAGTAACGCAGTGGCAACACCAATGATCGCGATGACATTTAAAGTGTCCGGCGCCATGGAAAAAAACACGTTCATGCGCGCCGTCATGTAAACGCCGGCGGTGACCATCGTGGCTGCATGGATGAGCGCGCTCACAGGCGTCGGTCCGGCCATGGCGTCGGGCAGCCAAACGAAGAGAGGAATCTGCGCCGACTTGCCGGTGGCGCCGATGAAAAGAAATAATGTCGCAACGGTAACGACTGGCCAGCCCCAGATCAAAGAATCCTTGATCGATGGCGCCCATTTGATCATCTCACGGATGGTCAGCGAGCCATGCCCCTGCGCGTCGAGCGACCAGAAAAGTAAAAACATGCCGAGGACGAAACCGAAATCGCCGACGCGGTTGACGATGAAAGCTTTGTTGCCGGCGCGCGCGTTGGCGTGATCTTGGTACCAGAAACCGATGAGAGCATAGGAGCAAAGTCCAACGCCCTCCCAACCGACGAACAGCAACATCAGGCTGTCGCCCAACACGAGCGTAAGCATCGCCGCGGTGAATAAATTCAGGTAAGCGAAGAAACGCCAGAACGCCTTGTCGTCGTGCATGTAGCCGGTGGCGTATATATGGATGAGCCCGCCGATGCCGGTGACCACGAGGATCATCACCGCCGAAAGCGGGTCGACCATAAAAGCCATATCGACTTTCAGCGAGCCGAGATGAATCCAAGGATAAAGGTTGTCGATTAAAAAGCGCTTCTCAGGTTCCAAACCCTTCAGAGTGAGTAAAGCGTTGACTGAAAGGATGAACGCAACGACGACCGGCGCGCAAGCGATCACGCCGATGGCGCCCTTGCCCCAGCTCTTTTGAATCTTCGCGCCGAGCAAGCCGTTGACGATGGCGCCGAGCAACGGCAGGAACACGATCCAACGGATAAAGTCTGTCTGTATCGGATGATCCATATTTTACAGTGAGTGGTGAACAGTGCGCCGTGAGCAGTCTACAGCATCGACATCAAACCGGCCTCTGAACTCTCTCACTCCTTACTTCTCACTCCTCACTCTTTCAGCGACTGCGCCGCTTCGACGTCGATGGAGTGGAACAGTTGGAAGATCGCCAAGACGATCGCCAAGCCCACCGCGGCCTCGGCCGCCGCCAACATGATGACGAAGATCGCGTAGATCTGCCCGGCGCTATTGCCGCTGCTAAAATGGGAAAACGCCACGTAGTTGATATTGGCGCTGTTGAGAATCAATTCGACGCCCATCAAGACGCTGATGGCGTTGCGCCGCGTGAGCACCGTGAACATTCCCAGTGAAAATAGGATCGCGCCGATGATGAGATAAGATGACAGCTCGTTGGGCGACATGGCTATTCTTTGATCTCCTTGCGCGACAGCACCACCGCGCCGATCATCGCGCCGAGCAAGACAATGGAGGCCAGCTCAAAGGGTAAAAGATAGTCGTATAAGAAAGCATCGCCGATGGTCGCGGTGGTCGCCGTATACACGACCTGCTTGGCTTTCAGCCACGGCGTCTCTTTGACCGTTTGAATCAGCAGCACGACAAACACCGCCACCACCAGCAGCGCCGGAATGCGTCCCGCCGCCCGGTTGGTGATTTTGACGTCGGTGATCCGGTGCGTCAGCATGACGGCAAAAAGAATCAGCACGAGAATGCCGCCGACGTAAATCAGCAACTGCACCGCCGCGACGAAATCCGCGCCGAGAAAAATATAGATGCCGGCAACTCCCATGAAGGTGCCGAGCAGCGAGAACGCCGAGTAAATGATGTTGCGCGACAGCGCCACCATGCCGGCGGAAACCACCGTGACGAGAGTAATTAGATAAAATACCGCCGTTGAAACTTCCATAACCTTCTCTGTTTGTGGAATCGCGCGGGAAGAAAACTTTCTCGATCAACTATCGGAAGATCCGCTCTGGATCAAGAGGCGAGCGCAACGTATCGACTCAATGGCCGCCTCGACCTAGTGACTATCCCTCCTCCGCGGCCCCTCCCCCATCCGGCGTGGCGAACTCATCGAGATACTTCTGGCCGATATCGACCTTGGTGACTAGCTTGGGCTCGGTTTCGCCGCCCTTCTTTGGCTTGTATAAATTCTGCTGCTGAGGTGCGAAGTGGCGCACCAGCCCAGCCGGGTTGTAACTCGCCCCTTCGAATTCTTGGGAATGGCGGATCGCGCCGGTCGGGCAAGCTTCGGAACACAAACCGCAGTACATGCATTTGCAGACATCGATATCGAAGTGAGTAAAATAACGTTGCTTGGTCTCCTTGTTCATGTCGATGCCGATGGTGATGCAGGTGATCGGACAGTCGCGCTCGCACGCCAGGCAGCCGGTGCAGATATCCATGTCGACTTCGAG
>Ga0137461_1000257_pt1 | contig 12199 bp, 11 predicted proteins | sample EasRivERMGT746_2_FD_104650 | JGI IMG/M metagenome (GOLD analysis project Ga0137461, IMG submission 104650) | Soil microbial communities from meander-bound floodplain in the East River, Colorado, USA - East River MetaG ERMGT746_2 | ecosystem: Environmental > Terrestrial > Soil > Floodplain ... | reverse complement strand
CTTCTTCGTGCCCAACGACGATCCCAAACTGATGTATCGCTGGGGCACCATGGAAGGCGCCTCGCGCTCGTTTGAAACCTTCGCGATCCGAATGAAGTCGGACATGCTCGAATGGCCCGACGGTAAAACCGTCGAGAAATATTGCGTCCAGCCTGGCACCTTCTGCGGCTTCGTCATGGTCTTTTCCACGCGCAACGGCGAACCGCTGGCGATCATCAACGACGGCATCATTCAACACCTGCGCGTCGGCGCCTGCGCCGGCCTCGGCGTCAAATATCTTTCCCGCGAAGATTCAAAAACCGTTGGCATTTTCGGTTCCGGCGGCATGGCGCGCACGTATCTCTTGGCCTTCAACGAGGTGCGCAAGATCACCAAGGTAAAAGTCTATAGTCCGACTAAGAAGAATCGCGAAGCTTACGCCGATGAGATGGGCAAAAAATTGGGGGTAGAAATCATTCCCGTGGAGAAACCGGAAGAAGTCCTGCGCGGCTCGGACATCGTTGCCACTTGCACCGATTCGATCCAAGTCATTGTCGGCGATCCCGACCTGATCGAGTCCGGCATGCATCTGACCTGCGTCAAAGCCAACGAGTGGGCGCCGGCTATTGTAGAGAATTCCGATCTGGTGCTTCGCATGGGCCGTCCGACGGTGCATCTCGACGTCGGCCAGATCCGCATCGGCGCCGAAGCCGCGGTGGTCGCCGGCAACGCCGAGGAAATCAAACGGATCGCCAACCCAAAGGTCGATATCTTTTCCAAAGAGTATCCGCTCCTGACCGATGTGATGTCAGGCAAACTCAAAGGCCGCACCGACAAGAACCAAGTAACCTTCTTCGCCAACAGCGGCACCCAGGGATTGCAATTCGCGTCGACCGCGGGCTACGTCGTGCGCGAAGCGAAGAAGCGCGGCTTGGGGCAGGAGATTCCGACGAGTTGGTTCTTGCAGGATATTAGAGATTAGATCGAAGGATGGTTGCAGGGGAAACGGTCGCGACTTTTTCCTACCAGACATTGTATCGAGCTAAGCTGAATTTAATTCGAAAGCGAATATAAACCATGGCGACAATTCCTGTCTTCACCTCAGCGGAAGCGATTGCCGGTTTGCGACAAGCGGTGCACGCAAAGGCGAACAACTTCTACGCAATGTATTCCAGCGTCCTCGGCGGCATCGTCACCGACCCAGCGCTCATGGTTCTACCGCTTGACGATCACATGGTGCATCGCGGCCACGCCGTCTTCGACACGGCCACGCTTACCCATGGGATGCTCTATCAACTCGACCCGCACCTGGATCGCTTGATCAAATCCGCCGACCTAGCGCGCATTACGTTGCCATTTTCGCGAGAGCAATTGCGCCGGGTCATCTTGGAAACGGCCGCGGCGAGCCGCCAGCGCGACGGATCGGTGCGCTACTGGCTATCCGCCGGCCCCGGCGGTTACGGCCTCGGTCCGGCGGAATGCGTCGGCAGCAGCTTCTACGTGATCGTCTTCAAACAAGAAGCTTACCCGGAGAGTTACTATCGACAGGGCATCAAGCTCATCACCAGCCAGGTGCCGATCAAGCCGCCGCTCTTTGCCCGAATCAAGTCGACCAATTATTTGCCCAATGTGCTCGTCGTCCTGGAGGCCAAAGACCGCGGCGCCGATAACGGCGTTTTCATCGACCAGCGCGGCATGGTGGCGGAAAGCTCCAACATGAACGTGGCGTTCGTAACCAAGGACCGCGTGTTCCGCCATCCCCCCTTCGACGCGATCCTATCGGGGATCACGATCCAGCGAGTTCTCGACTTCGCCCAGCGTCTCGTGCAACAAGGTATGCTCAACGCCGTCCGAATCGCTGAAATTCCCATCGAAGAAGGTCGCGACGCAGCAGAGATGATGCTCATCGGCAGCTCGATCAAAATCGCGCCGGTGGTCGAATGGGACGGACAAAAGATCGGTGACGGCAAACCTGGACCGGTCAGCGCGAAGCTGCTGGAAATGTGGAACGAGGACACGACATCGGCGACGGACCAGCTCGTGGCGGTACCGTACGACGAAGGCTTTTGATGGCGCGAAGTGGTGCTCGGAAAGTTCGGGCGTTAATGAGATGAGATTTGCGGAGGAATGATCTCTGACAAATTGCGTAGTCAAGGTGTCGAGCAATCCCTGCTCGATTCTTAAGATACGTAGATCCGACTTTTGAATCGCTTGATGTGTGATTGCAAGGGCTGGCACCCGGACCGGGACCCTGGCCCCTAACGCATCGCTCAGCCGTCGCCATTAGCGATCGGGCTGAAGCGGAAAGTTAGAGGTATTTCTAATTCACTGGGACAATCAGTACCACTCTAACGTTCTCAGCGCGACGCGGGTCGCGCTACTTGAACTCCTTTAATGGAGTGACGTGCAATTGCTTCCGTGACGACCCCGGACGCTTTGACCTCCTCGACGAATGCCTTTACATAGGGCAATGCTAATACCTGTCCTCGTGGCAGCGCAATCGCATGCTCCACTGCGTTGAACCTCTGATCGAGCACGCGGTAACTACTAAGTTTTTCTTGGATGGCAAGCAAATTATCGCGGGTTCCAGCATAGATGTCCGCTTTACCGGACCGTAGTAGGTCCATCGCACCAGTGTCGGCGTCGTTGACCAGTTGCGCGCGTTTGATTGTGCGCGAAAGAAACAAACCGGCAGCGTTATTGATCCCGACGCCAATCCGCACACCCGCTTGATCTGCATCGCCCACCGTACGAACGGATGAGCCCACCGGCACAAGATAGGTGATGTCTACCTCCATGTATGCGGGAGTAAAGTCCATGACGTCGGTGCGGGCTGGGTCAATGGCAGCGAACGCAATGTCCCACGCTCCGGTCCGGGCGCCCTCGATCAACGGGCCTACACCCCGATAGAAAACAGGTTCGAAGGGTGCGCCAAGACGCTGCGCAAGCATGCGACCAAGGTCCATAGCGATACCAGTGACTTCACCTGTTGCGGCATCTCGCTTCACAAGAACGGGCCGGCCAAGGTTTATTCCGACACGCAGCTTCCCAGAGGAAACCAACGCTTGGCGTACCTCTAAGGATGGAGCCATCGGCGTAGTTGTACAGCTGATGACGAGTAATGGGAGCAATACCAAGAACGCCGAATGACACAAAGTCATTTGTCTTCCCTTCATATTCAGATGACCTCTAACTTGGCCTTCGAAGACCGCGGGCGCTGAGCGTTCGATCGAGCCGCGCGCGATAGAGTTTCATTAGCTGCGCGGCCGCCAGGTCACCTTCGATAATCCCAAGAGCGCAGGCAATCGCCTGCAGCGTCGCCATCCCTTCTGCGCGGCTCTGCGCGCGCAACTGAAACGTCGCATCGTTCGGCGTGCTGATTTTCACCCGCGGAACATTTATTAGTTCCTGATGGCGCGAATGAATCTTCCGCGCCTGGCGCCAGGTGCCGTCCGGCACGATAAGCTGGATCGGTCGCGGGTCTTGGCAAACAAGCTGCCGATCTAGTTCGACGGCATCGGCGCAGGGATAAAAGAGTAAGGTGCGAAACTGCGGCGACAAGAGATCCCTCAAGTCGAGCATTTCCCGGCCTTCGCCGCGGATGCGCAACTCACAATTGACCAGCGCTCTGAGCGCGAGCAGACCGGTATTGCTGCTGCGGCTCAGCTCGCGATGATGGATCACCAGCGCAATCTTCGTGCGCAAATCCAAGCGCGGCAACACCGCGCACATGCACAGCGTGAGCGATGCGTCACATACAGAGCAGCGTTGTGTTGCTTTTCCAATACCAGCCACTGATTGAGTTCCTCGACGAGGTTATGTCTTCCCGGAAAATACCATACCATAGGCTGAGTGGAAGTGGAGGGCGAAAAAGATAAAACCGTCAATCTTTAAGCGCACCCACCCGTGAAATTCCTTTGCTTGTAAAAATTCGGCGGCGGGAATAAGAACGAAATCAACCTTAGGAACCGGGAACCGTCCATGTCCTTAAAACAAAAACTGTCGGATCAAGTTCGCGAACTGCGCCAAACCGATTCCATTCTCTGGATGATCGCCTTGGGCCACACTTTTACGCACTGGTGCCCGGCGACCTTCTACCTGCTGCTGCCGTTTTTGGTGAAAGAAATGGGACTCAGCTACAGCCAAGCCGGCTTTCTGGTCACCATCCGTGCCGCGGCCAATCTGTTGATCAATATTCCCGCCGGCATGCTCGTCGACTTGATCGGCAAGAAGGCTCTGCTGATGGCGTTGGCGCTGGTCGCCACCGGCGTGCCCTACTTTCTCGTCGGTGTCAGTCAGAACTATTTTTGGATCGCCCTGTTCATGGCGTTTGTCGGCGTCGGCAACTATCTATGGCATCCGGCGGCGATCTCGACGCTCTCCGAGCGCTATCCCGACAAACGCGGCTTCGCCATCGCGATCCACGCCATGGGCCCTAACGTCGGTGAAAGCCTCGCGCCGCTTTTCGTCGGCGTCTTGTTGCTCTACTTGTCCTGGAGAAATGTGCTCTTTATCAATTTGATTCCAGGTATAGCGATCGCCTTTGTCCTGTGGAAGTTTCTCTTTGGCAAGCTCGAAAGCCGCGCCGAGTCGAAAAAAGGCTTGTCCGCTAAAGAATACTTTTCAGGCATGAAAAAACTCGCGCAGAATCCGAGCATTCTCATGCTCGTTCTGGTCGCCGGCATGCGCTCGATGACTCAGCAGGGACTGCACACATTTATCCCGATCTACCTGACCAACGACCTCGGACTGTCGAGCGCGGTGGCTGGGCTCTATCTTTCAATTATTCAGACCGCCGGCCTGATCGGCACGCCCATCGCCGGCAGCATGTCGGACCGCAGCGGCAGAAAGCGCGTGCTGACCGCCGGCCTATTTTCCACCAGCGTCGCGCTGATCGTGCTCGCCTACTTCCGCTTGAATTGGTTGTTTATCAGCGGACTGGCGATGCTGGGCTTCTTCCTCTACGCCGTGCGACCCGTGATCTGGGCGTGGGTGCTCGACCTGAGTCCCAAAGAAGTCGGCGGCAGCACCGTAAGCTTCTTCTCCGGCGCGCAGTCCTTGCTCAGCTCGATCTCGCCATGGCTCTGCGGTTTCATCGCCGACCGCTGGGGCATCCTCAGCGCATTCTACTTTCTTGCCGGCACGGTGTTCGTCGCTAACCTGATCGTCATGGCGATCCTTGAAGAAGGGAAAGAGTCGGCGGCGTTGGTGGAAGAGCTGGTGTGATGATTGCCCGGTGAAAGCTTTGGGGTCTGAAATAACGGTCTCGACAATCTATCGCGCGCTAGAACAGCTTACAGATATACTTCGCTAGGCATATTGAAGTCTGCGCCTTCCTTCGCCAATTGCTCTTTGAACATCTTGCGGATGTACGGGTCCTCGTCGCGGTACTCGATGGTGTTGCCACCCTCTTTGATGTCGAGATTCAAACCGCGCCAATCGACACCTGGCACACCTTTGACTCGCCTGGGAAAGCCGCCCAGGAAGGCGAGCACGCGCAAGGGTTCTTTCGATGCGCCATAGTGGCCGTGGAACCAGCCGGCATCGCCGGGGGCCGCGCTGACGATGCCGCCAGCCTTGTAGTCCTGGCGCTGGACCAATTCGCCCTTGCCATCGGCCCAGGGCGTCGTTCCCGCTTCGCCCGGCCAGGTGATGGTGTAGCCCTTGCCGCCGAGACACAGTAGCACCGGGCCGGCTTCATGGGCGTGACAGCGGGAATAGCGGCCGGGCGCATACTGCGCGATGAAGCCCTGAAAACTATTGCCGGACAGATTCCAAAAAAAAGTTCGATGGCCTACGCCGCGCTGGCCATCGAGCGGCAGCTCGACGCGGTCCGCGTCTGGAATAATGTTACCGTTGTTGCGCGCGCGGCCGTGGCGCGGGTCTTTGCCGAGTTCTGTCTGCGCTTTGAAATAATCCCCACTGCCATCGTAGCGATCCTTGAACTGATACGGATTATTGAACAACGCGTCCTGGCTCCGGTACAGGTGGAAAATCGGTGGCGCATTGGTCACGCCAAGCAGCAAGGCCGGGCTGGAGGTCGCGTTGACGATACGGTGCCAAGTATTCAGCGGTGGCGAAAAGAGGCTACCCGCCTGCCACTCGAAGGTCTGCTTCTTGTTCGCATCACCATCGCTCCAGATCTCCGTGGTGCCGCGCCCCTCAAGCACGTAGAAAATTTCTTCGTACATGTGCTTTTCCGGAGTGATGACGCCGGCGCTGGGCACCTCGATAACGTACATCCCTTGAAGCCCGCCGCAGCCGTTGAGCTCGATGAACGCGCCTCGCGCGCCCATGCGCTGCCAAGGCGCCAAGGTCAGGTCGCGGATGTCGTAGAACCCCACCGTGCCGCGATGGATGGGGAGATTTTGCTCCTCCATGTAAATCTCATAGGGAGTCGCCTGCCGTATCCAGCGCTTGGTGCCGACAAAATCTTGCGCCATGGTTCTTGCCTCCGTTGATTGTCCAGTTTGCTTCACGCCGAGCCGCCTCAGTGCAAGCGCTCATAGCCCGAGCGTCGAGGAAGCCGGCTGTACAAGACGGATATGCCACCACTGGGCAGTTCCGCGCAAGCATAAGATTTGGCGACGCAATCCCATTTCTTGACTCATTCGAACCGATCCATGTATCGTCCCCTGTGAAACAAATATCGTTCAATATCTCTTCTGAGAAGTCATTGGAGCATGGCGATGGCGAAAGCCGGAGAGAAAATCTACCAATGGGACAAGACTCCGCGCATGCCGGTTCCGCCGCCGCCGGCGGGAAGCTGCGATTGCCAATTTCACATTTACGGCGATCCGGCGAAGTTTCCGCCGCGGGCCAATCCCCCTTACACGCCGATTGAAAGCGCGACGTTTAGTGAAGCGCAACGCATGCACAAAGCGATCGGCTTCGATCGCGGCGTCATCGTTCATAGCGCGATCTACGGCAGCGATCATCGTCTGCTGCTGCACGCGCTCGAAAGCCTGAATGACCGCGATCGTTATCGCGGCATCGGCATTGTCGACGATCGGGTTTCCGACAAGGAATTGGAGCGCCTGCACGCGGCCGGCGTGCGCGGCGCACGATTTAACTTCGTGCGCTTTTTTGCCATGGAGCAGCGCGAGGGCGAAGTCAGGCGCTCCATGGCGCGCATTTGCGAGCTCGGCTGGCACGCGCGGTTGCACGTCAATGGCGAAGACCTGCTGGAAAATTCCGAACTGCTCCGTTCGCTCAAGGACATACCGATGGTGATCGACCATTTCGGCCACGTTGGATTTGACGGCGGGCTCCACCGACCGGTGATCCGTTGGGTGCTCGACATGCTCAAGCAGGAGAATTGGTGGATGATGGTTTCCAACGGCAATCGCGATTCAAAGTTTGACGCCGGCTGGGACGACGCGCTCCCATATGGAAAGGCGTTCATCCCGGCCGCTCCTGAGCGCATCGTCTGGGGCAGTGACTGGCCCCATCCCCAGTGGACCAAGCGCATGATGAACGACGCGGAAGAGGTGGAACTGCTTTATCGCTATGTCGACGGCGATGCGGCGTTGCTGCGTAAGATTCTGGTAGACAACCCGGCGCGGCTGCATGGATTTAAAAATTCCTGAGGGCGGGTTTCAAACCCGCCCCTACGACAATTTTTTTGCGCCCTTTGCGTTCCCGATCGCCCTGAGCTTAGCCTGTCCTGAGCCTGGCCGAAGGATCGAAGGGTGCGGCTAATTCTCCGAATCCGATTCGTCAGTTCACCGCCGAATCTAACTTGTAGAACCGTGCAGCGTTGCCGTGCAGGATCGCCTGCTTCGCTGCTGCGCTAATCTCCTCGCGCTCGCGCAGTTCACGAATTTCTTTGCCGATGGTTTGCAGGTTGACCTCGTGGGGAAAGTCCGACGAGAACATGAAAGCTCGCTCGCCGGCGACCTTGATCGCGTAGGCGAGATCCGATTCCCCGCCCTCGATGCCGACCACCAGGCGGCCCGCTTGAATCAGCGCGCGGATGTAATCGGCGACGGTCTGTCCTTCCGGCAAGTGTAAAAGTTCGCCGCGCGGATTGATCGGAATTCCCGCTTCGTAAGATCGCGATAGCCGCTCGAGCGCCATCAGCAACCAGAGCGGACCGCCCTCGAGATAAGCCACGCGCAGACCGGTGAAGCGGTCGAATAAATTGTTCAACAACATCTCCGCCAAAGCGATCGCTAGCGACATCGGATGACCGATGGCGTTTGCGCCGGTGGAAACGTTCATCGTTTCCATGCCTAAATCCCAATGGCCGCCGCCGTGAACCACTACGGGAATACCCAAGCGCGCTGCTTCAGCGTACACCGGCCAATAGGGCTTGGCGCCGAGGTTCAAATGCACTCCAGTGGCGGGGAACAACACGCCGGACATGCCCAAATCTTTATGCGCGTGTTGCAACTCCACCAACGCCGCATCGGCGTCGTGCATCGGCAGCAAGGCGATGCCTTTGAACCGCGAATCGCGCCGCAGATAAGTTTCGGCGAGCCAATCGTTGTAAGCGCGGGCCGCGCCGCAAGCGTAGTCGCGGTCGACGATGCGGCCGATGCGTTGGCCCGCGGTGGGAAAAAGCACCGTGTAGTCGAAGCCGACCTGATCCAGGAACGCGATCCATCCTTCGGGTCCGGGGTTTTGAAACCGTCCTTCAGAATTGGTCGCGAAGGCGCCGGGCGGCGTGCGCGTCAGTGAATATTGGATATGGCTGTTGAGCGGAAACACGCCGCTGCGCAGCCGGCCGCCAGCCGAGCTGTAGGGAAAATGACGGGCGATGCCCTCGCCGTCTTCGAAAACATGGCCGTCGCCATCGATGATTTTCGTTTGCTGTGTCATGGGGTCCTCCTCCGCCGACGATGCGTTTTTATGGCATTACGTAAATGTGTTTGAGGCAGGCACGATCGCGCCGCGACATGAGCATCGTGATTGCTTCAGCATTTGCGTGATAACACCGGGCGATGAAAATTGTCAAATTGATGTGAACGATTCGGTTGCCCGCGGCACACGGAAGCGCTATGTTCCGAACAAATAGTCCATTAGGAGGATTGACCATGGCCGACACCAGACCTAACTATTCCACGCCGAGCGCGGTTCGCTCGGTGACATCTTATCCCGCGCGCCGCGGCTTCAAACAGGGGCCCGTCGATCCTTCGCTCGATTACGTGATCGGCGTCGATGACTCCATCGACATTCATTGCCATGCGCACGAAGGACAACAGGACGCGCTCGGCGTCGCCAAGCTCGCCTCGAAGAGCGGCATGAAAGGAATTCTTTACAAGACCATCGTCGGCAGAAAAGATCCGGCCGGCACGGTTGGCGGCGTGAGAAGCGCACTGGAATCGTGGTGTGCGGAAAAAGGTTTCACGCCGGTGCATGTCTGGCCTGGCGCTTCGGTCACTCAAGGTTTTCTCTCGAAGATCGAACCGGCATGGTGCCTGAAAAATTTAAAAGCCGGCGTCGTCGGCCTGTGGATGCCCAACAACACCTCGGCCAACACGCTCAACATCGTCGGCGGCAAACCGAGCGCGTGGGACAAGAACGCCGATCCGAAAGCGCACACCGAACCGCTGTCGTGGGAAGACTCGCTCAAGTACGGCCACTACCTGCTCGACGACAAAGGCCGGCTGCTGCCCGAGATCGAAGAAATTTTCCGCATGGCGCACGACCACGGCGCGGCGATCTTCTTTGGCCATCCGACCAAGCCGGAGTTTCGCGCCATGGCGGAGTACAGCCAAAAGATCGGCTTCAAACGCGGCGTTGTCGATCATCCCTTCAGCCCGTTTGTCAGCTTGACGATCGAAGAAATGAAAGAAGCCGGCGCCGCCGGTTTGTGGTTGAATTTCACCTACGACGAACTGTCGCCGCTCCTCGGCATCGATCCGGGAAATATGCACAAAGCGATTCGCACCGTCGGTCCCGAACACTGCACGCTGTCATCAGACGCCGGCGAGCCGCTGTTTCCCAATTCGGTGGAATCGCTGCGCCTGCTGCGCGGCCACATGTCGGCGTTCGGCTGCACCGATGACGAGATCTACACCATGTGCACGGTCAATCCGGCGTTCGTCGTCGGACTAGAATTGCCGGCACAGCGGCGGGCGAGCGCGGCACACTAGGCGAAACCCGTAGGATGTGGTGAGTCCGCGAACCGCATCGAGTGAGTGCGACTTTCCAACGATGCGGTTCCCTTTGGTCACCGCATCCTACAAACTGAGCTTAGTAGCATCTCTACAAAGCTAGCGCTCAGACAAACCCCATCATACCCGCCAACGCAGCGGCCGCGAACAGCCACAGCGGGTTCCATGGCTTACGCAGGGCCACAACGACGGTCAGCAGCGTGATCAAGTAACCACGCCAATCGTGATTCACTGCGCGCATGAGGATCGTCGCGCTCGCGAACACCAGTCCAATCGTCATCGGCATCAGGCCGCGGCGAATGGCGCGAAAGATTCGCGCATCGGGATAGCGCTCGTTCAGATGGCCGACGAGCAGCGTGAGCGTGGTAGCCGGCACGAGCAGTGGAATCGTCGTCGCGGCGACGCCCTTCCATCCCGCCAAGTGCCAGCCGATCAGGGTGACGTACATGACGTTGGGACCGGGCGCCACCTGCGCCAACGTGTAGATCTCGGCAAACTCCGTATTCGTCAACAAGTGATGCACTTCCACCAGGTAGCGGTGAACATCCGGCAGGATCGCCGACGGACCGCCGACGGCGACGAACCAGAGCGCCAAGAAATGTAGAAACAGCGCGGTGAGGTCGACGCGTTCCATCACTACTCTCGCTCTTTCCACGCCGCGAACACGGCCCATGGCGCGAGCGCGCCGATGACCCACAAGAGCGGCCAGCGCATGACGCCCACGCCGACAAAGGCCAGCGCGCCAAACAGCCACGACTGCCAGCGCCGCGGCAACACCATCGCCAACTTGATCACGGTGGCGAGCAGCAGCCCGGCCGCCACGCTCGACATGCCGGCGAGCGCCATCTGCACTTGCGGCAGAGCGCCGTAATGCTGGTACAGCACGCCCATGCCGACAACCACCAGGCACGGCCAACCCAGAAAACCGGCGACGGCCGCCGCGGCGCCGGTCCAGCCAGCGAAGCGATAGCCAACCATCACCGTCAGATTGAGCACGTTCGGCCCGGGCAAAAGCTGTCCGAGCGTGAACAAGTCGAGAAATTCTCGTTCGGTCAGCCAGCGCTGTTTTTCAATCAACTGACGCCGCGCCCAGAAAATCGCGCCGCCGAAGCTCGACAAGCTAATGCGGGAAAAGGCCAGGAACAGCGCCAATGGCGTGACGCGCGGTTTTTGTGATTCGGTTTGCTCCACGGTTTCTAGTGAGCTGTAACACATAACCGGATTGAGATGAATGTAGGGAATCGCTTTGAACAGATACGAAGATTTCTCGCCGACGATATTTTTACGCGCCCTCGCATTATCGCCGGCTCGTCATTTGAGTAGTATCTGTAGTATCTATGGTAAAAAGCAGAAGGAGAAAAATATGCTAGCCCGACTCATCTACGCATTCATCGTCGTCGCGTTCTCAATATTCGCGATGCCCGCGCAAAGCATCGCTGCGGAATTGCCCTGCCCCTCTATTCTCGATCACAAATTCGCAAATCTAATGGACGAGCCGGTCTCGCTCTGCCAGTTCCGCGGCAAAGTGCTGCTGATCGTCAACACCGCGAGCGAGTGCGGCTACACGCCGCAGTACGATGGGCTGGAAAAAATATATCGCCGTTATCGCGACAAGGGTTTCGCGGTCTTAGGATTTCCCGCCAACGATTTCGGCGGCCAGGAACCGGGGTCCAATAAAGAGATCGCGAAATTCTGTCAGGTGAATTACGGCATCACGTTTCCAGTGTTCGCAAAAACCGCGGTCGTCGGAGCCAGTGCCAATCCGCTCTTTCGCGAGCTTGCAGCGAAGACCAAGAAGCTGCCGCAATGGAATTTTCATAAGTATCTCCTCGACAAGGCGGCCCAACCGCTAGCCGCGTTCGAAAGCGCCGTCGAACCCGAAGACCGGCGGATCACTTCTGAGATCGACAAACTGCTGACCACACGCTGATAGTAAAGTCGTTCAAGCAGTTCAAGCCGTTGAGATCATTCAAGGGTTAATGACACGCGGCACTCAGTCGCTCACGAGAAAATCCCTGCTTCCTATTCATCCGCACGGACAACTTCCACGTTTCCGGAATTCCGCAAACGACTTGAAAAGATTCCCGATTGGTTTTTTT
>Ga0137461_1000256_pt1 | contig 12201 bp, 11 predicted proteins | sample EasRivERMGT746_2_FD_104650 | JGI IMG/M metagenome (GOLD analysis project Ga0137461, IMG submission 104650) | Soil microbial communities from meander-bound floodplain in the East River, Colorado, USA - East River MetaG ERMGT746_2 | ecosystem: Environmental > Terrestrial > Soil > Floodplain ... | reverse complement strand
TCGGGCGAGCTCTTAAAAGAGCTGCTGCCTTCGATCAAGAAAACCGCCGAGCTGGTTCAAGAAGTAGCCACCGCCTCCAGGGAACAAGCGTTGGGCGTCGCGCAGGTGAACAAGGCGATGACGCAGGTCGATCAGGCGACTCAGACAAACGCATCGGCAGCCGAAGAATTATCCGGCACCGCCGAGCAAATGGCAGCACAGGCTGACGAATTGCGCCGACTGATGAGCGTTTTCAAAATTGCCGGGGCAAGAAACGGCGATGGGACGACAGCCACTGTTCCCGCCAGAGGGTCGCCGCGCGGCACTATAAAATCAGCGCAGCCGGCGCAAAGAGCAAGCAGCCGCTCGGGCAAATTACCCGTTCGCCAAAGCAGCGGCGCTGGCGACAGCCACACCGACGGCGAGTTTCAGCACTGGGCGTAGGGGAACATGAGATGACGTCCCAACCCAACCAGCAGCAATCGATCCAGTATCTCACCTTTCATTTGGCCGGCGAAGAGTACGCCGTGGGGATCTTGAACGTCAAAGAGATCATCGAGTACGGCACCCTCACCAAGATCCCGAAAACTCCCCCGACCATCCGCGGTGTCATCAACCTGCGCGGCAACGTTGTTGCGGTGGTCGACCTGGCGCTGAAATTCGGCATGGTTGAGAGCCCGGTGACTGCGCGCACCTGCATTGTCATGGTCGAGGTCGAAATCAATGACACGCGCACCGTCATGGGGATCATTGCCGACTCGGTCAGCCAAGTGATCAGTCTGTCGCACGACGATATTTTGCCGGCGCCGTCCTTTGGCACCCGGGTGCGCATCGATTTTCTCCACGGCATGGGCAGATCGGGCGATAAGTTTGTCCTGATCCTGGACATCGAAAAGGTCTTAAGCGCGGAGGATCTCGCACCCGCAGCGGCGAGCGTGGGCGCTGTGGAACTAGCCGCAGAAGCGCAAACGTAAAATAAGCTCAGTCACGAAATTGCACCACCGATGAAAACAATTTTAAAATTGAACGGTAACAAGCCTTGTGCTTTCGGCTGTATGGGATCGCCGCGGTTTTCACTCATTGGCAGCGCCGGCCCGCGCCCAATCCACGCAAGGTCTATGAGAATGGGAATTTTTAAGGCGGAGGAATTTGCTCCCTTTGCCGACGGATACGATGGGCGCAGACAATCCCCAGCCACGCGCCGCGTCACCGAAGGAAGTGGTTATGCATTTATTGCGCAACAATCTCAAGTTTAAAGTCGCCGCGGCCATCGCCGTCATGCTGGTTTTGGTCTTGGGCGTGGGCACTTGGATCAACATCTCGTTGTTCGGCGACGAGTATTTGAACTGGCTGCAAGCACGCGCCGAAGTCGTCGCTAAACCGCTCAAGGAGCGCATTCGGGATTTGCTCTCTCAGGTCGGCAATAACGAATCGACCTTCATCGTGCTCAACGGCGACATTAATGCATTGATGAAAGAAAACCCGGAGATTTCCCGCATTGCAATCTTTAATTCGGGCGGCAAGGTCGTAACCGACAGTGATAAGGCCCAAGACAAACATCAGGACGCCAATGCGCTCGTCCAGAGAGTCGTCGAAAGGAAACCACCAAAACCCTCCATGCTGCACGTCGGCGATAGTTATTACACGCTGCTACCGTTGGCGCATGAAAAAGCGACTGTCTACATTGCCCTAGTCTCGCGCGGTGACGTGGTGAAAGCGGCTGGCGCTCGGGTCACTTACATTTTTCTCCTGCTGACATTGGTCTCGCTAATGGTCTCCGGCGTCGGGGTCTTTTTCATTATTCAACGTTGGGTCTCGCGACCGCTGGAGAATTTAGGGCTGCTGGCCGGCGCCATCGCTCAAGGCGATTTGACCCGTGCGCCGGCTCGCGCCAGCGACGATGAAATCGGCGCCCTCGCCGAGGCATTCGCCAAGATGGTCGAGGGACTGCGCGGCCTGACCTACCAAGTTAAGTCGGCCACGCAAAACATGGTCTCCGCCTCCAGCCAAGTTTCCAGCTCAGCGCAGTTGTTATCGCGCGGCACCAGCGAACAAGCCGCATCCGTCGAACAAACCACTGCCAGTCTGGAAGAAATGCATGCCTCCATCGCGCAAAACGCGGGCAACTCCAAACAGATGGAACAAATGGCCAATCAAGGCGCCCATGAGATGGCCCAGTGTAGTCAAGTGGTCAGCGAATCGGTCCAGGTCATGAAATCCATCGCGGAGAAAATCTCCATCGTCGAGGAAATCGCTTACCAAACCAACTTGCTGGCCCTCAATGCCGCCATCGAAGCCGCCCGCGCCGGCGAGCACGGCAAAGGCTTTGCCGTGGTCGCCACCGAAGTGAGAAAGCTCGCCGAACGCAGCCAAGTTGCGGCGCAAGAAATTGGCTCCTTGGCCGCCAAAAGCGTCAGCACGGCGGAGCGTTCGGGCGAAGCGCTGCGCTCCCTGGTGCCGGCGATTCGCAAAACCGCCGAGTTGGTTCAAGAGGTCGCCACCGCTTCGAGAGAACAATCTGCCGGCGTTTCCCAAGTCAACCGCGCCATGGCTCAAGTCGACCAAGTCACTCAACAAAACGCCGCTGCGGCCGAACAGCTCTCCGCCACCGCTGAGCAGATGGCGGCACAAGCTGAAAACTTACAACAATTATTGACGAGCCAGTTTCGCGTCCAAGACGAGCCGGCAGGCGAACCGAGGAGCGCAACCTCATCGCCCTCCCAACGAGCTCAAGCCGGAAGCAAATTCGCCCATGGATCGGATTTTTTTTCGCCACCTAGCGACGTAGCGAAGGGGAAAATCGACCGCGCCAAAAGCGCGGCGCCGGCCCATGAGTCGTTTAAACGGCGTGGTTTGACCGAAGAATTATAACCGTAGGTTTAAGAGTAAAGGAGGTATTATGAAGATCGTCCTGACAGCCATGGTGGGGTTAATTTTAGGCGCGTGCCAAGTTTCGGCCGACGACAAAATCATCATCGGCGGCTCCGGCTCGCTCAATGATGAAATCGCCGAGCTCGCCAAAGTTTATATGGCGAAAAATTCCGCCGACGCCGTTGAAGTCCGGCCGGAAAGCATGGGCACGGAAGGCGGTCTCGAAGGCGTTCGGCTGGGCCGATTCAACATCGGTCTAGTTTCCCGTCCGCCTACGAGCGCTGAAAAAGGCAAACTGGTCTATCGCGCCATCGCTCGGTCCATGGCCGCCGCAGTGGTGCATAAAACATCGCCGCTCAGCGCTCTCAGCGACGCGCAGCTCTGCGATATTTTCAGCGGCAAGATCAAATCCTGGAAAGAAGTCGGCGGCAACGACGGCGCGATTACCGTTTTGACGCGAAAAAAAGACGACGCCAACACCGAAACTTTCCGCGACAAGATGGGCTGCTTTAAGGACTTAAAAATCACCGCCGAGGCGATCGCACTGACGCGCGGCAGCGAAGTGTTGAACACGCTGGACAAACGGCCCGGCTTGATCGGCATCACCAACTTGGGCTCGAACTACCGCGAACATGACAATCTCAAGACGCTGGCGATCAACGGGGTCAGCCCGTCGGCGGAAAACGCCCGCAGCGGTAAATACAAATATTTCGCCGAGCGTGGCTTGGTGACCCTGGGCGAACCGCAAGGAGCGATCAAACGTTTCTTGGAATTCATGGCCAGCGCGGAGGGGCAAAAGATCATCGGTTCGCTGGGCGCGATTGCGCTTCGTTAACGGGTCATAAACCGGAGACGGCAAATGAAGGTACCGACGCTAGCGCGCTTCTTCGATCACCACAGATGGTCCGGCCTGACCTACCGTTTCAGCTTGGTCACCGGCATGGTGTTGTTGGTCCTGGCCTGTCTGTCGACGGTCATAAGCAGGAGCCTTGAACGCGACATGCTGTCCGCCGCCCTGGAGCGCCAGGCGGCCCACGTCGCCGACCTGCTGGTCGCCAACGTCGCCAACCCGCTTTTCACCTTCAACCGCGATAGCATCGTGACCGTGACCAACGCCTTCGGCGGCAATCCAATGATCCTGTTTCTGGAGATCAAAGATCCGGCCGGAAAAATCATCGCCAGTAGACGTAGCGCAGGGAATCACGCGGCTGCCATCACGGTAAATCGCCAGGTGACGTTTAATAAAATAAACGTCGGCTCGGCGACCTTGAAGCTATCCACGGCTTCGGTCGACGAAGCCTTGGCGCGCGAACTGTGGAGCACCGTGGTGCGCGAGGCCATCGGTCTTTTCATTCTATTGATCGCCCTCACCGCTTTGGTGCGGCGCGAGATCTCTCGGCCGATTCAACAAGTCGCCCAAGGTTTGCACGAAATCGCCAACGGCCAAGGCGATCTCACCAAGCGCGTCGACGATTCGGCGCAAAACGAGATCGGCGACGTGGCGCGCGCCTTCAACCAATTCGTCGGCACCCTGAGCCACATCATCAATCGCGTGCGCCGGGTCACCGAACAAGTCAGTACCGCTTCGACGCAAGTATCGGTGGCGGCGCAGAATTTCTCCGTGGGCACCAGCGAGCAAGCCGCGGCGGTGCAGCAAACCACGTCGAGTTTGGAGCAGATGAACGCCTCGATCACGCACAACGCGGACAATAGCCGGCAAATGGAAACGGTCGCGCTCAACGGCGCGAATGAAATTCAGGGCAGCGCCGCGACCGTCGCCGAGTCGGTCAACGCCATGAAGATCATCGCCGAAAAAATTTCCATCATCGAGGAAATCGCCTATCAAACCAACTTGCTCGCCTTGAACGCCGCCATCGAAGCGGCGCGCGCCGGCGAGCACGGCAGAGGCTTCGCCGTGGTCGCCACCGAAGTGAGAAAACTCGCCGAACGAAGCCAGAGCGCGGCTCAGGAAATCAACTCGCTGACCGACACCAGCGTGCAGATCGCTGAACGATCCGGCGATCTGCTTAAAGCCTTGGTGCCGTCCATCGCCAAGACCGCGGCGCTGGTCCAAGAGGTCGCCACTTCGTCCAGAGAGCAAGCGATCGGTGTGGCGCAGGTGAGCAAAGCCATGACCCAAGTCGATCAGGTGACCCAGAGAAACGCGGCCGCGGCCGAAGAGTTGTCGAGCACCGCGGAACAGATGAGAGCGCAAGCAGAAAGTTTGCAAAAGCTGATGAGTTTCTTTCGCACCAACGACACCCAGGATGCACTGGAAGCCAGCGCGCCGCGGCCCGACTTTCCCAAGCCCATCGTCAATCGTCGACAACCACGACAGAAACCATCGCTTACGGACATGCCAGCGGCGGAAGCACTGTCGCGAACCAACTTCGTCGCACCGGCGGCGTCCCACGATGCCGGAGAGTTCAGAAAATTTTAGCTCCACAAGACTGAAAGTTTTTGTGTCATGACGAAGAACCCGTCAAATCATCCCGCGACAACGTCTCTCGGTATCAAACCGCTGAGCGAGCGGGAGTTTGCCCAGTTTCAAAAGCTGATCTACGGCAAGGCGGGGATTTATCTGGCGCCAGTTAAGAAAACCCTGTTGGAGGCGCGCCTCACGAGAAGGATCAAACAACTCGGCAACAAATCTTTTACGGAATACTTGCACCGCGTCGTGGACGATCCCGAGGGCGCGGAAATGATTCAGCTGCTCGACCGCGTCGCCACCAATGAAACTCATTTTTTTCGCGAGCCGCGCCAGTTCGAGTTCCTTGAACAGGAGATCTTTCCGCGCTGGGCCGCGCAGGACGCGGCGGGGTCGCGGCCCAGGCTGATTCGAGTTTGGAGCGCCGGCTGCTCCACCGGCGAGGAGCCCTACTCCATCGCCATGACCCTGCTCGATCATTTTCCGCCGTCGGCCGGCTGGCAAGTGGAAATTCTCGCCACCGATCTGTCGAGCCGGGTGCTCGATTCGGCGCGCAAGGCGGTCTGGCCCATCACCAAGTCCATGGAAATCCCGCACGGCTATTTGAAGCGATTCATGCTCAAGGGCAGCGGCGCTCAGGCCGACAACATGAAGGCAGGCCCCGAGATCCTCTCGGTGATCCGTTTTGAGCGGCTCAACCTGAACGAGGAAATCCATTCCATCGCCGGCCGCTTCGATCTGATTTTCTGCCGCAATGTTTTGATTTACTTCGACGCGCAATCACGCGGGAGGGTGATCGGCCGCTTGCTCGATCAACTGGCGCCGTCGGGCTATTTGTTTCTCGGCCACGCGGAAACTCTAAACGGTGTGACCGAGCGGGTGCGAAGCATCATGCCGACCATTTACGTCCATGGCGCCGGGCCGCAAGCCAATCTCGCTGCCGGCCTGTACGAAACCTAGAAACGAGTGAGGCGCGATGAACAACACCGAACGCGACAATTTGCACGTGCTGGTCGTAGACGACTCCGCGGTGGTGCGCGAAGTCATGACCGCGGTGCTGGCGCAGGAGCAAAATATTGTCGTCGCCACCGCATCCGATCCGTTGATCGCCATGCAGAAGATGCGCCACCAACGGCCCGACGTCATCATTCTCGACTTGGAAATGCCGCGCATGGACGGCCTGACCTTTCTCCGCCAGATCATGCGCAGCGATCCGATACCTGTGGTGGTCTGCTCGGCGCTGACCGGCGCCGGCACGACGCTTGGACTCCAGGCCATGGAGGAAGGCGCCGTCGACGTGGTCACCAAGCCGCGCCTGGGCGTCAAAGAGTTTCTTTACGAATCCGCCGTGACGCTGATCGACGCCGTGCGCGCGGCGCACCGCTCGCGCCAAACGCTGGGCCGTGCCGCGCTCACGACGCCGACGCCGCGCCGCAGTGCCGATGCGCTGTTGCCGACCAAGCCGGCCAGGCAGCTCGGCCGCGCCAGCGACCGAGTCATCGCCATCGGCGCTTCCACCGGCGGCACCGAAGCGTTGCGCGTGATCCTCGAAGCGCTGCCGCCGGACGCGCCCGGACTGCTGATCGTGCAGCATATGCCGGAAGGATTTACCAATGCATTCGCCCAGCGGCTCAACCAAACTTGCCGCATCGAGGTGAAAGAAGCTGAAAGCGGCGATCGAGTGGTTGCCGGACGCGCCCTGATCGCGCCGGGAAACCGTCACCTTTTAGTCAGCGCCGTCGCCGGTGAGTATATCGTCGACGTCATAGATGGGCCGTTAGTATCGCGCCACCGGCCAAGCGTCGACGTGCTGTTCCGCTCGGTCGCGCAATCGGCCGGCGCCAAAGCCATCGGCGTGATCCTCACGGGCATGGGCAGCGACGGCGCCGAGGGACTGTTGGAAATGAAACGGTCGGGAGCCATGACCATCGCTCAAGACGAAGCCTCGTGCGTCGTCTTCGGCATGCCCAAGGAAGCGATCGAGCGCGGCGCGGCCGGCCAAGTCCTCGGCCTGGGACAAATCGCCGACTGCATCCTGCGTGGATTGAATGAGACCCATCGAGCGGCAAGCTAAATTTGAAACCGGAGAAAAAAGGAGAACCCATGGAAACCAACGACGGAAAAGTGAGCGTACTAGCGGTGGACGATTCCAAAACCATGCTGGCGATGATGTCCGCCTATTTGAAGGGCAGCAACTTCGAATTGGTGGCCACCGCCAACAGCGGTCCCGAGGCCTTACAGAAGTATATCGATATCAGACCGCAGTTGGTGCTTCTGGATGTGGTGATGCCCGAAGTGACCGGCATCGAGACCCTCGAACAAATTCTCAGCGCCGACACCGGCGCCTGCGTGATCATGGTGAGCTCGCTGGGCACCGAGAGCACGGTGCAGGAGTGTTTAAAAAAAGGCGCCAAGAGTTTCGTCCAAAAACCGATTGAGAAAAAAGGCATGCTCGCCACGCTCACCTCGGTGTGCGAGAAAGCGGGGGTCGAACTATGAGCGCGAAATTTTTCGGCCAATTCTTGCTTGAGAAGGGGCGCATCAGCTCCCAGCAGTTAGTCGATGCCTTGGAATTTCAAAAACAGATCAAGCTGCCGATCGGCGTCTTGGCGCTCGAAGCAGGATTGCTCAGCACCGAGCAAGTAAAGCTGGTATTGGCCCGACAGTCCAATAGCGACAAAAAATTCGGCGAGCTAGCGGTCTCCCTCGGCTTGCTCACCCAAGCGCAAATCGCCGGGCTGTTGCAAAACCAATCCAGTCACCGAGTCCTGCTCGGCGAAGCACTGATCGTGAAAGGCTACCTCAGCGTCGACGCACTCGAAAAAGAGCTCAAAGAGCACAAAAAAGAGGAAGAGAAACTCACCATGCAGGTGGCCGCCGCTTTCAACTCCATCGCCAACAAACAGATCGTCAAGACCTTCACCGATCTGATGGTGATGATGTTTACCGACTTCGCCGAGCAACGCGACATCAAGGTCGAGCGCTGCGAAACCGGCAAGGAAAACGTCAGGCTGTTTCGCTGGGTCATATCGCAAAAAATCGCCGGCGACAACGTCGAGTTCAACTGCCTCTTGTCGGTGCCGCCGAAACTCATGCTGCAAATGGCCTCGACCATGTTGGACCAAAACATCAGCACGGCCGACGAGCTGGCGCTCGACGCGACCAAAGAGTTTGTCAATATCGCCAACGGCAACGCCTGCGCCCAACTTTCCGCGGATGGCGTCGAGCTGACGATGCAGCCGCCGGAAGTTTACGAAACGACCATGAAACCGTACCCATTTCGCAACAAAGACGTCGTCTGCGTCCACCTCGCCTCGCCGGATTCAAAACTGGAGGTCGCCTTCGATTTTTGACTGTAGAAGAAACCAAGTCGCTTTGCGGGCGGGTCTAAAGCCCGCCCGCGAAGGGAATTAGCCCAAGCAGAAAAAACCCGCCCCCATCAATCACCGAGCAGCTTCTTCATCCGTTCGATGATCTCGCGCGGCTGCGCGATGATCTCCTTCGCCAGCGTCTCCAACCCTTCGCCGTAGTCCGGATCGGTTTCGAGTTTGCGCGCTTTGACATCGGCGAGAAACGCCGGGTCGCTCATGGTCTTGCGGAACCCATCGCGCAGGATTCGCAGCCGCTCGGCCGCAATCGCCGGCGGCGTGATGAACGGCCGGCCGAGATCGCCGGAAGCTAAAATCGCCGTGACCAGCGCGCGCGTCGATGTCGGCGTTTTGTGCTCATTCATAATCTCGTGGATCGTCGGCACGTCCGGCATTTTCGGATCGCGCTTGCGCCCAGTCTGCAGAAGAATCCGCACCATGTTTTTCTTGCGCCAAGTAGTGAACGGCTCACGCGCGAAAAAAGTCGGGATGCTCAGCGCGCGGCACACCACTTCACCGCGCTCGAAGGCCAAGTCCTGCTCCGCGCCGCCCTGGTAGCCCATGACGACGGTGAACTTGGCACCCACCGCTTCTTCGAGCAGCTTGGGAATAAAGTGGCCGCTGGTGCCGCTGCTGGTCGCCGAACACTTCGGCGCTTCCTTGGCTTTGCGCACGTCATCGATCGATTTAAACGGCGTGTTGGCGTTCATGTAGAATAGCCACGGTGTATTTTCCGTCGAGCCCACCCACCCGAACTTCGCCCAATCGAACTGCACTTCTTTCTTGCCGATCAACTGATCGAGATAGAGCGACGGCCCGATCGCAGCCATGGTCAAACCGTCGGGCTTAGACACGTTGTAAATATGATTGGCGGCGATCATCGAACCGGCGCCCGGCATGTTCTGCGCAAGGATGTTCGGGTTGCCAGGAATATGCTTGCCCATATGCGCCGCCAACAGCCGCGCCCAGATGTCATAACCGTCGCCGGCGAGATAGCCGACAACGATGGTAATCGTCTTGCCCTGATAGAAAGGCGTCTGGGCGTGAGCATCAATGAGCGACAGAACCACAAGCGCCAAACTAAATACGATTTCTTTCATACGATTTCTTTCATATTTAACATTCCTTTCGAAAGGGGTCAGAGTCATTTTTGTGCGATTCCTGGTCTCCCTCGTGGTCGAAGTTCTAACTGCCGACTTAGCCTCAAGGAAAGCCCTCGGATATATGATTGGCCCGCGGTAACCCCTCCTCGCTGTACGCTGGTCCGAATAATAGCAAGCTCATGGTCCGGATTGCCCACTTCGACGAATTGCCGATAGCTTCGCTGTCTTTGCAAATCGGTATCACCCAATGCCAAGTAACATGGATCCACATCTAGTAGGGCATCCTTTGTCCCCTCGCCATGAAATCGATAGCTGCTCCATCGATAATCCCGTGGTTGAGAGACCATTTTAGCTCGCACGGGGTTTAGCTCAATGTAACGGCAGCAGGCAAGCAGATAGTCGTCCATACTCACTAAGGAACTTCGAAATCGACCTTCCCACAGCGTTCCGGTTCTCCCGTGTCGCCAATTGAAATATTGCACGTAGCGCCGCCCCACGCTCTGCAACAGCCGACTCAGCCCCTGCGAATCGGAAGGTTCGATCAGAAAGTGAACGTGGTTACTCATCAAACAATAGGCGTAAATCCGGCACCGACGTTGTTCTTTAGCTCTACGAAAACAGTCAAGATAGAATCTGTAATCCTGTTCACTGAGAAAAATCGCTTGGCGATTGTTCCCCCGCTGGATGACATGGTGGGGATATCCCGGCACTGCGATTCGAGGTGAGCGTGCCATTAAAAATTCACCCTGGGGTTTTGCCGGTGCTAAAACTACAACCAGAGGAAAGTTAAATCAACCAAAATCACTCTGACCCCATTTACATTGAGTACATTGAGTGGCGCCATATTAGATCGGCGCGGCTGGGGCGGCAAGAGGCGGGGAGAGTTGGAATGCTGGAAGAAAGGAGTGATGGAGTCTTGGAAACCCCACCACTCCAATACTCCATCACTCCAGTTGCAACTCGCTATTTACTTCTTCGCCGGCGCCGGTTTCTTGCCGATGGCGGCGAGCAGTTCGCTGTACGGAACGACGCGCTGATGAATCGACACGATGCGATCGACGTCGATTCTCAAGCGTCGGACATTGGCTTCCAGGTTAACCGCAGAGGGAGCAGGAACTTTCGGCGGCTCGGCGCCTGCTGGGCCGGGCGAAAAAACATCGGCTTCGATGAGCAATTTTTCTTTGCGCAGGTAAGCCATGACGATGCCGTCATGATGTACGTTGCCGACGATCTGGTAGAGCTCCACCGAGCGCGTGCCGTCGGTCAATACCATGTTGTCGCCCATGGTCTGAAACACCGGCTTCTTTTTCGCTTTCGCCAGACGGTCGGGCGCTAGGTTCCAAGAATTTGCCGCCGCGCGTTCGAAATAAGGCCGGTTAATTTCATGGGTCACGATCGTGACACCCTCGGCGGCGTAGGAGCGCAGTCCGGAAGCGTGGTCGAAATGATGGTGCGTATTGACCAGATACTTGATCGGCTTATTCGGCACCAGCTTTTTCACTTCGCCCATCACCGCTAGTGAGCGTTGCTCGCCGTGCGGGCCTTCGACCACGATCAAATAATCTTTCATCTCGATCAGCACGCTGGCAGCCGAAACACCCGTGATGTACCAAACCCCGTCGGCCACTTTTTCAGATTTCGCCGCCACCGGGTTATTGCGCACTTCGGCGGGAACTTCGATATCCACCGGCGGATTGGCTCTGACCGCGGTGACCGTCAGATCCAAGGTCGGCTTGTCATCCTGATACTGAATGATCTTGGTCGGGAACTTGATGCCGCCGAAGTCGCGATAGGGCCCATAGTAGGTCACCACTTTGATATCGCCGACCACCGGATGGCCGTAGGAAGACTCGACGCGCTCGATGGCGTTCTGATCGTTGACGTAGGCAACCACCTTATGTTTGCCCCGGTCGGTAAATGAGACGATCACCATCTCCCGCCCTTCGATCGTCTTCTTCGTGACCGCCGCATTGTTGGCAAACGCCGCGCGCAGAATTCCGTGCGGCGAGATGACGATTTGATGGGCGCGCTCGCTGGCCTCAAAAAGCCGCGCGGCAATTACTTTGCCCGCCACGTTCCAGGCCAGATCGCCGCTGACCACCGTCACAGCTTGCTGTTCGGGTCCAACCGTCGTGGTCTCGCCGGCCATGCGCACGATGCTATCGCGCATCGCCCCGGCGGTGAAATCGTAAACCCGCGTCATGCTTTTCACGAAGGACCTCGGCCACGCCGCCGCCGGGCTGGTGCTCTGGCCGAGCGAGTACATCGTACCGTTGCCGGTGAACTGAAACGTCTTAGTCGTCGACACGTCGAGCGCATCGGCGATCTGCTGCAACTGAGTGTCGGCCGCATCCGCCCTAAGGCCGGTCAACGCGACCAGCGCAAGCGCGAGCGCAATTTTCTTAAACATAGTGTCGCCTCCTGTAATCTTAATTGGTCGTCTGGATGATGT
>Ga0137461_1000255_pt1 | contig 12206 bp, 13 predicted proteins | sample EasRivERMGT746_2_FD_104650 | JGI IMG/M metagenome (GOLD analysis project Ga0137461, IMG submission 104650) | Soil microbial communities from meander-bound floodplain in the East River, Colorado, USA - East River MetaG ERMGT746_2 | ecosystem: Environmental > Terrestrial > Soil > Floodplain ... | reverse complement strand
CAATATCCTTGGGACCTAGTACGTCTAGGTATTGAAGCTTCACTCCAAACGCCTTTGCGGCAAGATTCACGTCTCTTAACAACTGTGCGTTGTCCGTTTGGGTCGAAGTCGCGAAGACGGCCACGCGGGAGAGCCTGGGAATGATCTCTTTCAAAAGCTCCAATCGTTTTCCGTTTAGCTCCGGGGCAAGGGTTGACAGTCCAGTGATATTTCCACCAGGTCGCGCGAGGCTGGCGACGAAACCGTTGCCAACCGGATCGTCAGCACTCGCCATGACAATAGGAATGGTCGAAGTCGCTTCCTTGGCGGCGCGGCCTCCACCCTCACCGGCCGTGACGATGACGTCGACCTTGAGACGCACCAGTTCTTCAACGAGGGTTTTTACGCGCCCTGGTATGTTATCCGCGCCGCGCCATTCGATGATAATGTTTTTCCCCTCCACGTATCCAAGTTCACGCAAGCCTTGCCGAAATGCTTCCAGGCGGGCCGGGCTGGATCCTGAAGTTAGCCAGCCGATTCTAGGGATCTTCCCCGCCTGCTGCGCCTGAGCGTAAGACCCAATCGTCAGGAATAAAATCACCAATAACCAAACAAATATCTTTCGACCCATCGCTTCCCTCCTGTCGGTTTTTTACTTCTTCCTTTTGCCTTAACGTCGACTGCGGAATCGCCGGCCCGAAAGAATATTCACCGCAGAGGCGCCGAGTTCGGAGAATTTTTGATCAAATACTCTTAACTCAGAGTCCGGCGCCTGAGCAGCGTCGAAGGGCGTCTCCGCGGTGCAATCTCCGAGTCCTTTGCATTTTGTCTTTTTATTTTCGCGTTATTTGATCACCTTGTCCGCCTTCATCAGCGTCCACTGCGGGATCGTCAGGCCGATCTGCTTGGCTGCGTTTAAGTTGATGACAAACTCAAACTTCATCGGTTGCTCCACGGGAAGGTCTGCGGGCGTCCTGCCTTTCAAAATCTTGTCCACATAGACTGCGGCGCGCCGGTCCAAGTCTCTGAGGTTCACGCCGTAGCTCATCAGCCCGCCGTCTTCGACATATTCTCCTCTTGGGTACGTCGCCGGCACTCGGCTCTTCACTGCCAGTTGTACGGTCTGTTTGCGCTGAGATGCGCCGCCGATGCCACCCGACACGTTCATCAGGACTGCACCGGACCGTTCCTTGACTGCGGCTCGGAAAGCAGGCTCGATATCCTTGACCGTCAGCACGTCGTGGTATTGAAGTTTCAGACCCAACGCCCCCGAAGCAAGTTCCAGTTCTTTCAACTCGATTGCGTTGGTCGCGCTCGTCGACGTGCCGAAGACCGCCACGCGGGTGAGTTTAGGCACTATCTCCTTCAAGATTTCCAGTCGTTTACCGCTCAGCTCCGGGGAAAAGGTAGACAGTCCAGTAATGTTTCCGCCGGGACGCGCGAGGCTGGCGATGAATCCCACACCGACGGGGTCACCATCGTTGGTCATGATGATGGGAATCGTGCTCGTCGCTTCTTTGAGAACACGGGTTGTCGACGCACTATCCGAAATCAGGATGTCTACCTTGAGACGCATGAGCTCGGCGGCGAGCAGCGGGAGACGATCACGCTTTCCCTCAGCAAAACGCCACTCGACGATGATGTTTTTCCCTTCCACGAAGCCAAGCTCACGCAGACCCTGACGAAAGGCCTCGACGCGCGGCGAGTTAGTGGAGGAAGAAGCGGCAAGTGGGTATCCGATCCGCGGGATTTTCGCGGTCTGCTGCGCCCGAGCTGGAAAGGGAAGAGCCAAGAGCATCGAGCAAAAAGTTCGCCGAGTGATTTTTTTGTGCATGGGGTTTTCCTCCATTGTTTTTTTCCCTCACCGTCGCCCTCTCCCGCTTTCGCGGCAGAGGAAAGCGGCCCCGCAGACGGCAATCGAAAAATTATTTCTGATTTCTGACTTCTGATCACTGCCCTCTGTCATCTGATCACTTTGTCCGCCCGCACCAACAGATTCGGCGGGATCGTCAGGCCGATCTGCTTGGCGGCATTTAGATTTACGACGAACTCCAACCTCATCGGCAGCTCGACGGGAATGTCGGCGGGCATTCTTCCTTTGAGAATCTTGTCAACCATGGATGCTGCGCGCCTATAGGGTTCAATCCGATCGGCTCCATAGGACATCAAGCCGCCGCTGGCAACATAATCTTCCCGATTGTAAATCGATGGCAAACGATTTTTCGTTGCGAGGTCCGCGATTCGTTTTTGATCAGAAACGAATAACGGGCTCGACGCCACGGCGAGAGCGGCGCTACCGGCCTTAATTGCGTCTTTGAACGCGCTCTCGAATTTGTCGGCGCTGCTCACCTGCATGGAATGAAGCTGCAAGCGCAGTTCTCGTGCCGGCAGTTGGCTTTCTTTCCATTGTAGAGAAGAGCCTTGAGCCAGTGGATTCCACAGCACTGCAACGCGAGACAACTTTGGAACGGTCTCCTTGAGTAACTCCAGTCGTTTGCCGGCCAACACCGACACAATGGTGGTGAACCCCGTGATGTTTCCCCCAGGCCGCGCCAGGCTGTCGATCAGCCCGGAGCCGACAGGATCAGTTACATCATAAAAAACGATGGGGATCGTCTTGGTAGCGTTTTTGGCGGCTAGGGCGCTTGGAGTCGAGGTCGTGATAAGCAAATCCACTTTGAGTCGGACCAACTCACCAGCCGCGGCGGGAAGCTGATCAATCTTACCCTCCGCGGAGCGATGCTCGAAAGCTATATTCTTGCCTTCTACATAACCGCGCGTGCGGATCTCTCGCCTAAGCACCTCGCGCCCGGGGCTCGCTTCGGATGCTGAACGGAATTGGAGCACGCCAATTTTAGGTATCTTTGCTTGTGGCTGCGCCTCGGTCAGAGAAACAGTTAGCAGAACGGCATTAATCAGTAGGCAGACAACGATCTTTCTAATCATTAGTTTTCCTCCTGTTCATACTGCTGACTGCCTTCTGCTCACTGCTCACCGTCACTTGACGACCGTCACTGCTTCGCGCCACTTTTCGCTTTCGCCTTGGCTTCATCGATGATCGGTTGGAGTTTTTTCTTGAGCGTTGGGTTGAGTTGAAAGGCTTTTTGAAAGTCGGCGTCGGCTTCTTTGTCTTTGTTTTGATAGACGCGGATGATGCCGCGGTAGACGTAGGCGTCGGCGTTTTTCGGCTGCATGTTGATCACCTCGGTGAAGTCCCGCGCCGCGTAATCGTATTTGTCTATTTTGAGATAAGCTAAGCCGCGATTGAACGGCGCTTCGGGATCTTTGGGATTGAGCCGAGCCGCTTCGCTGTAGTCTTCGATGGCGGCTTCATATTTGGCGCTTTTCATTTTCGCCAGGCCGCGATTGTAGTAGGCTTCAGCGGATTTGGGATTGAGCTTGAGGGTGTCGTCGAAGTCGCCAATCGCATTGTCGATCTTGCCCGAGTCGGCGTAGGCAATGCCGCGGTTATAATAGGCGTCCGCTAGCGACGGATCGCGGCTGAGCGCGGCGTCGTAGTCTTTGATCGCGTCGTCTTTTTTGTTCAGCGCCAGATAGCTATTGCCGCGATTGTAATAGTGCTGCGCGTCCTTGGGCTCGATGCGAATCGCCTCGGTGAAATCCTTGACCGCGATGTCGTAACGCTTGGCGTCGAAATGAATCGCGCCGCGGTTGACGTAACTGCGCGCGTCGTTGGGATTCAACTTGATCGCCGCGCCGTAGTCGTTGAGCGCGGGCAAATCCTGTTTCAAGCGGCGCTGAACGTTGGCACGGTTGAAATAGGCCTCGCCGTCTTTGGGATTCAATCGGATCGCTTCGCTGTAGTCTTTGAGCGCTTGGGGATTTTGCCCGAGATCGTAGTGGGCGTTGCCGCGGTTGAAATAAGCTTCGGCGAGCTTGGGATTGGCTTTGATGACTTTGTCATACTCGACGAGCGCTTCTTTGACCTTGCCGGCGTCGTGCAGTTCCAGCGCCGCTTTGAGCGGGTCTTCCGCCTGGCCGGGCCAGGCGCGGGCGGCGGGAGTGAGCAGGGAGATCATCAAACTGAACAGTGCGAAGATTTTGGTCATGGTCAGATTATTACCTATCAAATGTTCCACAGAACGTCTTCTAAAAAATCGCAATCCGAATATCTAAAGCGGCCCCGTGGACCGAAACAAACTCGCCGCCAAATAAACCTAAAATCCGAGAAATTAAACGATCCTCGGCTTGAAGCCGACTCCAAGAATGCTCCCGATCGTCATTCCCGTGAAAACGGGAATCCAGGCGAGGGCGGACACATAGGTCCGCCCCTACATTGATTGACCTGGATTCCCGCCCCACGCTTTCGCGGGGGCAGGCTCTGCGCGGGAAAGACGGAAGGGAAGTCGACTTCGAGTCGACAGATTCAGAACACCTCAGCTTCGAGCCGATGGGATGTTCAGTTTGATCTCCAGAAATTAGAAAGTTCCGAATCCGAGTCCGTGTTGTTTTGAATTTGATGTTTTTGAGCATTTGAATTTGTTTCGGATTTCGAGTTTTTTATTTTGTTTTTACTTTTTACCTTTGGCTACCGTTTGTTCGGCGCCACAAGCGCTTCGACTTTGTCTTTAAGACTGGGGTCGAGCTCGATGGCCTTTTTAAAATCCTTTTGCGCGTCGTCGGTCTTCCCCTGGCGCGAGCGGATCACGCCGCGGTTGGCGTAGATCCTGGCGTTCTTGGCGTCGAGCTTGAGCGCGTCGTCGTAATCTCTGACCGCTTCGTCGTACTTGCCGAGCAAGGAATAGGCGTTGGCGCGATTGTTATAGGACTCGGCGTTCTTCGGTTCGAGCTTGATCGCTTCGCTGTAATCGTGCACCGCCAGCTCGTTTTTGCCGAGACGGCGGTAGGCGAGGCCGCGGTTGTAATAGATTTCCACGTCTTTGGCATCCGCTTTTTGCGCTTGGCTGAGGTCGTCGATCGCTTTGTCGAATTGCTTAAGCGCGATATACGCCAGGCCGCGTTGGCGATGGGCGCGCGGCGCATTGGCGTCGATCTTAATCACTTCGTCAAAGTCTTTGACCGCGCGCTCGTATTGTTTCTGCGCCATGTGCGCATTGCCAAGGTTGAAGTAGGCGTCAGTGAGCTTGGGATTTAACTTAATAGCTTCGTCATAGTCTTTGATCGCGTTGTCGCTTTGTCCCAACTTGAAATACGCGAGGCCGCGGTTGTTGTAAGCTTCGTCGGATTTCGGCGCGGCCTTGAGCGCGCGATTGAACGCGCCGAGCGCTTCTTGGTATTTTCCGGCTTGGTAATATTTAACGCCTTCGCCAAAAGCGTTTTGCGCCTCGGCGGCGAACGACTGGGCGGGGAAGGCCAACAAGAGCAGTAAAAAATTCCGAATTCGTCTCATCATATAGGTGCGCATGGTCATACTGTGATTTAACTCATGCACGCGCGGTTGTCCAATTCTCTCGCCCCGGCTGTCGAGTGCTTCTACCCTAGACAAATGCGGCAAAAAAGAATATTGCTGTGAATTATCAAGCAATCAGGAGGGTATATCCTATGACCACAGCGACTGCGGTGAAACGCACCGCGGAACAAGTTCTGGGTAAAGATAAAATCGTCTCGTCGGATTCCCATATCATGGAGCCGGCGGATCTTTGGGAAAAGAATTTAACGCCGAGTCTGCGCGCCAAGTTTCCAAAATTTCCGCCGCGCAATGCGGTCGGCGAAAAGCCGGGTGGATACGACCCCAAGGCCCGCTTGGATGAGATGGCCGTCGACGGCGTCAGCGCCGAGGTGTTGTACGCGACTTTCGGGTTGCGGCTTTTCGCCCTGGAAGATGCCGAGCTGCAGGAAGCCTGTTTTCAGATCGCCAACGATTGGATGATGGAATACTGCAAAGCAGCGCCGGGCCGACTCTTCGGTATTCCCAATATTTCCATGTACAACATCCCCAACGCGATCAAAGAACTCGAGCGCTGCAAAAACAACGGCATGATCGGCTGTATGATTTGGCAGGTGCCGCCGGACAATCTGCCGTTCACGAGCGAGTATTATTATCCGTTCTGGGAAGCGGCGTCTGAATTGGACATGCCGGTCAACGTGCATATCTTGACCGGTTTCAATTACAGCCGTTTTGACCGCAAGGGTTTGGACACCTATAAGATGACCGTCAATCAAAAGCTCGCCGATGCGGCGAACACTCTGTTCGATCTCGTCTTCGGCGGCGCGGTCGCGAAACATCCCAAGCTGAAGATCGTTTACGTCGAAAACGAAGTGGCCTGGATTCCATTTCACTGCCACGAGTGGGACAAGTATTTTATTCGCCACAGCCCGAAGGCGCCGCTGCCGTATATGAAGAAGCTGCCGAGCGAGTATGTCAAAGATCAGGTATTCGCGACCTTCTTCAGCGATCCCTGCGGCGGACGGATGATGGATTGGTTTGGCGAAGATAATTTCATGTGGTCGAGCGATTATCCGCACGCCGCGTCGACCTGGCCGCACTCGCGCCAAGTGATCGCCGATGAGTTAGGCCACCTGCCCAAGCCGGTGATCGACAAAGTCGTCCGGCAAAACGTCCTTGACCTGTATCACATCAAAGTCGACGGCATTAACAATTAACAATTTAAAATTAAAAATTAAAAAATAAGAAAGGACTTCCATGCAACCCGCAAGAAAACTCGAACCGGCAACAAAACCTCAGACGCAGAAATTTTCTCTCAGAACCCCATACATGAAGCAGGGGCGGATCACCCAACTCGTCGCCGAGACCGAGAATATGTGGATCCACACCAAGATCAATTACGAAGGCGGCGAGAACGAGATTCACACCCATCTCAATGAAGATCATTCGTTCATCGTGCTCGAAGGGCAGATGAGCGTCTTCGATGAGAAAGGCGGCGAGATCAAAGTGGAAAAACACCAGGGCGTGATGATTCCCAAAGGCGCCTACTACCGCTATCTCAACACCGGCTCGGAGAACTTGGTGGTGCTGCGCGTCGGCGCGGGCATCAAAGGCAAAGCGCAAAGCGGTGAAGCGATGCGCGTGCGTCCCGACGGCAAACCGTTACTCGCCTTATCCGAGGAGAACAAGACCGTGCCGCCGATCGAGGATACGCGCTTTTACGCTGACGCGGCCGGCTGAGCGCTGGTCTAATTCAACTGTTCGAAAGCACCGGCCACTGAGAAATCAGTGGCCGGTGTCGTTTGGGGGGGGGGCGATATGACGCAAGCGATTCGCGCAATGCCTGAAGAAATGCCGCGGGAGTTATGGCGAGGTCTCAAGCCTGAGAGCGCGCTGGGGCAGGGAAGTTGTGCGGCGATATTTATCGCGCCGAATTCGGCGGACGAAATGATCTCGCTGTCGCAGGTGCGCGCCTTTGCCGATCGCGGCTTGGAGGGCGATCGTTTTTTTCGTGATTCGTGGAGCGCGGTCAACCGTTCGGACAAAGCAGTGAGTTTGATTGAAGATGAAGTGCTCGCCCTCGCCGCCAAGGAACTCGGAGTTGGAGGCTTGGGCAATCTTAGCCGCCGTAATATCGTCACCCGCGGCGTGGCGCTGATCGATCTGCTCGGGCGCGAATTCACCGTCGGCTCTGTGCGCATGCGCGGCATCCGTTTGTTCGAACCCTGCGCGCACTTGTTCAAAGTGTCCAAGCTAAAGGGGATCTTCAAAGCCTTGGAACATCGCAGCGGCTTAAAGGCGGCGGTCCTGAGCGATGGCGACATTCGAGTTGGCGATGCCATTGCACTAGAGCAGGGCGTCTAACAGCAGAGCATTAACCACAAAGTGCACGAAGTAGGGGCGCGATTCATCGCGCCCTCGGTCATAAGACCAAGAGTATTAACCGCACCCTTCGATGGGCTCAGGGCGATCGGAGCGCAAAGAACGCAAAAAAGAATTTCGAATTGTAGGGGCGGGTTTGAAACCCGCCCTTTCGGCTTCTATACAACGAGGAAAAAATCAATGGAATACGGTTTACATCTTCCAGCATCGAGCGCCACAGTGAAACCTGAAGAGTTGGTTCGCTTCGCCCAACAAGCTGAAGCGTTGAGCTTCTACTGCATCACCGTCGCCGATCACGTCATTGTGCCGAAAAATATTTCGGTGCCCTATCCCTACACCGTCGACGGCAAATATCCCGGCACGGGTTATCACTTGGAAACGCTGATGACCATGGGTTTTTTGGCCGGCGCGACCAAACGCATTCGCTTCGTTACCAGTGTGATGATCTTGCCCTATCGCAATCCGATCGTCACCGCCAAGATGCTGGCGAGTCTCGATGTTCTTTCCGGCGGGCGGGTCATCGTCGGCGCCGGCGTCGGCTGGATGAAAGAAGAGTTCGAAACTATTCGCACTGAAAATTTTGTCGAGCGCGGCAAAGTGACCGACGAGTATATCGCGGCGTTTAGAGAGCTGTGGACCAGCGACAATCCGAGTTTCAGCGGCAAATATTGTAGCTTTTCCAACATCGTCTTTCTGCCCAAACCGGTGCAGCAGCCGACGATCCCGATCTGGATCGGCGGTCACAGCAAGCAAGCGATTCGCCGCGCGGCGCGCATCGGCGACGGTTGGCATCCCATCGGCGGCGTGCCGACGATCCCATTGGAACCCGAAGGGATCAAACAAGACATGGACATGCTTTTCGAATATGCGGTCAAGGCCGGGCGCGATCCGAAAAAAATTCGCGTCGCGCTCAAAGGCTCACTGTTCGACCGGGAGAAACAGATCACGCCGGGAAAGCGGCGGCGTTTCATCGGCAGCGCTGAAGAAGTTGCGTCGGATATTCGCGATTACCGCGCAGTCGGAGTCGACACGATGATCTTCGACGTGCGCCAACCGACTATCAATGAAACCCTCGAGCGGATGGATTGGATGGCGAAAGAAGTCTTTCCCCGCGTCTAGCAGAACGTATTCCCGCGACGGCTTCAGTCTTCAACGGTAATGGGCTGGCGTTCGATAGGGAATGACGGAAGCGATTGCACGGAAATGTTCGTCGTAGGCAACTATCGCCTCGCAGCCGGCGGCATAAGCGCTGATAGCGTGGGGCACGTCCGTTGAGTCTTTAAGATCGGAGAATCTCTCAGCGAGGCGTCTTCTCTCAGTGCGGGTGACAAAAGGCAAAATCCGCAGCCGTACTTCAAGGATCTTTTGCAATGCCGCTTTACCGAATTGCGAGCCGGTTTCCACGTCCGGCGCATTTTCGAGGGCAAACACATATACTTCGTGCAAGGCGTAAAATGAAGTGGCGGCGAGGACCAAACCGGAATCAAACTTTGCGAATAGTCTGCGAACGCTTTTCGCCCGCTCGACTTCGACCGATTCCGTCAGCGTGTAAACGAGTAGGACGGAGGTGTCGAGATAGATCACCGAATCGTGCCCGCCGCCCGTTTGGCAGAGCGGGCTTTTTTACTTTGAACGACAAATTCGTTCTCGCTGGCTACGATCCGGCTAAGGCTGCTCTTACGGGCGCGGTGGAGGAGCTTATCCAGCGATTTTCCACGTAGGTATTTTTTGAAGTCTTTGAGGCTCACATGGTTAATCTAGCCCTTCGGCGATTTCAGAGCAACATCTGAGCGATACAAATTTCCCCGAAGGTAGACCGAGAGTATGTCGATGTTGCCGGAATGCGTGGGAAAACCAGGCGCGATCCCCAGTCGATCCGCATCGCCTCATTGATGAAAACGACGCGTGGCGGCGGCGGCGGCTTCTTGCACTCGGGGCAGAGGGCAGAAATTGTTCGCCTCGATGCCGAAGACCGGGTTGAACTTGCTGCGAAAGTTCTCGAGCGCTATCACCGCAGCCAATTCTACCAACTCTTCGTCGGTAAAATGTTTCTTCAGACGAATGAAAAATTTATCCGTGACCCGTTTACCCGTGTAGGTCATCCGCTCGGCCAGCTCTAGCGCCAGCCGCTCGCGCAAGGAAAACAACGGGTTTTTCTTGCAATCTCGCAGCGCCGCTTCGACTTTCGCCGCCGCCGCCCCGTTTTGCATCGCCCCGGATGCATTACTGTCAATTCAATACGGGCAACCATTGATATGGGCAGTCCTAACGCAGACTAAGTTGCGTAGTTCTTGCGCGATCAGTCCCGATTCCTGAATCCCTTGGGCGAGCGCCTGGACACCTTTGTAAATTGTCGGCCTAACGGCAGACACCTGCACAGCGTTTGAGATAAAGCCGCGACGTTTCTTCTGTTCTTCAATTATTTTTCGCACGTCATCATTGGCGTCATTTTCGGTTATACCTTTGATCCTGGCCATGAATCCTCCCTCGTCTTAAGGGTTCAACTCGATCGGATAGCCTGAGTAAGATTTATTTAATGCCATTTCCTTCAGCGTTTGTCTAAGCAATGTCTTATCCAGACCTCGAGCGGCGTCGGGAACTGGGCAAGGTCTTGCTTTCTAAACAAATCGAGTATTATGCAATATCTCCAGATCTAGACCCCGGCTCCAGTTTCTGGAGAGATCTGAGTCATGCGCCATAGATATCCAGTCATGTTAAAAACGGTTTTCGATAATGTTAGGGCGGCCGCGGAGGAACTTCGGCATCTTTTAGAAGAACTCTTACTGAAATATTCCGCATTAGACCGAGACTACTCCGGGCTGGTCGCCACGAGCGGGAATCACACCTATAGAAAACTGAACGAAGGAGGGGTTCTTCTGCAAGGGAAGCTTCTCAAGGAGTACCGGCGGTTTAATGCAATTGTTCGTTGCCTTCTACGAGAACAACCCAAAGCTATCATCGTAACTTTGCGGAACGCAGAAACTGTTTTGGAGAGAATCATTGAGCAAGAGAGAACATGGTGTGCAACCACCAGTGAGGCTTTAAAAGAAGCGAGCGAGGCGTTGCAATCGCTGATTGATCTGCTGAGCCGTTTATACGATCCGTCTCATGGTGAGTCGTCCTACATTCCGGACACCAATGCGCTATTTTACAACCTCAAACTAGAGTCATGGAAATTTGCCGAATCGCCGAAATTCACGCTGATATTGCTACCAACGGTATTGTCTGAATTAGACCGGCTCAAGATCAACCATCCCAATCCAGGACTCCGCAAAAAGGCAGAGACACTTATCCGCCAAATAAAAGAATACCGCCGGCGGGGCAGATTGAGCGAAGGTGTTCCGATTCTCAAAGATAGAATACAACTCGTGGCGGTGGCGACGGAGCCCGGGAAAGACTCTTTTCTACCATGGCTCGATTCGAGTAATAGCGACGACAGGATTTTAGCTAATACGTTTGAGGTCATGCGTTCACGGCCGAGATCAGCTGTCATACTCGTCACCCGTGACATCAACTTGCAGAATAAGGCAGAGATAGCTCTCATTCCGTTTGTCGAACCCCCTGAACCGTGAGAATTCAATCGGCTCGGTTGTGGCAATCTCGTCTGAGGAAGCATGGGTAAGTGATCCGGAGGGATAAAGTATGCTCGATCCAAAAGTTTCTGAATTGGCTGATAAAATGATTCAGGTCGAATTTAGGGAACGTGAAAAACAACTGCGGAGGGAGATCGATCACGCCGTATCGGAGTTGAGCGCGAGGGGGCTGGGACGTTCCGGCGCCGTGGTTCAAAAGACTTATGATCTTTGCGCACACGACATGGAAACCCGCGCACTGATTGTTTGGCAAACTTTAGTTAACGTTTTGGCATGGCTTCAGGGTCAGACACGCACATCCAAACAATTTACCGAGCGCGGCAATTAGCGGAGGCAGACTTTGACAATTCAACAAAAATAATCGAATTGTAGAAGTCTGAATCGCTCGGTGTAAGCCTTCGACGCGGGCGAAGAACTGAAACGAAGGCGGAGGAAATAGAATGCGTGAGATCCTGACAGGCATCTTCACCTGGCCGTGGTTTTCGGAACCGCACGGGTACAATTTTAACGGGCACTTCATTCGGCACGCTGGTGGGAATCTTTGCGTCGATCCTGTGGAGCCCAGCGACGAGGATTTGGATGAAATGGCGCGGTTGGGTGTCGGGCGTATTCTCGTCACCAATCGCAACCACTCGCGGGCGGCGAACAAGATTCGTGCGCGCACAGGAGCGCGGACGGCGATTCATCCGGCGGACGCGCCCCACGCGTGCAGCGAGGGCGCGGAGCTGGATGACGAATTGAACTCAGGCGGCAAGGTTGGTCCCTTCGTGGTAATCAACTCGCCGGGAAAATCGCTGGGAGAAGTCGTGCTTCACTGGCCGGAACGAAAAATCCTGCTGGTCGGGGACGCAGTGGTCGGCGATCCGCCTGGGCGGTGCAAACTT
>Ga0137461_1000254_pt1 | contig 12247 bp, 9 predicted proteins | sample EasRivERMGT746_2_FD_104650 | JGI IMG/M metagenome (GOLD analysis project Ga0137461, IMG submission 104650) | Soil microbial communities from meander-bound floodplain in the East River, Colorado, USA - East River MetaG ERMGT746_2 | ecosystem: Environmental > Terrestrial > Soil > Floodplain ... | reverse complement strand
TTGAACGGCTTGAACGGTTTGAACGTGTTCATTTCCGTATCATCGCAGCCGCGTCTTGCACGGCCTCGACGATTTTTGCGTAGCCGGTGCAGCGGCACAGGTTGCCGGACAGTGCGTAGCGAATCTCTTCTTCGCTGGGATTGGGATTCGAGTCTAATAGCGCTTTGGACATCATCAACATTCCCGGCGTGCAGTAGCCGCACTGGGCGCCGCCATCTTGGACGAAGGCTTTTTGCACGGGATGAAGCTCGGCGCCGATCTTCAATCCTTCGATGGTGACGATATCGGCGCCGTCCAGTTCGCCGGAGAGAATCAGGCAAGAATTCACCGGCGCGCCGTTCATCATCACCGTGCAAGCGCCGCAGTCGCCGGTGCCGCAGCCTTCTTTCGTTCCGGTCATGCCGATCTCGTCGCGCAGTAAATCGAGCAGCAGACGATGGGTTTGAACTTCGCGGCTGACAGACTTGCCGTTGAGAGTAAATTGAATCTTCCTGTTCATGGGGTAACTCCAACTTCAAATTGGAGTGATGGAGTATTGGAGTACTGGAGTGTTGGGTTTCAGATTCGGGAACCCATTACTCCAACACTCCATTACTCCATCACTCCAGTCTTCAATATCTTCTCTCGCGCCGGTCGTACCACGATTTTGCCGGACCGACGGCGGCGTTGAGGAGCGCGCGTTTGGTCATGGCGCCGACCATGGCGCGGCGATAGTCGGCCGACGAGCGCACATCGCTGATCGGTTTGGCTTCTTCGGCGGCAATCTGTCCGACCTTCTCGGCCAGCGCTTCAGTTAATACTTGCCCTTCGAGCGCCGCTTCGGCGCGCTTTGCTCTGATTGGAGTCGGCGCCACGGCGCCGAGAACGATGCGCACGCCGTCGCATTTTTTGTCTTTGGCGCCGAGATTGTAAGCGATGGCGACGCCGACATAGGCCAAGTCCATCATTTCGCGCGGCGAGAATTTAATATATTCGCCGACCAGACTCGCTGGCGTTTTTGGAATCGTGATTTCAGTCAGGATTTCATCTGCGTTCATCGCGCTCTGGCCTGGGCCTTTGAAAAAGTCTTCTAAGTTAATCGTCCGCTCGCCGCCGGCGCCGGCGATTTTTGCCGTGGCGTTGAGCGCGATCAATGCCGGCGCGGTGTCGGCGGACGGCGTCGCGTTGGCCATGTTACCGCCGATGGTGGCGCGGTTGCGAATCTGGATGGAGCCCACCTCTGCAGCGCTTTGCGCGAGAAACGGATATTTTCGCTTGATCAGCGCTGAGGTCTCGATGGCATACATGGTCGTCAGCGCGCCCAAGGTGATGCTGCCGTCGCTGTTCTCGCGGATGCCGGAGAGGCCGGGCACGCGCTTCAAGTCGACGATGTACTTGGGCAGCAGGCCTTTTTCTTTCATGGCGATTACCAAGTCCGTACCGCCGGCGAGAAAGCGGCCACCCGGGCCGTTGTCTTTGAGCAACCGGCTTGCTTCTTCAAGCGTCCGCGGCTGGTAGAAATCGAATGCTTCGGTGCGTTTCATCGAACTACTCTTCCTGGTTGGAGTATTGGAGTGATGGAGTAATGGAGTGTTGGCTCTCAGATTCCGAAAACCCATTACTCCAACATTCCACTACTCCATCACTCCATTCCCGTCAGATGATCGGCTTGAGCGCTTTGCCGATCGCTTTGCCGCAGGGTTCGCCGTCCCGCATCTGCACGTGGCCGCGCACGACGGTTAGCACCGGCATGCCTTTGACTTTCCAGCCATGCCAGGGCGACGGTTTGTTTTTGCTGTGCAGCTTGTTGACGTCGATGGTGCCTTCCTTGTCCATGTCGACGACCGTGATGTCGCCGTCGGAGCCCAAACGGATGGCGCCTTTCTTTGGATAAACCTGCCAAACTTTGGCCGGGTTCTCGGACGCGACTTTGACATATTGATTGAGCGTCAAGCGGCCTTTGTTCACTTCGGTCAAAATCAGCGGCACGCCGGTTTCGACGCCGCAGAAGCCCGAGATGCAGTCCCAAATCGCCGGCTTGGTGAGCTTGCCGTAGATATCCGAGCCTTTCTCCTCCAAGGTGTGCGGCGAATGGTCGGTGGCGATGGTGTCGACGAAACCTTCGCGCAGACCCTGCCAGAGTACTTCGGCGTGATCTTTGGTGCGCACCGGCGGGTTCATCTTCAGCAACGAGCCGACGTTGTCCATGTCGTTGGGTTCGCGCAGCAAGTAATGCGGTCCGGTTTCAGCGGTGATTCTCATGCCGCGAGCCTTGGCGTCGCGGACCATGTAAGCCGCCTGTTTCGAGCTCATGTGGAAAACATGCAGCTTGGTGCCGAAGGTTTCGGCGAAGAAAATCGCGTGATGTACCGACTCCGCTTCGCAGATATCGGGCCGGGAAGCTTCCCAGTAGCGCGCGTCGTTCTTGCCCTCGGTTTTTAATTTATTGGTGCAGTAGGCCATGATCTGGCGGTTCTCGGCGTGGATTCCCAAGGGCAGCTTCGACTGGGCGATGTAGTCAAAGGCTTCGACGCACATGCCGTCGTCGGGGAAGGGCAGGTTGCCGATGGTCTCGCCGAAGAAGATCTTGTAACCGATGGCGCCGGCGGCGGCCATGGGGAGAATGTCTTTGGTGTTGGTCTGCACGACCACGCCGGTGATGCCGAAGTCGACCAGCGAGCGCGCTTCACCGAGTTCTTTTTTGACTTTGACTTGCTCGGCATCGGCGGTCGGTGGAACCGTATTTGGCATGTCGACGACGGTGGTGATACCGCCGCAAACGGCCGCCGTGGAGCCGGTGTTAAAATCCTCTTTGTGGGTCATGCCCGGTTCTCTGAAGTGAACGTGGCCGTCGAACAGCCCCGGTAAAATATGTTTGCCTTTGACGTCGATGACCTCTTTGCCTTCGGGTAGCGAGGCATCGTCGCCGATGGCGACGATCACTTCATTGCTGATCGCCACGCCGCCTTTAAATGTTGCATCGGGTGTCACCACCCAACCGCCTTTGATAACTAAATCTGCTGCCATAATTATCCCTTTCTTTTGTCTGCTATTTTTTGATCTTAATTTACTGGGTCGATGGGGCGGAGCTCACGGATCGCCTGGCGCTGCTTGAGATCGGCCATGACGTTGTTCTTGCCGGCTTGAATATGACTGCGCGCAACGGCAACGGCGCTAGCCGCATCGCGCCGCTCGTTGGCGTCCAATAGACGCAGGTGTTCTTGGTGCGCCAACCTGCCGCGGGCGGCGTCGTAGATGCCGTCGGTGCGCCGTTTGAGCACGATGCGCTCAAAAACACGGCTCAACGTGTTTTGCAAAGTTTCATTGCCGCAGAGCCGGGCGATGGCGAGATGCACATCTTGATCGAACACCAGCCGATCGCGGGTAAAGCGGTCGTGCGCGTCGCGGCCGTAACAATTCATCCGATCGCGCAGCTCCGCCAACGCCGTATCGGTGAGATTTTCGATCGCTTTTTCCACCGCGAAGGCTTCGAGAGCTTCGCGCTGATCGTATAGCTCTTCCGCCTCTTGCATTCTAATTTCTTTGCAGGTAAAACCCCGATTCGGTAGAAAGGATGCGTATCCCTCCTGCACCAGACGAGTTAACGCTTCCCGAATCGGAGTGCGGCTGACGCCGAGACGTTCGCTGAGTTGTTGGTGATGTAATTTTTGTCCCGGCATGATCTCGTTGCAAAGAATCAGATCCTTAATTTGATTGTAGACGCGCGCTGAAAGATTTTCCGTGGGGCGCGTCTTCGCTTTAGGATTTTTTAGGGGTATTTGCATCGGACGAAGTTGCATAAAATAATTTATGCAACGGAGCGGAAATTATCCGATCCGCTAGTGGTTGTCAACGAACCGATATTTTTCACTTGAATAATCGCGGGGACATGATAAGGAAGCTTGCGGCCCAGACTCATCAGAGTTGGTTGCGGGCTGATTTCAAGACCAGAAGTCACTGCTAAGAGAAAATTTAAGTTTATCATTCCAAGGAGGCATTGTGGCACAGAGCAAGTTACAGGCGATCGGATTGCGGCACGAGTACTATCAGCCGAGAACCGGCGGTAGGCTATTAGCGCTGGACGAGGTTAACCTTGAAGTGAACGAAGGCGAATTCGTCACTATCGTGGGACCTAGCGGTTGCGGTAAAACCACCTTCATCAATCTCTGCGATGGATTGCTCAAACCGACCGCGGGTAAAATCATGATCGACGGCAAACAGGTCACCGGTCCGGGCATCGACCGCGGCATGGTGTTCCAAGATTCCTGCTTGATGCCATGGCGTACCGTGATGAAGAACGTGATCTTCGGTTTGGAGTGTCAGGGACAGGATAACGGCGAAGGCCAGGCGCGCGCGCAAAAGTTCATCAAGCTCGTCGGTCTGCAGGGGTTCGAGGATCATTACCCGCACGAACTGTCCGGCGGTATGCAGCAACGCTGCAATTTGGCCCGGGCGCTGACGGTGGACCCGAAGATCTTGATTATGGATGAGCCCTTTGCCGCGCTTGACGCCCAGACGCGCGAAATTATGCAGGCCGAATTGCTGCGCATCTGGAAGGAGTCGGGTAAGACCGTGCTCTTTATTACCCACCAGATCAACGAAGCGATTTATCTGGCGGACCGCTGCATTGTCTTTGGCGCGCGCCCGGGGCGGGTGAAAAAGATGATCCCCATCGATCTGCCGCGGCCGCGCGACCTGTCGATCAAACGCGATCCGAGGTTTTTGCAATACGAAGATCAGTTGTGGGGTTTGATCGAAGAAGAAGTTAAAAAGACCATGATCGCGGATCAGGTTGTGCACAATATCAACAACTAATTCTGGCAAAACTGGAGCTGCCGCGTGCGGAGGATTAACTCCCAGACCCTCATCTTAGTAGGGGCGACGCTCTTTGTTCTCTATCTTGCCGGTGTTCCGCTCGTGATGCTCCTCTACGGCAGCATTCGTAGTGCGCCGATAGGGGAGCCCGGAGCGACGTTCACTATTCAGAATTACATCAAGGCTTACCTTGATCGTGAGTTCTACCTGCTATTGCTCAATTCGGTTTATTACGCTCTGGGCACCTGCTCGCTCACTTTTCTGATCGGCACGTTTTTAGCCTGGGTGAGCGAACGGACCAACACGCCGTTAAAAAAGCTGTTTGTCGTGATGTCGTTGATCCCGTTCATCATCCCGGGAATCCTCAGCACGATCTCCTGGATTCTCCTGCTCAGCCCGAAGATCGGCCTGATCAATATCGCGATCAAAGAAACTCTCGGGCTGGAAGCGGCGCCGTTCAATATTTACACCATGTGGGGCATGATCTGGGCCGAGTCGATTCATCTCTATCCGCTGGTGTTTTTGCTGATGTCCGCCGCTTTTCGCAATATGGATACGTCGTTGGAAGAGGTGGCGCTGACCGCCGGGTCTAGTACATTTCAAACATTTTGCAAAGTCACGCTGCCGCTCATGCGGCCGGCGATGTTCAGCGTGCTACTGATAAATTTCATTCGCGGTATCGAGGCATTCGAAGTGCCCGCGCTGATCGGCGTGCCGGCGAAAGTTTCCGTGTTCACGACCAAAATATTTCTCGCCATTCATCAATTCCCGTCGGATTTCGGTCTCGCCGGCGCCTATGCGGTGACCTTGTTGGCGATCAGCACCGTGGGCGTGCTGATCTATGGTAGAATCACCCGCAAAGAAGAACGCTATGCCACGGTCACGGGCAAAGGTTACCGCCCGCGGGTGATCGATTTGGGCGGCTGGAAGTGGCTGACGCTGGGCATCTCTTTTTTGATTTTTTTCCTGGCCGTGATTCTGCCGATTTTTGTCCTGCTCTGGTCGTCATTCATTCCATACTACGGCGTGCCGTCGCGCGAGTTGATGGAGAAAATGACCTGGGCCAATTACCAATATATTATTAACTATCCGCTGGCGCTGACCGCTTTCAAGAATAGTTTTTATCTCTCCGTAGGCTCCGCGACGTTGGTCATGTTGCTGACATCGGTCATCGCCTGGATCACGGTCAAAACCAAACTACCAGGCCGGGCGTTTCTCGACACCATGACGTTTATCCCAATCGCCATGCCCGGAATCGTGCTGGGCGTGAGTCTGATTTGGGTTTATCTGACCCTGCCGATTCCGATTTATGGCACGATTTGGGTTTTACTTTTGGCCTACATTACCAAGTTTATCCCTTACGGTATTCGCGCCGCGTCCGCCTCGATGATCCAGATCAATAATGAATTGGAAGAGGCGTCGTTCACCGCCGGTGGCACCTGGTTTCAAACCTTCCGCAAGATAATCTTGCCGCTGTTGATGCCTGGCTTCACCGCCGGTTGGATTTACATCAGCATCATCGCGCTGCGTGAACTATCGACCTCGATATTGCTGTATTCGTACAATAGCACGGTGCTTTCGATCATGGCCTTCGACCTGTGGGAAGGCGGTCAGTATACTTATGTTTGCGCGTTGGGTGTTTTAATGGTCTTGTTGCTCGTCACCATGGCAGCTGTGGCGCGCAAACTCGGCGCTCGAATCGGCATCGCTGAATAACCATTCTTTCGTAAGTTTTCGCGGGCCGCGCGACGGATTATTGGCCGCGGCTGCAGAGGGGATCTAATATGGCAGAGAAAAGAGACATGGTGCAGATTGGGTCGTTGGAAAAATACTTTGGCGAAGACGCCGAGCGCGTCCACGTGCTGAAGGGCGTGACGCTCAACATTCCGGAAGGTTCGCTTTATACTTTTCTCGGTCCGAGCGGCTGCGGCAAAACCACGACATTGCGTTGTGTCGCTGGATTGGAGCGGCCCGACGGCGGCAAGATCAGTATCGGCGGCCAGACCGTCTTCGAATCGGGCGAGCGCGTTTACGTGCCGACCAACAAACGGCCCATCGGCATGGTGTTTCAGTCCTACGCGATCTGGCCGCACATGACGGTGGCGGAGAACGTCGCCTACCCGCTGACGATTCAACGCCGTCCCAAGGATGAGATCAAGAAGAGAGTCATCGACGTCCTAAAAATCGTCGGACTCGACGGCCTGGAAGATCGCCCGGCGCCGAAACTGTCCGGCGGCCAACAGCAGCGGGTTGCCTTCGCGCGCGCCTTGATCAACGAGCCCAAGGTCATGCTGCTCGACGAGCCTTTGAGTAATCTGGACGCTAAACTGCGCGTGCAGATGCGCTCCGAGATTAAATCTTTGCAGCGCCGCACCAGCATCACGACCATCTTCGTCACCCATGATCAAGCCGAAGCGCTGGCGATTTCCGATCAGATCGCGGTCATGTACGGCGGTGTGTTGATCGAAGTCGGCGCGCCGCACCAACTCTATACCCGGCCCAAGCGCAGATTTACCGCGACGTTCCTGGGCTTGACCAATCTGATCAATGGTAAAGTGCTCGATGTCGATGGCGACTCACGGCCCGGCAAGATGGAAACCAAAAAAGGCATCTTGAGTTTCATTCCGGCGCCCGGACTCAAAAAGGACCAAGCCGCGGTGATCTCGATCCGCCCGGAAAACATTCCGCTGTACAAGGAAAAGCCCCAGGGATTGGAAAACGTCTTAGAAGGAACCGTCAGAGAAGCGATTTTCATGGGCGACGCCTATCAATGTAAGGTCGCCGTGGGCGATGATGTGCTCGCCGTGCACACCCATCCCTTCAATTCGGTGAGCCCTGGCGACAAGGTCTATCTCCATCTGGACCCGGCGAGTTGTAACGGGCTACCGGCGGATGATAAAGAAGGTGTTGATGAAACGATGTTGGGAGACTAAACTGCGTCCCAACGTGAATTTGAAAGGAGAATTATTTAAATGACGGCACTAGAGGCTAGAAAGCTGGCCGAAGACGATATGAAAGCGGGCAAAACGCCCAAGTACACCGATCTGCGCGATTGGTTGGAAATCGTCGACGGCATGGGCGAATTGAAAAAGGTCGATGGCGTCGACTGGAATCTCGAAATGGGCACGCTCGCCGAGATCTTCGCACGTGAATCCAAGACCGGCACGCCTGCGGTTCTATTCGACAACGTTCCTGGTTATCCGAAAGGTTTCCGTACCCTGTTTGCCCAGAATGCTTCGTTTAAAAGAATGGCGCTCAACTTGGGATTGGACATGAACCTGTCCAATCTCGATCTTGTGCGCGCTTTCCGGCAAAAGCTCGTCAACCACGAACCGATCAAACACAAAGTCGTCACCAAAGGGCCGATTCTTGAAAACGTCGACTCGGGTGACAAGGTCGATCTGCTCAAATTCCCCGTGCCGTTCATGCATGAACTCGACGGCGGCCGCTTCATCGGCACCGCTTGCTTGGTCACGACCCGCGATCCCGATGAGGGCTGGGTAAACTTCGGCGCCTACCGCGGCATGGTCCATGATAAAAACAGCATGGGTCTTTACATCTCGCCCGGTAAGCATGGCAGCATTCAGCGCAATAAATATTTCGAGCGCGGCAAACCGTGCCCGGTCGTTGTCTCCGTCGGTCAAGACCCGGTGCTGTTCATGGTTTCCGGTAACGAGATCGACTACGGCGTTTCCGAGTTCGACTACGCCGGCGGTCTCAAGGGCGCGCCCATCGAAGTCATCGAAGGCAAATCCACTGGTTTGCCATTTGCCGCCAACGCGGAAATCGTCATCGAAGGTTGGATGGACCCCACCGACCGAAAGACCGAAGGACCGTTTGGTGAATGGACCGGCTACTATGCTAGCTCCAGCCGTCCGGAACCGGTGATCCGGGTCGAGAATGTTTACTATCGCAACGATCCGATCCTGTGCTGCGCCCGTCCGGGCCGGCCGCCGTCGGATTATTCGATCGCAAAATGTATGGTAAAAGCGTCGTTGATCTGGGAGCAGGTTGAGAAGGCCGGCGTTCCCGATGTCAGAGGCGTGTGGTGTCACGAGGCCGGCGGTGGCCGCTTGCTCAACATCATCTCGATCAAGCAGCGCTATCCGGGTCATGCCCGTCAAGCCATGTTGGTCGCTTCTCAAGTCCACGCCGGTGCCTATCTTGGCCGCTATGTGATCGTGGTCGACGAGGATATTGATCCGACCAACACGTTCGACGTGCTCTGGGCCTTGTCTACTCGTTCAGACCCAGTCGAGTCCATCGAGATTCTGCGCCGCTGCTGGAGCGGCCCGCTCGATCCGCGCATTCAGCCGGGCAAGAAGGGTTTCAACTCCCGCGCCGTGATCGATGCCTGCCGCCCGTTCGAGTGGCTGAAAGATTTCCCGCCGGTGGCCGAGTCTTCGCCGGAACTGAAAGAGAAGATTTACAACAAGTATAAGAAGATTATCGAAGGATAGTTTTTACTTCTATTGCGTTAACAAAAAAGGGGCGACCGGCATGAGCGGATGCCCCTTTTTTTTTGTTAACGGTATTTCAAGTTCAAATTGGGGCGCCCAAACGCCCGGCTCGGCTATTGCGCGTGGGTGCTAGAAGTACGCAGGGAGTCGGACGCCGGCCGGCGCTGGAGAGTTTTCTTCGAAATTACGGCGACAAGTTTTCATCAGTCACGGCAAATTTGGCGAACAGGACTTCATCGTCGCCGTATCCATTTCACACACCAGACTCAGTACCGGCCTCTTCCCACCTTTGCATCTGGCCGCGCTAGCTCTTGTTTCGCCGCGGGCACAATGCGCACGGCGCAGGCTTTGTATTCGGGGATCTTGGCCAGCGGGTCCAAGGCGTCGATGGTCAGTAGATTCGCTGCGGCTTCGGCGAAATGCATGGGGATAAAAACCACGCCCACGGTGGTTCGCTGGGTCACCCAGGCGCGCAGGACGATGGAGCCGCGGCGCGATGAGACGCGCACGGCCTGTTCGTCTTCGAGCTTGAGGCGGGCGGCGTCGGCGGGATTGATTTCGATGCGCGCCTCGGGATTCAGTTCATCGAGTTTTGAATGGCGCGTGAGGGTGCCGCCATGCCAGTGTTCGAGCAGGCGTCCAGTGGTGAGAATGAAAGGGTATTCTTCGTCCGGCATCTCCACCGACGGCACGTATTCGAGAGAATGGAATTTGCCCCTGCCGCTGGGAAATGTATCCGCGAATAGATAAGGCGTGCCAGGGTGCTTGTCATCCCACACCGGCGTCTGCAAGCCCTGCTGTTCGATGCGCGGATATTTTACGCCGGCGTATTCGGGGACGACGCGTCCCATCTCTTCGAGCACTTCGGATGGGCCGCGGTAATCCCAGAATGCTGACTGCGAGCGGCCGAGCTTTTTTTCGATACGCCGGGCAACATCGCAAATAATTTCCCAATCGGCGCGCGCTTGGCCGCGCGGCTCCAACGCCTTGCGCACGCGCTGGACGCGGCGGTCGGTGTTGGTGAATGTGCCTTCCTTTTCCGCCCAGGAAGCGGCGGGCAAGAAGACATCCGCGTAGGCGCCGGACTCGTTGATGAACAAGTCCTGCGCCGCGAGAAACTCCAACTGTTCGATCATATGGCGCGTGTGGTTCAGGTTGGGCTCGGACATCATCGGGTTCTCGCCCATGATGTGCAGGGCGCGCACGCCGCCCGGCCTGACTTCGCTCATGATTTCGGTCGTCGTCAGCCCCAGTCTACGGTTAAGTCCGCCCGGCTCGATATTCCATGCCTGCTCGAACTTGCGCGCGGATGCTTCTTCATCGACCCGCTGGTAACCGGGATAGTGCCAGGGCATCGCGCCGGAATCCGACGCCCCTTGCACGTTGTTTTGCCCGCGTAGCGGATTGAGCCCCGTGCCTTGACGGCCGATGTGGCCGGTGAGCAGCGCCAGATGAATGAGCGACATGGCGTTGTCAGTGCCATGAGAGTGCTCGGGAATCCCCAGCGCCCAATAGATCGCCGCGTTCTTCGCCTTCGCGTACATACGCGCTGCCTGAACGATAAGGTTATGGTCGACGCCGGAAATTGCCTCGGCATATTCAGGGGTGCATGGTTCGATGGACTTGCGGAAGTCCTCGAAGCCTTCGGTGCGGCGATCGATGAAGTCCTGGTTGTAGAGCTTTTCTTTGATGATGACATGCGCCATCGCGGAAAAGAGCGGCACGTCGGTGCCCGGCTTCTCTGGCAACCACAGTGTCGCCCAGTTGACCATCTCCACACGGCGCGGATCGACGACGATCAGTTTGGCGCCGTGTTTTTCGACTGCGGCTTTCATTTGCAGGGCGATGATCGGATGGGTTTCCGCCGTGTTCGACCCGGTCACCAGAAAAACGTCGCTGTGAATCACCTCCGCCGCGGTGTTGCTCATCGCCGAGGAGCCGAGCGCCATTTGCAGCGCGACCACCGATCCCGCGTGGCACAAGCGGGTGCAGTGATCGATGTTATTGCTGCGGAACAGGGCGCGGAAAAGCTTTTGCAGGAGGTAGTTGTCCTCGTTGGTCGCCTTGGCGCAGCAGTAAACTGCCATGGCGTCCGCGCCATCGCGCTTAAAAATCTCTACCAGCCGATCGGTGCTGTAGTCTAGCGCCTCGTCCCACGAGACTTCGCGCCACTGCTCGCGGTCGAAGGCCTGGGTGCGCGCGCCCGGCGCCTGCGCGGTTTTGCGAATGAGCGGCGTAGTCACCCGGTCCTTGTTGTAAATGAAGTCGTAGCCGAAGCGGCCCTTGACGCAGAGGTTGCCGTGGTTCACCACCGAGTCAAAGGGGGAGGTTACTTTGTAGATGTAGTCGTCCTTGATGTGCAGTTCGAGACCGCATCCCACGCCGCAGTAGGGGCAGGTGGTCGGTACGATGCGATCGGCGGTGATCATGGCGATTTCCTCCGGCGCTTTTTCCCGCCTCGCGTAGCTTGGAGGATTTCATCCAAGGACAATCCCTGCTCCAAGAGCGACTCGCGCTTGGACTTCAGCGCGCCGGTGGGACAGACCCCGACGCACTGGCCGCAAAATACGCAGGTGGTTTCCGGCATGGGCTTGTCGAAGAAGGTGCCGATGCTGGTTTCGAAACCGCGTCCGGTGAAGTTAATCGCGTAGGTGAATTGCGCGTCATCGGCGCAGACCTGAACGCAGCGCCAGCACAGGATGCACTTGGAGTAATCGCGGATATACATCGGGTTGTCGTCGAGCACTGGATGCTCGCGCCGCTCAGCGTCGGGAAAGCGCATTGGGTCGGCGTGATTTTCGTCCATGAGTTTTTGAATCTCCGGCGCCTGCGAGAGGTCCACAGCCGAGACGAGCATCTCGAGAATGGTGCGGCGGCTGCGTTCGGCGCGCGAACTCGAAGTCGTGACTTTCATCCCTTCGCTCACCCGACTCAAGCAGGCCGGGAGCAGCGGCTTGACGCCGTCGACTTCGACGACGCAGATGCGGCAAAGC
>Ga0137461_1000253_pt1 | contig 12274 bp, 12 predicted proteins | sample EasRivERMGT746_2_FD_104650 | JGI IMG/M metagenome (GOLD analysis project Ga0137461, IMG submission 104650) | Soil microbial communities from meander-bound floodplain in the East River, Colorado, USA - East River MetaG ERMGT746_2 | ecosystem: Environmental > Terrestrial > Soil > Floodplain ... | reverse complement strand
CTCCAGTATTTTATGTTACTGCGATATTATTATCTTTTTGGTTTGAGTTGATCTCTCTGGGCATTTACGTTTTAGTTGCTGTCATTTGGCTTGTGCCGGATAAAAGAATTGAACGGGTGTTTACGAATGAAGATATGTAATAGAAGATCTAACTGTTGAGGAATATTTAATGTACAGAAAACCAATACTCTATGAACCGGATGAAAACTGAAGAACTAACTCTTAAAGAATTAAAGCACTTCTCGCTAATGAGATTAACTCATATATATATATTATCAATGCAATTGGATTCGTTTATCTCCCAAGAATCTCAAGAGCTTAAGGATAGAAAAGAAAAATTAGATAAAGATAAGCCTCTTCAATTACCTAATTTGATGGATTTTGCACACGAAGAAGGAATTATAAACATACAAGATTATAGAAAATTAAAAAAAGAAAACCCTGAAAAATTTAAAGCTATATCTGAACAACTTGGGTTGATATTATCAATAATTAGGATTGAAACTGACAATATTTTATTTAATGATGTATTTCCAACAATTACTTGGTCCTCTTTATTCCTTATTTCAATGGCTCACTTAGAATATAGTTTAATTCTTATTTGCAATCATTTTACGGAAATAAAAAAATTAAATTTAAAACTATCAGATTTAAATGGTAGTAGTACTTACGAAAAATTTATTCTATTTGTATCTAAAGTTGCAAAAGTTGATTATTCGTTCGACAGATCCATGTTTTGGCAAAAAGTTAGGAATCATCAAAAAATTCGTAATCTCCTTATGCACAATAATGGACTTATAGATGATTCTGATAGAGCGAAAGTTGTTAAAAAATTAATAGAGGACGGACAGATAAACTTAAAATGGAATAATTTGATGATATTATTATTTACATCAGAATATTTAGAGAGTGTAATAACTGACTCCCAAAATTGGATGGAAGAGTTTTTTAATAAATTAAAGTAATTGTTTAAAAATAAACGGGAGGTACAGGGTTTTTGTCTTGTGTTCTCTCTCTGTATAAATAAACTCACAGTAAAATGTCAGAAGTAAAACTATCACTACTTGAAAATGCTGAGAATTTTTTGATTCATTCACTTTCTCAAGCAATAACTGCTGAAAAGAATCCACAAAACTGGAAATATGCAATACTTCACTTAGTCCAATCAATAGAATTATTACTTAAAGAACTGTTGAAGAGAGAACACGAAATACTCATTTATAAAAATATTGACAATCCTAAAGAAACTGTCTCATTAGAAATTGCGGTGACACGATTACAAAATATTTCCAAGTTAAAATTTAATGTTGAAGATTTGGAAAAAATATCATTAGCCTCTACATACAGAAATCAAATAGTACATTATGAATTTTCATTTAGAGAAAAAGAAATTAAATCAATATTTGCGAAACTTCTCGGTTTTTTACAATCAATTTTGAGTTCTCAATTTAAAAAAAATATTAAAGACGTCGTAAATGTTGAAATTTGGAAAGAAGCTGTGCAAATAATCGAATACGCAAAGGAACTACAAACGCGTGCACAAGAAAGGTATGAAAAAGAAGGAATTAAAAATGAGATGATAATGGGATGTAGAAAATGTCACCAAAAATCATTTGTTTTCCAAAATGGAATTAATACCTGCTACGTATGTGGTGACAGTGATTACATTGGACAATGTGAAGGATGTGATAAGTATTTTTATTTGGACGAATTACAAGGGACACATGAATATGATGATCATCAATTTTGTAGTAAGTGCTTACAAAGCACGTATGATTATTATCGCCATTACTACTAAATTATTAATCTGTACACGTTATCTCATCTCAATAAATGTTTCAGTCATGGCCCAGCTGAATTTTCAATCCCAAAATCCGGTTCACACTTCACACCATAATTTGACCGCTGGTAAATTCAAAATTACGCTCCGTCAATTAACTCTGCATTATAAGATATAATCTTCTGATTTTCAGGCAAATCTATTTAATCATTAATAGTTCCGGAGGTACTTATGAAAAAGTTAATATTCTTCATTTTTATTGCACTTGGAATTCTCACTCAAACACAAGCACAAAAATTCAACCAGGCTGACAAAGCTATCAATAACTTCATCTTCTCTGGTGAATGGCACCAAGCCAAAACTCTGATTGAGGAAGAGATCGCAAAAAATCCTGAACATCCCAAATATTATTTTATGAAAGCTTATATGTATTATCTTTCCCGTTACTTTGCCGATACCGGAATGACAAGAGATTCTACAATTGATGTTGTTCATTACTATTCAAATAAAGCAATTCAAACCGGTGAACAACTGGAACAAACGACTGAAGTTAAATTTTACATCGGCTGTGCTTACGGTTATCTTGCACGTGCACACGGAATGCGTCAGGAGTGGTGGTCAACTTACTGGGCAGCAGGTGACTGTGAAAATTATCTTGAGGAAGTAATTGAAGAAGATGTGGATTTTTATGATGCATATTTTGAACTTGGCGTTATTAATTATTATCCTTCAGTTGCTGTAACAGGTTTTACAAGTTTTCTTGCATGGATGGGAGGAATGTCCGGTGACAAACAGCTTGGATTTGATTATCTAAACAAAGTTGCTGACAAGGGAGAATTGTTCAAAGCGGAAGCAATCATTGCACTTGGACTCATCTACAATAATTTTGAAAATGATCTGCAAACAGCATCTAAATATTATACCAAACTGCTCAGCATTCATCCTGAAAATAATTTTGCCTCAGATCAGAAAATACAAATTGACTTTACTCTGCTTGTAAATGAAAAAGGTGTTGAATACTTTAAATCCAATTTTGAATCGCTGAAAGAACAATTTGAAATTGATGAACCGCAGGATTTAAATCTGCTTGGTTACTATCTGATGAATAATGAAAGACCGGATGATGCTTTGGCGATATTTAAATTCAATACAGAACTTTATCCTGATATTGCAAACGGATATGACAGTCTTGCTGAATGTTATATGACCAGGAATGAAAACCAAAAAGCAATAGAAAATTATAATATTGCTAATGAAAAAATTCCGTCAGACACTACATTAACTGATGAATTCAAAGAATTCCTGATAGAAAATATTCAGGACAAGCTTGAAGAGCTGCGTTCAAAAGGAAATTCGTAACGGTTTATTCAAATCTACAGAAGATTTTGAACCTGGAACTAAAGATCCTGAACATTATTCGAACCTTCAGTTAGTAAGGCAGGAACCATTCATCTCACAAAAATAGACTTGACTTTAAGGATTGCATTAAGCATCTTTTTCCACAGTTTTAAACGATTAATGCATTCAGGAGTCACTGTTTTATGCTCAAAAAATTCGCCCTCTTTTCAGCAGCAATTCTTTTTCTTTTTACAACATCAAATGCACAATCAGTAACAGTTTTCGGAAAATATGCCGGTGAGTTTATGGCAATCGGTATCGGCGGAAGAGCATTAGGCATGGGTGGAGCTTTTACCGGAATCGCCGATGATGTGACAGCAGGCTATTACAATCCGGCAGGACTTGCAAACATTAATTATCCGCAGATTTCTCTTATGCATTCCGAGCAATTCGGCAATCTTGTTAACTATGATTATGGTGCTGTTGGAATTCCGTTTGCAGAAGACATGAGTTTCGGATTAAGTATTATGAGACTCGGTGTTGACGGGATTCCCGATACACGAGATGCATTAATTGACGGCCGAACCGGTGAGCTGATCAAGGATATAAACAATATTTATGCTCGTTTGGATTATTCAAGAATAACTGAATTCAGCAACCAGGATTGGGCTTTCTATTTAACATTTGCAAAAAGACAGTCTGAAAATTTTTACTGGGGTGCAAATATTAAAATCATTAGAAGAGATATTGCTGAGTTTAGTGCAAACGGAATTGGTTTTGATGTCGGGGCTTACTGGCTTCCTATCGAGAATCTTTCAGTTGGTGCTAACCTGCAGGATGCTACAACCACTTTAGTTGCATGGAGTACTGGTAGAAATGAATTAATTTCTCCGACATTAAAAATCGGCGGAGCTTACAGAATCGTTGAGATTCTCGGCGGATATATCATGCCTGCAGTTGATCTTGATATTCGTTTTGAAAACAGACGTTTCTCTGCACAAGGTAATTTAGGACCTGTAAGCTTTGATGCACATGCCGGACTCGAATGGAATATTCAAAATCTTGTTTACATCCGGGGTGGTTATAATGACGTGAAGCAGTTTACTGTCGGCGCAGGAGTAAAACTTCCAAAGCTGAATATTGATTATTCATTTGCCCGTTTTAACGAATCTGAACTAGATAGATTACCTGACTCACACAGGATATCTTTGATCCTGACATTAGAAGAACCTAAATTTTTGAGAACCGGAATATAATCCTCTCCGGCATATCAGCTTAAAATCTTTACTTCTATCAGATCTTTCAATGTCTTAATAAGTATTTTACTGTTTACCGGCTTCATTAAATAAGCATCAATTCCAGCCAGCTTAGTATTAACCAATTCTTCCCCATATAAATGTGCAGATAAACAGACTACCGGAACATTTTTGTTCAAAGCACTTTTTTTCATATGTTTTAATAAATCAATACCGCTCTCACCGCCTTTAAGGCTTATATCCATCAACACAGCATCAAACTTGTTAGTTCTGATCTTTTCTAAAAATGATTTTGCGGAATCACAAACTTCTGTTACAAATTCATTTCTTAAAATCAGTTGAAGATACTTTTGGTTCTCTACTTCATCTTCTATAATTAAAATTTTGGGTTTTGTCTCAACACTTTTCAATATGCATCTCTCCTTTAATAAAAATTGATAAGGTTAAACCTAACCGGTTTATATGTGTTCAGGTTTAGGAATTTTTTCAGCAGGAAATAATTCTCTAAAAAATATTAATTCCCCTGTACTTTTTCAGGAATATGATTTGGCGGATATTGACCTTCTTCAGGAACTTCCCTTGTATTATTAATGACAAATAATACCCCGAGAATCACAAGTACAATTACCGTCCAGATAGTGTTTTTGTGTTTAGGATTGATCAAAGATTTTTTTTCAATCTTCTGCTTCCCTATTTGGCCTGGCTTTTTATTGTTCTGCTTAGATGCCATTAATTATTTTTTTCCTCCGGAATGTCTTAAGTTTGGTCTGAAAATATATTTTTAATTAATCTTATTTATTGCTTGTTGAATATTAATCTATATCAAACTGGCTGCAAAGGTAAAAATTTTTTCTGAATATGCAATTTCAAAATAACTCTGAATTGTAATCAAATTGACTAAATGAAATGTATAGTTAAGAATACCGGGATCACCGTTGTTAACTTTTGTTAAACTTTAAAAATTATATTTGTTATGGTTTTCAACGGATAAATCATTAATTGATCATGAAATATCTGCGTAATTGCTCATCTCATCTGCATTTCACATTCATATTGAAGCAGATTTTGTTCGAATTCTCCCTAAAATAAGTTGAAAAAATATTGACACAATCTGTAATTTTTACCAGAAAACGAATACATTTGGTTAAGTTTACCAATCAAGATTCATTCATCAATGAAACTAAGATTTACTTTCATTGGTAGTAATGTCCTGATAACAATCTGATATTTTCCTATTATTTTCGCATAAAACTTATTTATCACTATTCATCGCTGTTCATAGTCATTTCAACGGTCGGAATACGCTCAGAGCAAAAAGTAACTGTTGTAAACCCAGAGGATAGAGGTAAATTAATCTCTCGGGCAATAATTAATAGTCATTAAACTGGTTCAAGGACTTTTGTCTGTATTGGTATGATAATTGTTTTTGACACTGTTGAAATGATTATTCTGCAATCTGGAAAGAAACTGGTAAACAATTAGCAACATATTTTTAGTTTGAATCGCCGAATCAATTATAACTATATTAAACGGTATTTTTTTTAAACGAATTATTAGAGGACAGTGATGCTCAGAACAAAAACCAATCGTGAACAAGTGGGGAAGGCATTAATCGATGCACCTGAAATGGTACAGAACGGTTTAGAGGAAGAACTTGATAGTTTTACCCGTGCCGCAATAAGCAAAATACGGTTTAATGTCATCATCAAACCCGCACTTATTTCCCTTTTTGCATTATTTGTTTCATTCTTCCTGGATATTGCAACCGTTCCAATCCTAGGTGATGTAACCTTCGACCTTGCAAGATCATTATTCCCGGGATGGGAACCACCTGTTGATACTTTTGAACCATACAGCTTTTGGTGGCTTCCTGTGATTGCATACGCATTGTTTATGTTTATTGCCTATATGGCTTACAGCAAGTTGAGAATTGAAATTATAAGAACACCTGCCACTGAAACTATTGACAGGTTAATTGAGGCCGCAACAAGTGTGATCGATAGTATTGCAACTGCTCTTCCATTAATCGGTGCAGCAATTTTATTAATAAGTATTAAACTTGGCGAAGAAGTATTTCTTGGTATCTCGGTTCCTTTCGAAATTAAAGCACTCATTGTTCTTGCAATCGGTAAACTCTTTTTACCTGTATTAGACCAGCTTGGTGTTGAATTCCAGAATGTCGTAAACCATGTTAAAGATATAAGGGATAAATATTTCTCCAGAATTCAGATCGAGAGTTCACGGAGTTTGATGAAGCAGTTGAACCAGGGCGGATTCGGATCTGGCGGCAGCACTCCACAGATGTCACCGGAAGATATGAAATTGTATAAATCACTTGTGGAAGATTCATCCAGACTTAGTGAAGTTATTCGCAAGAACTATGCATCTGTTCATGAAATATTAGAAAAGATAAATACACTTGAACAAATTAAACCGGAAAAAATCCAGCAGCTTAGTGCATTAGCAACCTCAATAACTCAAGCCTCTAATTCACTCACTGATGAACGAACACTTTCAGCGTTGAAACACCTGGAAGCAATCGTAGTGAAAAGGTAGGGTAAAAAATTATGAAAAGAGAACATGATAGCAAGTTTATAATTTACCAGGTACTGTACATTTTCGTGATTACTGTACTTGCACTTAAAGGAGCTGACCTTGATCTTAGGAGAGTTGCCCTTGCAGAAGAGTCCGTGGCTGTAAGTATTCGTGATTCGCTTATGTCTGTCCTGGATTCACTTTATGCACTCGGTATTGATTTTTCAATTAAAATTGATCCGAACGTGATCGATGAAAATATTGAGCTTAAGGAAAAGCTCGCTTCTTTGAATAAAAAGATGGAGGATTTAAAACAATTAATCCCGGATGAAGAAAAAGAACCCGAAGAAGTAATTGTTGAAGAACAAATCAAACTACAGCTGCCTATTTCCCTCAAACAAACTTTTATCCAGCATACCTGGAACACAGCTAAAAACAATGGTACTGTTGCAACTTCAATGTTTGATCCGAGGGACTTATCAAAACCGCTTGTTACAATTCCACCCGGACAGGAATCAAAATTCGATTTAACCGACCAGGTAGAAGTGATTGTTAAATTTGGAAGCCAGGAAGAAAGAGTAAAAGTAATATCAAATAAACCTCCTGAAGTCCAAATTGAAAGAGTTACCACTAAGATGAACTCAAGAACTATTTATGTTCAGGAACTTCAGAGAATTACAGCATTCACAGTTACGATTGTTGACGCCAGACCTGAACAGTTAAAAGTAAGCTATACAGGACCAATTTCCGTAACAGGTCCGCAGAAAGACGGAAACGGTAATCTCGTTTATAATGTTTCGCTACGATTAGCATCAACAGAAAACCTGTTTGATGACTGGACTGATAAAAACGGTGAGCTGAGGGAATCGGATGGAAGATATAAGGCAAATTTCTTCTTCATCGTTGTGGATGAAAAAACAAAGGACCGGGTACAGGTAGGAGATTCATTCTTCTTTACAGATTTTTCAAAATAGATATCAGGTAATACCAGAATATGAAAAAGCAAACTCTACTTATCTTGTTATTATTATTAGCGGTGTTCCCGGCTTATACAAATTTATTTGCCCAGGATGATGAAGAACAGATATTATATTTTCAATTGGAACCGCTGGACGACAGTTTATTTATTCAGATCCAGCAGCAGCTTTTTATAGATCCTCCCGATCCTAAAGCAGAAATTATCGCTGATTTAAGAGATCCGAATAATCAAACAATATCAATCAAAGGTGCCCTCTATCCTTTCTTAGCTATTACACCTGAGTTAAGAGCAAGAGTGAGCACGTTTCCATTCAAAATAAATCTTGAAGAAGATATCCATTACGGCAGTGTTTTCACAAGAGTTATTGAGAAAATTAAAATTAATAAAATTGCAGATCCACCCTCCAAGCAGATGATTTCTTCAACAATGTGGTATATCAATCCTTTCTTCCAGCTGATGGGTGGTGAAAGATTCGGGATTCCAATTAAAAAAGATATCGGGCTTTCATTCGGACTTTTAACAAAATATGAAGGAGTTTTAAACACCAATTTTATAGAAGCTAATTTTCACATACTCGGTGTTTATGGAGGTGTTTACACAAACATAGATCCTCTTGTTACTTCGTTCAATAGCAACAATCATAACAACATGATTTTTTCAACAGGTTACCAGATTGGATATGTATTTCCATTCGGTAACTTTTTTGAAATCAGTTATTTAAATTCGATTGATGAGTTTACACAAAGTCAAATAAATTCTTACCTAAAACCCGAAAAAGGAACTGTGGTTTATGAAGCAGATTCAACAACTATAAAATACCAGGCATGGCTGGTTGAAGGTTCATTCCTTAACTGGGAATTCAGATATCCTATTAAAATTCTTGGATCAACCAAAGGAAGAGCTTATGTCGCTCAATATATTGACGAATGGCATTTTGGTTTTGACTTCAGGGAAATGTCCCTTGCCGGCAGCACCTTCGACTTACTTTTTGATGCAATGACGAGCAGCCCGGAAAGAAATCCGCAATATGTTGTAACACTAACAGTACAAAAGGTTGCTGAAAGCTGGGCATTCAGTGCTTTTTCGATAGGACCTTCAATTGTGCTTTCGAAATTATCTGACGGTGGATTCGGTGTTTATAAATTATTTGTGAATATGAGGTTTAAGATGGGTTCGTCTCTATAATTTATTTTTTTGATATTCATTAACCCCGGAAATTCATCCGGGGTTTTTTATTTTAAACGCAGCAATTAAAATCCTTTTATCAAACTGATTCTTTATTACACAATTATAGAATTGAAAAAGCAAATTATATTATACCTCGGAACATTTCTTATTACATTTCTTGTGGTGTACATTAAAAATTTAACCAGCGAATACTACCCTGTTACAAGCACATTCGGAATCGAAGGAAATAAAATTTCTTACAGGCTGGACAAAATTCACTATGGCAATGAACCTTTCAAGGTTATGATTTTAACAGATTTAAAAGATATCGAAGGCAAACTAATCTGGAAGCAGGATGATATTATTAATACGAATGAGATGATTTATAATAATAGGACTATCTCTGCTACTTTCCCCGCATATAATCCTTTAACAAAAGTTGATTACCAGGTCATCCTGAGTTATAATGATAAAGATTACAAAATTCCCCGGGATGATTCGTTGATATCATTAAAATTTTTTGGGGGAATTCCAACAGTTGTAAAATGGCTTCACTACCTGCTGCTTATTGGTGGCTTATTATTCAGCATTAGAACAGGTTTAGAAATTTTTAATGAGAATAGAAAATCAAAAAAATTCAGTGTCATTGTATTATCAACATTTACAGTGTATGGAATTATGATTAATCCGTTGAAGAACAGTTATAAATTAGGGGTGATAAATAATTCTGTCCCTGAGATAACCGCATTGTTCGACTTGCAGGCTGTGTTATTTGCGATAATCTGGATTGCAGGCATCCTGATAATCTTCAATAAAAAATATTCTTCAGCCGGTGCAGTTATTATCCCAACCCTGACTTTATTAAACTTTATTATATTTCCCTTTATTCTCTAACCTGAATCATTTATTAAGAATTGAAATAACCTCAGAATGAATTACTGGTCCGGCAGCCACGATGCTGTTTCCTTTAATAGGATTATTTCCCTGGTAATCGGTTATAATCCCGCCAGCACCTTTAATAACAGGAATTAGAGCCATTGAGTCCCATACAGACATAACAGGATCGATCATAACGTCAGCATAACCTGTTGCCACCAAATAATAACCATAACAATCACCCCAATGCCTGTAAAGCTTAACTTTTTTTGCAAGCTCATCAAAATTTTTCTGATTCTGATATTTGCCAATGTTAAAATGGTCAGTTGTAAGCAGCACAGAATTTGAAAGAGAATCACAGTTTCTAACCATAACCTTTTGCCCGTTCAAATTCGTTTCTAAATTATCCCCGATAAGAAACTCATTAAGTATAGGTTGATTTATAACACCGAGAATTGGTTCATTGTTTTTTACTAAGGCGATAAGAGTTCCGAAAGTAATTGCACCGCAGATAAAACTTTTTGTGCCGTCAATTGGATCAAGAATCCATTGGTATTCCGCGTGCTGATTTACAGAACCGAATTCTTCACCGAGAATTCCATGAGCCGGATAATTTTTCATTATTCTTTCTCTCATTAATTCTTCAGCTTGTTTATCCGCAATTGTAACTGGGGAAGAATCCTTCTTTGATTCAACAGAAACACCAGTCCTGAAATATTTCCTGATCACTTCCCCGCTTATATCAGCCAGATGATGAGCAAATTTTTTAAATTCTGAAAGATCATTCATTTTGATGATTTCTTTTAATTAATAGCTGGAAAATAAAAGCTAATAGTCTTTGCCGAAAATATAAGTATTCCTATATTTGTACCCCAAAAGAAAGCATAAAACAATTAACCGGAGAGTTGGCAGAGTTCCGGCTTCTCCCGATAAATCGGGATTCGCCGAGATAAAGGTTGTCAGATCAATGGAGATTTCGCTTCGCTCAAAATGCGGCGGTCTTGGTGAATAAAATGAAATCCCGTTGAAGACGGAAAAACCGTTAAGGAAAGTGGAAAAGTTTTAATCGGAGAGTTGGCAGAGTGGTTGAATGCGGCGGTCTTGAAAACCGTTAAGGATGCAAGTCCTTCCGGGGTTCGAATCCCTGACTCTCCGCAATTATAAAAAAAACGTAGATATCTTTCCATCATGCAGGCGCAGCTGAGTGCATACCTGTCCGGCTTTGACGGATCTATGTTCTATAACTAATTATTTAACGCTATATAAGTAATCATCAGCATTTTAATATCAATGGTAAAATTATTCATTTCAAATTATATTTCTTAATAACCAGATATTTTAACTCGGTGTCACCAACATTTCTTATTCCGTGTTCAGAAAATGATGGACAATAAAAGCTTGTCATTGGACCAGCTGTTTTTTTCTCACCGTTAAGATAAAACTCTGCTGTTCCTTCAAGCACAAAAAAGAATTCATCTTCAGAATGCTTGTGAGGCGGATGGGTTGCCGAGTGAGTTGCAACAACACTTAGTTTAATTGTTCTTCCGTCAAGAAAATTTTTATCTGCAAACCAGTATTGGTAACCGGCTTTTGTCTTCTCTATTCCATCAATCGAAAACTCATTAACACAATTTTCAATTGAGTAGTTAGTTGAGTCGAATTGATAAGACTCCTTTTCCTGCGATCTGATGTTAATTGAGAGTATAAACACTAAAAAAAGCGGTATCAGGTATTTTTGTAGAATCATTTTGGATTCCTTGTTTAACTTTATAAGAAGGTGATTATCTTAAATAAAACTTACTTAACTAAGAATTAAAAGTAAAAAACCTGCACAAGATTTTTTATATTTATTGGTAAGAAAAATATGATTATTAAATAATGCATAAATCTAAAACACTCCTATTTATCAATCTTCTTTCTGTGCTCTTTGGCGTTATAAAATCACTTGCCCAAAATGATGTATATAAACCGATTGACATTTCAGGTTTTGATGATGGTATCAGGCATTGGAAAAACGGACCGGGTAAAGGATTAGTCTATGAAAGATTCGAAGTTGATCAAATAAATGAAATCGCTGACAACCTTCTTAAATTTCAGAATCCCGATGGCGGCTGGCCAAAAAATATTGATTGGCTTGGTAAGCTTGATTACAATGAAGTCTGGAAACGGTTAAGCAATTTTGAGAAAAAAAGTACTTGTGATAACCGGAATACTTATACACAGATAGAATATCTTTCCAAAGTCTACACGGAAACTGATGAAGAAAAATACCGCGATGCTGCAGTGAGAGGGCTGGATTTTATTCTTTCGACACAAAACCAAAGTGGCGGCTGGAGAGGTGCT
>Ga0137461_1000252_pt1 | contig 12295 bp, 9 predicted proteins | sample EasRivERMGT746_2_FD_104650 | JGI IMG/M metagenome (GOLD analysis project Ga0137461, IMG submission 104650) | Soil microbial communities from meander-bound floodplain in the East River, Colorado, USA - East River MetaG ERMGT746_2 | ecosystem: Environmental > Terrestrial > Soil > Floodplain ... | reverse complement strand
ATTTTAAATCTCTCCGGATTTTCCCAAAAAAATGGTGTCGTATGTTCTCTTTCCAAAGGTCGTTTGGCTTCAATCCATGCTTCTTTAAGTGCTTTCATTGACATAACTTCAACATCATTTCCATCCGGGTAAGTAGGTGGGTGGAGATTACTTACAAAATCAAATTTTTCACGGTTGTTAATATAATATTTTATCACCTTATCGATAACAGATGGGTCAATCAGCGGGCAGTCGGAAGGAATCTTAACAACTACGTCTGCATTGAACCTCAAGGCTGCCTTATAGTGCCGGTCAAGTAAATCAGCACTGTGTCCCTTGAAAAAACTGATTTTATTTTTTTTACATATCTCAATTATAGGATCATCAATTGCCTGAACTGTTGTTGCTATAATTTTAATTCCTGAATGATTGGCAGCCGATACACGATCAAACATTTGCAGCAAAAGAGATTTGCCGGCTATTGGCATAAATATTTTTTTTGGAAGTCTTGTTGATCCCAGTCTTGCCTGAATGATAGTTACTATATTAATTGAATTGTTCAATTCAGTTTAGCTATATAATTGAGAGTCTGAGATCTCCGGAATTGATTAGTGTTTTATTCTTGCTAATTTTCTTTTCGCTCTGAATCTCTGGATAAGCTTATATCTTGGAATTTCCTGCTTATTAATTACAAATATCCTGGACTCTTCCGGCTGCGCGAGAAGTCTCCTTCCAGCCTGTGCAATATTAAATGCAGATGTTCCTCCATTTTGTATCGGGAATAATTTTTGGAGATCAGCCAGATTGAAATCCGAGTAAACTTGTTTGCCCAATGCAAGACCAACATAAACAACTGAAGAATATCTCGTCAGAAGAATATCACAGTTGGCAATCATCGGTTCAATTTTTTCCAGATGAAAAATAAGAGAACCTGATGCGTACTTATTAATTTCTTTTACAGCCCTTTTAAAGTTTTCATTAGGGTGAAGTTTGAAGATGATCTGCTTGCCCTTTGCTAATGCTACAGCTTTAAGGATAAACTTTTTTCGATTTTCATATTTGTAAGTTTCCCTCATGTCTGAAGTTGCAACAAGAACGAAACCCTTATGGGGAAAATCATTATCCAGATATTGTGCACAATTATCAAAATTAGGAATTCCGGTAACCACAATTTTTTTTGGATCGGCACCTTTGTTAATAAAAAAATCTTTATAACCCTCAGAAGCAACACAGAACAGATTATATTGATCAGATATTCCTGTTGTTGCAGTTCCACCAAGCCAGCGATGCAGCTTAAATTTCTTCGCCAGATGATATCCAAGATTTTCGGGATCAGTCATTCCTTCCTGGACCAATATAACTTTTTTGTCCCTGATGTTTTTTTGAATTAACATGTCGCTGCAAGTGAAAACCAGATCATAATCATTGTTCTTTCCATTCAAATCAAGATTTAATTTATGATCTTTTATATAATTGATCGTTCTTTGTTTTGCCTGACCGCCAAGAATGCTGAAATCCATCAAACCAAACTTTCCTAAGAATTCGATATATCCATAGCCATCGGGGTAATACGGAGTGAAATAAGATTTATAATCAGGTAATTGATCTGCAATTTGATGCATTTGTGTAGTTTGATTCATCGAACCACAAATGAACAAGATTTTTTGCTTTTCTTTTTGATCGGTCATTAACTAAGAATTCCTAACGAATGTTATCAAATATAAGAATTATTAACTCTTTTTTATCTATTAAAGTAATGGTGCAATTAATAGGTTCAGAAGCAAGCCAAAATAAGTCATGAAAATGAAAATTAGAATGATAAAAATCACAAACTTTTTTGACGAACAAGTGCAGTTTATCTAAATTAAATATATAAGTTATGCTTATTCATTATTAGCATTACTTAAAGGAATTCATGCGAAGTATAAAACCAAAAAAAATATTAAAAGGTGATGTTATAGGGTTGATTGCACCGGGCTCTAATGTTGAAGATCCGGGAATAATTGAAAAGGGAGTTCGTTACTTAGAAAAACTGGGTTACCGGGTTGAGTTGGGTGAAAATTCAGATAAATCATTGGGATACCTGGCCGGAACTGATCAGCAGAGAATTGATGATCTTCATTCAATGTTTAAGAACAAAAATGTAAATGCAATAATTTGTATTCGAGGAGGATATGGTGCATTCAGGTTACTTGATAAAATAGATTATAAGCTCATCAAAAATAATCCTAAAATATTTGTCGGTTATAGTGAAATAACATCGCTCCAAATGGCAATGCTTCATAAAACAGGTCTGGTTACATTTGCTGGTCCTATGATCCACCCTGATTTTTCCAATGATATTAATCCATATACAGAGGAATTTTTTTGGAGGATGGTTACTTCAACTAAGAAAATCGGAAAATTAACTTTCCCGGAAGAACACAATCTTCCTGCGATAACCAAAGGAAAGGGAAGCGGAAGAATCATTGGTGGAAACCTGGCAGTATTTTCTGCAATGATAGGAACAGATTATCTGCCTGATTTAAATAAAAAAATTCTTATTATCGAAGATATCGGAGAACTACCCTATAAAATCGATCGAATATTAAATAAGATGAGAATGGCCAAAATATTCAGGAAACTGAACGGGCTTATACTGGGTCGATTTGTTGATTGTTATGAACATGATCCCGCAAAGAAAACTTTAACATTGGGCGAAGTAATGGAAGATTATCTTAAAGATTTGAAGATTCCAATTCTATACACTTTCCCTCACGGTCACATCAAAGAAAAAGTTACAATACCATTTGGTATTACAGTTAGTATGAATGCAGCAAAAGGATATGTGGAATACACAGAAGGAGCAGTCAGGTAATCGACCCTGCCTGAAAAGGATTATTTAAATAAGTAAAATATTTTTGTTTAAAATCATCTTCAGCAAAACTTGCTTTTTGTAAATTGTTAAATATTCCCAAAACCGAAGATCCTGTTCCAGTCATCAGTGCAAACTCAGCTCCCAGTTCGTAAAGTTTAGTTTTAATTTGTCCTACGACCGGGTATTCTTTAAATATAATTTCTTCAAAGTCATTTTTAACTTTTTCTTTCATTAATTCTAAATCAATACTTGAATTGGAAAATAATGTATTTAGTCTGACTGTGGGCACAGCAGGATTAATTTTACTGAATGATAAGCTTGTTGAAATATTAATTCCTGGATTCACAATGAGTATTGGATAATTTATTGAAACACGCAAGGGTAACATTTTTTCTCCCCGGGATTCCGCAAACACAGGAACCGGATTCAAAAAAAAAGGCACATCAGATCCGAGTTGTAAAGCAAGTCTTGATAATTCAGTAAAACTAATACTCAAATTGAAAAGATTATTTAATGCGATTAATGTAGCTGCAGCATTAGAACTGCCGCCACCTAATCCTCCCCCAATTGGGATATTTTTTCCTAAAGTAATCTCCGTTGTCAATTTCCTATTCACCTTTTCTTCAAGCAATCTTTTTGCCCGCAAAATGAGATTATCTTCTTTTTGATTTAGCTCATCCGAACTGGATGAAAATGAATTGTAACTACTCTTCACGAATTTGATAATATCAGTCAATAGAATCGGATAAAAAATTGTTTCCAAATCATGATAACCATCATTCCGCTTTCTGAGTACATTTAATCCGATATTTATTTTAGCTTGTGATTTAAGAATTATGGAATCCATCAACCAACCTTTTAATTGCCCTGATATGTTCAGGGGTTGAACCACAACAAGCTCCTAAGAACGCCGGATTTTTTTTTAAGTAATCAGTAACAAATAATGAGTAATCGTTTGGGGTTATTCCTGTTTTCAATTTTCTATCAGTTTGTAAACCAGCCCCACAGTTTAAATAGAATCCCCAGGCAAATTCTGTATTAATATTTTTAACAATAGTTTTAAATATCTTTGGAGAAATGCAATTGATTCCAATTGCCAGTGGTTCGTGCTCCTCAGTGAATTTAATAACGTCAATTATTGCCTCGCCTGATAGAATTGTACGACCATCAACCGAGTACAAAGAAACTACATAAGGAATAGAATTTTTAGAACAGAAATGACAAATTATTTTAATTTCATCAAAATGACTCTGGGTTTCATTAAGAACGAAGTGAACACCGTTATCATATAATAAATCAATATGGTTATAATGATTTACCTGCAATTCTTTCTTGGAAAGATTACGTGAACGCTTGTAACAATCCTCGGCAGGTGAATTCGAACCTGCGATAAAGATTGGTAAATCACCTTTTGCTGCTTTTGCAAGATTTACAGCTTGTCTGACAAATTTTTTATTTTGGTTTATACCGGCTCGTTTCAATGATGATATATCGGTACGAAATGTATTAGTTGTAATTATATCTGCTCCCGCGTCAATATAACTTTTGTGAATATTAATTATTATCTCAGGATGTGATTGATTTAATTTCGTTGTCCAGATATCGGTGTCAACTTTATAACCCATTTGCTGGAGTAAACTTCCCATTGCACCATCAAGTATCAACGGTCTTTTTATCCCTTGAGCCAGGGTAAAAGGATTAATAAAATCGATCATTTAAAGATTAGATTGGAATTGTAAAACTGATCTACTTCAGTAACTATTCTGTCGGGATCTATCATTTTTATACACTCAAGATCGTAAGGACACTTTTTCTTCCAGCAAGGGGAGCATTCAAGATTTTCCTGGAATAATTTTACTCCTCTGTTATACAAATCAATTTCCGTCCAGCAGCTTACACCAAACCATGCGATAACAAATTTCTTTAATGCAATTGCAAGATGCATTCCAAATGAATCACCTGTTATTACAACATTAGCAATTGATTCATAACAGGCACCTTTTCTGACTCCACCCGTTGTCGGTGTATTAATAATTTTTCCGGTAAAGTTTGAATAGATTTCTGCGTTCCTTTCTGTATCCTCCGGTCCTCCAAACAATGCGACTTTGTATGTTCCTTTTTTCAGAAGTTGTTCGATAAGAAAAGTGTGCTGAGCAACTGTCATTTTTTTATTTGGATAGAGTAATGAACATCCGGTGTTAAATCCTACAACAAAATCTGATTCTTTTATTCCAACTACATTTTTATAATTCTGAATAAATGATTTTTCTTCATCAGAAAAATTAAATATATACTCAGAATAATTGTTATCAAGCTCAAAAGTCTCGGCAAGATAGTCCTGACCAGTCCGTGTATTTATCTTAAATTTAAAATGGTCAGCCATTCCAAGTTTATAATTATAATTGGCTCCTTCGTTAACAGGAATTATTTTACCACCATCATTTAAACCAAATCCTAATTTTCTTTTGGCATCAACAGAGTTAAGCAGAGCACAAGATCGTTGTGATTTATCCACGTTCATCACAAAATCGAATTTCAATTGCTGAAGAATAGAAATTGATTCAGCATTATATTCAAACACGTGATCAACAAATTGATTGTGATAGAGCAGTGGTGCGGCAATCTTAAGAGTTATCCAGTAAATTGTTGACTCTGGGAATTTTCTTTTCATTCCCGGAAGCTGCGCTGTAGTCATTAATACATCACCCATTGCATCAAGATTGATGATGAGAATTTTTGTTCCGGTCGGAATATTTTCTTTGCATCCGTCTTCCCAGCAATTATGATCAGGGAAACAGGGCTTGTAACCAGTAAATCGTTTGCAGTCAGGAATTATTTTAACTTTACTCATGTTATTTATTTGTCACAAGAGATTGTACTTTAATAAATGAATTGAAGACTTCATCTACAGTTATACCATTAATACTTTCCTCGTTCGAACGAAGAGATATGCTAATATCAGACAAAGGCTGCCAGCTCACAAAGTTCCATTCTACATTTGGATAAAGAGCAATAACCGGAACATTAAACGCAGAACATATATGCACTGCGGAAGTATCCGGTGTAATAATTAAATCAGCATTGCGAATATAAGAAGCAAAATGTTGAAATGAATGGTATTTCATATTTATAACTCTATCAGAAGATATTATTTTTTTTAATCGCTCAGATTTTGCAAAATCATGTTTTGAATAGAGAATTAAAAAATACCACGCAGCATACTGATCCAGCTTCTTGAATAGTTCATGATAATTTTTTTCATCCCATTCTCTTATGGATGCACCGGCAGAAATATTTATTCCTAAAATTTTATTTTTTACTTTAGTTATTCCAAGCTGATTCACGACATCAGCATTTGAATGATTATCAAGGTAAAGAACCGGTTTTAATTCATTTTTCTCCGGGTAAACATCTATCCCATTTAACAAAGCTTCTAATCTTTCTATGATATGTGTTTTATTTTTCAGCGGCTGATTGATTGCAATATCGGGTTTACTTTTCGAATCAAAATCAAATCCTGCAGATATTTCAGCTTTAATAATGTTTCTGATAATTATCGACGAACTTGAGGAATCATCATTCAGATCAAGCAGAAGGTTAAAACGATTTCTTCTTAGCTTAAATAAGGAACTGTAAAGAAAAAGATTTTTTGAGGTGAAATATATTTGATCAATATTAGGATTATACTTCACTACCTCCTGATTTTTTCTTAACGTTAATAGAGATATTCTGATACCTGGAAATCTTTTTTTCAGGATTTCAAATACTGAAGATATAACAATGATGTCGCCAATCTTTCCAAGCCGGACTACTAAAATATTTTTTCCGGATAATTCCATTAGCTCAACTTATTCTTGTTAATTTTGACTCCGGCTAATTAATATTTTTACCTTAGTTATCAATTCCTTCGGATCTAATTCATTCATACATTCATGATTATATGGGCATTCTATCTTGTTACAGATAATACAGTGCAAATCTTTTTTAATTACATAATTAGAATTTACTGAATATGGCTTGTGATTTTCCGGATTTGTCGGACCAAATATTCCAATTGTCGGAACTTTCAATGCGGCAGCAATATGCATTGGACCGGAATCGTTAGCAATAACCAGATTGCACTTGCTGATTAATGCAGATATTTTTCCAATAGAAGTTGATGGCGAAATTATTGCTTTACTTTTTAAAGCCTCACCGATTAACTCAGCATCAATTTTATCATCCGGTCCCCAGAGAATTAAAAATCTGCAATCAATTTCCTTTACGAGTGTTTGACAAATCTCAATCCACTTAACCGGTTCACATCTTTTTGAAGACCAACCTCCGGACGGAATTATTCCAATAATTAAATCAACTCCAGGGAAGTTTTCCGAAAAATATTTTTGTGCAAACTGTTTCTCCTTTTCTTTCAGATAGAAAAGAATATTTTTTGAAATGACAGGAATATCAACTGCTTTTAACAATTGTAAATTTGCTTCTGCTGCATGAAGATTTTTTTCTCCGGATTGTGCAATAATATTATACGCATATTTTCTTCCTCTGAAACCAAATCCAACTTTATACTTAGCGCCGGATAAGAAAGTAATTTGTGCTGTTTTAGGATTCGACCAGAAATCAAAAATCAGGTCATATTTTTCTTTTCTGATCATCCTGATAATTTTAAGAACAAAATCGTTTCTATTGTATGTCAAAACTTTTGAAACGAAGGGATTGTTTTCAACGGAGCGTTTTGCAAATTCTTCAGTCAGATATTGAATTTCAGAATGGGGAAGAGAAGCATTAATATTTTCGAGTACTATTGTAGAAAGAATAATATCCCCGATCCCCCGGGGTTTAATGCAAAGTATTTTTCGGATTTCTGCTTTGTTAAATTGCATATTTCATTTTAGCAGTCATTCTGAGCGCAGTGAAGAATCTAAATACACAAACACTATTGTTCACTTAAATCATTCCATCAATTATTAAAATTATAGATTCTTCTCGCCTCCCTTCGCTCGTCGAAGCGGGTAGTCGCTTTGCTCCTTCAGAATGACATACTCTTACACTTAAACTACTTAGTGCGCATCAAGCCAGTTATCTCCAAAACCAGTATCAACAACAATCGGAACATCGAGTGGAATTGCATTCTCCATTAATTTTTTAATCACAGGTCGTAGCTGCTCAACTTCATCTTTATGAGCATCGAACAGAAGCTCATCAAGAACCTGAAGAACCATTTTAGTTTTGGATTTCCTCTTTTGCAATTCGCGATGAATATTTATCATCGCAATCTTAATCATATCTGCAGCAGTTCCCTGAATGGGCATATTGATTGCAACACGTTCTTCAAATTGTCGAACAACCCTGTTATTTGAATTAATATTCCTGAGAAATCTTCTTCTGCCTGAAAGAGTTTCGGCAAATCCTTTTGCCTGCGCTTTCTTAACTGAATCATCCATATAGTTTCTGACTTTTTTAAAAGTTTTAAAATATGTTTCAATAATATCTTTGGCATGAGCCTGCGTTATTCCCAGTCTCGTCTTCAATCCAAATGGACCAATACCATAAAGAATTCCGAAGTTAACTTCCTTTGCCTTTCTTCTCATATCAGGTGTAACATCTTTCGGATCAACCATAAATACCAATGCCGCAGTGCTTCGATGAATATCTTCACCGCCTTTAAACGCTTTCATAAGAGCAGGGTCCTGACAGATTGCTGCAAGCAGACGAAGTTCAATCTGGCTGTAATCGGCGCTCAGTAAAACAAAATTTTTATCTCGTGGAATGAATGCCCTTCTGATTTCTTTTCCCAATTCAGTTCTGATTGGAATGTTCTGGAGATTAGGATTGATGCTGGATAATCTTCCGGTTGCAGCAATAGTTTGATTGAAATCAGTATGAACTCTTCCAGTTTTTTGGTTTATAAGATTCGGAAGCGAATCAGTATAAGTTGATTTTAGTTTTGTTGCCTGCCTGTAATCAAGAATTATGTCAATTATTTCATGCTCACCCTTCAGATTCTCAAGTGAACGTGCATCGGTTGAAAATCCTGTTTTGGTTTTCCTGCCTGAAGTCAGATTCAGCTTATCAAAAAGAATTACCTGCATCTGTTTCGGTGAACTGATATTGAATTCTTCTCCTGCAAGCTTGTGAATTTTTTTTGTGTATTGATCAATTAATTTTTTCAGATCTTTGCTAAAACTATCAAGCGTCGATTTATCAATTCTGATTCCTTCGTGTTCCATTTCCTCAAGAACCGGAACGAGAGGGAAGTCAATATCAAACGATACTTTTTCAAGCTTTTCTTTTTTGATTTCTTTAATCAATAATTCATAAAGCTGAAATGTGATATCAGCATCTTCAGCAGCATAATCAGAAAGCTGCCCGACTTCAATGTCATAAAGTAATGTTGGATCTTTTTTTGTTCCGATTAAATCCGAGAGGGGAATTGGTTTGTAGTTTAAATACTTTTCAGAAAGATCATCCATTCCATGCTTTTGATCTGAATCAATAATATAGCTTGCGATCATTGTGTCGAAATAAAAATTCCCGACAGTTATACCGATACTTCTCAGAACAGAAATATCAAACTTCCCGTTCTGGCAAACTTTTTTTATCTGATTATTTTCAAAAACCGGTTTGAAAATTTTTACGAAATCCTCAACAGGAAGTCTTGCTTTGCCATCTTTAAACTTCTTTTTATTTCCCGGATGGATTGCAATAAAAAATCCTTCACCGGCTTTAGTCGAAAAGGATGCTCCTAAAATATTCAACGAATAAGGATCAAGTCCGTCGGTTTCCGTATCGAATACAAAGAGGTCTTTTTTCTTTAATTTTTCTGCCAGCTCTTTTGCAGATTTTATATCCGTGATAAGCTTGTATTTACTTTTACTTTTATCGAAAGTTTTTGCATCGCTGAGTTCTTCTTCTTTAATCGCTTCAACCTTGCTGCTGCTTTCATAGATTTTTAATAACCGCGAAAAGAGATTTTTAAACTCGAGTTCAATAAACACATCACGGAGCTTATCAAAGTCCGGCTTTTCAAACTTTGCTTTGCTGAAATCAAAATCAAGCGGGACATCGCAATAAATAGTTGCAAGTTCTTTCGAGAGGAAAGCATTGTCCTTACTTTCCTGCAGCTTTTTTACAATTCCGGCTTTATCAATTTTATCTATGTTTTTATAAATGTTTTCAATCGAACCGAATTCCTGTATTAACGGAAGTGCGCCTTTAGGACCGATGCCTTTAACACCAGGAATGTTATCCGAACTGTCTCCGATAATTGCAAGGTAATCTATCATCTGCTTCGGCTCGAAGCCGTATTCTTCCTTTACTTTTTTGGGATCATAAATTGTAACTTCATCCGTACCTCTTCCCGGCCTGGCAATCATTACTTTATCTGTAACAAGCTGCATATAATCTTTATCAGGAGTGATTGCATAAGAAATCATTCCTTGTTTTTCGGCAAGTCTGACTGCTGTGCCGATAATATCATCAGCTTCATAGCGTGGCTTTATGTAAAGTGGAATATTCATCAGTTCAACAATTTGTTTTATTCTTCCAATCTGCGGAATCATATCTTCCGGCATTGCGTCACGTGTTGCTTTGTAAGCTTCATATCTTTCATGGCGGAAAGTTTTCTCTTTTGAATCAGTTGCGACTGCAATGTAATCGGGTTTGTGATCTTCCAGCACTTTGATAAGCTGATTCACAAAACCATATACAGCCGAAGTTGGTTCACCCTGTTTGGTTTTAAGAGGACGATTAATAAATGCAAAGTAAGCTTTGTAAGCCATAGCCATTGCATCAATAATTACGAATGTTTTGTTTTTCATAAAGTGTGTTTATTTAAAAGATTTGTCAGATTGAAAATAGTGATTAGATGTGTAAGTTTAAATGTATAATTATTGGATTTTAGTTCATCATTTTCAATTTCGATGGAGGGGTTATGCTTATAAGTTCAAATATCAGAATTCTTCTTTCAATTCTATTCTTGATTCTCATTTCTATTTCTTCAACTTACTCACAGAGTTCATCTGATTTGGATTCTTTGGAAGGTAAGTTCGCTCTTCAATTTCAAATCAGCGAAGATTTCACATTAACAAATTTCCAGGGAACTACTTTTTCAGGTAAATATCATTTTAGCAGCAGAGATGCTATCAGGTTAGGACTATCTCTTGATTTTGGTGATTCAGATGTGGATGCAACAACCAATCAGTATGATTCCGTAAATGTTGTCAATATAAATTCAGAACAAAATAGTTTTGGGATCACGTTCAACTCACAATATATCAGGTATATAAGTGGAACAAATGATGTTGCTTTCTTTGGCGGTGTTGGACCGTTTATTACTTTTAATACTTCGACTACAGAAGGAAAAACTTCCGGGTTTCCTGAAGATATAAATTATAAAGAGTCGAATGATGTTTTTGCAGTTGGGCTCGATTTAATCCTGGGTGTCGAGTGGTTTTTCTGTCGCAATATGAGCTTGTCTGTTGAATATGGTTTAAAGTTAAGCTACAGATCGACAACACGTAAATATGAAAATGACTATATCTTAAGAGAAACAGAAGATAAAACTTACAGGGCTATGGGAAATAATGTAAACTTCGGTATCTCAATTTACTTTTAACTAGTAAGACGAGTAATTCAACAGTTCAGTTTTGAAAATTTATTAGCTAATTTTGTTATACAAATACTGAAGTAAGTCATTACGGAGGAGTTTTGGCTAATGTCGTTCGAGAATGCATTAATAACTGTTTCTTCGCTTGTTAAGGATTTCAAAGACAACGAAGGATATTACCTCAGCCAAAAATACTCTGAAGCCGACACACGAAACGATTTCATCAACAAATTCTTTATTGCTCTTGGCTGGGACGTAAGACACGAAGAACAAAAAAACCCTTACGAACAGGAAGTTAGAGTTGAAAAACCTTTACAGATTGCAAAGGCTCAAAAGCGTGCTGACTATTCATTCTCTCTAAAACCCAATTACCGCACAGTTAAGTTTTTTGTTGAAGCAAAAAAACCTGCACACGATTTATCCAACAAAGATTATTACTTTCAAACTGCACGTTACGGATGGAATGCCGGAACTCCGGTTGCTGTTCTTACCGACTTTGAGGAATTCCATATTGTTGACTGCAGGTTCAGACCGAATATTGATGATGCACTCAACTATAAAATAAAACAGTTTCATTATTCTGATTTTACTGACAAAGAAAAATTTTCTGAGATTTACTGGATCTTTTCCCGTGAAGCTGTCGCCGATGGTTCAATTGAAAAATATGCTGCCGGGTTAACCAAACCTAAAGGTAAAAGAGCAAAGCTCACCAAAACAGTTCTTCAATCCATTGATGAAGCTTTCCTGGAAGAGCTTGATGAAATACGAAATGAGCTTGCAAAATCTTTCAAGAAAAATAACGAGCATCTTTCAAGCGAAGAACTGACAGAAGCAACACAGCGGACAATTGACCGGCT
>Ga0137461_1000251_pt1 | contig 12318 bp, 9 predicted proteins | sample EasRivERMGT746_2_FD_104650 | JGI IMG/M metagenome (GOLD analysis project Ga0137461, IMG submission 104650) | Soil microbial communities from meander-bound floodplain in the East River, Colorado, USA - East River MetaG ERMGT746_2 | ecosystem: Environmental > Terrestrial > Soil > Floodplain ... | reverse complement strand
TTCTTCAGCCTGAGCTACGGAAGAAGTGAATGGTTTTTCGACCCATATATGCTTCCCGGCTTCAAGTGATTTTTTTGCAAAATTGAAATGTGTATCCACGGGAGTTGCAATAACTATGATGTCGGTGTCAGCCTTAATAATATCAAGGCAATTCTTAGTTAATTTAGCAGCTGGGAATCTGGCTTTTATAAATGAGAGTCTGTCATCACGTGTGTCACATCCGATAACTTCAGTAACATCACTATGAGCAAGAAAATTTCTGACGAGATTTGGTCCCCAATATCCAAGTCCAATAACCCCTACTTTCATCCGAGTGTCCCTTCTGATTCTTTGGATTCAATGTGTGCAATAAATTTAATCAAATAAAAACTATTTGGCTCCCCGTGCAGTTAAAATTGCAGGTACTGTTTGAAACATGAGCTGAAGGTCAAACCAAGGTGACATATTATTGATATAATAAAGATCAAGCACAACGCTTTCTTTAAATGAAACAGAACTTCTGCCCCAGACCTGCCAAACGCCGGTACAGCCGGGAATAACGCTTACTCTTCGCTTCTGCCACTCATCATAATTTTCATATTCGTATGGCAGACATGGACGCGGCCCAACTAAACTCATCTCACCTTTCAAAACATTAAACAACTGAGGTAATTCATCCAAAGAGGTTCTTCTCAATATCTGTCCAATCCATGTAACTCTTGTGTCATTAATAATTTTTGATTTAACATTGGTGTCATTCATAAATTCAAGCATTAGTTTTTTTCTATCCTCATCTTCTCCGTCAATAACTTTCATAGATCTGAACTTATAAAATTTAAACTCTCGTCCATGTCTTCCAACCCTGATCTGATGGAAAAGAACAGGTCCGGGAGATGAAACTTTGATTAAGAATGTAATTATTATCATAAGTGGAGCTAATAATATAACGGCGATCAATGTAACGATTACATCGATGGTGCGTTTCAGACCAAGTGTCACAGAATTGTTATAGTGAGATGATACATCGATAACAGGTATGTCAGCGTACTTTTCAGTGACAAGTCGTTTACCAACAATATCAAATAATTCTGAGGATACACGAACGTTTACATTCAATCTTTTACAGGTATCAATTACTTCTAAAACACGCTCAGAATTCGAATCATCATCAGCAATAATTAATTCATCGATATCATTCCTATCAATTAAATCTTCAATATCCTGGAAGTGTCCGATAACTTTTTTTCCGATTACAACTTCTTCATTTATTGCTTTTCGATCATCTACAAATCCGACAATGTTCAACCCTATCGGGTTTTCATACATTAATTTAGTTGCAAGCATTTTACCTGCTTTACCGTCACCCAGGATCAAAACATTTCTTTTAAAGCTGGAATTACTAAATCTGATAAATAAATACCTGAGCGCTTCAATTCTCAACAAATACATGGTTGGAACTACAATCAGAACAAAGACAAATACCATAAATCTGGGATCAATAATTTCAGAGTCTTCAATTATGAGAGATATCAGAACTATATTCAGGATACCATAATAGAATGCTTTGAATAAGCTGGCAAGATGCGCAGCACGGGTAATTATTATATTAATTCTGTACAGCCCGTTATATTTAAAAATTATGATGAAAAGAAGCGAGAGGCAAAAATATATGGAAATTAATTCTCCTGATTTGCCTAAGAATTCCGTAAAGGATAGGGAGGCATCACTGCGCAGAAAATACATTGCTATGACGAATGCAAAAAATATAGCTAGTGTATCAACTGCCCAAAATAAATATTTAAATGAAGGTATTCTTCGTAAAGTAGCCAAGGATTATTGTGCCCTACAGATTATGGAATGAAAATTAAAATAGTTTGCGACTGTTGCATAAACTCTAAAATTATGCCATCAAATATTGATTGAATTAAGTCTAATTCTGGTCATAATAAATTTTAATACGGCAATTTAGTTTCAAAATGAGATGTCAATTTTTTGAGTTATTTGAATATGAGACAAAGAAAAAACTTAATAACTGTCAAATAAAATTCTTCTATGATGCCGCTAGATTTTATTTTGAATTAAACAGAAAAACTTTTGTCTTTAACTTCAGACACACTAAATGTGCTTGCATAAAATTCTTTAATGCAATCTGCTACATACTCTATTTTCTCTTCAGTAAGTTCCGGAAACATTGGCAGCGATATTCCAGTGCTCGCCAGTATTTCTGTAACTGGAAAGTCGCCAGGTTTATAGCCTAAATGTTCAAAACATTTTTGCTGATGAAGTGGAATAGGGTAATGCAGCCCTGTGGCGATTTCCTTTTCTGTCAAAAATTTCTGAAGCGAATCTCTTTGTTTGTTATTTTCGGTCTGGATGACGAACAAATGATAAACATGCTTAACATCAGTCATCTCGACCGGTAATTGAATTTGGGGGACATCACGTAACAATTCACAATACATTTTAGCTACAAGTCTTCGGCCTTCAGTCCATTTATCCAGGTGCTTTAACTTCACATTTAATACAGCCCCCTGAATCCCTTCCATTCTGTAATTGTGACCATACATTTCATGATGATATTTTTCTGACTGACCATGTTCTCTCATCATTCTTAGTTTAGCGGCCAGTTCATTATCATCTGTTAAGACAGCTCCACCTTCACCAAATGCTCCAAGGTTTTTGCCGGGATAAAAACTGAAAGACGATATTTTTGATAGACCACCGATTCTTATGCCTTTAAATTCTGCAAAATGTGCTTGTGCTGCATCTTCAACCAAAAATATTTTATGTTTATCAGCGATAACTTTCAAAGCTTCCATATTAGCTGGCTGACCATAAAGATGAACTGCAACAATTGCTTTGGTTTTCGATGTGATTGCCGCTTCCACTTTTTCCGGATCAAGATTATAACTTTTAGGGTGGCAGTCAACAAAAACAGGTGTTGCACCACAAAGTGTTGCACCCCAGGCTGTGGCAATAAAGGTATTTGCAGGCATGATAACTTCATCTCCCTGGCCAACACCCAATACCCAAAGAGCCAAATGGTTTGCATCCGTTCCCGAACTTGTAGCAATACAATGGCTAACCTGATGAGCTTTGGCAAAATTCTCTTCGAAATTTGTTACTGATTTGCCCAGTATAAATGCAGTATTGTTAATTACATCCTGAATTGCATAGTCAATTTCGTTTTTTATAGAGAGATACTGTGTTTTAAGATCTAGAAATGGCACTTTCATTTTTTATCTCCGGTTTACTAAAGATTTTGTTATTTGAATTTAATCGATCAATCCCTCAGATTGAATAAGTTTCACAGAATGAAAAAATAGTTATTCCTTTGGGAAATCTCTCAAAGCAATAACTATGCTAATTCGGAATACTAATTATTTTCAATCTGATATTAGATATACTTCTTCTTAATATAACTTATTTAATATTTTAATCACTTGACAGTTGCCAATTTTTGATCTAAAATAGAAGAGCGGGAGTATAATTCTAACGTCATATATTGATCCATAAAAATTAGATTTTCTCATTTTAATATTTTTAACTATATATATCCCACCGGGAATTATGTTTTGAAGAGTAATGGTGGCATAAATATTGATTTAATGCTTAAAATGTCATTTTATCAATTCATTTTTTACTGATTTAGTTGATTCTTTCTTTTCAGCGATTATTAAAAATTTAATAACACCTGAATTCTTGGATAGTGGTTCCAAAATTTTATTGAGAGTGTTTCGAAATTTCAGATGCTTAAAAAAATTATATTTTTCTATTTCATAACAACAATTCTTGTCCTAACTGGAAATATATCGGCTCAAAAACTAAATCCTGGAGATGGAGTACGGATTGCTTTTTTAGATATTACTGACCTTATCTCGGGAGATTATTTTATACAGCCTGATGGCAAATTACAATTGCCGTATGCAGGTATCTTTTATACAAAGGATAAAGAATTCGCACTGATTAAATCAGAAATTATTTTCCGTTACGATTCACTTTATAAGAATCCGGATTTAACAGTTTTATCGTTGTACAGAATTAATATTCATGGTGAGGTTCGCAATCCCGGATTCTACTATGTTACCGAAATTGAAAAATTGACAGGGATTATTGCTTTAGCAGGTGGATATACAAGTGATGCAGATCTTGATGGAATGTTTGTGTTGAGAGAAGATGAAGAGATAGAATTAGATATTGAAAGCATTACAACCGAAGGAAACACTGCAGCCGATATTGGACTAAAATCCGGGGATCAGATTGTTATACCAAGATCATTCTGGGCAGATCCGGCAAGATTTACGTGGATGATCTCATTACTTGCCGTAATATTGACGGCGGCTGCTTTAATCGTCAATTAATATAGATTTTTTAATTACCTCATTAATTATTTTTTTATAACTAAAAATCAGATTAAATATCTTTAATTATGTCAATTTCGAAACCAGTTAAAAAAGAAAAATCATTACTTGAAATTATACACATTATCTTTAAAAGAAAGCTAGTATTAGTATTTTCCATTCTGGTATCGCTTATCTTAGCATATTTATACAGCCAAAATGCTACCCCTGTTTTCGAATCAAAAGCTATGTTAAAAAAAGAGATGGCAGACAGAAAACAAGCCGCAAATGATTTTTACGAGATCGTTAAATTACAAACTCAGGATGAGGTTGATACAGAATTGGAACTGGTTAAAACGAGCGAGGTACTTGGTGGAATTGTTAATGAACTTAAGTTAAATATTAATCTTATCAAGATTGAAACACCAAACCGTAAAATTTTTGAATTAAAAAATGTATTTATCGACTTTCCTGATTCGGGAAATATCTATAGTAAAATAATCGGTCATAGCCTTCCCGTTATTACAGATTTAAAAATGAAAAGCAATGAATCGAAGGCAAGAAGACTCTATATAAAAAAGAATAATGAAAATGAGTTTGAGCTGCGTAATGCCGAAGATAATGTTCTCTTGGCTAATTCTAAATTGACTTCAAAAATAACCGACGAAAACGCCTGGCAGGATCAATTATTAGAAACTGATTCGGATTCATTAATTCAGACCCAAAGTGTCAGTTCAAAAGTAAAATTTGTTGCCAATTCACTCGAGTTTAACTTTAGTTGGAATGATGCACCCATTGGCAGTAAAATTTATTTTGATATTGATAATTTTTATACAGCAATTAATAAATTATCCGGTCAGATAAGTGTTTCGAAAGTTGGAAAAACCAATGTATTTCAAATGAGCGTAAGATCGGCATCCCCGTTTGCTGCTGTGCTGATTGCTGGCAGCCTGATAGATAGATTCAGGGAAGTACGAATTGAACAGCAGAAACAAACAATTAAATACTCCTTCAAATTTGTTGATGAACAGCTTGAAGAAGTTAAAATACATTTGTTGGAAGCTGAAAATAACCTCAGTGATTATAAAGCAAGCGGACAAATAATTTCGGTTGATGAAAGTTCAAGAGAACTTATTTCTTATCTGAGCACTTTAGAAGCTGAAAAACTTAGAACCGATTTGCTTTTATCTGATTATAAAAATAAGGCAGAAGACTTGAAAAAGGAACTGGAATCAAGCGGATATTTTGATCAAAGTTACCTTGATATGAAAGGCACCGAAGCAAATTCGCCTTTCTCGAACTTGTTAAAACAGGTATCAGATTTGGAATTACAAAGACTTGAACTGCTCCAAAAGCGCAGCGAAAATCACCCTGATGTCAAAAATATTGACGAACAAATCAAATCAACAAAAGAGAAGCTTGCCGGTTATAATCAGAATACTATTACTTCGTATCAGATGATGGTTAATTCTTTTGAAAAAAAATTATTGAAAATTACTAATCTAATGTCAAGGTACGAACAAAGGATGCAGAAATTACCCGCGCAGGAAAGTCAGCTTGCAAGGTTACTAAGACAGAAAGACGTGTATGAAAAAATATTTACTTTGCTGTTGGACAAAAGAGAAGAAATGAGAATCGCAGAAGTTTCAAAACTTCAGGATATTATAGTTGTCGATCCTCCTCAAAAACCATTGAAACCCATTTCCCCTAATAAGATTATGAATATGATGGTAGCATTGGTTCTCGGAGGTTTTATTGGCCTGGTTTTAATATTTGTTTTAGAATTGAAGGATAACAGACTGGTAAATGTTGATGATTTAGAAGATGATTTTCAACTTCCTGTTTTAGCGATTGTTCCAAAATATTCCAGGGAAATGCTGAAGAGAATTAATAATGCAAGCGAAAACCGGGATAGGTTTGCAAGTCTGATGGATGATACTCTGGGTATTAAAGAATCTTTAAGATTATTGAAAACAAAAATTCTATTCCAGTTAGACAGCAACGATAAAATTATTCTTGTTACAAGCTGTGAAGAAAATACAGGCAAAACAACTTTGGTAGCAAACCTGGCAATCACGTTTGCCCAGGAAAACAAAAAAGTTTTAATAATTGATTGCGATTTAAAAAAAGCAGAGCTATCAAAATTATTCAATCTGCCCCTGGATACCCCTGGCCTGGTTGACTACCTGACGAGTGAAATTCCGCCATCAGTTTATACTAAGGTGATGAAAAAAATTGATATTATTCCGGCAGGCGGATTAAGAGATGATTCAGCTGCATTGCTGGATTCGGGCAGGATGAAGGTTCTCCTGGATACATTAAACACTTCCGAATATGATTATGTTATTATCGATACACCACCAGTCACCCGCGTAGTTGATACTCTCGTTCTCGGTCGTATGGTTAAAAATGCATTGCTTGTAGTAAGACCTGATATGAGTTTTAAAGAAACTGTTTCGACTGGAATACAGGAAATGAAGCAGGCTAAATTTAAAGTCCGCGGTATTATTGCCAACGCTGTAGACATTAAAAAATCTTACACTTATCGTTACAAATATGGCTACGGATACGGTTATTCATCGGGGGGAAATGGTAAAAATAAGATTGGACTAAAAACGAATTTTTTTAAAGAGACCAAATAGAAAAAGGCAGTCTTATTCTCACATTCTTATTATACATCTTTCAGTAAACATATTTTTGAATCATTCTTAATTGCTTGCAAAAAACAAACATCCAAATAATCAACCCGATTACGGTAAATAACTGGAATGAATATATACTTGGCTTTGAAGATTATTCTTTTTTCCACACAAGCGAGTGGGCAAAAGTTCTTAATGAGTCTTATCATTTTGTACCAGTTTATTTTACTTACTCCGAAAACGATGAACTCCTTGCGATTGTTCCATTAATGCTGGTCAACAGCTGGTTAACAGGTAATCGTGCAGTATCGTTACCTTTTAGTGATTTCTGTGAACCACTTTTAAAAGATAACTCGCCTTTCTACAACTTATCGGAAGATATAATTAATTATTCGAAGAAAGAAAAATTAAAGTACATCGAATTTAAATCATCTAAAAACAGGTATCCGTTTGAAACAGAACATTTCAGAACAGATTTTAGACATATATTAAAACTTGACAAAGGAGAAACAGATTTATTAAAATCGTTTTCAGAAAACACAAGACGTAATATTAAAAAAGCTAATAAAGAAAAAGTGACATTAAAGTTACTTAATAATGATCTTGGCATGAAAATATTTATTGATATGAACTATGAAACAAGGAAAAAGCATGGATTGCCTCCTCAGCCGAACATTTTTTTTGAAAGTATTTTAAAAAATATAATCAATAAAGGATATGGAGATATTTTACTGGCCGTAAAAGATGAAACTTACATTGCAGGAGCGATATTTTTTAAATTAGGAAAAAAGTTACTTTACAAGTTCGGCGCATCTTATTCAAAATATTTTGAACTTAGGGGAAATCATTTCGTAATGTGGGAAGCCATTAAAAAATATCGTGCTGAAGGTTATGAAGAATTTGATTTTGGACGAACAGAAATTGAACATGAGGGTTTAAGAAGATTTAAACTTGGTTGGAACACTAATGAATTATCAATATTTACAACCCGTTATAGTATTGAGAAAAGAAAATTTCTACCTGTTAATTTGAAGACAGAGGGCGTTCATAATCATATTTTAAATCGTTCACCAGTTTTTATGTTAAAAATTATCGGTAATGCTTTATATAAACATGTTGGTTGAATTCCCGCACAAAAAATAAAAAGATGATTATTTAATATATAATGAGTGATTCCTGGCTTAAAAATTGTCGTATAAATGCTTATTAAACAACAAGTTTCGGCTTTGTGCATTGTAGTTTATTAAAATCCACTTTACTAATTTAAATTTAACCAGATATAGACAAGTGAGGAAAATATTTTATTTAATAAAACCTTTCATTCCAAGATCACTTCAAATTTCTGTGAGAAGATTTTTAATAAAAGGAAAAATTGCCAGGTTTTCCAACATTTGGCCAATATTTCCCGGGAGCGAAAAAAAGCCTGAGGGTTGGATTGGATGGAAATACGAAAAAAAATTTGCTCTGGTTTTAACTCATGATGTAGAACATAAAAAGGGTTATGATAAGGTGATCGATTTGATGAACTTGGAGAAAGACTATGGATTTAAAAGCTCTTTTAACTTTGTCCCTGAAAGAGATTATATCGTTGAAAAATCTCTTCTACAAAAGTTACAGGAAAATGGTTTTGAATATGGTGTCCACGGACTATATCACGATGGAAAACTATTTTCATCTGAAAAGGAATTTCTTCAGAGAGCCAAAAAAATAAATAATTATCTGGAAGACTGGGGAGCCGTTGGTTTCCGCGCTCCTGCGATGCATCATAATTTAGATTTAATAGGTGAACTAGATATTTTATATGATTTATCGACATTTGATACAGATCCTTTTGAACCACAACCAGATGGTGTCGGTACAATTTTCCCATTTTGGTTTAATAGCACCAGACACAAAAATGGCAGGTATCTTGAGTTACCATACACGATTCCTCAAGATTTTACTACCTTTATATTAATGAAAGAAAAAAATTTGAAATTGTGGAAGGAAAAACTTGATTGGATTGCACAAAACAATGGTATGGTTCTAGTCAATGTTCATCCAGATTATATAAATTTTCACAATGAAAAATCAATAGAGGAGTTTCCAGTACATCTCTATAAGGATTTTCTAAATTATATCAAAACTAATTATACAAATGACTATTGGAATGCTCTGCCTGTTGAAATTGCAAGATTTTGGGAGAGCAATTTTGGTTCTCGGTCTTAGTTTTGTAATTAGTACAAGAAACTATATCCTGGAAAAATACAAGTGAAAGCTGAGTCTATTCACTATTCTTTCAAAATTAGTCAATATTGCACTTGGATTCCCACTAAGGATAATTCTAATAATTTTTAAAGTACAAACTTACTTTAAGAAAGCTAAATATCTTTGATGGTCCTGACTTTATTCCAGTCAATAATAAAATAAATTTCGAAACATAGGCTGTGTTTTATCGTTCAATGAAATGAACTTAAATATCAGATTTCTTTTAAACTAAAGAAAATTTATTTATAATGTTTTTATGATAAAAGTTCTAAGTAAAAATCAGTACACTGAATGGAATGAATATGTTTATAACCATAACTACGGTACTATTTATCACTCTTCTATGTGGCTTAATGTTATTAACAAATCATTTGGTTTAGAACCCTTAGTAATCGTAAAAATTAATGGTTCAATTGTAGGGGGGATGCCATTTTTTCATCATAAAAATCTTTTATTTCCTTCTAAGTTAGTTAGTATAACAAATGCGCATTCATGCAATCCATTAGTAAATAATGAAAGCGATCTTTCTGAATTAATAGATTATATTCAATCTTATGCTTCTGATAAAGCCATTACACAGGTTGAAATAAAAACCACCGAAGATTTTAGATATAGAAACAAGAAATTAGAAAATCCTGATACTGATTTCAGTACATACATTCTTTCACTTGATAAAGACTATTTAAATATTCAAAAATCGTTTCATAATAGTTGTATTATGCGACCACTTAAAAAGGCACAAAAAAACAACTTAAAACTAATTGCTGGTACTACGGAAAAGGATATAAAGATTTTTTATAAGTTTTATGAAATGATGAGAAAGGAAAATGGTTTATTACCTCAACCGCTTACATTTTTTATAAATCTTTGGGAAGAACTTTACAGAACGAATAATTGTGAGATTTTTCATGCAGAATATGAGGGTAAAATTATTTCATCCGTTTTTAACCTGTTATATAAGCAAACTTACACCTATGAGTACGGAGCAACAGATTCTAACTTTCTACATCTTCATCCAAGTCATTTTTTATTGGATCACTCAATAAAAAACGCTTTATCCAAAAATTTTAAATACTTCGACTTTGGAAGAACCGAGAATTCCAATATTGGATTAAGTGACTTTAAAAAACGATGGGGAACTCAAAGAATAAATTTAAATTACTTCAGTATTCCTAATAGTAATAAAATTTCCCCAATTAAAAATGATTATTTAAAAAATGTTGCCTCAGCTATTATTCATCTAACTCCTAAACCAGTATACAGAGTGGCTGGTCAAATTATGTATAAGATGACAGTTTAATTTCCAGGCAATTATTAAGATGATATTTTACACTTCGTGTATCTTCTTTTTATTATTTTTCCGAAAATCAATTTTAAAATTATTCTCATTATAATTTTATTATTCTACTATCTGTGTAAGACAATTTTGATGAATAGTATATTAACAATCTTATCATAAGTTTAAAATGAAAACTATTTGTATGATCACAATTTCTTCTTATCCACATGATCCGCGAATCAGGAGAGAAGTGGAGGAATTGGAAAAAAATGGTTATGAAATTGATATTATTTCTATATCATTTGAAAACCAAAAAGAAGTTGAAAAATATGGTAATATTACTGCATATAGAGTGGCTAAATATTTACCGGGAAGAGAAGAATTGATTCCATACCTGGTATATTCATTTTTATATATGATTAAATCTTTTTTTAAACTTCAACAACTTCATAAAAAAAGGAAATATTCACTTATTCAAATACATAACATGCCGGATTATTTAATTTTTGTGGCATTCATTCAAAAATTATTAAAAGTACCGTTAATATTAGATATACATGATCTTACCTTAGAATTATTTGAAGAGAAATGGCCTGGTTTAAAATATAAATTTATAAAAAGAATCATTAAAAAAATTGAAAAAATTTCTTGTTCCTTTGCTGATCATATAATTACGGTCACTGAAGGATGTAAAGAAAAGTTGGTACAAAGAGGGGTGCCATCAAATAAAATCACACTAATTTTGAACACTGCAAACATAAAAATATTTAAGTTCAGTACGAGAAGTGAATATCAAATTATTAATAAGAATGCTAAACTTATTTATCATGGTACCGTTGCAAAAAGATTTGGTATTCATTTGATTATCGATGCAATGAAATTTGTGATTGAAAAAATTCCCGGCAGTGTTATTAATATTTATGGCAGGTATGATAGTAATTATAAAAGCTACCTGAATGAAAGAATTAGTGTGTTAGGATTATCTGAGAATGTTAAACTGAATGGTGTTTTAGATAGAGATGAGGTTCCGGATGTTATTAGAAACTCAGATATTGGGGTAGTTCCATATCTGAATAATCCATATATGCACCTTGCGCTGCCAACAAAAGCTTGTGAATTTGCGGCAATAGGCATACCAATTGTTAGTACATATTTACATACTATGGCGTTAACATTTGGGTCGGATAGTATCAGCTTCGTAAATTCTGAAAACCCCGAGGAATTTGCTGACAGAATTATTGAATTATGTTTAAATCCGGAATTAAGAAAATTAAGAGTTGATGAAGCATATCAGGATGTTTCAAAAATTTCCTGGGAAGTAATGGGCAAACAATACACTGACTTAATTAATCATTTAACTAATTACAACTAAATAGTATTGTTCGAAAAAGATTAATTGAACCAAATAATTGTATGATAATTTTTTAGGAACATATTTCATACACACTCAATAATTTTGACAATTTTTCAACAGGTCAAACAAATCTATAAGAATACCATAGTTTGCAAAATGACAGGTTTCTCGTACAAACTCAGGAAGTTGATTGCATTTTCAGAAAAGGTAAAATTTAGGTTCAATTTAAATGTTTGGCTGTCTAAGTCGTTATCCATTTGATGAAAAGCTTATTCCAAATACTTCAAACGTCATTAAGGGTTATTGAGTTCAATAACCGGTCAGGTTTTTTTCCAGATAGTATAATCAGTGGAGATAATTTTCTTTCTATTTTAACAAATCCAAAAGATTTACCAGGTATAAGAAAATATATAATATTAGATAGTTCGACGTTTGTGCGTACAATTGAAAAAAACTCTACCGATGTAATCATATTAAATG
>Ga0137461_1000250_pt1 | contig 12332 bp, 11 predicted proteins | sample EasRivERMGT746_2_FD_104650 | JGI IMG/M metagenome (GOLD analysis project Ga0137461, IMG submission 104650) | Soil microbial communities from meander-bound floodplain in the East River, Colorado, USA - East River MetaG ERMGT746_2 | ecosystem: Environmental > Terrestrial > Soil > Floodplain ... | reverse complement strand
GCCGAGCTGCCTGAACTACTCGCCGGCAAAAAGCCCGCGCGCCAATCCGACCGCGAACGCATCTTCATCCGCGCCATCGGCTTAGTGAATCAGGATATTGCGATGGCGGATCACATCTACCGCCGCGCGCTGGACAGCGGCGTTGGAACGAGATTGCCGTACTAACTCGCGGCCACTCAAAGACAAAGACATTAACGATAATTGGGATGTTTATGAGGAGCGCTTTTTACGGGGAGATTTTCCATGAATGTTTTTGAACGGAAGAATACCGATCTGATCACTGAGTTCGACCGATATGTCCGGGAGCATCCCGACTTCGCCGAACGGATTCCAGACAATGCTCTAGTAGCTATGCTGTTGGAAGGAGACGAAGAATTCAATCGATGGAGTCAAGAGGGAGCAAAGCGGCAAAGTCAAAACGGACAGGCAATCGTATACGTGAAGATTAAGAGGATTCAACCGATCCGCTCTCGCATTCAAGAAATGGAACTCAGCGCCTGACGCTACACCGCTAAATTGTCGCGCTCGGCTACCAGCTTTCCCTCTCCTGCGCGAGATAGTCCGGACCGTAGAGTCCCTTGCCTATACCCGTTATAGCTTGTGAATATTTTTTCGGTCTGCGCAATAAAATCACGATGTCGCGCCGAGGAACAGCCAGGAGCTTATCGCCCGCCTTGACGCCGAGCGCCTCTCGGATCTCACGCGGAATGAGGATCTGATTCTTTGTCGAAAGTTTGACTTCACGCATACGACCTCCTAGCTTTACTTTTTAGGGAAATGTAAAGAGTAAAGCAAGTGCATGGCATATATCTGGAATTCAACAGGCGAGGCGGCGGCGAGTTCGGCCAATCGAAAAAATGGGCTTGACATGCCGCCGCAGCGCGACGTAAGAACAATCATCCGACATGCTTCAGCCGAACTCGGCTCAGATGTAAATTTGATTTGAGTTTGTAATGCTCGAACGGCTTGCCCTTACTGAGTCTTTAATTTGGGAGCAAATCAAATGACTATCAAACTCATCGCGATTTTTCTTTCGGCCCTTATCTTGGTTCCGCCGAGTTTTATCCAGGCGCAGCAGGCGGCGAAAATCCCCCGGATAGGAATTCTGATCCCGGCCTCCGCGTCCTCCTATTCGGCTCGACTCGAAGCATTGCGCCAACGGCTGCGCGAGCTTGGCTATGTCGAAGGGAAAAACATTGTCATTGAGTACCGATCTACAGACGGGAAACGCGAACGGCTGCCTGACCTTGCAGCCGAACTGGTCCGTCTCAAAGTTGACGTCATCGTCACCACCGGCACGGCTATTTTAGCTGCCAAGAAGGCGAGCGCGACAATCCCCATCGTATTCGCCGTTGCTACCGATCCAGTAGGAAGTGGGCTTGTTTCCAGCCTGGCACGACCAGGCGGGAATATCACCGGACTTAGCCTCATGGCGCCAGATCTAGATGGCAAACGGTTGGAGCTGCTCAAGGAAGCCTTCCCCAAGATTGCCCGGGTGGCCTTCCTCTGGGGATCGGGTAGCTCGAGGGGAAACGTGCGTCTCACCGACATGCAGGCTGCGGCCAAGGCGTTGGGAGTCAAACTTCTATCGCTTGAGGTGCGAAGTCTTGACGATTTTGAGAGCGCATTCACGCGAGCGAAAAGGGAGGGCGCCCAGGCGCTCATTACGATCGCAGGTCCACTTCTCACTACTCTGCAACGCCAAATGTTGGACTTCGCGGCAAAGAACCGGTTGCCGGCGATGTACCCAAACAGTGAGTTTGTCGAGGCCGGCGGCTTGATGAGCTACGGGCCGAACTATGCGGACCAATGGCGGCGCGCCGCTGACTTTGTGGACAAGATTTTGAAGGGAACTAAACCAGCCGAAATTCCAGTCGAGCAGCCGATGAAGTTTGAATTTGTTATCAACCTGAACGCGGCCAAGCAGATCGGCGTCACGGTTGAGCCCAATGTGCTGGTGCGGGCGGACAGGGTTATTAGGTGAAGCAGGCAACATGCAATGGTATGGGCGGATAAGGGAGCGCGGGTTTTCCAACCCGCGATTAAACGCGGACAAGAATGTCCGCGCTCCAATGTTCGCCCGTTCGGAGGGCCGACACGCAGGTCGGCCCCTACACGCGTCCGACAATCCAAAACCTGTCCTGAGCTAAGCCGAAGGATCGAAAATAAACGCTATCCCATATCCACCGTCACGCCGTTCTTGGCGCACTCCTCGGCGTACATTCTTTTCATCGTATCGTCTTGGTCCTCGAACTCGATCTGCTCGATGCCCTTCTCTTCTTTCTGCACCGCGGTGTTGGCGTGCAGCGCGACGAACTTACAAGGTTGATTCCCCGTATTGTAATGCTGATGCCAAGCGCCGGCCGGCGGTGAGATGCATGTCCCTTCGTGCCAGTCGTACCTTTCCGGTTTTTCGCCTTCGTTCCACATCAAGGTGTAGCCCGTCGAGTCGAGCAGAAAAACATGCGCGCCGGGGCCGTGGCGGTGCGCCTTCTTGTAGCGGCCGACGGGGAACTGCGAGACATGGGCGAGCATCGCGCTGCCGGACATGTGGATGTACATGTTGCGCGTGCCTTTGCCGCGCTTCTCGCGGGGAACGAGATTGATCTTGCGGATGTCCGGAATGAAGTTCGAGTGCAGAATGCCGCCGTAGTATTCGGTGAAGTATTTCCCCTCTTTGGAGAAAAATTCCACATCGCCGGGATCGAAGCGGTCCTTGAATATGTAATGGGTGTTGTAGATAAATTCCGGATCGCGGAACAGCTCGAAGGCGACCGGCTGGCTGGTCAGCGCGAAGTAACGGCAAGGCTCCGTGCCGCTGGCGTTGAAGTGCTGAAACCAGGAATTGAGCGGGATGGCGAAGGTCGAACCTCGCTCCCACTCGAAGGTCCGCTTCGCCGTGCCTTCGTACCAGATCGTCGTCGCGCCGCGCCCGGCGGCGACGGTGACAATCTCTTCATAGAGCTGGCGTTGCGGTTTGGTGCTCTTGCCGGGATCGATCTCGGCGATATAAGCGTCGGCGACCATCTGATCGGAGAAAGTACAAATCGCTCCTTTGCAATCTTTGCGCCGCCAATAGGCAAGCTTCTCAGTGCGCACGTCTTGGACGAAGGCGCCGCCGACGATCGGCACACCTTCGGACTCGATCCATTTTCGATACGGACTGTACTTGTCCAACATGAATTGGACATAGGGATGAACTTCAAATTCTTTTGTCGGTTTGACTGCCATATTGAGAGGCCTCCTGCGAATTTGATGTCACGACGTTACAGCGGGTGGAGATGGCGTGTCAACTCCGATAGTTCTCGTCTAATAGTCCTTGCGGTGATTTACCCTTGACTCATCACCCAGCTCTGTCCTATGTCTCTCTATGAATCCATTGGAGGGAACTTCGAATGAAAAGACAATCGCTCCTCGTTTCGTTAACGTTCCTCATACTTCCATTCAGCCTGTGCTACGCGCAGTCTAAAGAGTTGACCAGCTTAAAGGTCACCTATTCCTCCATCGGCGCCGCATCATTGGTCACCTGGGTCGCCAAGGACGCCGGAATTTTTCAAAAGCATGGCCTCGACGTCGGGCTCGTCTATATCGGAGGAGGCACCATGGCGATGTCCACGTCCATTTCGGGCGAGACCCAGATCACTCAGGGAGCCGGAACCGGGAGTATTTTGGCGCGGCTTTCGGGGGCGGATACGGTGATTTTCGCGACCATTTTGGACACCACCCCACAAAGTCTGGTGGTTCATCCAGACATTCGCGGACCACGGGACCTCAAGGGCAAGAAATTAGGAATCACCCGTTTCGGCTCGCTCAGCGATTTCGGCGTGAGAAAGTATCTGCAAAAAGTCGGCCTCGACCCCGACAAGGACGTGACGATCATCCAGATGGGCGGCCTCCCAGAAATCTTGGGCGGCATGCAAGGAGGATCCATTCAGGGTGGCGCGCTGTCCTCTCCTTCGCTGGCCAAGGCGAAATTGCTCGGCTACAGAGAGCTAATGGATCTCGGCGCGCTCGGCATCAAATACCCCGGCACCTGTTACATGGCCACAGAATCTTACATCAAAAACCAGCGGCCCGTCGTGATCCAGTTTCTCAAGGGAATTATCGAGGGGGCTCACTACGTCAAAACCAACAAAGAAACCTCGATCAACGTCTTGAAGAAATATACCAAGATCAACGAGATCCCTGTCCTGGAAGACACGTACCAAGTTTTCGTCCAGCGCTACATTCGTTCTGTGCCGGTTCCTTCTACTGAAGAAGTCAAAACCGTTCTTGACCAAGTCAAAGACAAGGACCCGAGAGCCAGAACAACGGACTACGGGAGTTTCATTCGCGGCGATCTGATAAAGGAGATCGAACAGAGCGGTTTTATTCGCTCGCTTTCCAAAAGCTAACCGGCGTTCACAAACCCGCTCAGTCAAAAGTGCAATCTCAAAGGAGGGTCCCCGGATGAAGATAGCCATTGCGTTTTTTTCGATTCTCTTGATCGCAGTCGTATTTCCCGCGCTTTTACGCGCTCAGGGCAGCACCGACCCCAAGATCGTCGAGGCGGCCAAGAAAGAAGGCGAGATCATCTGGTACACATCGATGAGCGTCGACCAGAGCCAGCCGCTGATGAATGCCTTTAACAAAAAGTATCCCGCCATCAAACCCCAGCTGGTTCGCCTGGGCGGCGGCGCGGTGATGAACCGTGTTCTAACCGAGACCCGCGCGGGATTCTTTGGCTTCGACGTGGTCGGCGGCCGCGGCGAGATGATTCAGATTTTCAAAGAACGCGGCATCATCGCGCCTTACATTTCCACCGAGACCAGACTGATCGACGCCGACCTTTTCGACAAGCAGGGTTACTGGTACGTTCATTACGTCGTGCCATGGGCGTTGGGTTTCAACACCCAGCAAGTAAAGCGCGAAGAAGTCCCGACAACCTACGAAGCCCTGCTCGACCCGAAATGGAAGGGCGGCAAAATTTCCATGGATACCGAGGGCTATCTCGTGCTTCAGGGTCTGATGACGGCCTGGGGCAAGGAGAAGGCGATCGATTACATGAAAAAACTCGCCGCCCAGGATCCGACGTTATCGCGGGGCAACACCGAGCGGTCGGCCCTCGCCAGCGCCGGCCAATATCCGTTGATCCTCGCCTACGCTCACACATTGGAACGGGAAAAATTTAAGGGCGCGCCCATGGAGTGGGTCCCGCTCGAACCCGCCGTGGTGGAAATCGATCCGCAGATGATTGGGTCAAAATCGCCCCATCCGAACGCTGCAAGATTGTTCATGGACTACATTCTGTCGAAGGAAGGTCAGGAAATGCTGTTGGAATTCCAGCGCATCCCGGTTCGCAAAGACGTTGAGCCAAAGCCGGTGAGACTATTTCGCGGTTATCAAAGAATCGTCGAGAAGCCCGACGACTATAAATTTTTTTCCGAGAACGTGAAGCTCTATCAAGAGATCTTTAAGACCCGCTGACGGCTAAGCTGGTAGTGGTTCAGTTTCGCATTCAATGTAGGGGCGACCCCCAGTGGTCGCCCGTCCGGAAGGGCAGACACAGGGGTCTGCCCCCTACACCAAAGACCGGTCAAAATCAGACTGAACCACTACCGCAGCGACCCCTCGTAGACTTTGCTGAGAAATATGTGATAAGAAATTTCTTTCTATTCAGCACTACATCTAATCACTAAGGAGAGAGAGAAATGGCGACCAAGCTAAAATTCGGATTACTTCTGCCCCACTTTTGTGAATACGGGTCGACGGAACTCTGTATCGAAGGCTCGAAAAAGGCCGAGGCCTACGGCTTCGATTCGGTTTGGGTCAGAGACCACCTGGTTTTCGAACCGCACGGCATGGAAGGCGAAGATAATACCCACATCGAGGGACTCCTGATCCTCGCGGCGATTTCGACGGTGTGTAAGAAACTCACGTTTGGCACCGGCACGATGATCTCGCATCGCCATCCGATTCATTTGGCACAGGCCATGGCCGGCCTGAGCACGATGTGCGACAGCAAAATCATCATGGGTCTCGGCCTCGGCACTTTTCCTCATGAATTCGAAGCGGCGGGATATACCAAGACGACATTACAAGATCGCGCCAACATAGCGAAGGTCAACGCCCTGCTTTGCCGCCGCTTCTGGGCCGGTGAAAAGATCAGCTACAAAGACGAATATTACGACTTCAAAGACGTTGAGCTCAAGCCGACGCCGAGCAAAAAGATTCCCATTTGGTACGGCGGCGGCACACCGGCTTCTGCCCGCCGCGCGGCGGACTATTGCGACGGCTGGATGCCCGGACGCATTCCCACGGCGACTTTTAACAAGATGGTCAAGTATCTCGAAGAGCAGTGCAAGCTCGCGGGGCGCCCGCTGGTTACCACCGGCGCGATCCCGATCACCAGTATCGACAAGAATAGAGATGTCGCGCTCAGCAAGGTCAACACCAAGGGTCTGATCAACGAAGGCAACGCGCCGAGCAAAAAAACCTGGGTGAAGCCGAAATCCGGCACCTTCTCGACGGTCGAGGACATTGAAGGCTTGTTGATGGCGGGAACGCCGGCGGACATCGCCCGCGACACTAAGCGCTACGAAGAAGCCGGTCTCAATCACATCGTATTCGACCTGCGCTTCCGCTACGCCGATTGGTACCAACAAATCGACTTGTTGGGTCAGGAAGTTCTGCCGGCGGTAAGAGCGTAATTAAGGTTCAAATCGTTCAAGCCGTTCAAACAGTTCAAAACGTCCGACCCGATTCCCAAAACGTTTTGAACGACTTGAACGAACTTTTGGAGGTCTAGAATGCGCACCGAAAAAGTTACTTTCTACAGCGAAGGCATCAAGCTCGCCGGCGTGCTTTATCTGCCGGACTCCGATCAAGGCAAGCCGTATCCGGGAATCGTCCAGGGCCCCGGCTTTCTCGGCCTCAAAGACGCCAAGCACTACATCCTGATGTTCGAGAAGCTCTGCGCCGCTGGTTACGCTTGCCTGTGCTTCGATTACCGCGGCTGGGGCGATAGCGAAGGCAACGACCGCGGCTGGGTGATGCCGAAATGGCAAGCGGAAGATATTCGCAGCGCGCTTAGTTACATGGAAACTCGGCCGGAGATCGACGCCGACCGGCTCGCCACTTACGGCTCCGGCGGCACCGGCGGCGGCAATGCCGTCTACGTCGCGGCCATCGATGCGCGGGTAAAATGCTGCGTCAGCTATCTCGGCGTCAGCAGCGGCCGCGAGTGGCTGCACTGCATGCGTCGCGAGTACGAATGGGTCGATTATTTGAAAAGCATCGAAGCCGACCGTAAGCTTCGCGCCGCTACAGGCAAGGGCGCGATAGTGAGCGCCCGCGAAGGCGGCATCATGGTGCAAACCCCCGAGCGCCAGACCACCACGATCAAGAAAGACGTTGCCGATAAAATTCCCGATGCCATGCCGCTCGCCTGCGCCGAAGCGATTCTCGAATACAGGCCCATCGACCTGGTGCAGAAAATTTCGCCGCGCGGCGTGTTATTCATCGCCGTCGAGGGCGACGCGGTCACGCCGGAAAAGCAATCCTTCGATCTTTATGAAAAAGCCGGCGAGCCGAAGAAATTAGTCTTGTATAAGAAGACCACACACTACGGCATCTACAACGATTACTTCGACGATGTCGCGGCCAACGTGGTCGATTGGTACAACCGCCATCTCAAATACCACAAAGTCGAAATCATCGAAAAAAACTAGGAGCAAATAATGAACAAAATTTCCTTCGGCGTGCGCGTGCCCAACTCAGGCCCACTGTCCAGCATCGAGAACATTGTCAAAGCAACCAAGTCAGCCGAAGAAATGGGCTTCGACGCGATTTGGGTGCACGACCACGTGGTGTGGAGTTCGGAGATGCATCGCCATCACATTTCCTCCGGCGCAGCCGAAGCGCTCACCGACACGCAAGACGCCAATTTCTTCGAATCAACCACGATCTTGTCGTACTTGGCGGCTGAAACCAAGAAAATCGTTCTCGGCGTCGCCTGCTTGGTCATGCCTTGCAGAAATCCGATCTACGCCGCCAAGCAGTACTCGACCTTGGACATTCTTGCCAAGGGCCGTTTGCTCATCGGTGTCGGGCTGGGCTCCAAGGCGACCCGCGAGTCCGATGAGTTCGGCGTCTTCGGCGTGCCGTACGAGCGGCGCGGCGACCGGACGGATGAATATATCCAAGCGATGAAAGCGATCTGGACTCAGCCGTTGGCGTCTTACAAAGGCGACTTCATCGAATTTAAAAACGCCGAAGTTTATCCAAAACCGTTTCAAAAACCCCATCCGCCGGTGTGGGTCGGCGGCTGGATGAAACTCGCCGCCAAGCGCGCCGGCAAATACGGCGAAGGCTGGATTCCCGGTTGGCTGTCGCCGAATGAAATGAAAGTCGGCTGCGATATTCTCAACAAGACCGCCGAGGAAAACGGCCGCGATCCCAAGAAGATCACCATCGCCGTCGAGAAACTGGCGACCATCGCCAAAACCCGCGAGGAAGGTTTGAATTTGGCGATGCCGACGCTTAAAACCAGCAGCGAAAGCTACGAGCGCGATATCGATAGCATGCAGTTCGCGCTCGACCGCCACATCTTCGGTTCCGTTGACGACGTGCGCCGCCGGGTCGATGAATTTATTGAGAACGGCGTGCAACATTTCGAGCTCAAGATCATCTATCCGACCATGGATAGTTTGAGCCAGCAGATGGAACTGTGGGCGGAAAATATTCTGCCGCGCTATCAATAGAAATGTTTCGAGTCTCGGGTCTCGCGTCCCGAGTTCGAGTCTTAGGCCCTGAAAACCCGAGACACGAGACTCGGAACCCGAGACTGCTTTTAGCTGGAGATCACATTGAACTTGCAATTCAACTTGAACGGCAGACCCTGCGCGGTCGACTGCGAAGCCGCCGACACGCTCGCCGAAGTGCTGCGCAATCAGTTGAACCTTAACGGCACGAAAGTTTCTTGCGAAGTAGAAGTCTGCGGCGCCTGCACGGTGTTGGTCGATAATCTGCCGGTGAGCGCCTGTACTTATCTCGCCTACGAAGCGCGCGGCAAAAACCTCCTGACCGTCGAAGGCTTGGAAAAAGCCGACGGCACGCTCCATCCGATCCAACAAGCGTTTATCGACGAGTTCGCTTTTCAGTGCGGCTTCTGCACGCCGGGCATGATCATGGCGGCGAAATCATTGCTAGATGAAAACCCCAAGCCGACGCGCGACGAGATCATCCATCACATGGACGGCAACATTTGCCGCTGCACCGGCTACGTTCCCATCGTCGCGGCGATTGAGCGCGCGGCCGAGGTGATGGCGAAGGAGAGCAAAAAGTGAGCGCGGAAAAGAAAACCGGTTTTCACATCGTCAATCATTCGATCCCGCGCCGCGATGGCCGGGTTAAAGTCACCGGCAAAGCGCAGTACGTCGCCGACCTGCGGCTGATCGGCATGGCCTACGCCAAGGTGCTGCGCAGCCCCTTCGCCCACGCGAAAATTATTTCCATCGACAAGTCAAAAGCCGAAGCCCATCCCGGCGTTTACTGCGTCGTCACCGGCTACGATCTCGACGGCTTGAATCCCTATTTCGGCCACGCGGTCAAAGATCATCCGCTCTTGGCGATGGAAAAAGTGCGTTACGCCGGCGAGCCGGTGGCCGCGGTGGTGGCGGTCGATGAACGGACGGCCTTCGAAGCCTTGGAGTTTATCGACGTCAAGTATGAAGAGCTGAAAGGCGTCTTCACGCCGGAAGAAGCAATGGCCAAGGACGCGCCGCTGCTGCATGAGAGGAAATTCGAAGCCGGCGCGCTGCGCGGTTTCGAAGGCGAAGTCACCGCCGGCAAAGGAACCAATATTTGCCAAACCCATAAAATTCAGTGGGGCGATGTCGAGAAGGCATTCAAAGAAGCAGCGTCCGTTGTCGAGGGCAATTATTATTTTCCCATGACCTACGCTTACGCCATGGAACCCTACGTCGCCATCGCCGATGTCACCGACCAGGGCGTGACCATTTATTCCTCGGCGCAGCATCCGTTCATGGTGCGCCACGACTTGAAATCGATTTTTAATTTGCCGGTGAGCAAGGTGCGTCTGATCGTTCCCTTCGTCGGCGGAGGTTACGGCAGCAAGTCCTACACCAAAGTCGAACCGCTGGTCGCCGCCTGTTCGTGGAAAGCCAAGCGTTCGGTGAAACTGCAACTCACCGTCGAAGAAGCGATGCTGACGACGCGCAGCGACGACGCCTACACCTGGATGCGCACCGCGGCGGATGCCAACGGCAAAATCATCGCGCGCCAGGCGAAGATTTTCATGAACACGGGAGCCTACGCCGAGAACAGCCCGCTGGTGGTCGAGAAATCGACTAACCGCTGCGTCGGCCCCTATGCGATCGCGAATGTGTTAATCGAGAACTGCTCACTCTACACGAATACGGTGCCGGCGAGTTCTTACCGCGGCTTCGGTTGCGCCCAGGTCACGCTGCCGGGCGAATCGCAGATCGACGAGCTGGCGGCCAAGATCGGCAAAGATCCCTATGAGTTTCGGTTATTGAATGCGGCGAAGCCCGGCGAGGAATTTTTTCCCGGCATGCGTCCCTTCGACGGCACGCTCAAACAAGACTTGGACACCGCGGCGAAAGCGATCGGCTGGGGCACGCCGCTGGCGAAAGGCCATGGCCGCACCGTCGCCGTCTCCGGCAGCGACGCCGGCGCCTACCCGCTGACCTCCACGGCGGTGCGCGTGCACGCCGACGGCTCGGCGACCATCATGACCGGCAGCACCGAGCTGGGTCAGGGCAGCCACACCGTCCTACCGCAAATCGCCGCTGAAGAGCTGGGCATCGCCTACGACAAAGTCAACGTGGTTTCGTCGGACACCGCGATCACGCCCTACGATCGTTCCACCGGCGCCAGCCGGACCACCACGCTGATGGGCAGCGCCGTAATGGAAGCTTGCCAAGAAGCGATTCAGCAAATGGTCGTCATGGCCGCCGACGTAATGAAGGTCAAAATCGAAGAAATTCAAACCGTGCGCGGCGGCGTCCGCTGCGGTGAAGTTCAGCTCGACTGGTCGCAAGTGATCAGCAAATTTTACGCGCTTCCAGATGGCGAAGTGATCGGCCGGTCGTATATCAGAAAGTCCGGCAAGTTCGCCGCCCTGCCGGTGTTCTGGGAAGCCGCCGCCACCGGCGTGGAAATTTCCGTCGACGAAGAAACCGGCAAAATCACCATGGAAAAACTCGCCACCGTTGGCGATGTCGGACTGGCGATCAATCCGGCGCTCGCCGAAGGCCAAGACATCGGCGCCGCCACCATGGGCATGGGCATCGGCCTGTTCGAAGAACTGGTTTACGAAGGCTCGCAGTTGATGAACGGCTCGATCCTCGACTATCGCTTGCCGCGCTTCTCCGATTTACCGAAAGAAGTCTCATTGCACCTGGTGCAAAACCAAGACGGCGTCGGCCCCTACGGCGCCAAAGGCGGCGGCGAAGCGTCGCTGAATTCGATGGCGGCGAATATCGCCAACGCCGTTGACCAAGCCGTCGGCGTGCGCATCCGCCAAGCCCCATTGACTCCCGAAAGAGTCTGGCGCGCGCTCCGGGATAAAAAGAATTGAAGATGGAGGATGGAGGATAGAGGATCGCGATCATCAATCGTCGATCCTCCATCCTCGACCGGTCTACCATGATGCCTTTAAGAAAATTCACGATTCACCAACCGAAAACCATCGCCGAAGCCTCGCAGATGCTCGCCCAGTACGGCGAAAAAGGCCGGCTGTACGCCGGCGGCACCGAACTGCTGCTGGCGATGAAGCATGATCTTTTGCGCTATGAGCACCTGGTTGACGTGAAAACGATTCCCGACCTGAACAAGATCGAAGTGAAAAACGACGCGCTGGTTATCGGCAGCACGGCGACCCATCGCGCCATCGAACGCTCGGCGCTGGTCAGACAAAACTTGCCGGTATTGGCAGAAATGGAAACTAAAGTGGCCAACATCCGCGTGCGTGCTAGCGGGACATTAGGCGGCAATCTCTGTTTCGCCGAGCCGCATTCCGACCCGGCGACCTTGTTGACGGCGCTTAGCGCCATAGTCACTGTCCAGGGAAAATCCGCCACGAGAAGCGTGGCGGTCGATGAGCTCATCACAGGAGCTTACGAAACCTCGCTTGCCGGCGACGAACTGCTCGCCAGCGTGGAAATCCCGCTGCCGGCGAAAACCCAGCGCGCGGCTTATCTAAAGTTTCAACTCAAAGAGCGCCCGACCCTCGGTCTGGCTCTGGTCCTCGATCTCGACGGCGACACGATCACGAAAGCATCGGCGGTGGTCGGTAGCGTCAGCGCCGT
>Ga0137461_1000249_pt1 | contig 12377 bp, 7 predicted proteins | sample EasRivERMGT746_2_FD_104650 | JGI IMG/M metagenome (GOLD analysis project Ga0137461, IMG submission 104650) | Soil microbial communities from meander-bound floodplain in the East River, Colorado, USA - East River MetaG ERMGT746_2 | ecosystem: Environmental > Terrestrial > Soil > Floodplain ... | reverse complement strand
TCCCAGTCGCCTACATAATTATCCATCAAACGTGCTTTTAAAAATTCTATGGCATCAACTTGTTCATCTCTGTTTTCTTCCAAACGATGAAAAAGTTTGTAAGTACCCACAACTTTTTCTGCACCTTCAAATTCTCCTTCGTTCTCACCTGCTTCCGGATGAAGTTCTATCATACCAAGCATCCCTGAAAATTCCTCACGAAATTCTCCCAAAGATTCGTCATCCGGCATTACAACCAAAACCGGCTCAGCCAGCAAAACATCTACGGCATTGAGCAGAGGTACAACGACCAAAGCTCCAAACGGATTGGAAGAACTTATCTGATCCTGCAGCACTTCAGCAACTACCGATTCCTGTAATTCTTCTTCAAGCACTTTAGTTGGATCTTTTTGAATTGATCTGAATTTATAAATGTTACCGTCATTTCCCCTGAGACGGATTGAATTTGTTTGAAGTCCTCCACCTTTTTCCTCCGGTGAAAGTCCGCCAGCAAAAATTTCCATATCGAGAACCGGAACGCTGATTGGAGTTGTCCATACGTCTCTCCAGTGTTTGCCGAACCAAAAGTTATGAAACCATCCGGCTTCATATTGCTGACCCGGAATTACTGTTACTAATTTAAAATCATTTTGAGATTGCGATTTTATCTCAATGATGTTAATAATTGAAATTGCAATACTGATTTTAAATATGGTAGTTCTATTCAATATTTTTTGCAGAGTTTTTAAAGTGATTAGTTGAAGTTTAAATAGTTTGAGGGAATTCCTCAACAAGAACAGCTGATATTAAAATTATTCTACCGGGATTTTCATTTTATCAAGTATGCTTCTGAATCTGGGATGATCCTGAATTTCTTTCCAATATTTGCCATTGATAAAATTCATTGCACCGAGTTTTTTATCACAGGCACTTTCAAGCAAATTAAAAGCTGTGTCATACTCCTCAAGTCCTACGTAAGAAATTGCAAGCTCAATGTCTAAAGGCATCCGGGGTGTATCCAGACTTTTTAACTGTTCGATATACTTATGTGCTAAATCTTTTTCACCAAGCTTGGCATGAATGTATCCCAGACCTGAAATAGCTCTTGGTAAGTCCTGATCAATCTTGATTTTTTCTTCAAAGATATTTCTGGCTTTTTCATAATTACCGTGTTTCACATATACCCACGCTAATCCGCTCCAGGTGTCACCAAACTCAGGATCAATTTCTATGGTTTTCTGATGTTGTTTTATTGCGTTCTCAAGCTGATTATTGTTGAAATATGCATATGCAAGAATGTAGCTGCTGATAGCATTTAACGGATCTAATTGAAAAGCAAGCTCAGCTTCTTTTAATGCTTTCTTGTAACTACCGAGAGTTGTCAGCAATGTTGAATAGTACATATGAGCTTCTGCAAAATTCGGATTTAGTTCGAGTGCATTTAACATTGAACGTTCAGCACCAGGCCAATCCCAATCATTGAAGTATTGAACCATGGCAAGTGCAAGATGAGAATTAGGAATTGAATCATCAAGTTTTAAAGATTCGGTAGCATATTTTTTAGCTTTGGGATACACTTCGCTTATTGGATAGAATCCGGCAGCTCCAAGAAATATGTAACAAGCAGAGATCCTTGCGTAAGGCATTGCAAAATCCGGAGCAAGCTTGATTGATTCTTCACAGTACTTAATTGAATTAAAAACATTTTCAGGTGTCCACTTATTCCAGTAGTACATAGCTTTCAAATAAATATTATACGCTTCCATATTCTCTGTCGGAATTTTTACCAGATGCTTCGAAGGTACACGGATTGAAAGAGTTTTTTTCAACTGATCAACAATTGAAAGTGCCAGTTCATCCTGAACTTTAAATATATCCTCGAGATCTCTGTCATAAGTTTCAGACCATTTATGATAGCCATTGTCTGCATTGATCAACTGTGCCGTTACCCGAACCCTGTTTCCATACTTTCTGACACTTCCTTCAAGAACTGTTTTTACTCCAAGCTGTTTTCCAATTTCTCTTATATCAGAATTCTTCCCCTTGAATGCAAAAGATGAAGTTCGTGAAGTAACCATAAGTCCTTCAACTTTTGCCAGAGCATTTAAAAGCTCCTCAGTCATTCCATCACTGAAATAATCATTGTCTTTGTCTGAACTGAGATTTACGAACGGCAGAACAGCAATTGATTGTTCTGTAGTAGAACTTTTAGCGATAATTTGTGATTGAGTTGGAACAATAATCCCGGGAAAATTTAATGCAAAAATCTCTATGGGATTTTTAACATTTTTTAATTCATACCTGCCAATGCGGACAGATGTTAGTTCTTTTTGATTTCTTAATTCATCATTGATTTTATCGGAAATCAAAACACTTCCTGCAACAGCAATATTTTCAATCCGCGAAGCAATGTTAACGCTGTCACCATAAACTCCTTCGTCGTCATAAACGATATCGCCAGAATGAATTCCAATCCTCAGAGGAACTTTTGGCTCAATCTGAAGGTCACTCTGAATTTCTGCACCGCAAATTGCAGCCTCAATTGCGCTGCCAAAGATTGACAATGTACCATCGCCATAATATTGAAGAATTTGGCCGTGATGTTCAGATACACGTTTTTCGAGAACACTGCGGTGTTTATCTCTTAAAATCTTTGCACGGATTTCATCCTCCTGCATCATTGTGGTGTAGCCAACCATATCTGTAAACATTATGGCCGCTAACATTCTTATTTGTTTCATCGCTTCTGTTCTTAATTAGCCAAGAGTGGAAAGTGATATTAAATCCGGTTAAAATTTATAACAAGAAAAGATAAATGGCAATCAGATAATTATTAACTCTTGATTAAATTTAAGGGTGAGGTTATTCAACATCACCCTTAGAAGACTGGATTAACGAGCTGTGGATTTTTTTGCTTCTACGACAGCAATAGCAGTCATATTGATGATATCATCAACAGTCGCACCTCTCTGAAGCACGTGAATTGGTTTTCGCATTCCCATAAGTATCGGACCGATAACTGTTGCCTGTCCAATCCTTGCCATTAATTTATATGCTATGTTACCTGCGTTAAGATCAGGGAATACTAAAATATTTGCACGTCCTTTAAGGTCACTGAAAGGAAAATTCTTTTCAATTATTTCTGGAACAACAGCAGAATCTGCCTGCATCTCTCCATCAACAATCAGATCAGGTCTTTTTTGTTTTACAATTCTGGTTGCATCTTTTACTTTGATTGAATCCGGGTAAGGTGCACTTCCGAAGTTGCTGAATGAAAGCATTGCAATTTTAGGAATAATATCAAATTCGCGTACGGTATCAGCAGCACAAATTGCTATTTCAGCAAGTTCGTCAGCATTTGGATTTACATTTACAGTGGTGTCAGCAAAGAAATATACATCCTGCTTTGCAATTACAATGTATAATCCTGAAACAACTTTTAATCCATCTTTTATTCCAACACATTGCAAAGCTGGTCTAATTGTATTCGGATAACTTGTTGTTAAACCACTTATTAACGCATCTGCATCACCGGTTTCAACCATCATTGAACCAAAATAATTTGGTTTCTTTAATAGATCTTTTGAATCAACAAGAGTTGCACCTTTCCGCTGACGTTTTTTAAAAAATGCTTCTGCATACTTAAGCCGATCTTTACTTGTTAGCGGATCAATAACAATAAAATGCTTTTGCTCGAAACCAAGACGATCTATAGTATCCTTGATAATATTTTCATTACCAAGCACAATCGGGTAAGCAATATTGTCATCTTGAACTACATGAGCAGCCCTGATTATTTTTTCTTCTTCACCTTCCGGGTAAACAACTTTCTTTGGCAGCTTCTGAGCTTTATGAATCATCACTCGTACTATTTCTTTTGATAGCCCCAATCTTTCTTTTAATTTTTCTTCGTAAGCTGTCCAATCCATTTTGGTTATTTTTGCAACACCTGTTTCAATTGCAGCTTTAGCCACTGCGGGAGCGACATACCATAAAACACGCGGATCAAAAGGTTTTGGTATTATGTATTCTTTTCCGAATTCAAAATCTACTCCGCCATAAGCACGAAGAACCATCTCAGGAACTTTTTCTCGGGCAAGTTTTGAAAGTGCCATTGTTGCAGCCATTTTCATTTCTTCATTAATTGCAGTAGCTCTTACATCAAGAGCTCCTCTGAAGATGAACGGAAATCCTAACACATTATTTACCTGGTTAGGAAAATCACTTCGACCGGTTGCCATAATCAAATCGTCCCTTACAGAAATAGCGTCATCGTACATTATTTCTGGGTCAGGATTTGCCATAGCAAAAATGATTGGCTTGGGTGCCATTACTTTTACCATTTCTTTTGAAACAACACCGCCAACCGAAAGTCCAACAAATACATCAGCACCCTTGAATGCTTCAAGCAGAGAAGCGAATCCCTTTTTCTGTGCAAATTCTTCTTTGTACTTATTGAGATCTTTTCTGTCTGTAGTTAAGCAGCCTTTTGAATCGAACATATAAATGTTTTCTCTTTTCGCTCCGGCACGAACATAAAGTTTGCAGCATGATATTGCAGAAGCACCTGCACCATTAACAACAATTCTTACTTTGTCAAGTTTTTTACCTGCAATCTCAACTGCATTAATTAATGCAGCACAAGATATAATTGCTGTGCCGTGTTGATCATCATGAAATACAGGAATATTCATCGTAGCTTTTAATGTTTCTTCTATCTCAAAACATTCAGGTGCTTTAATATCTTCGAGATTTATACCTCCAAATGTCGGCTCTAACATTTGAACCGCACGTATTATTTCTTTTGAATCTTTACTGTTCAACTCGATATCGAAAACATCTATGTCGGCAAATCTCTTGAATAAAATTCCTTTTCCTTCCATCACCGGTTTTCCTGCTTCGGGACCAATGTCACCTAAACCAAGAACTGCCGTACCGTTGGAAATAACAGCGACCAGATTTCCTTTGGCTGTATACTTATAAACGTCTTCTACATTGTTGTGAATTTCACGACAAGGTTCTGCAACTCCCGGCGTATATGCAAGTGAAAGATCCCTTGAAGTCAGGCACGGTTTTGTTGCCACGACTTCGATTTTTCCTCTTCGTTCTGACGAGTGATATTCTAATGCATCTTCTTTACTGATTTTCATTTATTTCTCCCTTAACTGATGATTGCGTTTTTAAAGTATCATTAATTTTTAGAAATGATCTATTGATTATTTGAAGATTAATTTTATTCTGATTTTCAATTTTTGTGCGGGAATAATTAGAACGAGAGTTCGTGTTAAATCGGAAGACCATATTCGGTTTAGCGGGATCCATGGAGCTTTTTATTTTCAGTAATAATGGACCAATTACAAGTTTTCATTTCATTGCAACAAATCAAAAAAAGTACATACAAAATTAAGCTTTATTTCTGAATTACCCTATAAAAATGAGATTTACTGTAGTGAAAAAAGTGTATGCTTGAAGTTGAATATTAGTTGACGAATGTTAATCAACAAATATATTTAAGTGGAACGGCTTGATTTTGCAGCTTCCTCAATCAGTTTATGGGCCAGCTCTTTTCCAAGATATAAATCTATCAGAAAATGCAAAATATACAGAACCGGAGTAAGAATAATTGCGATCAAAAACTTATAAATGTAGTTCACCAAACCTATGGCAAGAACCAGCGATAATTCCCAGCCGGCACCGATATAAAAAGCAATAAACATAACAACAAAGCTGTCAATAAATTGAGAAACCAATGTTGAACCTGTGGCCCTTATCCAAATCTTTGAACTGCCTGTAAATGATCTTAAAAAATGAAATACAGTGACATCAACCAGCTGTCCGATCAAAAATGCAACTAACGATCCGATTATAATCCACAATCCTTGTCCGAAAATTGTATTGAATGCGATATCCATATTGACAGTTCCGGATGAAGATTCCCTTTCAATCCAGAATTCTGCAGGAGTGAGATCCATTGCAAAGTAAATCATTATGAACGCATAACTGATTAATATTGCTGCAGTGAATGAAAGAAAGCGAACACCACGTCTTCCAAAATATTCATTTATGATATCCGTCATGACAAATACAACAGGCCAAAGCAGCACCCCTGCGGTTAGATTAAAAGATAAATCTGTTTTGCCGAAGAAGGATAAACTGATTGGTTTCAGTCCTAGCCAGCTTTCTAATGAAAAAATCTTTACTCCAATAAATTCAGCAAGTAAAGCATTAGCTATAAAAAAAGAACCTAGAATGTAAAATAGTGTGCTGGCTTTATCTCTCATAAAATTTTTTGTAATAATTAACTATTCTAATTTAGAAAAATATATATAAAAAAAGCGGTATCAAGTTAATGATACCGCTTTACTGTGGAGAGAGATTGGGTCATCGTGAGGAACTATCTTCTGTTTTTCGTTTTGGAATCTTCTTCTTTTTTATTGTCTTCAACTTTTTTATCCCGGGTTACATTCGTGTTTTTTTGCTGGTCATTGTTTCTTGTGACTTCCCGGTTATTGTTGACTTCTCGTTTAACATTTTGATTACTGTTATCTTTCTTTACCTCAGTTCTTTGTGTTTGAGTGTTCTGTTTAACAGTATTCTGATTTCTGTTATCCTTTTTTACTTCAGTTCGCTGTGTCTGAGTATTCTGCTTAACAGTATTCTGATTTCTGTTATCTTTTTTCACTTCGGTTCGCTGTGTCTGAGTATTTTGCTTAACCATATTCTGATTTCTGTCAACCTGTTGATTTTTATTAGTCACAGTTTCTTTTCTCTGATCAACATTTTTTTTCTGCTGATTGTTAACTTGCCCGGTTCTGTCAACATTTTTATCTTTTTGAACATTGTTTACATCATTTCTCTTCGTGATTTTATCAACAGATCCATTATCACGTGATGAAGTAGTAATCCTGTTTCTTTCACCAACTTGCACCTTTGAAAGATCCACAGATGTTTTTCTTTTATCCTGTTTAATATTCATTTTACGATCTTCTGTTCTTGCAAGCTGATCTTTCGAAACGTCTAGAGTTCTGATTTCATTTCTGTTAGCATAACCGTTTCGATTTATTTCTTTTGAATCGCGAACCCGCACAAGGTCACGTTCTCTAATATCCTGTCCGGATCGAGTTCTTACATGCTTCACATCAACACCTCTGTTCTGAACTCTTCCATCATTATAACTATAGTTTGTTCTGTATTTGGTATTTGAGTGAATTCTATACTTATATTGATCTTCTACATAATAATTATAAACATAGGGATCACAGAAGTTTCCATAGTTAACATACTGCCAGTGATTATACGGAGTATAGTAAGCTGTCGTGAAAAAGATGCCTAAGTTTATCGAGAAAGTGGCATAGGGATGTAAAGGAGCCCATCCTATATAATCGTCATCATATCTCCATTCAACCCAGGCAGGAGCCCATTCATAATCAGGGTACCAGAGCCATCCATAATAATCATCATAGTACCATCTGCCGTAATGGTAAGTAATATAACCGAATGATTCGTAAGAATCCCAGTACCAACCGTCATATGTCCAGACCCAGCTTCCCATCCTGTATGGAGCCCAGCCCATTCTCATAACTGTCGGTCTCCAAACTACAACGCCATAATCGATTTCGACCCAGGTGCCGTATGGAGAAAGTTCAGTATAAAAGTATGAGCTCACAAAATGTCGTTTCTTAGCTTCCATTGATAATGAAGCAAATAAGAAAACTACGAGTGAAAGAATTATTAACCGTTTCATGATACACCTCCATTAAGTTTACGATTCTATAAGTCAATGGGAGTGCCAGTTAGAATAATTACAAAAAGTTGATTTTTGAAGTATAATCAGCAGATTTTTGTATATTATTGTAGACAGGACAGTATAATATAAGTGAGTAAATTGTGTGCAGATCACCTGGTCAGGTGACGATCCTTCCAGAATATATTTCCAAATGAACCCATTAATCCAGCGTAGATGATATATGGAATCTGAAGAATTTCAGTTAATAAAAATGTCCGTAATGAGAGCTTTTTGAATAAAATTTTTCTTCCTTTATTCATAATCAAAAGCTCTACAATGAATTTTAATATCACACTGTTTAAAAGAGTCAACCAAAAGAATGTCGATAAAAAAATTGCGACTGGAATCTGTACAACTAATCCAATATAAAAGAAATAAATCAAAATTAATTTGAATACCAGGCTCCTGTCTGCATAAAATAATCCTTTGCTTGCCCATCTTTTTCTTTGGTGATAAAAATCTCTGAATGTTTTATTCACATTGGTTTTGACTATTGATTTTTCTTCCAGAGAAAATCTTACTTTAAAATTTGTATCCCTGGAAATTTTCTGCATTAAAAATTCATCATCGCCTGAAGAAAGATTCAAATTATCTTTGAAGCCATTTACTTCATCAAAAGAAGATTTTCTATAAGCAATATTCGCAGCGTTACAAATAGTTGGTTGACCAGATCCGATTAATCCTGCACCAGTTAAAACCAAACCGGCAAATTCTGTTTTTTGAATTTTCGAAAATAATTTTTTGTTTTCTATGAACTCAACCGGGCCGGAAACAAATCCCGTCTGATGATCGAAATTTTCTAACAATGATCTCAGCCATTCTTTTTCATAAATACAATCAGCATCTGTGGTAACGACTATTTCACCGTTGGAATTTTCAATACCATATCTTATTGCTCTTTTTTTGTGAGCGTTTGTTGAAAAATCCTTTGGAACATTGATTACTTTAATATTTTCGGAAGATTTATTGCGCAGCAGAAGTTCCACTGAATCGTCATCTGAAAAATCGTTTACATAGAGAACTTCAAACTTATTTTTCGGATAATCCTGGTTTTCGATTGATTTAAGATTTGTGAGAATATTTTCGCTCTCATTTCTGAATGGAATAATAACAGAAATGAATTCATCAGGCAAAATTTGAAGATTCGTTTTTTTTAATTTCAGCAGACCATAATAAATCCTGGATAAGAATATTATGTAATGAATAAACAGGAATAAAAAGATGAACGCAAGTATGAAGTTAAGCATCATCTCTCTTAAGGAGCAGAACTAATCCCACTAAGGCAGGAATAAGAAGATTAATTACAAACAAAAAAATTGATGCGTTAAAAGCAACGGAGGCGGTTTCATTCATATAAGATAAAAAATACACAGATGCCCCTTCTCTTATTCCAAGTTCGCCGAATGAAATTGAAGGAATAATTGTTTTAACAAAAATTATCAGGTTCCCAGCCCAGAGATAATTAAAGAAATCATTATGATGAGAAAATGCCATAACAAGAATTGCATATTGGAAAATGAAACAACAATAAAATAAAAACGAAATCAGCATCATTTTAGTAAGATATTTTCGATCTAACCGCTTAAATACTTTCAGTTTTTTTAAAAATGTATTGAACCTTCCCGATGTACGAAGACGCGAAAAAATTATGCTGTCCCAGAATTTTTCATTTAACATCAAAAGTGTGAAAAAATAAAACAGAAAAAAAACTATCAGGAAAAGTGAAACTGTTATATAAACAGAAGTTTCAAAATAGAAATGAGTGAATAAAATACCGGCACAAGAACCAAGGAAAGCTACAATCATCAGCGGGAAAAACTTATCAACCAGCGTCGCTCCAGTTACCTGTAATAGTGATTTATCTTTAAAAACTATTGCCCGTCCAAAATACTCTCCCACCCTTAATGGAGTAATTATTCCGGCAGATAAACCATAAAACAATGAAGTCCATATTTTTGATTTTTTTGATTCGCCTAAAATAGTGTTACAAGTTATCCGCCATTTATAATATTGAAGGTAAATATTTAAGATGCTAAGGATAAAAGCGATGCTCAATAAAAAAATATCTGCCTGTTGAATACCCGAGATGATGCTTCGATAATCGTATGCGAAAATTAAGTAAATCAGGATACCTGCTGCAATCAATAATTTAACAGTCAGAATTAATCCTGTCTTATATTTTTGCATCAGCTCAGTAAAAGATGAATTTATTTTCTTAACGTCAGCCGTCATAAAATTTCTATTGTTCTATTTCAAATATATTGACTTTTAGTCCCTCTGTACAATTCGTACACATTGATACTGATTTTCTATCACCTAAAACTCTGTTTCTAAAGTGATTGTATTCACTGGACTTCCACACCTCTTTGAAAGATCTTCCATTGACAATACCGAGTTCAAATTCAGCATCTTTATCAAAGCAGCATGGTACAACCTTACCATCCCAGGTAATCACGGAAGTTCTCCACAAGGCAAAGCAATGATTTTTTAATTCTTTCCTGATGCTGAAAGAACCATTCTCAACAATGTATCTCCTGTATTTTTTGTTTGATGGAAGAAATTTTATTGCATTTTCATAAGATGAAATTTGCATCGTCTTAAATACAACTTTGTCAACACCGACTTCATCCCCATAAATTAATACTTCATCGAGCTGATGTTCATTCTGCTTCATAACAATAAACTGAAATTCAACAAACGGGATTTTTTTCCTGAGTTCATTTTTTCTTTTAACAAGTGCTCGTAATCCAGCATCAGCTTGTGCAAAGGTTCCGCCAACCCTGTAATTTTGATAACTTTCTTCATCAAGCCCATCCATTGAAAATATAAGCTTATCAGGTGCATTATCTAAAATGTAATCAACATTTTTTTCTGTTATAAAATGTCCGTTCGTGCTAATTGAAATATATACATTGTTCTCCTGCGCATACTTTATCATCTCCGGAAGTTTTTTATTTATATACGGCTCACCCTGAAAAAAGAGCTGCACATAAAAACCGGTATCTTTTATTTCGTCAATTAATTTTTTGAAGTCATCCGGGTTTAATAATCCAAGCGGACGTGTTAGTGAACCCAGACCAGAAGGACATTCAGGGCATTTTAAGTTACAATGATTTGTCGGTTCGACGGAGTATGAAAGCGGCATTCCCCAAACAATTGGCTTTCGCAATATCCTCGAGAGTGTAAATGACGTTAGTATTTGAACGGCATTTAAAGCCCGTTTGAATGTAAAATATTTAAGTAAGTTTATTTCCAATATATAATTTAATTTTAGAATGTTGTTGAAGCAAAATAGGTAATAAATCTTTAACCTGAAATTAAACTGATGTTCAGCCAATATTAATTAGAATAATGTTTTATATTTGCATCATATTTTATCCATTTAAAGTATTCAGTTTAAATTATTGGAGAGAGAATGTTCATTAACTTCAGCGATATTCCGGGCAACCAGAATTTATTTTTAGATTATTTATATGAGTTTGATAACGTTAAGGAGTTTTATTCTGCTGACTTCAGAAATAAAGAAAATTATTTAAAAGTTTTTAAAAGCGTTGCTGATTCTAAAAATGATGCCCGCGAAAAAGTTGCCGATATTCTCAAAACACAATACTCTTCACTCCAGTCATCAGTTCTAACATCAAAAAACATTGAATCTCTTTCCGATAAAAGAACTATGGCTGTTGTAACCGGACAACAGCTTGGAATACTCGGAGGTCCGCTTTATACTTTTTATAAAATTATTACTGCCATCAAGCTGAGCAGACATCTTGCAGAAAGGTATGACGAATATAATTTTGTTCCTGTTTTCTGGCTAGAAGCTGATGATCACGATTTCAATGAAGTCCGTTCCATTAAAATTATTAATGATAACAATGACATTATCAATGTTGGTTATTCAGAAGAAATCAGCGAAGATGATGCAAAAGAAAGTGTAGGCTACATAAAATTTAACCAGAGTCTGAATGAATTCATTAATAATATCAGCAAAAATCTGAGGGACACAGAATTCAAAGAACCATTGCTGGAAAAAATCAAAAGTTTTTATGTAGAAGGAAGCACATTTAAAGATTCATTCAAAAAATTAATTCATTGGATATTTGATGAATATGGCCTGGTAATTTTTGATCCGCAGGATAAGCAGGTGAAAGATTTGTTGAAGCCAATATTCAAAAAAGAAATTACTGATTTCAGGCAGCATACACAGGAATTAGTTCACGTGAGTGCCCGGCTGGAAGAACTCTACCACGCACAAGTTAAAGTAAGACCTGTTAATCTTTTTTTAACTGTTGAAAATGGAAGATATTCAATCGAGCCGGTTGAAAACGAATTCAAGCTTAGGAGAAAAAGAAAAAGTTTTTCATTAGAACAAATTCTTGAGATTGCAGATAACGAACCTGAAAGATTCAGCCCAAACGTTTTACTGAGACCAATCTGTCAGGATTATCTTTTTCCCACAGCATTTTATGTAGCCGGACCAAGCGAGATATCATACTTTGCCCAGTTAAAACCGTTATATTCATTCTATAAAATTACTGAGCCGATTATTTATCCAAGATCTTCTGCAACAATTCTCGAAAGCAGCATAGCCAAAATTTTAAGTAAGCATGATATA
>Ga0137461_1000248_pt1 | contig 12416 bp, 16 predicted proteins | sample EasRivERMGT746_2_FD_104650 | JGI IMG/M metagenome (GOLD analysis project Ga0137461, IMG submission 104650) | Soil microbial communities from meander-bound floodplain in the East River, Colorado, USA - East River MetaG ERMGT746_2 | ecosystem: Environmental > Terrestrial > Soil > Floodplain ... | reverse complement strand
TTCTCGTCGTCGTCGCCGGCGGCGACGGCTCGCAGTCGCAGTACATTCACGTCTGGGGACAGAGCACGCCCGAGGGCGGGTCGACAAGATCGGTGACTAAGGCAATTCAAAATTAAAAATTAGAAATTAAAAAACATTCAAGCGATTTAAACCCTTCAATACCGGATCGAGCAGTCTTACCCTCGCCCGCTTCGGGAGAGGGAAGGGTGAGGGCGTGAGCCGAGTGCTACCCATCATTTTTCTTCTCTGTTTGCTGTCGGTCGGAAATTCAGCAATTGCCGCCGACAAACTGCGCATCAGTTACTCCGGCACGACGACCAGTAACGCGCTGCTTTGGGTGACCAAAGAAGCAAGACTCTTTGACAAGAACGGCATCGACGCGGAAATTCTTTATCTCGCCGGCTCGCTTGGTCAGACGGCGTTGATCGCCGGGGAGACGCAGTTCGCGGTTTACACCGGGCTGCTGATGACTCCGTCGCGGCTCCAAGGCGCCGATGTGACGATGATCGCGGGCTTCTTGAATTACTTGGTGTCCCGCCTGGTGGTGCGCGCCGAGATCAAGACCGCCGCCGACTTGAAAGGTAAACGTTTGGGCGTGACTCGTTTCGGCACTGCGTCGGATTTTGGCACGCGCTTAATCGTTTCGAAGTTGGGTTTGAATCCAAACACGGATGTCATCATCTTGCAGATCGGCGATACGCCGACGCGCGTGGCTGCCTTGATGGCCAAGACGGTCGATGGGGCGCTGTTCGATCCGCCGGATCACAAACGAGCGGTTGAGAACGGCGGGCGTGTCATGATGAATCTGGAAGAGAGCAAGTTGCCGTATCAGCACGCCGGATTAATGACGACTCGAAAATTCATAGCTACGAGGCCCGATATCGTGCGGCGCGTCGTGAAATCGATCGTCGAAGGCGCGGCAGTAGTGCGACGCGACCCGGAGACGACCAAGCGCGCGCTGTCGATCCGCATGCGCGTCAAAGACGCCAAGGAGTTGGAAGAGTCGTATCAGCAGCTCCGCGGCTTCACGCAAGCGAAGCCGTATCCGAGTTTAGAAGGCTTCAAGGCGATTTTAAGCGATTTATCCAGTCGCATGCCCGCCGCGAAAAACGCCGATCCGAAAGATTTCGCCGATCTGAGATTCGTCGAGGAATTGGACAAATCCGGTTATATCGATTCGCTTTACTGACGGGTCGAGGATGGAGGATCGAGGATTGAGGATCGCGTTCAACAGTCTTACCCTCGCCCGGTTGCGGGAGAGGGAAGGGTGAGGGTGATCTCAGTATGTCTTGCGGAGGCCCTTCGACGTTCGCAGGCTAACCTCCGCCGAAGAATCTCGGCCGAGACTTTAATTTTCGCTCGGGGTGACATTCTCTTGCGGGCCGTCGTATGAAACTAATCGCAGCATTTCTTCTTTGGACATTCCTAATTCTCCCTCAGGTCGCCTTCGGCGCCGACAAGATTCGCATCGGCTATTCCGGCGCGACGATTACCAACTCGATGCTGTGGGTTACCCATGAGGGCAGGCTGTTTGAGAAGAACGGCATCGATGCCGAGATTCTCTACCTGCAGACCACGCTCGGACAGACGGCGCTGATCGCCGGCGAAATCCAGATGTGCGTTTATTCCGCGAGTCTGCTCACTCCGGCGCGTTTGCAGGGCGCCGATGTCGTCATGCTGCTGAGCTTTCTGCATAAGCCGATTTATCGGCTCGTCGTGCGGCCCGATATTCGCACGGTCGCCGATCTTCGCGGCAAGCGGATCGGCATCACACGCTTCGGCACGGTGACTGACTGGACCACGCGGCTGCTACTTTCGCGGCTGGGGCTCGACGCGGAGAAAGATGTAGTGCTGGTGCAGAGCGGCGACGTGCCGGTGTTGGTCAACGGATTGACCGCGGGCAAAACTATCGACGCGGCGATCATGCAACCGCCGTACGATAAAAAGTTGGTTGCCGCCGGTTTGCGCGTTCTGTTAAACATGCAGGAGATGGATATCGTCTTGCAGCAGACGGGGCTAAACACGACGCAAAAATTCATCGCGCGAAATACCGATATCGTTCGGCGGGTGGTGAAATCGATGATCGACGGCATCCATTTCATGCGCAACAATCCGGCAGTGGCCAAGCGCGCCATCGGCAAACATATGCAGATCAAGGATGAAAGAGATCTGGAAGACTCCTATCAGTTGCTGCGTAGCTTCATTCAACCCAAGCCTTATCCCAACTTGGAAGGCTTCAAGCCAATTTTCGAAGAAGCCGGCAAACGACTGCCGGCAGCCAAGACGGCCAACGCAAAAGATTTCGTCGACACGCGTTTCATCGAGGAGTTGGATAAGTCGGGATATATCGATGGGCTGTACAAATAGTACTTCTGTAAAAACTTCGTGGCCACAGCAGATTGTGTGAGAACGGACAACGGCACCAGGCCTAGCTTTCTAAACGAGTGAAGACAATTTGCAATGTTTCCATGACCGACCGTGTTTCTAGTCCTATAGTTTGACAACGCAAGTTGCGTATCTACGATATTTACGTACAATCGGTTCGTGAAGGCGATTTTCGTGGAGCTGCCGGCCTTTGCTCGTCACCGGGCGGCTTACCTGGATGACGATGACTTTCGGCTACTTCAGAATCTCTTGATGAGAATCCCGAGGCGGGAGATTTGATTCCGGACACTGGGGGCTTGAGAAAATTGCGGTTCAGGGACGCGCGGCGCGGCAAATGCAAACGCGGCGGCCTGCGAGTGATCTATTACTGGTGGTATGTAGGGTATCAGTTCTGGCTTTTTACGCTCTACGATAAGGATGAAATGGCCGACCTGACGCCGAAGCAGCGGTTGGCGTTGAAGGCCATGATCAAGGCGGAATTGGAATTAAGGAGAAAAACATGAAGACAATTGGCAAGACTAAGCAGGCTCGGGTTGCCAAGCGAAATCTTTTCAAAGAATTGCGGGAGGGGATGGTCGCGCTCTCTGAGGCGCGGCAAGACAAGCGGACTTTGCGCACCCATTCGGTCGAATACAAGCCGGCGCCGAAGGTGGCACCCAAGGAGTTGGTCGGGCTACGTGAGCGCCTGAAACTTTCTCGCGCTTTGTTTGCCCGGTATCTACGGACTAACGTGCGCACGCTTGAAAATTGGGAACAGGGTCGGGCGAAGCCAAATGCTCAAGCCGTGTTGTTGATCAATCTCGTCAAACGCTACCCCGACACGGTCGAACGGCTCGCCAGCATCTGACGAGTGACCCGCCGCGGAAATCATCTTGGAAACTCGTCACCCGAGATTGCATGTTTCAACTGAGGAAACTCGTTCCGCCGTTGATCCTAGTGCGGCGGGAGCTAGTGTTACGTTAAGGTCATCGATCAAGGCGCAAAGAGCCTAACGCGACGGGACCGCTCAGGATATATTGACGCACTGTATCGCCAGTGATGAACGATTTCATAACAGACAAAGGGAGAAAACGATGTTGAGAATAAAAAGATTGGTGATTTGTTTTGCTTTCATCGTCGCTTTCGCCGCCGCGGCGCAGGGGCAAAATCTGCCCAAAGTCCGCGCCGCCTACACATCCATAGGCATCCAATTCGATCCGGTCTACATCATGAAGGAACTTGACCTGGCGCGGAAATACGGCGTGGATGCGGAAATTCTTTTTGTTCCGGTGAGCTCCCGGGCCGTGCAGGCGGCTCTGGCCGGCGAGATCCAGTTCATCACCAGCGCCGGCGTCGCCAACATCAACGCCAACCAGAGCGGCGCCGACTTCGTCGGGCTGACCGCGACGCTCAATACTTTTGTCTTCAAGATCATCGCGAGTCCGGAACTCAAAAAACCTGAAATGTTAAAGGGAAAAAAGGTCGGCATTTCCCGGCTGGGCGGCGCCAGCGATTTTTCCATCCGTTATGCGCTGACTCGCTGGGGCCTGGTTCCCGACAAAGACGTCGCGATTATCCAGGTGGGCGGCGAGCAGGAAGAGTTTCTCGCGCTGCAAAACAAAGCGGTGGACGCCGTCGTCTTATCCGAGCCCTTCGCGACGCTGGCGATACGGTCGGGCGCCGCCGTTCTCGCCGATTTAAGCCAGCTTGGTGTGAAGTATTCGATGCATGGTTTCGGCGCGCGAAAAAGCTTCATTCAGGCCAATCGGGACGTCGTCATCCGATTCATGAAAGCCTATCTCGAGGGCATCTATGTTTTCAAAACCAACAAGAACGTCGCGCTGAACGTCTTGAAAAAATATACCCGGCTCGACGATCCATCCCTGGTACAAGTGTCCTATGACGAGATGTCTCAGCGACTGATCCGTAGTGTTCCACACCCGGACCGCGAAGGCATTCAGACCATCATAGATCAACTCGCCAAAACCCGCCCGCAAATGAAAAATCTCAACCCCGGTGACTTCATCGACCCGTCGATTTTGAAAGAAATCGAGGACAGCGGCTTCATTAAAAAGTTGTATGGAAATTAGTGGCAGGGTTCCTGAGGAGGCATTAAATTTGATTATCGATGCCGAAAAGGACGGGCGCTCGTCGATGAAGAATGACTGATGTAATCTGCACTGTTCGCTACTTGTGGTTCAGGAAAGATTGTCAAGAAAGTCGTGTCTGACCCCGTAGACTGACCCCGTAGATGACTAAGTCTATCTATATATGGCTGGCGTTGGTTGCGGGACCCGTCGTCTGCGGGGTCGCCCAGAAGGTCACTTTGATCAAGCTGGGTATACTGCATAAACCTCTCGGTGACGGAGAGTATTGGCTTTGCGTGCCATTTGTCTTTCTCAGCGTCTATCTCGCAATCAAGATGGCGAAATTAAGTATAAACAAGATTCGAATAATGTGGTGTTTCGCCGTAGTCACAGCTTTCATCATTTATGTCAATGCTTTCATCTTCATGGAAATGCACGAGCTTGAAGGACAGAGAATCTCTGGAATCGGGATTTCGCCGCGCAATGCACTTATTTGGCTGCTGTTACCGTTTCCCACCACTTGTCTGATGTGGGTGGCGATGCTGGTCGGACGATCATTGGGAGAATTGCTAGGGAAGGGTAGGTGGGGCCAGGCCTGGATATCTAAACAAACTCAGTCGTCTTGCAATATCTCGATGCGTTACCCCATCTCCCACCTTTCCATTCCATCTTCCCATCAGAATCGATAAATGATCAAGTCATGGCCCAGGTAATGCTGCGGGCGAACTATCGGGATTAGGCTTAATGAAGGAGAACGATTCGTTGAACACGCCGGAGTCCGTGAATTACGTTTACGTGCGCGAACGCTCTGCGATGGAAGCGCTGGTCGAGCGCATCGGTGCGGCTGAAAGAGTTGCGCTGGACACCGAGGCCGATAGTCTGCACAACTATTTCGAAAAGGTTTGTTTGATCCAACTGTCGCTGGAAGATGAGCACTATATCGTCGATCCTCTTGCCGGGCTGGATCTGGGTGGATTTTTAGCAGCGTTGGCGGAGAAGCCGTTGATTCTCCACGGCGGCGACTACGATCTGCGCATGATGCGCGCGTCGCTTGGTTTCCGCACGCGCCGGGAAGTTTTCGATACTATGATCGTGGCGCAGTTGCTCGGCATCGAGCAGATCGGGCTTGCGGCGCTCATCTAGATGGATGCTGCGGTGAAGGCGAAGGTGGTAAAGGTACTCGGTCTGCGATAATCTCATACCGCCATGAGCGCGAATGAAAAAGCCGACGGCTCGACACTGACCCGCGAAACCATCCTTCGCGCGTTGCAGACCTTGTCCGACGAACTCGGCAAACAAGGCGTCACCGGCGAAGTCTGTTTGTTCGGCGGCACGGTGATGGTGCTCGCCTTCACCGCCCGGTTGACGACGAAAGATGTGGACGCGCTTTTCCAACCCACGCAGACGATTCGCGAACTCGCCCGTCGCATTGCCGGCGAACAACAGCTGCCTGCTGACTGGCTCAACGATGGCGTCAAAGGTTTCATTTCCACCCGGCACGAAACGACCACGGGAAATCTCCCGCAGTTTCCGCACCTGCGTTTGACCATGCCCGTGCCGGAGTATCTGCTCGCCATGAAGTGCATGGCCGCGCGCATCGGCGCCACGGCGGACGAACCGTCCGACGTGACCGACATTATCTTTCTGGTTCGCCATCTGAAATTCAAATCCGCACCGGAAGTTCTGGATTTGGTCGGGCAATACTATCCGGCCAATCGCATTTCCGTGAAGACGCAGTATCTGGTCGAGGGTTTGTTTGAAGAAGGCAAAATATGAGACCGAAAACATTGGCGGAAGTCGCGCAACTCGCGGCGCGTGGCGAATCATTCGATCGCTGCCTGGCAAATTTTCTCGACGAGTTTTACTCCGCTCCAAACGCAAAGGCGTTGGCCGACGCGCCGGTGTTGCTGGCGCCGGATTTGGGCAAGCCGGGAAGCGTGCAAGATGCCTATCTGGCGGCAACCGCTGAAGAACTGGCACGCGCCCACCAATTTCCTGTGCCTGCATGGACGGGTGCGGATGCGCGCAAGCTGCATCAGCCCTGGTTCGCGTCGCCACTGGCGGCGTTGCGGACGGTTTTACTTTTGGAAAGTCCGGCGGCATTTCGCTCGCGCAATCTTTTCATCAGCGAAAACGCACTGACTCGCGCATGAAACGGCCCGGCAGCAAACTCGGCCTTAGAAATTAAAGAGGTCGCGATAGTCTTTTCCTATTCGTCGGGCGCTTATCTAAACGAACTCGGTTGTCCTCAATGTCTCAATTTCTGATCTCAATGAACTGCCTTTCCATTCCATCTTCCCATCAGAATCGATAAATGATCAAATCATGGCCCAGGTAATTCTGCGGGCGAACTATCGGGATTAGGCTTAATGAAGGAGATCGATTCGTTGAATACATCGGAGTCTGACAATTACGTTTACGTGCGCGAACGCTCTGCGATGGAAGCGCTGATCGAGCGCATCGGTGCGGCTGAAAGAGTCGCGCTGGACACCGAGGCGGACAGTCTGCACAACTATTTCGAAAAGGTTTGTTTGATCCAACTCTCGTTTCGAGACGAGCATTACATCGTTGACCCACTTGCCGGGCTGGAGCTGGGTGGATTTTTGGCAGCGTTGGCGGAGAAGCGGCTGATTCTCCACGGCGGCGACTACGATCTGCGCATGATGCGGGCGTCTCTAAATTTCCAATCACGCGGCGAAGTGTTCGACACCATGATTGCGGCGCAGTTGCTCGGCGTCGAGCAGATCGGTTTGGCGGCGCTCATCGAGAAATATTTTGGTGTCACCATTGAAAAAACCGGGCAGAAATCCGACTGGTCGCGCCGGCCGCTGAGCGAGAAGCAACTGAACTACGCGGTCAACGACACGCGCTATCTTGCCGCGCTCGCCGATTGTCTCACGCGCGGGTTGAGCGAGTTGGGACGACTGGAGTGGCACGGGGAAAGTTGCCGGGCGATGATCGAGTCGAGCGCGCGCGATCGGCCGCGCGATCCGGATGACGCTTGGCGCATCAAAGGTGGCGGGCGGTTGACGCGCCGGCCGCTCGCCTATCTGCGCGAAATCTGGCAGTGGCGCGATGAACACGCCCGGCGCGCCAACCGGCCGTCGTTCATGATCTTCGGCAATCAACAAATTTTGGAACTCATCGCCTGGGCGGAGTCTCATCAGGGCGAGCCGCTGCACCAAGGACCCAAGTTACCGCGCAACATCACCGGCTCGCTGCTGACGACGCTCGATCAAGCGATCAAGCGGGCGGCGGAAATGTCCGCGGCGCAGTGGCCGGAGCTGAGACGACGCGAACAGGTTGAAGCTCCAAGCGCCGAGTGCTTGGAACGGAGCAACGCGCTGCGTATTGAATGCGCGCGCATCGCCAAGGAGCTGGGAATCGCCGCTTCGACTTTGGCGCCGAAAGCCGCCATCGAGGCCATCGCCCGGAGCCGGCCTCGTAGCGTCGATGAGATTATGCAAAGCGCCAAGCTGCTGCGCTGGCAGGCCGAGCTGCTGCATGGCGCGGTGGAAAAATGTTGTGCGCACGCGGATGCAGTCGGGGCTGCATGAAATCATATTCACCGCAGAGGCACAGAGCCCGCCGAGTTCGGAGTCGTTACTGACAAAAGTTCTTCACTCCGCATGAGAATTGTCCATGGCGCCAGTTGTAGCGGAGCGCTGAATTCGCATATATAGATAGCGACAATCTCGTATTCATTCGTCAGGAGGAACTAACCGAATGGCAACGCTAAAATTTCTCGATCCGCGCGCTGTGGTCAATCCAAACGATCGGCCGTTGGTGCCGGGACTCGACACGCTGGAAGGAAAAGTTTTGGGCATCATCGACAACGGCCAATCGAACTCGACGGACATGTTCAAAGAGCTGGCGCGGCTGCTGCGGGAAAAGCTCCGCGTCAAAGAAGTTTTATTCAGAACCAAGCCGACGCATATGCAGGGCGCGCCAAAGCCGATCATGGAGGAACTGCTCAGCCGGTGTGACGCGGTCATCACCGGTTTAGGCGCTTGAGGGTCATGCACGTCGTGGAGTGTCCACGACGCCATTGAACTACAGAAGAAAGGCAAGCCGACGGTGACGCTGTGCCAGTCGATCTTCATGGAACTGGCGCGCACCGAAGCGAAGTTTTTTGAGTTGGCCAAACTGCCGCTGGTCGAAGTTCCGCATCATCCGAGCGGCGGCGCGCGGGAAGGGGAGCATCGCGCGGACGCGGAGGGCGCGATTAATTTGGTGAACGAAAAGTTGACATTGGGTTCGCCTGCGAATTTGAAGCAGGCAAAGGCGGGATGATCCCCCACCCTAGTCCTCCCCCGTGAGCGGGGGAGGAAAGCCGAAATTCTTGTTCGAATCTTATTCCTTCCCCCGTAGTCGGGGGAAGGTCAGGATGGGGGGTATGAGAACTTCTATCCAAAGAGCGAGATCGCTGAGAAGTAACCTGACTGATACGGAACAGTTGCTGTGGCGACACCTTCGACTACGTCAGATCAACGGTCACAAGTTTCGCAGGCAACGACCAATAGGACCTTACATCGTCGATTTCGTTTGTTTAGAAAAGAAACTAATTATTGAACTCGATGGCGGCCAGCATGCTGAGCAAAGCGACTACGATGCCGAGCGCGATGCTTGGCTGCGCGCGCAAGGCTTCACAGTGCTTCGTTTTTGGAACAACGATGTGCTGCAAAATATTAGAAGCGTGAAAGATGCAATATTGAGCGAATTATAAAGCACCCCCTTCCTCAATCCTTCCCCGCAAGGGGGAAGGAGGCGGACAAGAGGAACGAATCCTGTCAGCTAAGGTTAGTCGTAATTCTCTGGAGTTTGTTTTTTTATGCACCTCACCTCAAACTTGATCGAAGTCGAAGATAATTGGGAAGCGGTCAATGACTGGTTCTTGAAAGAGAAGCTCAGCGATGGCTTGCCGATTGTGCCGCCGACGGCGGAGCGGGTGGAGAAAATGCTCAGCGCGACCACGCGCGATCCGGTGGAAGTCATCGGACCTATTCCTCCGAAGTGGGCGCCATGCTCGATTGAAAAAATCGCCGTCAACGCCGTCATGGCCGGCTGTCTACCGGAGTATTTGCCGGCGATCATCGCCGCGGTGGAAGCGATCTGCGAGCCGCGCTTCAATCTTTACGGCGTGCAGGCGACGACCGGTTACGTCGGGCCGGCGCTGTTGCTCAACGGACCGATTCGCACAGCGCTCAATGTTAATTGCGACTCCGGTGTCTTCGGTCCCGGCTTTCGCTCGAATGCGACCATCGGCCGGGCGATTCGCTTGATTCTCATCACCGTCGGCGGCGGCTATCCCGGCGATACGGATCGCTCGACCTTCGGCTGGCCGGGCAAATATACAATGTGCTTCGGCGAGAATCAGGAAAAAAGTCCGTGGGAGCCGTATCACGTCGAGTTCGGTTTCAAACCGGAGCAGAGCACGGTGACGGCGTTCGGCATCAACGGTTTTCTGCCGATCCACACCGCCGGTAATCGCGGCGAGCAGGCGCTGTCGTCTCTCGCTGAGGTCATCAAGATGCACCATGGCGTGAGCCATCTCGACGTCGGCAGTTTCGGCGGCGGCACGCCGCTGATCGCGCTGGGCATCGAAGACGCCGAAATCATGGCGCGCGACGGCATCACCAAGAAGCAGGTCAAGGATTATCTCTGGGAACACGCGTCGATGAAATTCTCCGAGATTCCCGCGCGGCGCAAAGGCCACAAGTCCGATGACGAATTGTTGCGCGAATCGATCAACGTCACGCCGGACGGCGTCGTTCATCTTTCCACGAAACCCGAAGACATCATGGTGATCGTCATCGGCGGCAAGCACCGTCATTCCGTGTTTCTGCCGATGTGGACCGGGCGCAATACGCTGTGCGCGATTAAGCAGATAAGATAGTTGGAGTGATGGAGTGATGGGTTTTGGGTCGAAGATAGAGGATGGAGGATTGAGGATCGCCAGAGGGTTGGGGATTTTTGCGGTCGCTGTGCTGTTGGTTGTTCCTTGCGCGGCGCAGGAGAAGGTTCGTTTTCCCATCGGCGCTTCGTCAAAAACTTTCAGCTACGGGCCGTTGTGGTTGGCGCAGAAGCTCGGTTACTTCGATCGCGAGGGGCTCGATGTGCAGATCGTCGTCATGCGTGGCACACCGATTACGCTGCAAGCCTTGGCTACCGAGTCGATATATGTCGCCAACGTCGGCACCGACGGTGTGATCGGCGCCGTCGATAAGGGCCTCGACTTGGCGATGGTCGGCAGCCTGCTGAATAATTTGAGCATGAGTCTGGTCGCCGCCAAGCCGTACAAAACTTTCGACGACTTGCGCGGCAAGACCATCGGCTCACAGACGATCACGACTGGAACCGGTTTCGCTTTGCGCTTGGTGCTGCGCGCGCACGGTCTGGAATATCCGCGCGACTATCAGATTCTCAACATCGGCGGCGTGTCCGATCGTTACGTCGCGTTGCAATCCGGGCAGATCGCTGCGACGCCGCTGAGCGTGCCGCTCGATATTGCCGCCAAGCAGCAGGGCTTCAATGTGTTGGGTTATTTCGCCGACGATTTGCCGAACTATTTTTTGAACCCGTATACCGTCAAGCGTTCCTGGGCCGAAAGAAACCGCCAGCTGGTAGTGCGCTACATGAAAGCGATCGCGCAAACTCACCGCTGGCTGTTCGATAACCGCGATGCTGCCTGCGCTTATCTGGCCAAGGAGATGTCGGTGACTGTCGAGAACTGCCGCTTCGCCTGGGAATACAGCGTTAAGAATTATGTCTGGGACCGCAACGCGGAATTATCTCTTGACGGCGTGCGCACGATGATCAAGATTGTCGCCGAGATCAATAATCAGAAAGAGCCGCTGGCGCCGCCGGCGAAATATATCGATCAGAGTTACTTGAAGCAAGCGTTGGCGGAAATTAAAAAGTAAAAATTCAAAATTAAAAAAGGGAAGACCGCGGTGGTGACTATGCGAACTGTATTGAGTGGTTTCTGTTTATTGTTCCTCGTCGGTCTGTTTGCCGCGCCATCGGTAGTCGGACAGGAAAAGTTTCGTTTTCCCATCGGGGAATCTTCGAAGACGTTGAGCTATGGACCGCTTTGGGTGGCTTCCAAGATAGGTTTTTTCGATAAAGAGGGTTTGGAAGTTCCCATCGTCACCATGCGCGGTTCGCCGTTGACCATTCAAGCGCTCAGCGCGGATTCGATATTCATCGCCAGCGCTACGGTCGATACGCTGATCAACGCGTATGAGAAGGGTGCGGACATCACAATGATCGGCGGGCTGATCAACGGTCTTGGCTTGAGCATGATCGGCGGCAAGCAGTACAAAACCTACGCCGATCTGCGCGGCACGACCATCGGCACGCAGACGCTGACTTCGGGTACCGGCTTTGCCTTGCGATTGGTTTTGAAAGTTCACGGCATGGAATATCCGCGCGATTATCAACTGCTCAACATCGGCGGCGCGCCCGACCGCTATCAGGCGCTCACCTCCGGGCAGATTTCTTCCGCGCCGGTGGGTGTGCCGCTCGATTTAGTCGCCAAGCAGCAGGGCTTCAACATCATCGGATATTTCGCCGACGATCAGCCGAATTTTCAATTCAACGTCTACATCGTCAAACGCTCCTGGGCCGAGAAAAATCGCCCACTGGTCGTGCGCTTCATGAAGGCGATGACTTCGACGATGCGCTGGATGGCCGACAATCGTGACGCGGCCTGCGCCTATCTGTCGAAAGAAATGGTCATCAGCATGGAACACTGCCGCTATGCTTCCGATTACAACTGGAAGAACCGCATCTGGGACCGCAACGCCGATCTCAACGTCGAGGGCGTGCGCACGCTGATCAAAATCACCGCTGAACAGGGAATTCTCAAGGAGCCGTTGCCGCAGCCGGGGAAGTACATCGATCAGAGTTATTTGAAGCAGGCGTGGTCAGAAATTAAAAAGTAAAAATTAAAAAGGAAAAAAT
>Ga0137461_1000247_pt1 | contig 12448 bp, 14 predicted proteins | sample EasRivERMGT746_2_FD_104650 | JGI IMG/M metagenome (GOLD analysis project Ga0137461, IMG submission 104650) | Soil microbial communities from meander-bound floodplain in the East River, Colorado, USA - East River MetaG ERMGT746_2 | ecosystem: Environmental > Terrestrial > Soil > Floodplain ... | reverse complement strand
CCGGCACTACTTGCGGGCGCTGCGGGCGAAACTCCGACGCGAAATATTTATCGCTGAAAGTAATTGGATTTTCTTCGACGTGGCCGTCGGCATCGATGACGCGCATGGAAAAATACCTCCAAAATCCTTGGTCGCTTCTTTATAACAAGCGAACTTTGAGATATTCAACCGTGGCGGAAAAATCGCGGTGGGTGCGATGCTGCGAATCAGCGATACAGTGCGTCGATGAAGCCATTGGCCTGCATCTGGCGCACGAAGGAGTCGTCGTAAAATCTTTTTGGCTCGGCATCTTTGGCTTTGGGAATTCTGCCAGCGAGATCGTCGAGCACCGATTTCATCGATTCCACCGTGGTCAGCGGCACACGCAACATGTATTTCTGCACGTCGATGTCGTAGGACTCGGCGAGCGCATTGGGGTTGGCCGTGCGCAGATATTTACCCATGACTTTGAGGGCGAGATTTTTGTCGCGCTTGGCGCGGGCGATCGCTTCGGTCTGGGCCATCATGTAGCGGCGCACCAGATCGGGGTCTTCTTTGATCAAGCGGCCGCGGGTCGTGATACCGGTGAATGCGTAGGGTATTCCCAATGACGCGACGTCAAGCAGAACGTGGTTGCCGAGCTTCAACGCCTGGGTGATCGCCGGATAAGAAAGAATGCCGGCTTGAATGCGATTGGTTTGCAGCGCGGTGACCATCGACTCCATGCCGCCGACTTGGACGATGGCGACTTCTTTTTCCGGCACCAGACCGAAATGCTTGAGCGCCAAGCGCGCGCCGACGTCGATGGACGTGCCAAAGCGCGTGATGCCGACGGACTTACCTTTTAATTGCTCAGCCTTTTCAATTTCCGGTCGGCCAATTAAATTCTGCACCAGGGCGTCGAGCGTCGTGCCGACGACCATGACATCGGCGCCGCCGAGGGCCGCGCTGGCGCTGGTGCCGCCGGAGATTTGCAGAAACTGCACTTCGCCGGCGATCAGCGCGTTCATGCCTTCGACGCCGGTGGGCGTGGCGATCACTTCGACATCCAAGCCATGCTTGTTGAAGATGCCGACCTCGCGGGCGATCCAGGGCGGACACATCACCGAGGACAGCGAAGTGAAGGCCATGCGCACTTTGCGTAGGTTGACGGATTCCGCGGCGTCTAGGCAATTCGTCACCAACGCAAACACGCTCAGTGTGAGAATGAAAACGCGCCCAAGCTTAACTTTCACGCTACTGCCATCCGTAAAAACGTTTAGCGTTCTCGCCTAGGACGCGATTCTTGGCTTGCTCCGAAATATCCTTGCGCCCGCGAATGGTCGCGGTGACGTAGGGAAACATGCCGTCCCAATGGGGATAATCCGAGGCGAAAAGAATCTTGTCGTCGCCGATGGTCTCGATCACATAGGGAAGCGTATGTTCTTCCGGCTCCATGGCGAAAAACCAGTTGCCCTGAGCGATGTATTCGCTGGGCTTGTGCTTGCAGTGCGGCGCTTCCACCTTGCCGCGCTTTTCCCATTCTTCATCCATGCGCTCGATCCAGTAGGGCACCCAGCCGACGCCGCATTCGAGAAAGGAAATTCTCAGCTTGGGAAAACGCTCGGCGATGCCGCCGTACATTAAACCGGCGAACTGAATAAAAGTTTCCACCGGCCGGCCGATGGTGTGCATGAAGATGAAACTGTCGAAGCGTTTCTCGCCGGCCGGCCCCTCGCGCCGGTTGTGCACGCACAGTGGCGTGTTTAGACGCTGCAGCTCCTCATATAACGGCCAATAAATTTGCGAACCGAGATGGTCTTTCATGCCCTGGGTCGCCACGGCGATGGCGCTCAGTCCTAATCTGGTCACCGCGCGGTTGGCTTCATCCACCGCCGCGGCCGGATCTTGCATCGGCAACAGCGCAACGCCCTTCAAGCGCGGACTCGCTTTACAAACCTCGGAGATGAAATCATTGTAGGCGCGCGCGTAAGCAACCGCGTAATCGCGCTCCATGAATCCGGCGACGGCGAAGCTACTGGTGGGAAACAGCACCGACACGTCGATGCCTTCTTTGTCCATGTCCTTCAACCGGGTCGGAATGTCGTTATCCTCCATGCCGCCGACTTGGCCGCCCATACCGGTATCCAAACCGTCCGAAGGCAGCAGCGGACCACCACGTTTATTATAAGGTTCGGCAAGATATTTTCTGATATCGCTATTTTTCTCGACGATGTGGCCGTCGGCATCGATGGTGTTCATGACGGATCCTCCTGATTAAATATAGAAATCGCTCAACCAATCGGAGAATAGTCGCTGTCGGTGGATTCTGTCAATCGATGCCGCTTCGACTGTGACTCGACTACGGTCCGCGATCGATCTCACGCGTTGCGCAGGGGACATCGAATAATCGCGTCAGGAGGGAGAAATCGACGAAAGAGGAAATAACTCTTCGCGAGGTATTTGTCTGCCGTCGGAGGGTTGGTAAAGTGTATCGGTTTTCTCTCGCGAAATTTCTTTACCGCTGGCATCGCGGTAGATGAGCTCGTGAGTTTCCAGATCATATTCCGCAATTGCCGGATTCTCCCAGCGCGCTAGAAAATAATGGTAAAAAGGGGTGTAGAGTCCGCCGAGATTTTGGTCGTGCTCGAACGAATATTCGGGCATGCTCTGAACATCCAGGCCGGGATGATAGTGCTTGATCCAAACATGGTCGCCTAAGATGGCCAGCTTTAAGAACGGCGTATCGTTGTATAGTTTGAGGCGTATGTTTTTACCGGCTCTAAGTCCTTTGAGAAAGTCGACGCTTTTCTTGATCTGTTCGCTAAATGTTTCCGGCGTCACGCTGGGATCGAGAATGCTCCTCGCCCGCGCGTAGGCGCCTTCGCTGCGCGGGTTGAGCAGCATGATCCTGGCGCCGCGGCAGTGCTGCAATACGCCGTGCAACTCACCGCGCGGGTCAACAAAAGTACGATAGCCCGTGGAAGAGATGATCATCACGTCTCTGGCAAAACCCTGGCGGCGTTTTAACCTGGCTATTTTTCTTTGCGCGAAAACTTTTTTTGCCGGCAGAAAATAGACTAAGCCGGCGGATTTGGCCATCTTGGAATTTTTTTGATTTTTCCAACTGCGGCCGACGTAATTGAAGACGAGTAGAAGCACGATGGCGGTGATCGTCTCGACGAAAATAAGATAGAGAGTTTCCTGCTCTATGATCGACCAATAGGCCCCAAAATTATTGCCGATGTAACCCACCACGTAGGGCAAGGACAAGGCAATTCCCGCGCTCAGGGCCACCAGGAGAACGTGGAACAGCACTTGCACCACCCCGTTGAGAAAACGTTTCAGCGATTTTTTATCGAGCCATGCTTCAGTGGAATGTTCCAGATTCGTCATTCGGTCCTCCTACATCGATCGCTTCAACGGTCATGGGCGCGAGTCGTGTAACGGCCATGCCGAGGCTTGAGCATAAAACTTTTCACCGTACTCATCGTCGATTAAAGTCTCGAGCAGCTGCAAAACTTCATCGGGGCCGCGCAGATGGAAACGCGCGCGCGTTGGACGGTTTCCGACACGGATAGAATAGGCTCTGCCAGGGAGCACGGTGAACATATCTTCGTCGGTCAAGTCATCGCCGATCGCCAAAATAAAATCGCAAAGGTTTTTTAACAGCCAATTCTGACTCGCTAGGCCCTTGTGCACTCCAGCGTTTCTCACTTCGACGGTCTTGTTGCCCTGGACAACCTGCGCGTCGATATTGGCCGTCAAAGCGATCAAATCGTCGGTCAATTCCCGCGCCGCCATGATTCCTCGTTCCTCATCGGCGACACGGTAATGCCAAACCATGGAAAACTCTTTCTCCTCGATCCACGATCCCGGGACTCGATCCGCGTAACTTTGCAGTATCGGGAACAGGGTTGTTTTCCAATCGGCGCGAAGCGGTTTGATGATTTGCCACGATTGTTGGTACTCTTTGATCCACGCTCCATGTTCTGCCACCAAGCCGATGGGCAGCGCGCCAAACCAGTTTTCGAGAGCGGCTTTGTCCCGACCGCTGAGCAGGACCAACTCGTTTCTCGGATTCGCTCCGAGGCGATGCAAGCAATTGAGCAACCGCCGGCTCGGTTTTGCCAATTGAGGATAGCTGGCAAACGGCACCAGCGTTCCGTCATAGTCCAACATCAACAATCGATTCAGGCTGCGATCATAGTGCTGAATCAATCCTGTCTGAGACGGCGGATCTAAAGGCTTCGCGTAGGTTCCCTCGAGGCTCGGGTCCATAGCGAAAATTTCTCCTAAAAACGCCGTTGCCCAACGGCCGACGGTATGCCGACGCAGTTTGGTTTGCATAAAGCGATTCCGTTCGATTTGTTCATGGCGCGGCATCGCCAGCGCTTGTTCCAAGGCCTCAGCGATTTCTTCGCGGTGGTTCGGGTTGATGATAATCGCATCGTTTAACTCTTTCGCCGAGCCGGCCATCTCGCTGAGAATCAACACGCCCGTTCTATCGGTCCTGCTGGCGACGTATTCCTTCGCCACCAGATTCATGCCATCGCGCAAAGGGGTCACCAGGGCGACATCGCTCATGGCGTACAAAGACACCAGGGTTTCGAAGGGAACGGCGCGGTATTGATAGATAATCGGCGACCAGTTGATGGCGCCGAATTTGCCATTGATCCTGCCAACGAGTTCCTCGAGATGGTTTTTGGTTCCCTCATAATCTTGTATGCCGATTCGCGACGGTACGACGAGCATTAGAAAAGTCACCTTGCCGCGCCAACGAGGATGTTTTTCGAGCAGAGTCTCGAACCCCTGCAAGCGATGGATGATACCCTTCGAATAATCCTGCCGGTCAACGGAGAGAATGACTTTGCTGTCGCCAAAAGCTTCTTTCGACTTGGTTATTTCTTTGAGAACTTCCGGCGACCGGGCGGCGTCATAGAATTTTTGAAAATCTATTCCCATGGGATAGGCCGCGACTCTTACCGTGCGGCGGTCGAGCATCACATCGGCGATTTTCTGCTTGTAACCCAAGATTCGCTGCACGCAGCCGAGGAAATACTTGGCATAATCGTGGGTGTGAAAACCGATGAGATCGGCGCCCAGCAATCCGTTTAAGATTTCGCGCCGCCAGAGCGCCGGCAGGAGCCGAAAGATTTCAAATTGGGGGAATGGAATGTGCAGAAAAAAACCGATGCGGATTTTCGGCGCCGCTTTTCGCAGAAGATCGGGCAACAGCATGAGATGGTAATCATGAATCCACACTAGATCGTCTTGCCGAATAATCGTCAGCAAGGTATCAGAAAAAACTTTATTGACCTTCTGATATTGCCGCCAATAACTCTCATCGTACTCGGCGTTGGAGGGAAAATAATGGAATAGCGGCCAAATCGTTTTGTTGCAGAAACCCTGGTAGAAATTCTCGAAATCCTCCTCCGTGAGAAACACGGGATGCGACCGAAATGCTGAACTGGCGGTCGATTTAACCTGATCCCTGCGTTCGTCACTGACCGTGGCACCCGGCCAACCCACCCACATATAATCAGGTTCGAATGGCAAAGCGCCGGGCATCGAATCCAGGAGCGATTTCAACCCGGTCGCAACCCCGCCCGCACTGTCCTTAAATTCAATTTGCCCATCCTTTTGCTCGATGGAAAATGGCAGGCGATTGGACACCACGATGATTCTTTGTGTGTCGCGGGATTCATTCGTCATAAAAGCACCGTTCTGTCACTGGACAAATCTCTCTAAGATAAACGATATCGTCTTTATGGATCAAAGATAGAAATGCCAAAAGATAGTCTTTGATTTGCCGCGTCATGAGAAAATTATTCTTGATGTGCTCTTTGCCTTTGAACCTCTAGGGTTTTATCTCGGTGAAGCCGGCGACTGTCACTACCGTCTCGAAATAGCCGTCAGAACGAGATGGCGGCGGCGAAAGTTTATAGGTGAATCGCTCGGTTGCGCCCGAAGGTATTTCTGCCGTCACGGTGTAATAATCGGCGGCACCGGGAGGGTTGACGCCTGGCCGGAACTCGTTGTTCCAGTGCCAAATATGGCGGATCAGCAATTCTACATCCCGGATCCGATGAGAGGACAGATTAAGGAGTTCGACCGACATAATATTATCCTGCACGGTCGTAATACGAACCGCGACCATCTTCGAGGCCTCGGGAGGCGCCAAAACGGAGATCGTTTCAGGGATGACAATTTCCGGCACGAAAGCGATCAGTAAAAACAGCGCGCCTGCCATAACAAAACGGGAACCGATGAGTGGAACTATTAATCTCTTCATGGATGTCTCTCCTTGTCTCGGCCAAGAATCGGCGCTTATTTCCGCCAGCGGGATTCCTCAAAGTAAAGTTGACAGGCAGGAATTTTAGCCGCCTGCCGCCAAGCTGTCGAGATCGCTTACCCACCGGCTTTGATCTCGTCTACCTTGGGTGATCCGTTCTTCTCGCACCACTCCTCCGCCCAGCGCCGCACTTCCTCCTTCTGGTCGCCGTAGCGCTTTTGAACAACCCCCAGGAACTTATCGTAGTCGCCTTCGGCTTCCAGGAGATCGTTATCGGTGAATTGTCCCCATTTCTTCTTGACCTCGCCCTTGAACTGTCGCCAACTCCCTTTGAATTGGTCTTTATTCATAAAACTTAACTCCTTTTTTCATGAGATACTCTTTCTCTTGTTTCCCGCCTAACACCACCAATAGTTTGGCTGACCGTAATGCCCGTAGAGTTCCGCCTCATACGCGCGACTGAGTTTTTCTGGGTCGTACTCGGGACTGCTCTTGATCGCATGGCGCGATAAATTGACGTACAAGTTGGAATTCTTCCAATCAACGTGCGCGACCCATTGGGGAGCGATGAGCACTTTCTTACCTGGCCACCAATTGCGCATGTCGGCGATCATATACCGGATGGTCCAGCTTTCATCATCAACCACGAAGTCGTCGACATGTCCGATTTCTCCGTCGGTGGCCTGGACCGAATAACCGGTCACATCTTTCATGCTTCGCAAATGCGACTGGTTGATTTCTTTGGTAAGCGCAATCTTTCTATCGATTTCTTCAGCGATCAGGTCTCGCGGCAACGTCGCGAGACCCCAGATATCCTCGCCCGCCCAATAGTAGGGCCAACCGTAATAGTCGTAGTATTTAATTTCGTCTTGCGCGGATAGTGTCTCGTCCATACTGATGTCAGGACTGTTCTTTACTTGCTCTTGGGTCAGCAGAACCGGGAGTCTTTTCCCTTCCCAATCAGCTCGATCGACGACGATGGGGGAGATCAACACTTTGCGTCCCGGTAGCCACCGATTGGTATCGGCCACTAAGTAGCGAACCGTCCAGTTCTTGTCGTCGAAAATGAAGTCGCTTGCTTCGCCAATGTCGCCGTCTTTCGCTCCGATCGCGAAACCCTTCAGATATTTCATTTTTTGCAGCATGGTTGGATCTCCTTTCTTCCGTGAATTGTTTGTGCCGGCGAATCTCGAAACGCTTGACGAGCGCGTTGCTCGGTTCGCGACTTCCTATTTAGTGGCTGTCGCACGTACGATGCCAACAGTGTCGTAGTCGTGTAACGTTTGCTTTTTCGGCGAGTTAGGAATTTTGAAAAATTGGCAATAGTTTGAAGCGCAGGACTATTCCCTACAGGAAAAAGAACCGCGTAAGGGTATTTCATCCGACAAGCGATTGGTCAGCGACTGTGATCGAATTTGTCAAGATAGATCAGTGAAATGATTTCGTCTCGCTTACGACATCCAACGTCGGCTTCCGCGAGCAAAATCCAGACAGATCTCAACAACCGCAGTTGACTTTAGATTTGGCAGTGAAAACACTCGATCAGCACTAAGAAAAAGAAAAGGAGGACGACAAACGACATTGCCGGTTGGCATCTTCATAGCATCTCACCGCCTACAGTCTCGTTCAGCGACCAAGGTGGGAGGTCCCGATCTCATCGTCTTCATCGACGAAGAGACCGGAACCCTCGTACAGGCCGGGTTATGAGGATTTATTGGACATGTAACCGAGATACCGATAGCAAAGTATTCAAACGTCGTGCCTATTTCATCCCTATACTAAACAGGCGGTCTTCGACCCATGACGACGCCCACGAGAAATAGGATCAAGAACACTACGAACAGAATCCATGCGATCTGAGTCGCCGTGCCGGCCACGCCGCTAAGGCCTAAAACACCGGCGATGAGCGCGATCACAAGAAAAGTTACGGACCAATTTAACATCGACATGTCCTCCTTTCCGCGAAAGTAGCGTTCGCTGTTGTGAACTTTCTTAACCGCCGCCGCGTTCGAGCGGTTAAACGCCGCATCACATTCGCACCAGTCCCAAGATGCCGGTCACGATCAGATAAATGGCGACGATGTAATTCAACAACCTCGGAATCATCAGGATCAATATCCCCGCGATCAGCGCCACCAAGGGCTGTAGTGCGACGTAAATTTGCATGGCTTAAATTTCCAAATGCGCTCACCTTAGCTTATTGTTGCAACATGCCGTGTACGCCTATGATCACGTGCAGCCGCGAACCAAGAAAAGAATGGCAAGATCGGTATCGGTACGCCTAGAGCCCACAAAAGAATCCAGCCGATTTTGCCTTTTCGTTGGTCAGCATTGCGTTTCCCATTTTCATTTCGTCGAATCGTTCGTTGTCATCGAACAGATTGGCATACCCTAAAACGCCAAATCGATCAGACCGGCGACCGCGCGAAACGGCAAAGCCAACGTCTTGCCAATGATATCCACAGTGCCGCTGATGACGCCGCCGGATTGGGCGCTGCTTTTTTCCGTCTCCGTAGTCTCGGTTTTCTTCACTAAGGCGCCATTCGCAGTAGCTGTCGAATTATCCTGCGTGGTTTCGTAGGATTCGGTTTTCACCGTTTTGCTTTGGGTCGAACATGCCGACGTCAATAAAAGTCCCGATAGCAACAAATATCCCATCGTTTTCATGATCAGCCTCCTCTACAGCGTTTTTAGAACTGTCCGTGTCCTGTCGGTCAAAAAGAGCATCTTGGTTGCCGAAGTGATCCATTTATCGCTGCAGCTTCCCTAATTCCGACTCCTTACTTTACTATCCCATATGTTTCATTCACAATTTCTCTCCTCTGCCTATTTGAAACTCTATGGATTCTCACTGCCGCGGAATTGATTCGGATCGGGACCGTCCGTCGCGGGTATCAGTTCAAAGCTCTTCTGTAACTCCAAGCGCAACAACTTTTTCCTTCGCCTATAAGCAAGGATCGATTGTGGACTGCTTGACCAGGTGCGCCCATCATCTGGGCTATAGAGTTCGACGCACTGACCGTGGATTTCGATTTGTTTGATCATGGCATGCTGCTGACTTTTGGTAAGGATTTTTTCCGATATGATTGTAGGTGTTGCAACCGGATGGCCGTACGACGCCGAGCCCCGTTAGATTCGGCCCAACAGGAGTAGAAGCAAGACGATCAATTATCAGCCCCACATCAGTTGCCTCTGTGTTAAATTAACGCCGTGCTGAGTGGCGGGGCACTCTTGTGTGATGGTGGACGATTTTGAAAAGAATTATCACGCAGTGGGCGTATATCCCCGGCTGCTCTTTTACCCAGGTAATCGGTGAGCTTCTTTTCATTGACCACGAGACAGTGTTCTCTGTTCGTCTCAAGCAGCCCGTGTTTGCGAAATCTCTCCATAAACATGCTGATCCGAGGCCGCGTCGTTCCGACCATCTCCGATAACTCTTCATGCGATATCTTCGTATCGATGCGAAGGCCGTACGGATCTTGCTTGCCCAGTGTGTGTGCCAACTGCAAAAGCGTCTTGCCCAATCGCTGCTCGCTGTCTACCGTCACCAGATTGGCGATCGCCTGCTGCTGGGCGGCAATGCGCACCGCCAGATAGCGCACGAAACCTTCAAGCGATGAGTCGCGGATTAAGCACGCCAAGAATTGAGAACAAGGTATCTGTTTTAAAATCGTTTCTTCCATCGCGGTGGCTGTTTCCAGACGTGCGCCTAACCCGGATAGGGATAGCTCACCGAAAATATCTCCCGCACTGTAGATGGCGAGAAGGCACTCTTTGCCTTCAGGCGAGAGCATGAGCAGTTTGATCCGCCCACTCTCAATGAAGTAGACCCTTTCATCTTGATCGCCACAGGTGTAGACGTTGGCGTGTCGGGCAATCCCCACGGCCTGAGAATTTAGGGTCTCGCGCTGCAACGAATCACGCACCTTTTGTTTGAACTCGTCTACTTGAGGAGTCTGTTGAATCATAAGCGTATCCTTTCAACCCCGACAACGATTTCAACGTTATCTACTGTTTTAGGGTCTCGTTTGGGTTGTTCATTCACGCGACAAACGGCGGCGGCTGACGCATCCGTATTGCACGCTAGGTTTTTTCTTTAGATTCACTATCTCAAGGATGCCGAGAGCAATACCTCGAGTTAACGGCGATACTTCGTTGGTCACGGCCGCAATCAAGTCTGCTAGCGTCGCTTTCTTTGGTAGTCGAATAGACATACTCGTAACCTCCTCAGTTTCGCGTTCTGCGCAATTCGCGGCGCTCGGTTTGTCGCTGAGAAGTTTTAAACGTATGTGAGCAATGGCCATGCCAACGCATGACAGAATGAAAATTCTCTTTTGTTAAAAGGACTCTTGCTCGATTTTATCGGCACGGAAAGTTAAGCAAGCTAGCAGCGCTTTTCCTGCAAACTGTCGGGGATTCTCTTCTTAGGTGGGTTTTGCGCTGACAGCTTTTGAAACACGTTGAGCAAGCTGGTCTCCCGAATCTCGAGGCAACGCCGTGAATCCGAATTCGCCGGCTGTGGAATAATCTCGATCAGAAGTCCGACCCTATACAGCGAAAATGTTCGTGGCGTCGATTGCTTACCGCGTCAGACGAACATCTCTTCCACACATGCGACCGCTGGATCGCTCAATGCCGCAAAATCCACTGGTTATTTATCAAGCCATACTGGCATGTCTTTTGGTTAATTTTTCTGACCAGCAGATTCGTTTCCGCTACGCAACTCACGTTTTGAGTTACAAGATTGGGAGGAACAAATGCAGGTAAAAGACATCATGACACGCGACGTGGAAATCGCCCGACGCGACACACTTTTAACTGATGCTGCCGAAAGGATGCGGAGTCATGACATCGGCATGCTCCCGGTCTGGGACGGCGACCAACTAGTGGGAGTAGTTACGGACCGTGACATCACCGTGCGAGCGACAGCTAACAAGCTTCATCCCGAACTGGTTCGATGCCAAGACGTTATGACTCCGAATGTTGTGTTCTGTTTCGAAGATCAAGAAGTCGCTGAGGCAGGGGCGATAATGCAGGATCATAAAATCCGCCGGCTTCCAGTGGTGAATCGGCAGCGGCGCTTAGTCGGAATCATTTCCATCGGCGATATCGCTTTGGGAACCGGCGACACCAAACTCGTCGGTGTATCTATTCAAGAAGTCTCGACGCCTGACGCGCCAAAACCGCTACCGGGCCAAAAACGCGAGTGAAACGCCGACCTAATCGCTTTGCCAGATGCTGCTCCGAATTGCGTTATATCTATTTTTTTTACCATGGCGACGCTCAACCAGCTATGACCTTCTCTCGCTTCCTTCTTACTTAGCAACCCATGGTGAGGTGTTGTCGGGTCTTATTACCACGGACTGTCGCTTCATTCCCCGCTCCACCAGCGCCAAATCGATGAGAGACGGTTTAATCTGCAATGTCAGTGTTTTTACTTCCAGCGTATAGCGAAAATCGGACAAAGCAAAGTGCCTAGAAATCCATCGGCGCGCTAAGTCATCTTAAGCACAGCAGTATCGAAAGCGGATAGTTCTGGCATATCTTTTGTTAGTTAAAAAATCCAAGACGTAATTCATGGGCAAACATAAACCCGAAAAATAGGAGGAAAGATGAAACATTTATTCTGGCTGACGCCAATCGTTCTAAGTTCGGCCTTGATTTTACCGGGCTGCGACAAAGGGCAGAATAGTCGCGCGCCAACATCGGAAAGCGCACCAGGCACCGCGGCGACGAAGATGTCGGATGCCGACTTGGAAAAAGCGATTCGCGCCAAATTGGAAAGCGATGACGCAATCAAACAAGCGAATTTATCGGTGAGCGCCGACGTCGACGCTAATAAGGCAACCCTATCAGGCAAGGTAGTCTCCCAGGAGCTCAGGAATAAGGCGATCGATCTCGCCAGGAGCGCTCAGCCCGGATTGACCATCGAAGACAAGATCGACGTTAAGCCGGCAGCCTAAACTGGTCGCGTACGGTGCTTCAAAGAATGGCAGCAACTGAGACAATCCAACGGAAAAGAGCAAGGAAGATTATGCAACTCCCCGCTTCGTACCCTATCCATGGAACACCCTGCGCCACCGAGCAGGCGGCGCCACTTTGTGGGCTGGTATTAGCCGGCGGAGAGGGACGGCGACTCAAGTCATTCATAAGACGGTTGCGCGGTGACTCTCTACCCAAACAGTATGTGAAGTT
>Ga0137461_1000246_pt1 | contig 12481 bp, 16 predicted proteins | sample EasRivERMGT746_2_FD_104650 | JGI IMG/M metagenome (GOLD analysis project Ga0137461, IMG submission 104650) | Soil microbial communities from meander-bound floodplain in the East River, Colorado, USA - East River MetaG ERMGT746_2 | ecosystem: Environmental > Terrestrial > Soil > Floodplain ... | reverse complement strand
TCCATAAATCCTCCTCAGTCGGGTAATCCATGCCCGTTTGAACCCCACATTTTTCCTTCGATCCAAAGTTTCGCCAGCTCGAAGCCGTAGGAATCGGCCTCTTGTTGGCTGTCGAAGGTTGCCCGGCGCCGGCCGAAGATGGGAATCCGCTTCGGTTTCTTGCCGTCGCCAATCACGATAGTGGCGCGCGCCACCCATTCGCCGTTGCGAATCTGTTCGGCGTCGAGTTCGACGCCGTGGCCCTGGTAAGATCGGTTACGCATTCGACGAATCGGCGTTCAGTTTCGAGTCCCGTGTCTCGCGTCTCGTGCCAATCTCAAGCGCATCGGTGTCAAACGGTGTTGTCAGTTTCCGGTTTCAAGCTGCTAGAATTGTTTTGACCCTAAACACGAGACCCGAAACCCGAGACTTAGAACTAAATGCTGACCTTACCGCCATTCAATTTTATTCCCAACGCGGCCAATGCTTCGACAACGGGAATTTCGGCGCCGAGGGCTTTGCCGACTTCGGCGGCCAGCGGCAGATCTTTGTCGTAAAGGTTGGTGCCGGGATTGAACGTCATTTCGTTGCCGGAGAGCTGGTAGCGCGTCTCCCAGCGTTCCAAAATATTTGCCGACTTGGTTTTCTGCATGAGATCGAGGGCGGTTTTGTAGCCGATGCCGCCAGCTTTGGCGATCTGCAGCGCTTCGTAGACCACCAGCGCTTCCGACGCCGTGACCATGTTTTTAAAAAGTTTGGTGACATTGCCGCAGCCGAGCGGCCCCATGTGCACTGCGTCTTTCGCCATATTCATCAAATGCGGCTTGGCGCGGTCAAAAAAAGCTTTCTGGCCGCCGACGAGAAAAGTCAGGCCGCCTTGGCGCACCATGCTCGGCACCGCGGTCATGCAGGCGTCGATGACGTTGACACGTTTGTCGGCGGCGGCTAAGGCGACTTTCTTGGTCGTGGTCGGGCGAATCGTGCTGTGCAACAAGACCAGCGAGCCGGGCGCGGCGCCTTCGACAACGCCATTCTCTCCCAGCATACAGTCGATCACTTCTTGATCGGTGCGCACGACCACGTCGATGATCGTGCAGGCCTGTGCGACTTCCTTCGCCGAATTTAATGTCTGCGCACCCTCGGCGCGCGCCGCTTCCTGCGCCTTGGGCGCGATGTCGAAAGACACCGCCTGCACGTTTGCTAATTTTAGACGCGAGAGCAGCGCGCTGCCCATCGCGCCGGTGCCGACAAAACCAATTTTTTCCATGACAGTCTCCTTTTTTGATTTATAAGTGCCTATCAATTTATGGCAAAGTGTTCCGTTAGTCTTGTACACCACGGAGTGTGCCATGAACTTACGCTCGTCCGCTGAGGATGAAAATCGAGGGATTTCCCTCCACGTGGTCCTCCCCTCGACTCGTCATTCCCGCGCACGCGGGAATCCAGGTTGGTTCTCCGCCGAATTAGCCTGGATACCCGCTTTCGCGGGTATGACGGAACCCAGGCGGCCCCTTCGTTCTGCTGATCATCCCCGCACGGGTATTTTCGACGGAGGTCACGAAGGACACGAAGGGTTCGGATAATTAATACTCCGAACTTCGTGCTCTTCGTGTCCTTCGTGGTGAAATCATCGAGCGACCATTGCGGCTAGTTGTTCCCATTCAACTTCGCCATGACTTCATTCTTGAAAAGTTCCACGGTGCGCAGCGATTCTTTAAGGGTCAGATCGCCGAAGGCGAATTGGCCGACCAAATAATTCGCCGCCGAGTCGTCGAGTTGCGCTTGGAGAAATTGCCGCACGGTTTGCGGGCTGCCGGCGACCGCTTGGCCGATATCCATCATCTTGTCGAACTCTGAAGGACGCGGGTGGGTCGGTGTGTTGCCGCGCAGCCGGTAGAGAAAATAAAAGTTGCTATGCCACACCGGGTAAGCGCGCCGGGCGACGGTCAGCGCTTCTCGATCGCTTTCGGCGATGACGATGAAGCGGCTGAGACCGAGCTTGGGCGTCGGCTTAGCGCCGTGCAATGCGCGCCAGACTTCACGGTACTTGTAGTTGTAGCTGCGCGTGTCTTTCGCCGAGTCGAGGCTCACCATGTTTAAGCTCTGCTTTGCCGCGCGCTCGGCCGCTTCCACTGAGTGAACGCCATACCACATCGGCGGATGGGGTTTCTGCAGCGGCTCAAGCTCCATCGGAATGTCTTTAAATGAAAAATGTTTGCCGTCAAAGTTTAGCGTCTTGTGCGTCAGACCTTGCAGGATCAGCTCGCGCGCTTCGGTGTAGATGTCTTGTGCCTGTGCCGGGTCTTGACCGTAAAATGCATTCTCCGTCGGCGAGGAGCCCCGGCCAAAGCCAATTTCCAAACGGCCGCCGCTCAATTGATCGACCATGCAGATCTCTTCGATCAAGCGCAGCGGATGATGCAGCGGCAGGGCATAGACCATCGGGCCGAAGCGCAGCGTTTTAGTTCGCTGCGCGATGGCGGCAAGAAAAACACTCGGCGACGGCGCCAAGCCGATGGGTGTCGAGTGATGCTCGGCCACATGGTAGGCGTAGAAGCCGGCGTGCTCGTAGGCTTCGATGAGTTTCAACCGCGCTTCATAAAATTCACTGAGCGGTAAATCGCTGCGATCGAGATGGTCAAAGATGCCGAATTCCATATCACGCGGGGTATATCGTGAAACGAGAACAAATCAAAGCCTACGGGGCAAAATTAGCGGCCGAGGGAGCTGATGCGCCGGCGCGAGTTGCGCGCCGCGGCCGAAGATCACAACAAGCATCACGAGTTCTTGCTGCGTATACCACTCATCGGTGGTGTGCGGAAGTCACGGAGCATTTACCGGCGCCGGAAGAAAATAGCGCTATCGATTCTTTGAACGACTTGAACCGGGGACGAATTTTGAGTTATGTAGTGCTTTCCTAGGCGCCCGAGGAAATGCTCAAACTTCGCTTGGGCAAAGGTTTGAACCGGTAAAAAAATGGCCGACCGAATCCTCAATCATCTTTGCGAATACTCGTTGAAGCTGTCGTATCGCGACCTGCCGCCGGAAGTGATACGCCGGACCAAGCATCTTGTCTTGGATACCGTGGGCTGCGCGCTCGGCGGGGCCGAAAGTCCGCCGGCCAAGATCGCTAGAGCCGCCGCATCTGAGATAACTTCGTGCGTCCCGTCCACCGTATTAATCAGCGGCCGGAAAACCTCACCCGACCTTGCGGCATTCGCCAACGGCGTGATGATCCGTTATCTCGATTTCAACGACACCTACGCCGGTTCATCTACCTGCCACCCGAGCGATCTCCTCGCTCCGGTGTTGGCCGTCGTGGACGCAAGACAGGGCGACGGTAAAGACGCGATCCTCGGAACGGTTTTAGGATATGAGGTGCTTTGCGGACTGATCGACGCCAGCTCGAAAGAGCGCGGGCGTAATTGGGATCAGTCGACCTACGGCGTCATCGCGGCCGCCGTCGTGGCGGCTAAGCTGTTCGGCCTTTCCAAAGAGCAGATGGCCAACGCGATCAGTTTGGCGGTCGCGTCTCATATCAGCCTCGAGCAAATACGAAGAGGGCAGATCTCCCATTGGAAGGGCTGCGCGTTGGCCAACGCTTCGCGGAACGCGGTTTTTTGCGCCATGCTGGCCGCCAAAGGGATGACGGGACCGGAGGAAGTATTCGAAGGCAAGGCCGGGTTCCTCGCGAGCACGGGGATCCGCTTCGAGATCGCGCCGTTCGCGGACTCCGCCGATGATTACCGCATCATGAGAGCGCGTGTGAAAGCATTTCCATCAGGGTATTTTTCCCAAAGCGCGATCGAGGCGATTCTCGACTTGCGCTCGCAAATCGCCGACCTCGACGATATCAAAGAAATTCGCCTGCAAACTTTTCCCGCCGGCTACGAGGTTATGGGTTCGGGAGAAGCGAATTGGCGGCCGGAAACCAGGGAGAGCGCCGATCACAGCCTGCCCTTCGTCATGGCCGTCGCGCTGATGGAAGGCGGCGTGGAGATTCGCCATTACGACGAGCTTTACTACAAGCGCTCCGATGTGCGGGCGCTCATGCAAAAAATCACCGTACGGATCGGTGAAGAACCCGTTGCCGCCTGGCCGGAAGTTCCCTTGAACATCTTGGATATCGAGATGAAGTCAGGAAAAGTTCTCTCGACCAAAGTCGCCTACCATCTCGGCCATTTCAAACGGATGATGACCGACGCGGAGCAGGAGCGGAAATTTCGTCCGCTGGCAGAGCCGCTGCTGCCAACGCGGCAAATCGACGATCTGCTGGCCTGCTTGCGCCGTCTGGACGAAGTCGAGCGCATCGGCGAATTGATTTCCTTAACCGTGGCGGCCAAAAGGCAAGAAGAGATTTAGCCGCAAAGAACGCAAAGCACGCAAAGTAAAGATTCACCACGAAGGACACGAAGAGCACGAAGGAAGAAAATTGTTTTTCAGATTCGATGTTCTCTTCCTTATCCGAACTTCGTGTCCTTCGTGACCTTCGTGGTGAGATAATCTTTTCTCGTAGGTGCGTCAGTTTCAAGCGGGAATCACGCGCGGGCTGCCAGGAACTCGTCGATGGCTCGGTTAACTTCCACCGGCCTCTCTGCGAAAGGAAAATGGCCGGCGTTGTTAAATTTCAAATACTGCGAGCTGGGCACGGCCTCATGAATCTCCAGTTCATACTCCGGCGGTGAGGCGGGATCATCCGCCCCTTTTATTAAGAGGAGCGGCGGTTTAAGAGTGTTAATGCGGTCTCTGACATCGAATTGGTCGATGACGATGAAATCACCGTGCTGCGATAACGGTCCTACCTTGCGATGACACTCGATGAGATGGTCACGTAGCTCCGGCTCCATAAACAAGAATTGATGGCGCATGGTTTCCAACCATTCCCGGTACACTTCAGGATCCTCCGTGGCCTTCAAACGAAACTCCAGAGCTCCCGGCCGCCGCTCCCTCGGTCGCATGCCCGTGGTAATCAATACAAGCGCTTTTACCTCATCCGGGTAGTCCAGGCCGTACTGGAGCGCGATACAACCGCCCAGCGTGAAACCTACCAGCACCAAGTCTTGCTGTTTGCCTTTGGACCACAACCATCCTCTCAACCACTCCGTATATCGTTCCACATTCGCACAGGGTTTCCCCTCCAGATGTCCAGGCAAGGTCGGCGCGAGGCTGCCCGGATAGTGTTTGAGCTGATGGACAAACGATTCGGCGCATCCTCCCGCGCCGGGCCCATGAATGAAGACCATTTGGTTCATATTCCCTCCTGCTGGGCAACAACGATCATCGCTAATCTCTTCGTTTGATTCTGTCAACGGCTTGAACAGTTTGAACGTCTGGACGATTGGAACGCGTGAAATCTTTTTGGCATTTGTCGCGGCTGACCGAACGGTGCTATCTATGAAGAGGGGATAACGGCCATGGAAAAACCACCGATCAGAAAGGACTACTTCGAGAGCGAATGCGGTTGCCGGAAGTGGTACGAGTCCGTGCCCGGCGGTCCGGTGGAAGTGTTGGAAGAGGTGGTCGAATACTGCGAGATGCACGAGATTGAAAGCGGCAGCGCGTGACGCATGCCGCGAACGAGACACTAACAGCCTAGCGTGGCAGACTCGCAACCAAAGACGAAAAAGAGATTTCACCGCAGAGACACGGAGTTCGCAGAGTTCGGAGTATATCTTGATCAAAAAACTTTTTACTCCGCGTCCTCCGCGCCTCCGCGGTGAGCTTTCCGAAAATTTGTACAAGCTGCGTAAACCTTGAACTATAGTAACCTATACAGACCAGGAGAATTTGATGGCGCAAGAATCTTCGAACCCAACGCAGTGGCAAGAGCCTGACAAAGGGCAGAACGCGGGTATCGGCAGTTGGAACCGGCCCAACTCGCCTTACGATAATTTCATGGAAAGTGAAGGCGTGCCGATTTACCGCGGCATCGGTGTCGAGCGCGTGCAAGAGCTGCCGTTCAAACCTTGGAAACGGCTCGGCGGCAAAGGCACGTTCATTCAGCTCTACGGCACCGAAGGTTTATGGGGCTGTTACGTCGTCGAAATTCCCGGCGCCGAGGGGCTCAATGCCGAGCGCCACATGTACGAAGAAATTTATTTGGTCATCGAGGGGCGCGGCACCACGGAAGTGTGGGTGGACGGTTTGGCGCGCAAGCATCAGTTCGAATGGCAAACCGGCTCGCTCTTTTCGATTCCCATGAACGCTTGGCATCGTGTGATCAACGCCAAGTCGACGCCGGCGGTGTTACTGGCGGCGACCACCGCGCCGAACATGGTCAACTTGGTGCGCAACACCGATTTCATTTTCAACTGTCCCTACGTTTTCAGAGACCGCTACAACGACGCCGAAGATTTCTTCAAGCCGAACGACCAGGTCATCCCCGATCCGCTGCGCGGCCTGGCCATGAGCCGGACCAATCTCATTCCCGATGTTTTCAACAGCGAGTTGCAGTTGGACAACCGCCGCTCGCCAGGTTACCGGCGCATGGAACCGCGCATGACCGAGAATGTTTTTTATCAATTCATCGGCGAGCACGAGAACGGCCGGTATTCAAAAGCCCATGCGCACGCGTCGGCCGCCGTCTTGGTCTGCATCAAGGGCAAAGGCTACACTTACACCTGGCCCGTGAAGTATGGTCTCACGCCGTGGAAGGATGGTCATCGCGATCAAATCATTCGCCAAGATTACGATCATGTCGGCATGGTGAGCGCGGCGCCGATGAGCGGCGATTGGTTCCACCAGCACTTCGGCGTGAGCAAAGAACCGTTGCGCCTGTTGGGTTGGTACGGTCCGAACAACCACCGCGCCCAACAACCAGGACGGCCGGGAGAAAAGGCGATCGACGAGGGCGCCATCGACGTGCGCGACGGCGGCACGGCGATTCCCTACGACGAGGAAGATCCGTTTATCCGTGCGGAGTATGAAGAGACGTTGAAACGAGAAGGGGTGGCGTCGCGGATGGCGGATAGTTTGTTTCGGCGGAAATAGATTGCTTGTTCGGCGCGCAGCAAAGTGACTTGTGCTGGCGTTTTTACGGGTTAAGGTATCGTTACATCGGTGGCAGATTTGATTCAATCGATTCATTTGACGGTGTCGTCAACGAATAGTTAAGCATGTAAGGTGTGTTTGATGCGATTATTCCCTGAGAAACACGATGGCTTATCCGACTGACCCGCGTTGGGGCGGCTATGTTCCTTGGTTTCTCCGACATTCTAATATGTCTGTCGAGGGAAATTTTCCAAAGTTTTTCTCCTTGTTAAGTCAGCGGTTGGATCGTTTATTTAAGTTCAACGAATGTCAGGTTCAACTTAGTCGTTTTGGTCCTTGGCTCGAATCGGAAAGTTTGAGCCGCTTTAAGTTCTCTGACCGAAAAACTTTAGATACGAACATTCAGGAGTATTTCAACGCGCAGGTCATCGAGTCACTGGCGACAACAGATGCGTTGGCAGATCAAGACGAACAAGAAGCACGTAGCGCGGAGAAGCGTGCTTCACACCTGGAATTATTATTAAATCCACCCCCTATTGGCTTAGGCGCGATCCGGGTATTTAGATTCGAGGTTAAAGATCCCGCTAAGGCGAAAAAGAATCTTGTTGCGGCGGAAGTTCAAGCGAAACAACTTCGTGCAAAAGCAGAAGCGACGCGAGAACAACGGAAGTCCCATCACTATCGTACGCGAATAATCGAGCGTATCAGCGTGCTAGAGTCGATCCTTCATATCTTGCCCAACGAGTCGGACTGGTATGGCTCGCTGATTAGGGATATTCGACGATTCTTTGTCGAGTCCGAAATTATGCTTAACATACATATTGACGAAGGGCGTCCCTCTCAAATCGTTCCACTCGATGAGCCACTTCTTCAGAGCAACGTGACAGATAATCTGCTACCGCGGTTGTTTGAGAAATTCCCGGATCGGGCGCGTGAACTCGTGAGGGCATATCACGACTTCTTGGGTGCAAAAGATGGCGACACTATTTTCATTGAAGCTTTTAAGAGCTTGGAGCAACTCGCACGCGATTTAACGGGAGATCCTAAGTTCCTATTCGACAAGTCTCACCTTGATAAACATTTCTCGTCGCTTCATGGGTCGATTCGCCAAACACTAATTCGTTTAGATGGCCACAGAGGCGACAAAGGCGGACACGGTAAAAATGCTCCGCCAGCCCACGAGGTCCGTTATCTTCTTTTTGCAATCTGCAATGCGGCTCTGCTACTGTTGGATTACCCGAACGCTTCCGTCCAAGATTGAAGCTCCGAATTTTTAACAAAGGAACCGAATAAAAAACGGGAACCGTGTCATGCCGACGGAATCCGTATCCAGAATCCGCGTCAGACTTTATTCATTTGCCATAGGTCCGCTCGAAAAAGCTACCCTCATCCAATTTTCGATTGTAGTGGTTGTCGACAAGATCCTCGACATTGACCTCGCCGATGCGCGGATTTTGGGTTTTCAGCGGTGTCAGGCGTGGTGTCAGACTTGCCTCATTTGCCTAACTCAAAAACACAAAATCAGATTTCCTAGATGAGAGATATGACGAGTTAGTAGAGTTAGGCAAGTCTGACACGGAGTTCGGGCACTGACACGGAGTTCGGAGTTAGTCTGACACGGAGTTGATGCCGAAGACCGTCGATCGATCGGGGCAAATATCGCTACTGTCGAATACGGATGGCCGATTGGGATGCCAACGTGTCGGGCGTTGGGGCAAGGCCTGTGGGAAGTGCGCAGCACGCTCCGAAGTAATCGGATCGCGCGCGTTATCTTTGGAATCGTTCGCAACGAGATGGTGCTGCTGCACGGTTTCATAAAGAAAACACAGAAAACCCCAGCTGAGGATTTAGCGCTTGCACGTCAACGACTGAAGGAGATTGAAGCATGACCGTTCGTAAAAAAGGCCGCATCGGTTCTTCCTTTGATGAGTTTTTGAAAGAAGAAGGTATTTACGACGAAGTCGAAACGACCGCGATCAAGCGGGTCGTAGCCTGGCAGCTCGAACAGGCGATGAAGGCCAAGCGTATAAGCAAATTACAAATGGCGCGTCGTATGAGAACTAGCCGCAGTCAACTGGACCGATTGCTCGATTTAGGTCACGGCCGTGTGACGCTAGAAACTCTTTCGCGTGCGGCGCAAGTGCTCGGTCGACATATCCGGCTTGAGCTGGTGTAGGCAGTGATGAACATGGAAAAGAACGGTGTTGACGGAGCCGGCGCGGACGATTGTTGGGTGCCAGAGTAGGTGCCACAGAGTAGGTGCCAGGCTTTGCTTCTTTGATATTGCGGGCTCTCCTTCTGTCGCCCCACAATGATTCAAAATAAGCAAATAAACAAAGCCTGACACGGAAACCCCGGCCCTCAAATGACCAATAACCAATCTTAAGAGCCGCCACGCACGGCAATGACAAAGCTGTCGAAGGTGTTATCATGAAATTTTTTGGGGCTGCTTGTTGTGAAGCCATTGCTGAAACTAACCCTCCATGCCTCACTGCGGTTGGCGCCAGTTGTGGACGACCAGTAGAAGGCAATGCGGAAATTCTGGAACGGATGGGGCGAGGGGATAGCGGGCTCAAAGTGGCCATAATCCAGCAAACTCAGAAGCTCCCGTATGTTCGGCAGACGCCAGTCCGTTCTATAATTTCCTCCTTTGCCGCTAGTGTCACCGCAGTTATATGTCCCGTTGTTGATGCCAGCCACGAAATCCAGCGCATGCTGCCAATTAACCATTCCATCTTCAGCGAGGCCATCGTTGTCAAATAATGGATGCTCGGTACCAATACAGTCTGCATTCTTTAACCATATCAACCCTGTCAGATTGTCCTTGATCGTCCCGTCTCTTTTATCGGTAAAACGCGGGGTGGGAAAATCAACGCCTTTCTGAAACTCGCCGTCCTGCCCCGTGCCGTCACAGGGGTCGATGAGAATTCCATCACTGTCATAGCATAGTGTCTGCCCCGTCTGTGGCACAGGTGCAAATTGAGCAGCCCAAACCGCTCCCGCGCATAACACACTAAGAACGACCATAATTCCTATTCTTAAATTTCGCATTCCCCTTACTCCCTTCTCTCCCGCTGCGTTAATATTTTCGCCTGCCCTTCCCGCACCTCAAAAAACTCTTAAAGGGGAGGCAATCAATATCGCTGAACGTTAGTCGCGTCAAATAATGATTAGGAGCAACCCAATGTGTCAAGTGTGCCGGTGGTCGCTGCGATATATCGCCTCCCATGGCCCGGTACATCCCTGGGGAATGCCCCAAATGCGGCGACTTCTTCGGCGTCGCCTTGTGCGTAGTCTAAGCAAATCAATTTACCTGGCAGCGTCACGCCGCGAGAAACGTTGCTCCATCGTCGCAAAGTACCGACTCGTATATTTTTCCAACAGCCATGGGTACACCGTCGTTACTTCACAAAGCAAGAGCATGTCGGACAATGCTGTTGTTGGTTGACTCTCACGCCGGTTGGTTGCTGCTTGACCCAAAGTTCCAAGTTCCCAGGGCGATTGTCATCGCGGATGCCGTTTTTGTGATGCACCTGCTCACGCGGCAATAGACATCTGCCCAGCTTTTTTTCCATGACTAGACGATGCTCAAAAACGTAGGTGTTCCTTTTCGACTTTCCAACCTTTGTTGGATGGTCTGGACAATAAACAAGAACATAACCATTTTGTTTTTTATTCTTTCCACCTTTCCAACCTGACGCTTTCTCCGCTGCGAACTCACCCGCTTTAGGCCCCCACGGACGACCGAGGGCTTGATTATGAACTTCCAACATCCCGCACGCCTTTGAACAACACTCGGTCCACCGCCCGCTGAATATATTTGTCAGGAACGGACGACCACAGTTGACGCACGTTTTGATAACCGCACGAGTACGATACTTTCCCGTTTCCGTCTTAAACCACCACTGGCCCCGTTCATCTTTGCTATAGTGCGAATTGGCCTTACCGATGAGACAGGATTCATCAACAGCAAGTGTAGTAATGGGTCTATCCGCGTGCATCTTGTACGCAGCACAGGTATGAGAGCAGAAACGCCGATAATTTTTGTCAGGCTCGAACTCTCGTCCACAGCCAGCGCAAACGACTCTCTTAGGTGGTCCATATCTCTTGAGATGCTCGCACTCATCGGAGCAAAATCGCGGCGGCTTATACGCAATAAGCACTTTGCCGCACTGCTCGCACGGTGACTGCCTAGCTCTCGCACGTCGCCCATCTCCGAAACGATGCCACCAAACACCCTCTTTATCCTGAACTAAATTTTTTCGGTCTACCCTATCCATTGAAAACCACCCATCTAAGATTAATATGTTTCCAATTTACCATGCCCATAATCTCTTCACTACTGCGACTCCTATCACTCTCGCAAAAGTGATAGCCTAGCAGAGCAGAGAATCCGTGTCAGATTTTGTATACTTGCCATAGATCCGATCGAAAAAACCGCGTTCATCTAATTTGCGGCTGTAGCGGTTATCGACAAGATCCTCGATGTTGACCTCGCCGATGCGCGGGTTCTGGGTTTTCAGTAGGCGCTGCACGTTGCGCATTCCTTCGACGGCCGGGTAGGGCTTGCGCGCTAGGGTTCGCACTGTGTCTTGGTAGCCTTCTTCGGCGGTCAGCGTGTCTTTGATCCGCAGTTTTTTCATGATCAGTTCGACCGTCGCGTTTTGGTTTCTCGGCGCGATCAGATAGGCCAAACTTTCCAGCAAGGCTTTGAGCAGGTTCGCGATCAGAAGCGCTCGTTCTTCAGATGTAGCGGCAGAGGGTATTGCTTTGAGTTTCAGCGCGGGGAATCTGGAAAATTTTCTTGACTGATACCGCCTCACCTAACTAGTATGGTTCCGTCCGCAGTCGTAGCCACACCCAAAAGCAGTCGGCAATCGTGAACGCAGGCTCGACAAGTCATCTATCCGTGGTGGCACGGCAATTTATCGATGGGCGTTTAGATTTCGAATTTCTGGATCAACGAGGAAAAGTGAAAGCGTCAAAGTGTCATGCGTAAGATTTGCTGCTCGGCCGTGCTGTTGATCAATCTGGCATTGGCCTTCACCGTCCACGGTGGTGAGGCCATTCCACCCGGGCAGGCAGCATGGGGAAACACTCTCAAGAAGGCGCAGGAAGAGGGCAAACTCAACGTCTATGGCAGCACCAAATACGACTTGCTGTTTGCCGAATTCCAAAAGCAATATCCGCAAATCAAGGTAGCTGTGACAACGACACGTGGAAGCGATATTCTCAATCGTCTGATGACTGAACGACGGGCGGATAGATACCTAGTGGATATTCACTTAGGGAGCGCCACTGCAAGCCATCTGCTGTACAAAGCAAAGATTCTCGATCCGCTCAAACCTGTTTTGATGGTTTCTGAGGTTGCCGATGAGTCCAAATGGTGGGGCGGAAAACATCGTTACCTGGACGAAGAGCGGCAATACATCTTCTCCTTTGATGGGGAGTCACAGATGTTATTCGCCTATAACACCAACCTGGTTAATCCGAACGAGTTGAAATCGTTCTG